>Ga0210394_10006698_pt1 | contig 12394 bp, 7 predicted proteins | sample IncBWC12MmetaG_FD_160121 | JGI IMG/M metagenome (GOLD analysis project Ga0210394, IMG submission 160121) | Forest soil microbial communities from Barre Woods Harvard Forest LTER site, Petersham, Massachusetts, United States - Inc-BW-C-12-M | ecosystem: Environmental > Terrestrial > Soil >... | reverse complement strand
ATGCTTGCATGGAACGGTGCGCAGTGGCAGCTAAAGCACGCAGCGCGCGTAGCGCGCACACGGATCGGTCCTTCCCTCGATGCTGATGCATTGAAGCTCGCCGGCAAGCTGGATGCGCAGCTTTGTGTGAATGAATCGGTTACCGCCGCGGAAGAGGAGTTACTCAAGTCGCTGCAGACTCCGGCGGTCTCATTCAATGCGAAGTTCGAGGGATGCCAGGCTCTTCTCAACAAGCAGAACGGTATCTGGTTTATCGCGGAGCCATCGACGAAATACCTGGGCAGTACGCTAACGGCGGAGTCTCTGAAGCGTGAGCTCAGGCCCAATGCCAGGCTTTGGGCGAATCTGCCTCCTCCGCGAGAATTGTCGGCGAAGCTGGCGCTAAAAGCAGAGGGCAGCCTGGTTCAGGGGGTGGGCAGCATGAAAGACGCTGACTACATCCTGGCAGGAACGCTGACTGCGAATGGGCCGCAATGGGCTTGGTACCACAAGGCAGAGTTCGCGCTTGGGCCAAACGAAGTCACGAAAGACCACAGCCCCGGGTGCTCTACACATTCGCCTTATCCCGTCAGCAGTGATTGGGCAGCGCTCCCTGGTCCGGCTTCACTGCCCGATGCAAGTTCCAAGCTGAACGAGTACGCGGCGCAGCTCGCAAAGATTAACGGTTGGCTGAATCTGCCAGGCGACCAATCGGTGTCGGAATCGAACTACTACAAGCTGATCTTCAAGCGTGTCGCCGACAAATCCGTCCTGCCTGAGGGAGAAGCGGCAAGGCAAGACGAGCGGCTGAAGATGTATTTGAGCGCCGACAGCCGGGTCACGCAAAAACGGTGGGTCTATGTGCTGGACATCGACTGTCATGGTAAGGGCACACTGCTCTATCCAGTCGATACCGCCGAGAACCGCTTCCCCAATGACGCTGACACCCCTCATGAGTTTGAACTTCCAGGCGCCCCGACGCTGCGGATCGGCGCTCCATTCGGGGTGGATACCGTTTTGCTGATCAGCACGCAAGAACCTTTGCCCGACCCTTACGCCTTGAACTTCGAAGGCGTGGGTACGCGCAACGGCCTCACCCGAGGTGAGTACAACCCCTTGCAACAGCTCTTGTCATCCGCAAGCAGCGGGACTCGCGGCGCCATTCCAGACATTCCCACCAACTGGAGCATCGACGCGATCCCGCTGCTCAGCGCCCCCAAGAAAGAAGGGAAATAGAAATGCGCGGTCAAATTGCCAAACTTCACCGGTTATCGGGCAGCTGATCCGCTCAAGAATAATCACTGTTTTATGGAGCAAGAACAAGGACGACCTTGTAACGATGCTGTATAAGATGGGCACCGTTGCTACAGTCGGCGTACCGGGATCAAGAAACCAAAACGGAGGATTGAAGGCCATGTCCGTATCTCGTCGCAACTTCCTGGGTAGCGCCGCCGCGATGGGGCTGCTCACCACCATGCTTACACCTGAGCAACTGAGCGCACTGCAGGACGCAAAGAACAACGGATCGCGGGACGCAAAGGAAAGCGGCTTAAATGAAGAGGAGCTTCCCCACGATTCGCCGGCATTCTGGGGCGGATTCTACGACGTTGTGAACCCTGCCAGCCCCGAGTACGGACAGAAGTCGAGCACGCGCGGAAGCGAAAGCCTGGCGGACCCAAAACTCGACGCTCAGTACCTCCACTTCCAATCGGATGAAAAGCGTCTTCGCTACGCAACCACGATCGAGAAGACCGAATTGCTCGATCATTCGGGAGATGTGGCAGTCAGTATCCTGATGAATCAGTTTCGACCCAGCGTCGAAGACGCGAAGCGCAGGAGCGCCTCACAGCTGAGGGTCGACGCGACGCAAAACAAGCCGTTCATGAATCTGATGTCCCCGCTCGCCTGGAGTTCAACGGCATCGCTGAGTCCGGACAAGTCGGGCTCCGTTCCTTCGCTCGACAAGCTCGGGTTCCAGTCCGACAGTGTGATCCATTCTTCCAGCCACATCCTGCTCACCAAGGGGGGCGGGAGGATGGCGGTCAACGTTTCACAGGCCGCCAAGAATTCGATGTTCATGAAGGTCCTGGGTGCGATGATCGACGCGGGAAAGGCGATTGCGCCAATGATTTCACTTCCGGCGGTGAGCGTTACCGCCATGAGCGCGTTTTCCCAAGCCTTCAGCTTTTGGGAGAATCGCACCCAATTTCTAATCAACGGCAACCTGGTGAATGCCTACGCCACCAGGCAGGCCATGGATGACCCAGAGATCAAGTCGCCAGCGATTGGGCTCATTCCAGGCGACTATATCGTCGTTGCCAAAAAAGATACGGACAAGTTGCAGGCAGCCCTGCCGCAACTGCGTATCTTCCAGGGTTATCTCGTGCACCAGGACACGGACCTTAACCAGCCCAGTTATAAGTACCTCGCCGACAGCCGGATCCCCGACATTACTTACGCCACGGTGAAGGTAGGGGTAAAACCGTTGAGCAGCTACATTGGGGGCTAACTAACGGTCTAAGGCGAGCTAAGGCACAACTATCAGCCGCGTATTCCGGCGTCTCGACGGCAACGACCAAAGGGGCGCCGAGAGCGACGATCAGATCGGACTTCCTTCCGCTCTAGACTTACTCCCAGTGGGTGTGGGCGTCGCCGCTGGCGCCCAGGTCTACGGTCAAGGCCCTGGCCGCGCAGTTGTGCTGCGTTGAGAGCTGATACATCGGCTCTTTCTGCAGCTTGTAAGGTGCGTCGTTCACTGAGAATTGAAGCAGCATCTCCCCCTCCGGCGCGGAAAAGTTGGCGATCCCGTCCTTGAGATTCAGGGATTGATCCAGCCCATTTACCAGCAGCAGGAACGTGTGGGAGGCGCTGTGCTTGTAGCTATAGGTGATGTGCACACTCACGGGGCAGGAGGCGGGGGCGGCAGGCGCTGTGGTGGCTGAAACCGGCGCGAGTTGGGCGGGCTGCTTTGCCAGGTTCAGGCTGGGAAGCTTGGCCTCAAGCGTTTCGCGGATCGATTTGGCAAGGTGCGCCGTGGCTTTTCCGAGCGGTTGCTTCTCGAAGTCTCGCGAGGGCGTAATCTTGTAAGTCCCTTTCATCTCGCTGTAGCGGCCCTGGGTTCCCTGCTCAAGGATCACCTGGCCGAACTCCATCATCGTTTTGTGGGAATTGAGTTCGACCGAGACTGTCCATGTGGCCAGCGAATCGCCCGAGTGGGCGTTAAGGAGTAGTAACTCGACTGGGATGATCCACCGCTCCTTGGCGGGGTTTGTGACCGGCTTGAGTGTCGCCACCACCAGCAGGTCGAGATCTGTTCTGTCGTGAACGTAGTCCACCAGCCAGCTCGTATCGAGCGGTGAGTAGACGCCACCGGGACCGAGCAACGAAGGGTGCGCCACCGGGCTTTCAAGCAGGTCCTGGTAGGCAAACAGCGTCAGGTGCTGGACAACCACCGGCCCAAACTGCTCGCCTCCCGCGTCGAAAACGGGTGCGATTCCAATCGAGACCTTCTGCGCCCCGGCTGTCACACACACAGCCAAGGCGAGCAGATGCACAATACTTGCGATCGATCCCCGTCTCATTAGTTGCTGACCTTCTTCGGAGCCGGATGGGATTTCGAAACTGGCTGGGCGACCGGCGTCGGCTGGGGGGCCGCCGCAGTAACGGACGAACCAGTGGCAACGGCGATCACCTCGGGTCCGGTTAGCCCCGTGCTTGAGCCGCCGGTGCTGGTGCGAATAGGCTCCACATTCTTAGTGGAAATTACTGCGGCTGGAGCTGCATACCAATCGGTTTCGCCAACCAGCGTCAAGTAGTCGTACAAGATCGCCATATTATTTGGCAGCGATCCAGCGTGCTGGCGCTGGTAGAGAGCGACGTAAGACTCGATTTCCTTGCGAATCTCTGCTTTGTCTCCGTTCTCGCCGATCATATGCAGCGCGTGTTCCAAGTGCGGATCTGGGTAGGCGCCGCGCGTTTCGTCGTATTGAATCGCTTTCATAAAGTGTTGCTCGGCCTCCTGCCGCTCGTCGGCATTACGCGCGGTGAGCGAGATGATTTTCCCCAGATAGAGTTGGGCGCGAGCATCGTTGCTGCGAAGGTTCACGGCCTCTTCAAGGTTGTCCTTGGCCATGGCAAAGAGATCACTGTCGATGGCGATAATTCCGTTGTCCCGCTTGAGCGTCGCCATGATCAGGTTAAATTCGCCGCTTGACCCAGTCAGTCCGGTGGGGCTCTTCAATTTGGTCTCGATCGTCGTTTTGAGCGCTCCCGAAAGCAACTCCTGAATCTTTGCATTGCGCGCTTTCATGCGCGTGGCCTGGGCAATGAACCCCAGTCCGACCCTGGGGTCGTGGGCGGCTTCAGTTTCCATGCGGGCGTACAACTTGGGGGCCTCGCGAACGTCGTAATTCTGATCAAGGATGTAGCCCAGGGATGCTTCGTCCGCGTCGTTTTCAAAGACATCAGGCCATTCCGTTACCGTGGTGTGATCGCGGAAGACGAGCTTACTGAGAAACGCACCCGAGCCGAGCCCAAGCGCTCCGCCAATTAAGGCACCTTTCAGACCGTTGGCGGCGCCCGTCCCAAGTCCAGCCGTCGCCGCAGTTACCGCGACTGTGAAAATGGCCCTCTTCCTGTCGGTGCTCTCCTGCTTTTCCTTGTTCAGCTCTGCCTCGATCACGCGCATCCGCGTGGCTTCGAAGAAATGGTTCCTTTCCACATGGGCGATCTCGTGCCCCAGCACATAGGAAAGTTGCGCCTCATTGTCGAGCATCGCAATCAAGCCAGTGCTCACCAGCACCGTTCCCGTCGAAAACGACTCCGCTTTCGGAATAGGATCAAGCAGAATCTTGAAGGAATAGATGTTCGGGGAATCCTTGGGAACTAGACGCTGGCCAATGGCATTCAGGTACCGCTGCAACATCGGATTGTTGTAGAGCTGCCCGTAATGCTCCCTGAAAATCGCAAACTCTGGACCGGACAAGTCATTAAAGTGGGCTGAAGAGTTGATGTTGTAGATGTAGTTGAGGTCCCTGCGGCGAACTTCGTCCCACTGAGCCTGAATCTCATCCTTGACCTCAGGCCGCTGCTCGATCTCAGCGATCTTTTTCTTGTCGGCGTCGTTGTACTGGGGAGCAACGGCAGCAGATCCCGGCATTTGGGCGACCGAGCATGCGCTCAGCAGGCCAAGGAAAACCGGTACAACAATCTTTGTTTGTAGCGTTTGCATGAGGTCAACCTCGTGTGGCAGGTTTGGGCACAGTCTTACCGCAGGCTCTTCGGGGAGACGATCAACCTTAACGCTACATTTTCAAAAGGATTCGTCGCTGACATTTGTCAAACATAGAACGAAATCTTATGAAACGATTGACAGTTATGAAGATTACCGTGTTAGCCCTTGCCGGGCTGGCTCTTCTGCGCCTCGACGGCGTAGGTGGTGGACAGGCTGCGGACGCTCCCGTTCCCTGGCTGATCTTGCCTGAGATTGATGGGCGCGTCTCGGGAAATGGTACGGCGGAATTCAGCAACCTTCCCGATTCCGTTCGGGCCATGGTGATTCGCATTCCCGCCGGGGGACCGCACATCAACTACGGAACCATCCATACCAAGGTGAACACGGAGTCGGCGGATATCGCGACGAGAAGCGCAAGCGGCTCCGACGGATTCGAACTCAAGGTGGACCTCACGGCGGCCGGGGGATTCCGTTTTCAACCGGGCAGAAACTCCGTCGAATTGGAGTATCAGGATCAATTCGGAAGGCAGAAGTACTTCAATTTTCTGATCACTTTTCAAAGCGGCTCAGCAGCGCGTGGAATCATCCCCGAGACTCCAAACCGGCCGCCGGAGAAGCGCGCGGCCAAGCTCTATGCAGTGGTTATAGGAATCTCCCGCTACGACCAGTTCGGCTCCTCGATTGGAAATCTGAAGTTCGCCGACAAGGATGCGATGGGGTTTCTGGATTTTCTAAAGTCTCCGTCCGGCGGCGGTCTGAGCGACGATGCAGTGACCGTGTTGTTGAACGAACAGGCCACCACGCAAAACATTCGCCACGCGCTTTTCACCTTTCTCACCGCCGCCCAGCCTCAGGACACAGTTGTCATCTATATCGCGGGACATGGGGCTCCCGACCCTCACGATCCAAGAAATCTCTATCTGCTCACCGCCGATTCCAAGCCCGACGATATGGGAGGCACTGCGTTTCCCATGTGGCAAATGCAGGACGTTTTTGAGCGGGTCTTGAAGGCCAAGAGAGTCATCACCATCGCAGATACATGTCACAGCTACGGATTCAGCGGCGCCCGAAACGGAGCTAGCAGCCAGGGAAGCAACAATCTCATCAACCAGTACCTGCAACATTACGCGGCCAAGGGCGCGCGAGCGGTGATTACCGCCAGCGACATTAGCGAGCCTTCGTTTGAGGATACCCAGTGGGGAGATGGCCACGGCGTTTTCACGTACTACCTTCTCAAAGGACTGAAGGGCGAGGCGGACAAGAACCGCGACGGAATTGTCACTGCCGGGGAACTATTTGCGTATCTGCGCCGTGTGGTTCCCGAAGCCACCGGCGGCAAGCAGAATCCGCGCGCGATGGAAGGCCTGGCCAGCGCTTTGCCTGTCAGCATCCTACGGGGAGCTCCAGCAGTCACTCACCTGAAAAGTGATGTGGGCCACGGCATCGCGCAATGAGGACCAGTCTTTGACCTGAAGGGTCAGTCATACAAGAGGCGCGCAGGTTACGCGCAACATCCCGGGACCAAGCGCCTGGCCCGCTCCTTGCTAGGTTGGCGGAGTATCGAGCTTCAGATCAATCTCTTGCGTGTCCGCGTCGATTCGCACAGTCCGCGACAACGTCCGATCGCGCCAATTCACTTTGACCCGATAAGATCCGGGAGCGAGACTGGTGTGGTATTCGCCCCAGTCGTCTGTTGTGTTTTCGTCCTTCAGGCGGCTGCCCGTAGCCGTAACCAGCACAGTCGCTCCCTTGGCTGCCTTGGTATCAGCGGTGACTACAAACGTCACCATCTGAGCCCCGCGAACTCCCCCAGTGCTTTCGGGGTCGATGAGCCGTTTGTTGTGGCCCGCCGCAACGCTCTTTGAAATTGAGGGTGCCGGCGCCGGCTGGGCTGTCGAGGCCGCCGCGACAGTGCCGGTTGGCGAAAGCGGTTGGTGACTTTGTTCGCAGGCCACGAAGCAGATGAGCGGAATTGCACAAAACGCGAGGCGTTTCATGAGTTGACCCTCTCACGGTGAAGTTTCAGGCGGTGTAACTCGGTTCGCATTTCCATGACCTCCTCAACCAGAGTGTGCCCGATGAGAATCAGAACGGGAACCAGAAAATCGAGGAATATCCCGAGGTCTGCCAGCAGCACATAGGTAAGAATCACGCTCAGCAACAGGCTGGTAAAGAGCGCGCTCCATTTCCAACCTGAGTGAATCTCCAGTGCTGCCACTAAGGCCAGGGCAATCGCCAATAAGAATTCAATAACTTCGGCCGCGGTATCAGACATAGGTGCAAAGGTGCCCCGCTCGCCATCAAGCGCTTCGATATAGTTGGCGTGAATAAAGACACCCGGCAGCGGTCCAACCGGTGAATGGAGTGTGTCGACCGTGGGTCCCTGCCCTTGCGCGTTCGCGTGCCAGTTGCCGCCGATCAGCACCACCTTGTCCGCGATATCCCGGCGGACAGAGTTGATATCCGCGTTCTTCAGTTTCTGCCAATTGAAAGCATAACTCCGGCCGTCTGCCGGTTGGTAATCGGCCTCTGACAGATAGCGGGCGAAATGAAAGCCGCGGTCCTCATTCGAAACTGCCAGCCTGTAGGCCGTCGGGTTGATGAGCGAGACAACCACCAGTGAAAGAGAATCGAGTTTCTTGCCGCCGCGCAACTCCAACTGACCGGGAACGAGACGGAGATCGTAGGGAAGCTGAAGATATCCCGCGCGAAGGCAGGGATAGTTTGCTCGAAGCGGAGTGAAGATCGAGGGGACCTCGACAAAGTCATCCCCGTCCAACAAAACCGAAGTGCCCAGGACAACGATCCTTCCGGCATCGCACATTCTGCCCACAGCGGCCAGCAGTGCCGAGTCTTCCTTCTGGTAGTCGGGGAATTCGAAGCCAGGCTCCGTGCGGTGAGGGGCGCGCAAGTCGACGTCCAACACAATCGTATTCGCGCCCGCTTCGCGCAACCGGTCGAGGATCAACGCGAGCTCCCCCCGCTTCAGCGGAGTGCGGCCCGAAAAATCCGATCCCCAGTAGTCCCCGTCGTCCAGAACCACCAGGGCGGTCCGCCGGGGATAGACCGGGCCGTGATTGGAAAGTTCAATCTGATGTCGATAGACCCAGTAGCGCAGGTCAGTCAGTTGCGGGCTCTCCTTGAGTACTTGACCGGCAAACCAACTGGCTGCCAGCAGGATCGCAAACCGAATCCAGTGCCACCGCCCCTTTCGAGCACATGCTTTCCATGCCCCCGCAAAGACGTCACGAATGATCATTCAGCTCCGATCCGATTCGATCTCTCGGAATGCAACGAACGGCATCTTGACCGTGGGTGCAAGGAAAAGCTGTCGCACCGACCCGGATACGCCGCCCAACGGGCGTTTCCCTATATGTATACCTTTGTTTGGTTCGAAAGACATTGCGCTCGGCAAATTCATTCGAAAGGGGTTGGCGCGACCCATGAGGGCTCCGACCGTTGCCTCGAGATCGTGGTTAGATGGTGGCCAGGGACGGGATTAGACCGCCGACGCCGGCCTGTTCAGGGCGTTTATGAGCAGTATTTGCCACTACTTACACCATGTAGAGCAACCCCGAAATACGCGCAAATACGCGCGAGAAGACGCAAACACGGGTGAGGGTTACGGGTGGAGAAATCTTGCGCACTGCACAGCTTCGGTTCCGCTGGCGTAGCGGTGGTTCGGCCAGACGGCACGACGGTGCGAAGAGAACTATCGCGATCGGGTCATCTCATACATTCCGCTTCAACGGCGCAGATCTCCACTTCATTTGCCTCTCCAGGTTCCATTCCGGCGTACAGACAAATCGAGCAGACCAATTGTCCGAGTAGCGGGACTGCGTCGAGGCGGCTCGCGATCGTGAGCGTGATCTGAGACAAAGGATGGTCCAGTCCAGGTCTTAATGCGACAGCGCAGAAACTGCGTCTTCAACGGTGGCGCAGATCGTAAAGACGCGATCCATGCGAGTAAGTTTAAACATTTTGGAAACGGAACTGGTCGTTCCGCAGATTGCGAGGTCGCTCCCGTGGGGCATACGCTTGAGGAGCCCGAGGATGGCACCCAGGCCGGTGCTGTCGACAAAGTTGACTTTAGCTAAATCGAGTATCAATGAAACGGGCCCCGCAGCAAGACGTAAACCGACCGCTTCTTTAAAGGCTGCCGCCTTATCGGCGCCCAGTCGTGACTCAAGAATCTCTAGAACAATATTATTTCCGATTTTATGCTCAGCAATATTCATCTTTTCCTCATTCGATTTAAGTAGTATCGGGCAATTTTTTGGCTTTCTGCGCGGGACTGATCCACAGGGCCATGACTGCTGTGTTCGGATCCCCAGGAACGAAAACGTTCAAAATTCCGGCCGTTTGCCCCTTCAAGGTGGCCGATTCAACTGCAAGGCACGGAAATCTGGGCGATTGAGCCGATGCCGAACCGGTCCGCAATTCAGTTCGAATCAATGACAAGGCCATCCGCATAAATCATGCTACCGGTTGCAGAGCGAAGTGGGAGTGATCTGCGTCACATCCCATTTGTGTTGAAAGGGTTCACCATGCTGTTAGTCAGATCTAAATTCTAATGGCGGATTCGCGCTTTGGTGAGAGTTGCCTGCCGTCGGCGTATCTGGCTGGGGCGTCCTTGTTGCTCTTCCGCCGACGCATATGCAGCATCATTTTCTCCTGAATTGAAGCATGCCGCGCCGGTTTGAATATGGACCAGGATGGGGGAATTCCCAATGCCATCAGCAGGAGTTGCACTAGTCGGTCATTACGACTATCGGCTTATCGCCCTCTCGGTTTTCGTCGCCATGATTGCTGCGTATGCAGCGCTTGACCTGGCAGGGCGGGTCAACTCCGCAATTGGCAGGGAGCGTTTGTGGTGGCTCGGCTGCGGCGCAGTCGCCATGGGAAATGGTATCTGGTCGATGCATTACATAGGAATGGAAGCCTTGGGGCTTCCGGTCAAGGTGCTTTACGACTGGCCGACGGTCTTGCTGTCGATCCTGTCGGCAATTGTTGCCTCAGCCGTGGCGCTTTTTGTGGTGAGCCGCAAGACGATGGGCGCCCTGCCTCTCCTGCTCGGTAGCATCACGATGGGAGGCGGCATTGCCGCGATGCATTTCATCGGTGTGGCGGCGATCCGGGCGCCCGCGGTGTGCCAGTATACGCCAAGCCTTGTCGCTTTGTCTGTGGTCCTGGCGATCGTGATTTCGGGTGTGGCGCTCTATCTCACATTTAGGTTCCGCGGGGAAACCACGGGTGGGAGATGGCGAAAGGCTGGTTGCGCACTCATCATGGGTGCGGCGATCCCTGTCACACACTACGTTGGCATGGCTGCAGTCAGGTTTGTTCCGATGCCCATAGCGGCCGAAGGCCTTCGCTACGCGGTCAGTATCTCGGGACTCGACATCGTAGTGATTACCCTTGCGGCGGTCATCCTGCTGGCCCTCTTGATTCTATTGTCGCAAGCGGATCGTCGCTTTTGGAGCGAACGAGATTTGGTGGAGGCTTTTCTGGGATACATCCCGGACTCTGTTTATTTCAAAGATCGCGATAGCCGCTTTCTGCGCATGAGCCTGGCACTTGCAAAGCGTTCTGGGTTTGACGATCCCTCACTGGCTGTGGGCAAGACCGATTTCGACCTCTTCAGTTCAGAACATGCCACGGAAGCGTTCGCCGACGAACAACAGATCATGCGCACGGGCGAGCCACTGCTTGGAAAGGAGGAGGAGGAGACTTGGGAAAACGGCCGACGGGCATGGGTCCACACGAGCAAGGTTCCGCTCAGGGATCGGCGTGGCCAGGTTATTGGCACCATGGGCATTTCCCGCGACATCACTGCTAACAAATCGGCGGCTCGGGAGTTGGCCACGAAAGTAGAAGAGCTGGCGCGAACGAACGTCACTCTTGAGCAACTCGCCAAAGCTGCTGAGGCCGGAAGCCGCACCAAAGGGGAATTCCTTGCCAACATGAGCCACGAGATTCGGACCCCGCTCAATGGCGTGATCGGAATGACCGAACTGGCTCTACAAACAGAACTCACGCTGGAACAAAGAGAGTATCTCGAAACAGTCCGATGGTCTGCGGAATCGCTGCTCAGCATCATCAACGACATTTTGGACTTTTCAAAGATTGAAGCCGGCAGAGTGGAACTGGAATCGGTTGACTTCGACCTGCGCGAATGCATGGAAAACACACTCAAAACGCTGGCGCTGCGGGCAGACGAAAAGGGGATTGAGTTGCTAATTGAGGTAGATCCCGTGATACCCCGGTTCCTGGTTGGGGATCCGAACCGGCTGCGTCAGATCATCGTCAACCTTGTGGGGAACGCGATAAAGTTCACTCACGAGGGCGAAGTAACGTTGCAGGTGCACTCGTTGGCGCCCAAGGAGGGCAAGCAATCACTGCATTTCATCGTGTCGGACACCGGAGTAGGAGTCCCTCCGGAAAAACTGGAAAGTGTTTTTGAGTCGTTCAATCAAGCTGACTCGTCCACGACCCGTGAATATGGTGGCACGGGACTGGGGCTCACCATATCGAGACGGCTAGTCGAGATGATGGGAGGGCGCATCTGGGTGGAGAGCGAACTTGGACGTGGCTCGGCCTTCCAATTCACCGCCATATTCGGACGAGGAACGGAGCTCTCTTTCCGGCATGAATCAGAACGTTCGCAGCCAGGAAACCTGATAGGGGCCACAGTTTTAGTTGTGGATGACAACCTGACAAATAGGCGAATCCTGCGCGGGATGTTGGCCAATTGGGGAATGAAGCCTACAGTGGTTTCTGACGGGCATGAGGCAATAGCCGCAATTCGAGAGGCGCGAGAAAACAATAAGCCATTCGATCTCATCCTGACCGACATGCACATGCCGAAGATGGACGGATTCGAGCTGATTGAACACATCAATCAGGAGGATAATTCGGGAATCGCAGCAATCATGATGTTGACCTCCGGGGGACGTCGCGCCGATGCCGCCCGGTGCGAGCAACTCGGCATCGGGGCGCACCTGCAGAAACCGGTTCGTCAGGCGGAACTCCGTGAAGCGATCGCGCGAGTGCTCTGGGCCTCAGGGGTAAGCCAACCCCCAGCAGTCGTCACCGGCCCGAAGTTGTCCGAGACACCGGAACGAGACTCCGCGCTGAAGGTGTTATTGGCTGAGGATAACGAAGTAAACAGAAAGCTCGCGG
>Ga0210394_10006697_pt1 | contig 12395 bp, 14 predicted proteins | sample IncBWC12MmetaG_FD_160121 | JGI IMG/M metagenome (GOLD analysis project Ga0210394, IMG submission 160121) | Forest soil microbial communities from Barre Woods Harvard Forest LTER site, Petersham, Massachusetts, United States - Inc-BW-C-12-M | ecosystem: Environmental > Terrestrial > Soil >... | reverse complement strand
TATGATTCCGACCCGTTTTTGCCTCAACGGCGGCAACCCCGCCCGGACACGCAACCCATGAGTTACATCGCTGATGAGGGTAGCAGACGGCCCGCCGCACGGCGCGCGCGCGGCTTCACCCTCATCGAGATCATGGTGGTGGTCATCATCATCGGCCTGCTCGCGGCGGTCATTGTTCCAACCGTCATCGGCAAGGTGGATGACGCGCGCGTCGCCAAGGCGAAGCAGGACATTCAGAGCCTGGAGGCGGCGCTCTCCATGTATTACCTCGACAACTCGAAGTATCCGACCTCCGAGCAGGGCCTCGCGGCACTGGTGCAGCAGCCCACCGACCCCTCGATCAAGCACTGGAGGCCCGGGGGCTACCTGGATCGGGTCAGCAAGGACCCGTGGGGCAACCCGTATCTGTACGGATTCCCCGGCACGCACGGCAAGACCTACGACCTGTACACCCTGGGCGCCGATGGCCAGCCCGGTGGCGATGGCGTCAACGCCGATATCGGCAACTGGAATCTCGGCGACTAGAGCCGCAGCGCGACCATGCGATCCGGATGCGCTCATCGGGCCAGCGCCGGCTTCACGCTGGTCGAGATCCTGGTCGTGGTCCTGATCATCGGCGTGATCTCCGCCGGGGTGCTGCTGTCGGTCAGCCTGACGGGACGCGACCGCGAGCTCGAGAAGGAGAGCGACCGGCTGCTTGCGCTGTTCAGCTACGCACGCGAGCAGGCCGAGCTGCAGACCCGCGAGTACGGCGTCTTGTTTCAGGATGATGGTTATGAGTTTCTCACCTATGACATGCGCCGCACGACGTGGCGCAGCGTGTTCGAGGACGATGCACTGAGTGCGCGCAAGCTCCCCGACGGGCTCGGTGTCAAACTCACGGTGGAGGCGCGGCCTGTCGTGCTGACCCGTCCGGCGGATGCCAAGGACAAGACTCCCCAGGTGATGATTTTCTCGAACGGCGATCTGACGACTTTCGCCGCCACGGTGGAGCGCGACGGCGGCCGGCGCAGTGTCACCCTCACGCAGGACGAGCAGGGTCAGGTGATCGAGCAGGACATGGTGGAGGTGAAGCCGTGAGGCACGTGCGCGGCGGCGGCTTCACACTCATCGAAGTGCTGGTGGCGCTCGCGATCGTCGCGATCGGCATGGCGGCGGTCATGGGTGCGCTCACCTCCTCGGCGAACATGATCTCCTACCTGCGTGACAAGACCCTGGCCCAGTGGGTGGCGCTCAATCAGATCGCGAACCTGCGCCTGTCCGGCCAACAGCCCCCCGCCGGCACCAGCAACGGTGACACCGACTTTGCCGGCCGCAGCTGGCACTGGCGTCAGGAAGTGGTCGCCACCGAGGTGCCGGGCGTCGAGCGTATCGACATCAGCGTGCGCCCCTCGGAGGTCAAGGCGGGTGAGGACAACGGCTGGTTCACCACGGTGAGTGGTATCTGGGGCGATGCGATCGGGACGCCCAACGGTTTCCAGCCCGACTGGGGCACGCAGACTGTCGGCGGGCCCGCGAGCCCGGGAACCCTGGGCGGCGCCCAGGCGCCCACCACACCGGGCACCGTGCCACCGCCCGGCGCTCAAAATCCACCGGGATCGAAGTGAGTGCCCGCGGCTTCACGCTGCTCGAGCTCCTGGTGGCGCTGTTCATCGCCGCGATCATGTTCGCGATGGGGTATGGCGCCATCAGCCAGGCAGTCACCAGCCGCGACTCGCTCAAGCAACAGCAGGCGCACCTGCTCGAGCTGCAAACCACGGTGCGGGTGCTGGAACAGGACTTCGTGCAGCTCGCCCCGCGTCCGGTGCGCCAGGCCATCGGGGACGAGCCCGCGCAGCCTGCCCTGCAGGGCTCGGTTCCCGGCACGCAGCCGATCGTCGCCCTCACCCGCGGTGGCTGGGCGAATCCGATCGGGCTGCAGCGCCCGGGATTGCAGCGGGTGGCGTACTTCCTGGAGAACGGAACATTGCGGCGCGAGTACTGGAACGTGCTCGATCCCACGCTCACCAGCACGACGAGCAAGCGCAACCTCATGACTCACGTCAAGGCGATGACCCTGCGTTATCTCGACCAGTCCCATCAGTGGCAGGAGCAATGGCCACCCGGCAGCGCGGTGATCCAGAAGCAGGAATGGACCCTGCGCCAGCGTCCACTGGCGGTGGAGATCACGCTCGACACCGATGACTGGGGCAGGATCGTGCGCATCATCGAGATCGCAGGGTGAGTACCGTGTCGCTCCGGGCTCGCCGCCAGCGTCCGCGCTGCACGCCGCGAACGCAGCGCGGCATTGCGCTGCTGGTGGCGATCCTGCTGGTCGCGCTCGGCACCATTATCGCCGCGGCGGTGGCGTACGAGAACGCGACCACCGTGCGGCGCGGCAGTGCGACCTACGCCTTTGATCAGGCCTTGCTCATCGCCCAGGGAGCCGAGGCGCTCGCTGCCTACGGCCTGCGCCAGATACGGCAGAACGACCAGAGCCATAGCACCTATCCTGCGCAAGGCTGGGGTAAGGGCATCGGACCCATCGAGGTGGTTCCGGGCGTGATGCTCGAGGCCTCGCTGGAGGATCTGCAGGGACGATTCAACCTCAACAACCTGGTGAAGAACGACACCACTGCGGACCCGGTGCAGTTGCAGGCCTTCATGCAGCTGCTCGCGATGGCAGGTGTGGAGACCAAGTGGGCGGGTTACATCGTCGACTGGATCGATGGAAACATCACGCCGTCGGTCCCGGATGGCGCGGAGGACAGTGTCTACATGGGCCAGACACCGCCCTACCGGACGGCCAACCGTTACATCACGAGCGCGAGCGAGTTACTCGCGCTGCCCGGCTTCGGCCGTGACCGCTACCTGAAGCTCGCGCCCTATGTCACCGCGCTCCCGTACGGCGCGAATGGCACGCAGGTCAATCTGTGCACGGCGCCCGGGCTGGTGCTGGATGCGTATCTCGGGCATCAGGACTTCAACTCCGATCCGGATTCGCTGGCGAAGAACCGCGCCACCGCTCCCGGGTGCTTCCCCACGCAGCGCGACTACGAAGCGGCCTTTGTCGATCAGAAACTGCTCGGCCAGGTGCGGCCGAAGATCGGGCAGATCTCGAGCTACTTCCGCCTCACGAGTTTCATCACTATTGGCAGCGCGGAATTCAACTTGTACAGTCTTCTGTATCAGGACCAGAGCAGCGTGCGTCCGATCCTGCGCAGCTTCACGCCCGATTGATGCAACGATGACGGTATCCGCCCATGGCTGACTGGCTGCTGCTGCGCCTGCCGCGCACCGCCGGCGAACTGGCGTCCTGGCTGGTGGCCGATGCGCGCGGCGCGCCGGCAGGTCCCGCGCAAAGCGGTCCGCTGACGCTCGCGGCCGCGCGGGCCGCGGGACGACGCGTGTGTGTACTGGTGCCCGGCGCGGATGTGCTGCTGGCCGAGCCGGAGGTGCCGGTCAAGGCCGGTGCCAAGCTGCAGCAGCTCGTGCCGTACGCTCTGGAAGAGCAGCTCGCCGATGACATCGACGATCTGCATTTCGCCGTCGGCAAGCGTACCGGGGACTCCTCCCGCTCGCCGGTCGCCGTGGTCGCGCGCGCACTGCTCGATGAGTGGCTCGCGACGCTGCGCGCGAGCGGCATCGAGCCCGAGGCGATCTACGCCGACAGTGACCTGCTGCCGCGCAATCCGGGCCAGGCGGTGGTGCTCCTGGAAGAGGACGGGGTGCTCGTACGTCCGCCCGGGGCCTGCCCGGTGACGCTGCCCGCGGATGCGCTGGCGGAAGCACTTGAGATCGCGCAATCAGGCGCAGAGACAGCGGCGGGCGGCGCACGCGGCCTCATTCTGTACACGGGCGCGGCGGAGTGGCAGCGGCATTCCGCGCAGATCGAAGCCGCGCGTCCTCGCTTCGACGGCATCCAGGTCCAGCTGCTCACCGGCGGACCCCTGGCGCTGTTCGCGCAGCAGCTGCCGGCGGGGACCCCGATCAACCTGCTGCAGGGTGCCTACGCGCCGACGGCCGCGCGCGCCGTGGGTCTCAAGGCCTGGCGGGTGGCGGCGATCCTGCTGGTGTCTGTCATCGGCCTGCACCTGGTGGGCAAGATCGGCGAGCTGCAGGTGCTGAAGCATCGCGAACGCCAGCTCGATGCTTCGATTCGCGATACCTTCCACGCCGCCATGCCCGGCGATCCCAACACTCTCGATGCACGCCGCCGCATGGAGCAACGCCTGAACGCTGCGCGCGGGGCCGGCGGGGGGCTGCTGCCCGCGCTGCAGGCGCTGGCGCAGGCGCGCGACGCGACTCCGGGCATGAGCGTGCAGGCTCTGAGCTATCACGGCGGCGCGCTCGACATGAAACTCTCCGCTCCGGATGCCGCGAGCCTCGACCGCGTCAGCCAGGCGCTGCGCACGAGCGGCTGGCAGGCCGACCTCACGGGCGGCAGCAACGCGCCTTCCGGCTACGAGGGACACATCCAGGTGCGCGCCGGCGGCACCTAGAAACGCACCCATGAAACTCTCGCCCAATTCACTGTCGCTCGACTCCCTCGCCGCCCTTCCCGAGCGCGACCAGCGCCTGCTCGCGGGGGGCCTCGCGCTCGCGGCGGCGATCCTTCTCTTCGGCGTGGTGATTCCCCTGGATCGCAGCGTCGCGCATGCGCACGAGCGCCTCGCCCGCAAGCACGCCGATCTCACCTGGATGCAGGGCGTCGCCCCTGAGCTCGCCGCCTCCGCCCCCCCGGCGGCAGCCACGGGTGAATCGCTGCTCGTGATCATCGACCGTTCGGCGCGCGAGTCCGGATTGGCGGGCGCGCTCGCCGGCAGCGAACCGGGCGGACCTGGGAGCCTGTCGGTACGACTCGCCAAGGCGCCCTTCGATACGCTGGTCGGCTGGCTCGGCCGTCTCGCCCAGCAGAACGGCGTCAGCGTGGAGTCGGCCAGCATTGAAAAGGCCGATGCGAACGGGCTGGTGAACGCCGCCATCGTCCTGCATTCGGGTTGAAGTGAGGCGAGGGATCTGGATCGCACTGCTGGCGGCGGTCGTTTTTGCGGCCATTCTCCTCGCCCGCCTGCCGGCGGCCTGGATCATCCCGGCGAGCGGCGCACGCGGTTGCTCCTGCGCTGGCATCGATGGCTCGCTCTGGAGCGGCGTGTGCACCGGGCTTACCGTGCAGCGCACGGCGGTCGGGGATCTCAGCTGGGAGCTGCACCCCTGGCTGCTGCCCATCGGCAAGCTCGCCGCCCACATCGTCGTCACGCGCGGCGATGGCAACCTCGAGGCGGAGGTGCAACTGGGCTTCGGGCAGCGGGTGACGGTGCGCCATTTCCGCGCCGACCTTGCCCTCGACCCGGCGCTGGTCCCGGGCCTGCCGGCGGATCTGCACGGCCGCGCTCATCTGGATCTGGCGCTGGCGCAGTTCGAGCACGGCATCATCACCGAGCTTCAGGGGCGCATCGAAGCGCGCGACCTGGAAGATCGCTCCGGTGGGGCGACGCCGCTGGGCAGTTACGTGCTGACCTTCCCCGGAGGCCCCGGGGAGCCGACCGGAAAGCTGCGCGACCTCAACGGCCCACTCGCCGTCGAGGGCACGCTGCGCCTGACGCGACAGCCGGGGTTCGAGCTCGAGGGTCTGGTCGCCCCGCGGGCTGGCGCCGCGCCCGAGCTGGTCAACAACATCCGCTACCTCGGCTCCCCGGATGCCACCGGCCGGCGACCGTTCTCAGTGGCTGGGACGTTCTGACCCGTTGCGCGCTGCGCCTCAAGCGTCAGGCCGCGAGCACACCCTTGGCCTTGGCGGTGTGCGTCGCGAGCAGGTCCATCAGCGCGGGCGACAGGCAGTCGTAGGGCTCAAGACCGAGCTCCTTCAGGCGCGCGCGCACGGCGCCCATCTGGTCGGGCTTCGCGCCCGACTCGATGATCGAGGAGACGAAGGCCGCGAACCTCGGCTCTTCCCAGCCGCTCTCCTTCGATAGCTCGACGTGGACGAAGTCCAGTCCATGGAACGCGTGGGCCTTGTTCTCGATGCGGCCGTACATGTGAACGCCGCAACCCGTGCAGGCGTAGCGCTGGATGGTCGCACTCGGGTCGACGATCTTGAGCTTCTGAGCGTTGGCCGTGACCGCGACCTTGTCGCGCGAGGCCACCGCGACCACCGAGAAGAGCGCGCCCTTGGGTTTCCAGCACTTGGTACAGCCGCAGGCGTGATTGAAAGCCACGTTGGAGCCGATGCTGACCGTGACCGGCGCCTGGGTGCACTTGCAGGTCAGGGTGCCGCCGGCGAAATTGGGATTACCCTTCTTTACGCCGTTGTCAACGGAGGGGTGAATTGAAACTGCCATAGAACTGCCTCGCTTGAAAATTCGGAAGTTACTCAGCCCGCCTCGGCCGGGCCGTTCGGCGGCGCCCGCCGTACCAGCCCATGCCGGTGCATCTTTCGGTACAACGTCCGCCGGCTGAGGTGCAGACGCGAGGCTGCGGCACTGATGTTCCAGTGAAATGCCTCGAGTGTGCGGCGCAGCGCGTCGCATTCAGCGCTGCTCAGCACGTTCTCCGCGTCTGCTTCGACCGGCCTGCCGGACTCCACCGTCGGCTCCTCGGTGCGCGTGGCGCCGGCGAGCCAGCTCTCGTTGAAATCGGCGAGCGTCAGGTCATTGGCGCTGCGCAGGGCCAGCATCGTGCGCACCACGTTGCGCAGCTGGCGCACGTTCCCCGGCCAGGAGTACCTGGCCAGTCGCTCGATCAGCGCCAGCTCGATGTCGATCGCGCACTCGGCTCCCGCTTCCGTGCGCACCAGCTTGCGGATCAGATCGGGGATATCCGCGCGCTGGCGCACCGGCGGCATGCGCACGGTGATGCCGTTCAGACGGTAGTACAGGTCATCGCGGAACTGCCCCTTGGCGATCAGCTCCACCGGGTCGTGCTGCGTGGCGCTGATGATGCGCACGTCGACCGGAAGCGGCTTCGTTCCACCCAGGGGCAGCACCTCGCGGTCCTCGATGACGTTCAACAGGCGTGCCTGCAGCGGCAGCGGCATGTCGCCGATCTCATCGAGGAACAGCGTGCCGCCGTTCGCCTGCAGGATCCGACCCATGCTGCCGTCGCGGGCGGCACCGGTGAACGCGCCGGGTTTGTGGCCGAACAGCTCGCTTTCGATCAGCGGCTCGGGGATGGCACCGCAATTCACCGACAGAAAAGGCTTCTCGGCACGGCGGCTGGCGGCGTGGATGGCCCGCGCGCAGTAACCCTTGCCGGTGCCCGTCTCGCCGAGCAACAGCACCGAGATGTCGCGATCGACGACGCGGCGCAGGACTTCCACGTTCTGCTGCATCGTCGGATCGCTGGAATGCAGGCACTGCAACGGATCCGACTCGGGTGTCTGCGGGGTGCCCGGCGCGGTCCCGGCCGCCGGCATCACCCGGCGCTGCGGCTCTACCGGCGCCTGCACCATCGCGAACCACGCTCGCCTTCCTGCGGGCGAGGGCAGCGGCTCGGGCCGGAACCTGTGCCGCGCGGCGAGCTGCAGGAACGCCGCGAGGCTCGTCTCGAAGACGCGCTCCACGCGCTGCCCGCACAGAGCCTGGTGATCGCGACATCTCAATAGCTCCAGCGCACTGCGGTTGGCACCCATGATGGTGCCCTGATCATCGAAGGCGACCACGCCCTCCCCCGGCGTGCTGACGAATTCCGCACAGCGGTGGAAGCGCAGCACGTAGTAGTCCTTGCAGGCACCGAGCAGTGCGCGGTTCTCGACGTTCTGCGCCGCCATGTCGACCAGCGCCAGCGTGTGGGTCTGCGCATTGGCGGAAGCCCCGGAAATGTCGAGCGCGGCGAGCAGCTGCCCGCGCATGTCGAAGATCGGAGCCGCGGAACAGGTCAGCTGGATGTTCTGGGCGAGGAAATGCTCGGTGCGGTGGATGACGATCGGCCGTTGCGTCGTCAGGCAGGTCCCCATGCCGTTCGTCCCCAGTTCCTGTTCGCTCCACACTACGCCTTCGCGGAAGCCGCAGCGGCGTGCCGTGGCCGCAAAACTAGGATGGCCGACATAGCTGAGGATCACGCCGTCGCGATCGGTCAGCATGATGCTGTACTCGGAATGCAGCATGAGCTTGCTGAGGCCTTCCATCTCGATGCGCGCGATCGGCAGCACGGCACCGATGCGTTGCCTGCGTGCCAGCAGGTCGGTGTGCTCGACCGTGTTCGGCCGCTTGCTCTGATGCGGATCCAGCGCATAGGTCGTGAGACAGCGGCTCCACGAGCGCCGTATGACCTCATCGATCGGCAGAGCCGCCCCGTGTCCGGCGATGACACTGCGAATCAGGTCCGCATGGCTCTGGGTGCTTAATCGCGTTTGCATGATGGCGTCCCCCGAACGCTCCTGGCCCCTCAGTGGGGCCCTGAGCATTCCCGCCCGTCCGTGACATGAGTGACCCGACAGTCTTCGGTAGACGTCTTTCCCCGGCGTTCTCATGTATCAGGCTACTGCAAACGGCCCGTCGCCGACAGCACCCGGAATTGCTGCAGTGCGTACCCTGAAGCTCAGCTGTCTGACCGTGTGTGGCACGTCGCGCCCCGATCAGAACCGGATGACGGAGCGGATGACCTTGCCCTCGTGCAGCAGGTCGAACGCCCGGTTGATCTCCTCCAGCGGCAGCACCTCGGTGACCATCTGGTCGATCTTGATCTCCCCGCCAAGGTAGCGCTCCACGAACCCGGGCAGCTGCGAGCGGCCCTTGACGCCGCCAAAAGCCGAACCCCGCCAGACGCGACCGGTGACGAGCTGGAAAGGGCGGGTATGTATCTCCTCGCCCGCGCCCGCGACGCCGATGATCGTCGACTCCCCCCACCCCTTGTGGCAGCACTCGAGCGCGGAGCGCATGACGTTCACGTTGCCTATGCATTCGAAGGAGTAGTCGACCCCACCATCGGTCATGTCGACGATGACCTGTTGAACGGGCACGTCCTGGTCCTTGGGGTTGATGCAATCGGTGGCGCCGAGGGACCTCGCCATCGGGAATTTCTCGGGGTTGGTGTCGATGGCGATGATCCGCCCGGCCTTGGCCATCACCGCCCCCTGCACCACCGACAAGCCGATGCCCCCAGCCCGAACACCGCAACCGAGGAGCCCGCTTGCACCTTGGCGGTGTTCAGCACCGCGCCGATGCCGGTGGTGATGCCGCAGCCGAGCAGGCAGACCTTGTCGAGTGGCGCCCGTGCATTGACCTTCGCGACCGCGATTTCGGGCAGCACCGTGTACTCCGAGAATGTGCTCGTGCCCATGTAGTGAAGCACGGGCTTGCCCTTGGCGGAGAAGCGGGTCGTGCCATCGGGCATGAGTCCCTTACCCTGCGTGGCACGGATCTTCTGGCATAGATTGGTCCGCCCTGAGCGGCAGAACTTGCACTCGCCGCATTCGGGTGTGTAGAGGGGGATCACGTGGTCGCCGGCCCTCACGCTCGTGACACCGGCTCCCACCTCCTGGACGATGCCTCCACCCTCGTGACCGAGAATCGCGGGGAACTGACCCTCCGGGTCGCGCCCGGACAGTGTGAAGGCATCGGTGTGGCAGACCCCGGTCGCGACGATCTTGACCAGGACCTCTCCGGGCTTTGGCGCGGCCACGTCCACTTCCTCGATCGACAGTGGCCGGCCGGCAGCCCAGGCGACGGCGGCTCTGGATTTCACTGTGGGAACTCCTCGGTCAGGGCTAGAGGCTCCGGTGCGCCAGGGCTTGGCTACTAGCATTCCGCGTGCCAGCGCTGAGGCGCCAGGAACCTCCTTTCTCTGCAGTGACTTGCCGCAGCTCAATGCAGCGGCCGTGAGCGGCACCCGGCGGCCTGCGCCGCTCGTGCCACAGAGCGATGCCAGATCTGGCGCACTGCCGCAGTCACTACGGATTGGCCGGCATCGCAGACTGGCCGAACTTGTTCTCCGGGGCGCCGTTAAAGTTGGAACGGATAAAGGTCAGTATCCGCCACAGCTCGTCGTCGGTCGCGACGATCAGCCCCATCGGCGGCATGGGCGCGACCACGTTCTCCTGGCCGATGCGCGTATAGCCCTTGCTCTGCAGAACGTCGCTTCCTAGCGTCACCAGCCGGAAGAGCGTGTCGTCGTCCCCTCCATACACCCAGACGTCGTTGATCAGAGGTGGGCAAATCCCACCACCCCCGTTGCCGCCATGGCAGCCGTTGCAGCCGTAGCGCATGTAGAGCTTGCGCCCGGCCTCAACGATCGCCGCGTTGCTGTCGGTGTATGGATTCTTCAGTTGTCCCTTGGGCGTCGCCTCGACGCGATCCCCCGGCTTCATGGCGTTGGCGGGGGCCGGCGGAGCCGGCGGTGCGGCCGCGGGCGGCTCCGGTGGCGGCGTCCTGGGCTCGTCGGCGCTGAGCACCGGGACCGCGAGCAGCACCATGCAGCTAAGGAGCAGGCACTTTGGCAAGACCCACCTCTTCGTCGGTTGATGCCAGCCGTAAGGCGTCGCGGATGCGCGCGGTCAGCTCGTCGGCGGGGGCTGCTGGAGCAGCTTCATCACCGCCTGATGATCCTTCGCCCGCGCGATCGACAGCGCCGTCTCACCGCTCTCGCTACGGGCGTCGAGGTTCGCACCCGCCTGGACCAGCAGCGCGACGAGCTCCGGCTGGTCGGCGGCCGCCGCGATCATGAGCGCCGTGATGCCGCCCTGGTTGCGCGCATTCACGTCCGCCCCGCGCTTGAGGAGCACCTGGGCGGCGGTCCTGGAACGCTGGACGACGGCGAGCATGAGCGGCGTGTAGCCGGCCGCCCCCACCGGGCGATTGATGTCCGCTCCCGCCTCGACCAGGGCCACCGTGGCTGCATCCTTACCGCCCTGCAACGCAATGCCCAGCGGCGTGAGATCACCGGCGCCGGCGGCGTTCGGGTCGGCGTGCTGCTTCGTCAGCAGGGTGACAATCGATCCGTCATCCACCCAGGCGGCCGTCATCAACGGCGTCCAGCCGTCGCGGTCGGGTACCGCCACGCCTGCACCGCGCGCAAGCAGGTAGCGGACCAGCGGTGCCGATTTCTGGCGGATCGCGGTCTGCAACGCGGTCTCGCCCTGCAGGTCCTGGGCGTCGATCGGCGCGTGCTTCCTGTCGAGCAGGTAGGCGATGCGCACCTTGTCGCCGGCGAGCACGGCGTTGTTGAGCTCGACGCTGAGGTTTGCACCATGGGCGAGCCAGCCGTTGAGCTGTGCGATGCTGACGGTGGCCGGGGGCTCGAGGATTTCCGGCGCGCGCTTCGGCGGTGCGTAGGGTCCGTGCGAGGGCAGATCGCCGCTGACCAGACAGGTATCGCAACGAACCAACGGCACGCCGAACTCGGTCAGGATCGAATGGATGGCGTCACGCTCGGCGTGCAGCGCGCGGTCCAGCTGCGCCTGCAGGTCCTTGTCGCTGGTACGCACCGCGACCGCCATATCAAACTCGAGCGGCACGGCGTCTTCCATGAGGTTGACCGGCTGCAGGGTGATGGGCGCGTGCTTCATCGCCTGGTAGTAGCCGGCGAACGGCCCCCACACGGCGGCGATATCAAGCTTGCCGTCCACCACCTCCTGCACCTGGTAGGCCGGCTGATCCTCGGCCACCAGGTCCGCGTCGTGGCTGAGGTAGTGAATGGAGAGGTTGCGCACGTCGTGGTCGAGAAGCGCTTCGCGAATCGCCGAGGTCTGGTAGACACCGACCCTGAGGCTCTTCAGACGCGGGTCATCGAGGTTCCTGATGGTGATGCCGCGATCGCTGCGTGAAGCGAGCACGAAGGTCGTGCGATACAGCGGCGTGGTCACCAGTACGCGCTCGGTATCCGGTGGCATGTCGAACATCACGTCGCACTCCTCGGCGTACAACGTCGTGCGCGTCATGCCCCGCTCGATGCCGGGCCGGTAGTAGTACTGCACCCAGCTGCCCAGGCTCCTGGCGAGCACCTCGGCGATCTTGTTCTCGATGCCCTCGCCCCGGTTGTTCGAGAACGGCATGTTGCCGGGGTCCGCACACACACGCAGGGAGCTCGTGCGCTGCTCGCCCGCCGCCATCGCCGCTCCGAGTAGCGCCAGCGAGGCAGGCGCCAGAATCGCTGCCCGTTTCCACACCATCGGTTGCTCCTGCGGCCCGAAATGAAGCGCCCGGTCGAAGACCGGGCGCTTCCCAACTCAACTTGCCGTCACCCTCATTGGACGCGGAACGTGTACAGAGTTCCGCCCATCGGAATCTTGTCCAGATTCGCCGCCTTGGTCATGGCGGTTGCGCCGATGGCACCGAACTTGTCGCTGAGGTCCAGGCCCGCCGTGACCGGCAATCCGATCCACCCGCCGATGCCGCTCCACACCGACACGTACTGCTTGCCGGCTACCTTGTAGGTAATCGGGTTACCGATGATCCCCGAGCCGAGACGGCGCTGCCACA
>Ga0210394_10006696_pt1 | contig 12396 bp, 10 predicted proteins | sample IncBWC12MmetaG_FD_160121 | JGI IMG/M metagenome (GOLD analysis project Ga0210394, IMG submission 160121) | Forest soil microbial communities from Barre Woods Harvard Forest LTER site, Petersham, Massachusetts, United States - Inc-BW-C-12-M | ecosystem: Environmental > Terrestrial > Soil >... | reverse complement strand
CAAGCATGAAAATGCGTTGCCGATGATTGTCACGCATGGCTGGCCTGGCTCGATCATCGAGCAGATGAAGATCATCGATCCGCTAACGAACCCGACGGCGCACGGCGGGACCGCAGCCGATGCCTTTCATCTCGTGATTCCGTCTCTGCCGGGCTACGGCTTCTCGGGCAAACCTACGGCGCCTGGATGGAACCCCGTTACCATTGCGAAAGCGTGGGCGACACTCATGCAACGCCTCGGTTACACGAAATACGTGGCGCAGGGTGGTGATTGGGGCAATGCCATTTCGGAGGTGATGGCCTTGCAGCAGCCGCCGGGATTGCTCGGCATTCACACCAACATGGCGGCCACGGTTCCGCCCGATGTTTCGAAGGCGCTTTCCGCGGGCAGCGCCCCGCCCTCCGGCCTATCGCCGGAGGAAAAGAACGCGTGGGATCAGCTCGATGATTTCTATAAGAACGGGCTGGGGTACGCCAACGAGATGGCGCTTCGTCCGCAGACGCTTTACGGAATCGTCGATTCGCCGGTTGGTCTTGCGGGCTGGATACTCGATCACGACATTCGCAGCTACCAGATGATCGTGCGCGTTTTCGAAGGCAAGCCTGAAGGGCTGAGCCGCGATGACGTGCTCGACAACATCACGCTCTATTGGTTGACGAATACCGCGATCTCCTCGGCGCGTCTCTACTGGGACACGGCGCACAATTTGCCGGCAGGCGGCTTCTTCGACGCGAGAGGCGTCAAGCTTCCGGTCGGTGTGAGCGCGTTTGCGGAAGAGATTTATCAAGCGCCGAAGAGCTGGTCAGAGAAGGCGTATGTGAAGCTCATCCACTACAACAAGTTTCCCAAAGGCGGCCACTTCGCCGCCTGGGAGCAGACGGCGATCTTCGTCTCCGAAATGCGCGCAACCTTCAAATCGCTCCGCTAAATCATCCGAAATGGACGATCGCGCGCGCCATTTCGCGCGCGCTGTCACCCATCGTGTGTCCGCGCCGAACGAATTTTGACCCACCCTGCCGACCGAATTTGGACCCAGGAACGGGGCCGGCATGCTCTTGGCTTGCGATCCAGGCGCCCCTGAGTTTTCAATAGAGGCCGGCTGCGGAAATCGCAGTGTTCATCAACCAGAAGAGCGTGACGCGCGGGATCTAAGTAGTTGATTCTTTGGTGCTCCTGCCCCGACTCGAACGGGGGCCTACTGATTACCAATCACGGCTGCGAAGTCGCGTTCAGACGGCCCCAGCGGGTCGCGTGTACTCGGCGGCGTGCGCCTGCACGAACTCGCGCATGCTGGTCGGCGCGCGCCCTGTCAGCCGTGTGAAGTCGTCCGTCATGCGGTCGTAGCGGCCCTGCTGGTGCAGGCGCGCCATCGCGACGAGGTGGGCCAGCAGATGCGCCGGCACGCCGGCCGCGCGCAGCTTGTCGGTCCAGGCATCGATCGGCACGTCACGGTAGGCGATCGTGCGGCCGAGCGTCTCGGAGAAGACCTTCGCGTAGTGCGTCAGGTCGGCCGACTCGTAGCCCGTGAGGTTGTAGATCCGGCCGATGTGCGGCGCCGGGTCGTCCAGCACCACAGCGACGGCGCGAGCAACGTCCACGGCCGCGATGGGCGAAGTGCGCCCGCTGCCGAGCGGCAGCGCTAGCGCGTCGCTGTCGCGCACGCCGGCCGCGGCAGGCGTCAAGAGGCCCTCGAGGAACACCGTCGGCCGCATCGTGATGACCGGAAGGCCCGACCACGCGAGTGCCTGCTCTGCGAGCCAGTGCAACTTGTGCTGGGGGCTGTCGGTGGTCTCGGTGATGCTCATCTCCATAACCGTCATCTGCGACATATTGACGATGGCCTCGACCCCGTGGTGCCTGGCAACCGCGGCGACGTTGACGGTGGCCTCGAGGTAGGACGCGGAGACGGACATGCCGAAGTAGGCGCGCCTACAGCCTTCGACGGCGCGGTACACGGATGCCAGGTCTGTCAGGTCGCCGACGACGACCTCGGCGCCGAGGCGGCGCAGTTCCTGCGCGCGCACGTCCTCTCGCCGCACGAGCGCGCGAACCTTGTGGCCCTGGGGCAGCAGCATCTCGGTGACTTGGCGGCCGATCGCACCGATGGCACCGGCTGCGCCGGTCACCAGGATGGGGGCAGCGTGTTCTGAACGGGTGGTCATGGCTTGTCCTTGGAAAAGTGAATCGTGAAGGCGAGTCGAGATGGAGCTGAATGAGGAGCGTCAAAACGCATTCCTTCATCGGCTTCGATATTGCATACCGCTAGAACGGCTCACGCAACTCACCGGCATCGGCCGGATCTTTACTCAAAAAATCGGCATCACGCGTTGGGCGATGCGATACATCGAACCAAGCAGACACTACTAGTTTGATCTGACGCGTTGTGTTCGCTGTTGAGGTCAAGTCTCTAATGACCTGACATACCGCATCGTTCAGATCAAGGGCTTTCAAGCCGGCATCACACGCGCCAGGAAACCGAGTGTTAGTCGCCCGATCTCTGCACAATGGTCTTCAAGCGCGAAGTGACCGCTGTCGATCGGGTGGAACTCGATCCCCGGCAGGTCCGCGGGAGGCTTCATGCTGACACCCGGGAAAAGCGGGTCGTTGACGCCGGTGGCTATCATTACCTGCCGCTGGTGCGTTTTGAAGAACTGCCGTGCATCGGCAACCGTCTGCCGGTTATTCCTGATGTCGTAGAGGAGATCGAGCATGATCTCGTCGACGCCGGGGCGAGCGAGCAGGGCGGTGTCGATCGTCCAATTGTCGGGGTCGATCAACGAAGGGTCGCGCGTCCCGGCGACATATTGATTGCGAACGGCGTCCGGCGTCAGCTTGGACCGGACCGCGTCCCGATGCGCCGGCGACCCGTCCTTCCAGTACGCTAGCTCGGTCGCCCAGATTGGCCCATTGATCGGCCCTCCGAACGCCGGTGTGTTCTGAACGACGATGCCTGAGACGCGATCTGGATATTTCAGCATCAAGCGGTATCCGATGGGGCCCCCGAAATCCATCACATACATGGCGAAGCGTGTGATTCCGAGCTTTTCGAGCAACACCTCCATCACCTGCGAAAGATGGCCGTGCGTATATTGGAATTCGGCGCGTGAAGGGACTGCGCTGTGTCCGAATGCCGGATAGTCGGGCGCTATCACCCGGTACTTGTCGGCGAGCATCGGAATGAGATTTCGGAACATGCGGGACGATGTCGGAAACCCGTGGAGCAGCAATACGACCGGCGCTCCTGTCGGACCGGCCTCGCGATAGAAGATCGCCAGCCCACCCACATCGATGGTGCGATAGCGTGTCTCCGCAAGCGCCTCTCCAGGCGCGACCGGTAATCCCGCGAGCGTGGCACCTCTCGCCGAAGCCGAAAGACCAGCCGCAACAACACCGCTTCCGAGGGCAACGAAAGCCCGCCGCGTGCTCATCGTCATGGGCATCCCGTTTAGGACACAGTCTGCATCACCAGCCGAACTCCGAGGCCCGCGACGACGGCCAGGCTGTTGCTGATCCTACAAGTGCCTTGTTCAAAGTCGCGTCGTCACGCCGCGATCCCTAAAAGCCACGACCAAACGACGAAGCTTACGATTACAGCAGGGACTTGCAACCAGCGGAATGGCGTTTAGAGATCAAGTTGCAAAGCATCAATTTTGGCGCCGTTTGGAACGTATACCGGAGCGCCGGGGACTGTCTGGACCCGTACCAATACCGGCGACAGGCGAGATCTTTTAGGAAACGTCCTACAGACATTACGTAACATTGAGAATAGCGTAGCTTGACGAGTGTATTGCGCATTGAATTGAAAGCCGCGAGAGGGCGATGGCCGTCGCGGCACTAGTGGCTCCGAGGTCTTCCCACGTTGGTATCCCTCTGAAAGGAGGGTCTGATGCTGAGGATAGACACCTGCCGTGATTCGGGCCGGTTCAATAGCACAGCGCTTCGGCACTAAATATTCCCTCGCAGGTTTCGCCCTACTGGATTTGGTCTAGGTTAGGTAGTTGGGGTGCAGGTTGCTCCCCAGTCGCTTCCAGATGCGGTCGGGCGCCTCGGGCTCGTTGTCCGAGTTGACGCCGATCAGGCGCACGCCGCTCGGAATCCTGCGGCACCCTTGCGCAGTAGCGGTAATGGCATCGTTAACCTCGCCGGTCGGGTGGCCCCCTATACCGAGCACTAAACGACAGCCCGGCCGCCGTCGCTCAAGCAGAAGATCGCGCGTGACTAATTTAGTCCCCCTGAGCGCAGGATTGCGACACACGTCGGCATGAATGACGACGAAGGCGCATCGGAACGCGCGTAAGCTGATCCGCATCGGCGGCGATCGTGCACGACAACGTATTCATCCGACAGCAGGAGGAGAGCAGGAGGAGAGCAAGAATGAGCGTCGACCGCAAGTCCCCGCCCCGGCCATTCGAGGATACTCGCGAACGGTGGCCGTTGATGACGATGTATGAGCGCTTTGAGCAGATCGTTGCGATTGTACTGAGCTTCATCATCGCGCTGGTTGTGCTCATTGCACTCTTCCAGTTGTTTCATCGAATCCTGCCACTTCTGCTCGGTGGCGCACTCGATCTTCTGGACCATGAGACGTTTCAGAACCTGTTCGGCGCGATCATGACGCTGCTGATAGCGATGGAGTTCAGGCATTCCATCATTCGCCTGGCCCTGCGGCACGAGAGCATCATCCAAGTCAGGACTGTCGTCCTGATCGCTCTGCTTGCGCTCAGTCGCAAGCTTGTCATCCTTGACATAACCGCCACTGGCGCAGCGACGATCGCCGCGCTTGCCGGTGCCACCCTGGCGCTCGGCATCGTATACTGGCTCTTGCGCGAGCGGGAAGACCGGATGACAGTGCGCAGGTCAGGCTAGCACCTATCCTTGGATGCGGCTGTCGCGAACGTCAGGACAGCAGTCGGAGGAAAGCTCCCTTTCTGGCTCCCCGATGAACTTTCACGAAGCAACCCGCGCTACCACGGCGATCACCGCGAATCGAATCCTTTTAACCCAAGGCGATTAGGTAGTTGGGGCGCAGGTCGCTCCCCAGTCGCTTCCAGAGGCGGTCGGGCGGCTCGCGTTGACCCTGCCGCCTGTAAAGCCCATGCGGGGCGCCAGACATACGGTCTTCGCGCATCGAAGAAATGCTCCGCGTTGCCAATTCCCTCAAGGCACTAACCAACCGCCGTCCGCAACCAGCTGCCCACCGGGCACCGCAGGCAAGCGGACGACGTACCCGCCCTTGGAGGCAAAGCGCTGCCCCGGAGCCAGGCCCAGCCTCGGATAGAAACCGTCGATCAACTTCAGGCTGACCATGTTCTCGATTTGCTCGATCAAGTAGTCGGGCACCAGATCGCCGAACGAGTGCCCGATCGCTTCGGATAGCACCTGGCAGGCTACATACGTGTCGACCTGGACCCGCTCGGCGACCACCGGGATCTGCTGCGTTCGGAACCAAGTCAGCGGGTAAACGAGTCGCAGCGCCCGTTTCTGCGGAAGATCGACCGGATACGCGATTCGTATCGAATTGCGCCAGTTCGCCGGCAGCGGCGCGTCTTCGAGACCCGCCATCAGTCCGGAGGCGAATACAGTGGACCGGGGCGGATCGACCGGTAGCTCGCGCAGATCGTCGCCGCGCAACCATAGAACGACGACATCGCCCACGCGCGCCGAGGCCAGCGCCTTACGTACGTCCCCTTTTGCGCGACGCTCGGGCAGTGGCACGTCGATCCATTCGGCGACTTGGCCAGCGGACTTGCCGCGCAACGCATGCGCACCCGATTCACCGACGTCACCGCGGCGATAGATCTGCAACACGCGCTGCCCGGGCGCGGGCCTGGATGATTGCAGCTGACTGCGAATCAGATCCGCTTCGAGCAGCACGCCTCGGGAAAAGTACAGCGGGTAGAAGTCGGTCTCCTGCACCACCGGCAGTTGTACGTTGGGAAACAGGCACGGCAGTGCCTCGCGCTCGCAGAACCGATGGACCGGGGCCCACTCGCCCCGCCCGACGCCGGAGATCACGGCGAACACCGGCTCGGCCCGAAGATGCGCTTGCAGCTGCGCCTCCCAAGTATCCGAGGGACCGGAGAGTTCCCAGACGTGCAGTCGCCATTTGCGCACGACGCGATAGTGGATGCGACGCGCCGAAACCAATGGCGGATCGTGTCCACGCTCGTAGTCGTTCTTGTTCGAAAAAAAATGCGTAAGCACATCCAGCATCCCACTGCGTTCGGCCGGGTCGGCGTCCGGGGTAACAATCGTCGCAAAGTCCAGGTCGTCATGGCTGACACCGCGGGCGGGCTCGCTCGAAAGGGACTTCAGATAATCGACCAGCGCCGCGGCGTCGGCATCGTTCAACGCAAAACGTGGCATCAGGTAGCTCATCGGCTTGTCGTCGGCGTTGATGCCCTCGCGAATCGCGCGCGCCAGCGTTTCGTCGTTGTATCGCTCACGGCGGCCGGCCGCGCTCGCAGGCGACTGCATCGCGGCCTCGGGCATCGCACGCTCGCCCGGACGCAGCAGGTACTTGCCGGAAATGGGCGGAATCGTGATTCGACCTTCGTTGACGCCGATGCCGCTGCGTCGATGGCAGTTTGCGCACGCCGCCACCCGGCCCTCGATCGGGACGCCTGCTTCCCGCACGCCGCGCAACGGCTGTCCGGAGGGCAGGATTCCGTCGCGGTAGATCCGTTCCGCCTCGTCCGGCGGCCTGGCCGCGGCCGTACCAAACCACGTCAGCGCAAGGATCAGTGCGATGAGGATCGGCCCGAAGGTCCGGGGCCGGGTTCTCCCCGAGCGGGTCGCACGCATTTTCACGGCACGTTCCAATCGCCGTCCGCGACCACGCTGGCGCCGTCGTCGTCGGCAAACCGCACCAGGTAGCCGCCCTTGGAGGCGAAGCGTTGCCCGGCGGCCAGACCGAGGCGCGGGTAATAACCGTTCACCAGACGGGTCCCCAGATGCATCTCCAAGGTTTCCAGAAGGTGATCTCGAACCAGATCCTCTCCGACCAAGCTGATCGTCTCGGCCGTGACCAGGCAGGCCAGGAAGGTGTCGGTCTGGGTGCGCTCCTCGATCACGGGGACCTGCTTGAACCGCATCCAGCCCAGGGGGTAGTCCATGCGCACCCGGCGTAGGTCGGGAAGATCGAACGGATAGGTCATGCGCGCGACCCGGCGCCAGGCAAGCGCCAGAGGCGCGCGCTCCAGCCCGGCCATGATTCCCGATACGAAAATCCCGGCCGCGCCCGGCGGCCGCTCAGGCAACGACCTGATATCGCCGGGTCGCAGCCACAGCACCAGTATGTCGCCAGGGCCGACATCGAGCGCCGCATCCTGTACTCGAGACGAGTCCGCATCCGCTTCGAGCGCGTGATCGACGATTTCGACCGCGGGCGGCCGCGGGGCACGACGCAGCTCGGCCGCAGCGTCCTCGCCGATGTCGCCATGGCGATAAACCTGCACCAGGCGGCGTCGCGCAGCTGCCTCCGGTGCATCGGTCTTGCCTGGGTGCCGCAACCAACCCGCGATCAATTCCGCTTCGAGCAGCACCCCTTTGGACAGGTAGACGTCGTAGAAATCCTGCTCGGCATCCACCGGCAGATCGACATTGGGGAACAGGCAGGGAAGATGCGACTGTTCGCAGAACTCGTGCACCGGCGCCCAGGTCCTGCCGCCGGCGCCGGAAACCACCGCGAAGACGGGCTCCCGCTTCAGCCTTTCCTCAAGCTGTGCCTTCCATGACTGGGGCGCACCGGTCAGTTCCCAGACATGCAGCTGCCACCTGCGACTAGTATTGGTAATGAACCGGTGTGATGGCTGCAGCGACGGGCTCTTCCCAGCCGAAAACACATTCTGCTTGCCGAAAAAACGCTCCAGCACGTCGAGCATGCCGTGTCGCTTCACCGGATCGGCATCCGGCGTCACGACGGTCGCGAATTGCAGCGTATCGTCCGCCACGCCGGGCGAGGGTCGTCTTGACAGCTGCTTCAGATAGGCGATCAGCGAAGCCATGTCGGCGTCGTCGATCCGGTAGCGCGGCATCAAGTAATCGAGTGTCCGCCCATCTGCCCCGATGCCTTCGCGAATCGCGCGCGCCAGCGTTGCATCCGTATACGCGCTCCGCTCGGCTTGCGACAGCAACTCCGGGCGAGTTCCAGGCTCAGCCATCGTGAGCGCCGCGTTCTCCAAGTTGCCCGACCAGTCCCGGCCGCGGGCGCGATACAGATACCTGGCCGTGACGGGAGGGACCAGCACCGGACCCTCGAGTTCACCCAGCCCGCTGCGGCGGTGGCAATTGACGCAGGCGGCAGCCGCTCCCTCCACATCCGGCGCATAGTTGCGCGCGCCACGCAACGGTGCGCTTGTGGAGAGCTTTCCGTTCAGGTAGATCGCTTCGCCGGCCACCGGCACCTGCGCCGGCGACTGGGTCCTGGCCTTTGGCAACCGGGCCGACGCAGCCGTGCAGAACGACGCAAGGAGCAACAACGAGAGCAGCGCGAAGGCGCCGCGCAAGCCGCGCCACCGCATCAGCGATGCCTGGCCACTTGGCGACGACCACAGCAGGTTTTCCACGCACGGCGGCATCGGACTTCCAATTCCGGCCAACGGGGTGAAACAAGCCGAACTTACTGGGACTTCAGTGCCTGCGGCGACGGCGCGCTGGATGCCCCGGTCGCCGGAGCCACGGTGAAGACCCGTTGCGGCGGCAGCGCGGCGGAGGCCGGCTTGCCGAACAGCGCGTCGTTCAGCTCCTGGTTGATGGCCACCTTCTCGATCGCCATCTTGTGCGTGGCGCGCACCCCCTGCACCCGCGTCTCCGATAGGTACGGGACCACCACTCCTTCGACGTTGCGGTAGTCACTCAGATAGGTCTCCACCGCTCGCATCTTGCCGTCGAAGCGGCGCGGGTGATCCTCGATCTTCGCTTCCAGGAACGTTGTCCCGTCGATCCAGATGTGTTGGATGTGGCCCTGTTTGCTGGTGACTTTCAGCCGATAGGTCGCCTGGCCTTCGACCGTCTCGGTGCCTTCCAGCTCCACCTTGCTGCCCTTGGTCGAATAGTCGATGAGCGGACCTTCGAGTCCTGGACCCTCCTCGATCTTGCGCAACTCCTCCTGTGAGAATGGCTCCGGATCAGCTCGGTTCAGGTACGGCCGCAGTTTCCAGCCGTTCTTGCCGTCGTAAACCTGCACCGAGGTGTGCCCTGCGAATTCAATGGCCAGCCGCTGCTTGTTGGGCCGCTTCACCTGCAGGGTGTACGGCAGGTACGTGTCCACCTTACCGCCGGCCTCCATGTTGCCCGACAGCGTGATCGACCGGACCGCGTGCCAAGCCGCGAGTCCGCCCCGCGCCGCCACGTTCTTTTCGACAACCTGATCGGCACTGAGCTTCGGCAGATCCGGAGCCGGGGCCGGGGCCGGCTGTTCAACCTTCGGTGGCGTTGGCACCGCCGAAACGGATGGATCCCGAACAACTTTGATGGCCTCGGCCTCGGTTGAGTACCCGCAAACTCCAATTGCCAGCGCGAGCCAGCCCGCGCGCCACAGCGTCGAAATACCCACTTCCTGCTTCATCATGGTTCCGAGGTTCCAGTTAGATTAACTTGCTCAGCAAAAGGTGGCTCTTGCTACTCGACCGTCAGCCCTTCGAGTCGCAACGAGCCAACCACCACGTCGACCCGATCCCCCGGCTTGACCAGCTTGGCCGGGTTGGAAAACACCATCCAGTACTCGCGGCCTGGTTCCAGGTTGATCGCCTGACGCAGCGCCCCGATCTGCTCCATCGTCGGCACCGCCAGCTTGGCGCCGGTCTTCCAGTCGATCATCGCCGGCGTGGCACGCTTGTCGCTCAGGATGTGTGCCTTGCCTGCATCGAGCACCCGGTAACGAAACTCCAGCGACGCACCCGAAGACACCGAGCGCACCCGTAAATGATCCACGCCATAACGCATCGCGTAATACCGGTCGGCGCGCTGGCTGCGCGGTACGCCGGCACGCGGCGCCAGAGAGCTTTTGCCCGGCGCGGCAGAAGTCCCGCTGGCTACTGCGCCCGGAGCCGACTGCGCTGCGGCTGCGCCAGGATTCGATTGCGCAAGTGCGCCTGCAGCCAGCAGGGTGCTCGCGACTGCTGCCGCGAACAGCATGACCGTGGGTTTGCTACTTTCCATTGGAGTCCGTACGCTCTTTCGTTTTTGGCGCCGATGCGGTGCCACTGAACAATTCGGTGACCTTGTTGCTGCGCGCGGTTGTCACGGGCTTCGCGGTATGGTTCACCGGTTTGGAAGTGGGCGAGCGGTTCGGTTTGACCTCAACCCCCGTTCCCGTCAGCGGTATCGACAGCACGGTGCCCCCGGCCGGGCGAGCTTCCTCACCCGAGGTGGTTTTTATCGTCCTACCATCGTCGCGAACATCGTCACCTTGGTCATCGGGTTCCTGGATCGCTTGCGCAGACACGTGTGGTGCCGCGACCAGGGCGAACACGAGTACCGCGGTTCGACACCAGACATCGATCCAATACATCGTAGGGCGTGATACTTCGGGGCTCATCATCATCCTCAGGAGTAATCTGCTCGCAGGTTGCCCTGCGAGCAGCAAAACGCTCCCACCGCCCCATCTCGTCTATCGCCCCTGAGCAGGAGCGATCCGTCGGATCGCTCCTACGAGGCTGGTTGTTATGAATTGACAACGGATCCATGGAAGGCGCTGCCAATATCTAGTGCGCATCGACCGTCACGTTCAGGGTCGCGTTCTCCTGGCCTGCCGCCGTCGGACGGAATGTCACGTTGGCCGTACATGAGCCACCACCCGCCAAGCCCGCGCCGCCGATCGGGCAATTGCCGTTGGTTACCGTGAACTGCTTCGCGTTGGCGCCTGTTCCGCCGACAGAGAGCCCGTTGATCACCAGCGGAGCCGTTCCCGGATTGGATATCGTCACCGGCTGAGTGCTCGCGCCGCCCACCGGCACGGTGCCGAACAGAGCGGCCGCCGGACGCACCACGGCAGGAAGTATCGTCCCGGCAGGGGTCGACCCGGCCTCGACAGCGCCGATATCGAAGCTCGTCGTATTGGCGGAATCCGGCCTCGGGTTGCCGTAGAAGTCCGTGGCCGGGTGCGCGACCGAGGTCGGCACGGCGTTGACGGCCGGCGAGGACGCGGTCGGCGAGTAATTGCCGAGTGGCACTCCATAGCCGGTGGCGCCCTTCTGGATCGTCGGATTCACCGTGGTCAGCGGGCCGTAGAACATGCTGATCGCATTGTTGCCCTCGTCCACGGTTGCGGCCGGAGTCAGCGTGAAGCTCGCGTAGAACGGATTCTGGTCCGGTACGCCCGGAGGCACCGTGATGCCCACCGCTCCTGGATACGTGCAGCCGGGGGTCGGATTGCTGCCATTGACCGGTGGCACGCACAGGGTCGTCGAGATCTCGGGCGGCACGCGCGAGCCGTTGCAATACTGGCTCACGAAACCGGCACTGGCGGGTGCCTGGTTGTGCGCCGCCGCTCCACCATAGCCGCCGTTCAAGCTGGTCATCATCGAGTAGGTCGGGCTCAATCTGTATCCGCCTGGATTGCCACCGAGCACACTCGTGTCTCCGAACACGCCGATGTCCCAGTACTGCGCGCCGCTCGGGCAACTGCCTGTCGTGGTCTGACTGAGGTTTGGAGTCAGTACGACCACCGCCGGGCTGCCGGCCGCCGACATGTGGAACGTGCGGTTCTGGAAGAATATGTCGTTGGCCAGCACCGGGATCGAGACCTTGGTGCAATTCGGGTGCCCTGCGGGGCAGGTGACCGACGGATTCGTGAACGCCGGGCTCAACAGCAGGCTGTGCACGTGAGTTACGAGCCCCGCCGGCTCTGGGTTGGACGTGGTGACCGCACTGTTGGTGCAGCCGATTCCCGTCTGCGGATCGCAGCCTGGCGGCGGCGTGTTGGCGTCCGGGGCGTTGATCGTGTCGAACAGCACGCCGGCCGAAGCGGTCGAATCGTTCGAGGCCACGGTGTTGTTCCTGAAGTCGACCTTCACCGAATCCTGGATCGACACACCCCCGCCGTTCCATCCCGATACGTTGTTCACGATGATGTTGTTGGTCACCGAGATCGCGTACCACTGCTCTGGATGGCTGGGGTTGTTGAACACGTCGTTGCCGTTGACGCTCTGCAGCCGCAAGCCGCCGCCCTCGCCGCTTTCGGCCGTGTTGCCCATCATCAGGTTGGCGTCGACGACGACGCCGGAACCGATGCCGTCGGACAGTGCCGGGCTGCCGTCCGTGTCGATCTGGCTGTTCTCGGCCAAGGTCCCGTCCGGCGCTGCTCCTTCGACGATCAAGCCTCCGCCGTTGGTGGTCAGCGTTGGGTTCTGGCTCTGGTTGAACACGAAGGCGTTGTGCGAGATGGTGCCATTG
>Ga0210394_10006694_pt1 | contig 12397 bp, 5 predicted proteins | sample IncBWC12MmetaG_FD_160121 | JGI IMG/M metagenome (GOLD analysis project Ga0210394, IMG submission 160121) | Forest soil microbial communities from Barre Woods Harvard Forest LTER site, Petersham, Massachusetts, United States - Inc-BW-C-12-M | ecosystem: Environmental > Terrestrial > Soil >... | reverse complement strand
CCCATCCAATAATCCTCATCGAAGGCTCCTTCCTACCGATAGCTTCGGTCCTCCAAACAGAAGCATACCGGCTCAGCGAACGGAGCCTTCGCTCTTATCCAATCAACCCTTTGCGCCGTTGCCTTTCGCAAAGGGTGGGTCCTGGGTTTCTCCGGCGAATGATGCCGCACCCAACAGTTTTCACGGCGCGGGCCCTGATTTTTTCTGCTCGTTTCAGCGAACAGTTCGCCGTCCTTCTACTGCACCACCACCATAACCTGCGTCGTATGCTGCGCAGCGGGCGTGGTCGAACTCCCCGTCACCGTCACCGTGTACGTCTGCGAAGTCTGCCCGGTCCCACCAGTGGTCCCCGTGCTGTTGCTCCCGCCATTACACGCCGCCAGCAACAACGCCACTACCAGGAAGCATCCAACCCACGCCAGCCGCCGCGGATGCTTTTTCACTCCGCCAAAAACCAATAGCCCCAGCAGCGCCAGCGGTATCCACGCCGCCAAACGCACGCCGCCCATCTTCGCCAAACTCGGCCCGCCAACCGGTGCAATCATCGCTGTCGCCGTGGGCGCCACAATCGTCAACGTCGTCTGCGTCGTCCCGACAGGAACTGGCGAAGGACTAACCGTACAACTCGGCATCGGCGCCGGTCCCGCCACTGCGCAACTGAACTGCACGGCGCTCGCGAATCCATTTTTTGGCGCAACGGTGATTGCGTCCGTAACCTGGCCACCGCGCGTCACCGTCAATTGCGCGTTCGCAACCGTAAGGTCGAAGTCCACATCAGCCGAATTAATCGTGTACGCCGCCGTCGCCACCGCGCTATTCGTGAGTCCTGTCGCAGTCGCAATGGCCATGATCGTCTCTGTGGACGAAACCGGGATCGCGCCAACGTATTTCGTGGAGGACGTAGTCGGTGTCGATCCATTGGTTGTGTAGTAGATCGTTGCGCCAGCCGTGGCATCGCTGATGGTCACGTTTTGCGTGGAAGTATACGGCCCCGCCGCCGGGCTGAAAGCCGGCGTCGCCACCGCACCGCTCGCGGTAATCGTGTACAAACCCGAAGCCACCGAGCTGTTCGCAAATCCAGTCGCCACCGCAATCGCTGAAAGCGTTTCCGTCGTATTCACCACCACTGGCCCGGAATACAACGTGCTCGTAGCCGTCGGCGTCGATCCGTCCAGCGTGTAGTGAATCGCCGCGCCCGCCGTGCTATCCGTGATGCTCACATTCTGCGACGCCGTGTAACTCCCCGGCGCAGGCGTGAACATCGGCATACCAGCCTGTATCGTGAACACATTGCTCGCCACCGCGCTATTCGTGAACCCAGTAGCCACCGCAATCGCACTCACGGTAGTCGTTCCCGTAAGCGCAATAGGCGCACTGTACAAAGTCGAAGACGCCGTGGGCGTGCTCCCATTCAAAGTATAAAAAATCGCCGCGCCAGGCGTCGTATCGGTAATCGTTACACTCGTAGGCAGCGTGTACGTCCCCGCCGCCGGTGTAATCAGCGGTGTCGCTGCAATCGCTGTCGTCCCATTGCTCGACGTAAATGTCCACGTCAGCACTTTCTGGCTGGAGCTCAATCCTCCGCTACCGCCAGTAAAGCCCACGTACGCGGAATTTCCACCGACCAGCCCGGGAATATTCACCGGCCAGCTCTGCGTAAACGTCTTACCCACAACATTGTCGGTGATCGTCATCGCCAATGTCGTTCCGTCGTATGTCAGGTGCACCGCCATCGCATCATTGCTCGCCAGGATCACTCCCGACGGCGTCATATCAATCGCCGGAATCGTCGGCGAAGCTCCATTTTGATATAGCCCCGTGGAGTCCGTTCCCTCGCCATCATTGCTGTAGAAGTCAAACTTGATCGCAATGCTCTTTGCGATCGGGGTACCCGAACACGGATCGGGATTCACCGGCAAGTCCGGTCCATAGCCCAATCCGCCTCCACTACATCCCAGTGCCGTTGGTCCCACTCCCTGAATCGTGAACGTCATTCCATCCGCGCCGAGAACCGCATTGGATAACTGCAGGCTGAAATCCGTCGTAAAGGCTTGAATGTTCACAGGTGTGTTATAGAACGCACTGCTCGCCTCGTTTGTTCCTCCATCGGTCAGTTGCAGCCGCGTGTCGTCCAACTTCGTGGCCCCGTTGAACGTTATTGACCCCGCCGAAGCCGCGAATCCAGCGCTGAAATTAATCCCACTTCCCGCCGGGGTGATCGTATACGTCGCACTCGCCACCGGGCTGTTGGACAATCCAGCCGCCGTAGCAATGGCCTTAATCGTCGTGGTCGCGCCCACTGCGATTGCTCCGGCGTACAACTTCGTCGTTCCCGCTCCCGGCGCCGGTGTCGTTCCATCCGTCGTGTAGTAAATCTGGCTGCTCGCCGTCGCATCCGTAATCGTCACGCTCTGCGCCGCCGTGAACGATCCGGTTCCCGGCGTGAACGTCGGCGCCAAAACCTGGGAATTCAGTGTGTACGTCTGCTTCGCTACCGGGCTGGTCAAAAATCCCGTTTCCGTTGCGATTGCCGAAATCGTTTCCGTTGTGGCCACCGCAATCGCGCCAGCATATTTCGTCGACGAAGTCGTTGGCGTGCTTCCGTCCGTCGTGTAATAAATCGTCGCGCCGTTCGTGCTGTCCGTGATGGTCACGGAAAGCGTCCCGGTGAAGGTCTCGCCGGCCGGGTTGATCACCGGAGCCGCCACTTGCTGCTGTCCGCCCGACGTCAGTCCGTAAACAGACACCTGGTTCGCGGTCCCCACATAAACTTTGCCGTTCGTTACCGTCGGTACCGCGAATTTCACGTAAGGCCCGGCTGCGTCGCCGCTGTTTTGCGACGAGTTATACAATTCCGTCGCCACGTTCGTCGCGTTCAGTGCATGCAACACCGCGTTCCCACCCGGCCCATACTGGTCCGTCTGCAACGCCCACAAAATCCCATTTGCAGTTCCATTCGATGAAACGCTCGGTGTAGCGCCCGGATATCCCAAAGTAAACGAACTCGTGCCAATCGGGTTTGTCGAAAGTCCCGAACCAGACGCGCTAAAAACCGTCAACTTACCGCCGTTACCCCAGATGTACACGTTGCCGTTCCAATACGCAGGCATGCTCCACAGACCGTTGCCCGTCTCGGTTGTGACCTCTTGCACATCGTTGTTACTACTGCCGCTGTTGCCGCCCATGTTGTCGCGGTCAACTACGTACACAATTCCCTGCTTGCCCGCTTGCACCAGCAGATGCGTATGCGCGCCGCTCTGATCCGGCAGCAGCAGCACCCCTCCCGCGCCCAAATCCGTGTCCGACGAATTCAATGACGCCTGGTTAAACGGTGTGAACGAATCTTCTGCTGTCATCATTCCGTTGGTTAGATCCAGCCGTACATGGGAATCACCGTAAGACATCGTATTGTTGTTCGGCGGCGTCGCATCGAACGCTCCGTTGCCCGTGGCCACGAACATCCGCCCAAACGGTTTGCCCGCAGGAAGGTCCGCTGCCAGGCCTGCTCCCGACATCCAGATCCCGCCTTGGCCCCCGTTCGGCGACACACAATAGGCGCTCGTCAGCGCCAGAGTCTTTGCGTTATACGCCAGAACCCACCCGTGATATGGCCCTTGGTCGCCGTGCGCTGCAAACCCCAGGTACACAATTCCATTCAACAGCAGCGACCCCGGCCGGTTGTTCTCCCACTTCGGATCGAAGTTCAGCGCCCCACCGGAACTTCCGGTTCCCGTCCCGCTCACGCTAGCCATCAGCTTCGCCGGTCCGCCGAATTTTTCCTGCCCGGTGGTAATGTCCAGCGCATGCAACCTTTGGACGAACGAGGTGTCGCCCACCGTCGCCTTTGACACGACATAAATCGTGTTGCTGGAAGTATCGATCACCGGCGTCGAGGTGATTCCAATTTCAGGCACAATGTCCGAACTCGATACGTCGGAGTTCGGCACCGTTTTTTCGTTCGCAGCCGCTCCATGCGCGGAATCCAGCATCGTCACTTGCCACAGCGGGTTAGCGTTCGCTCCGCCGTTGCTATCCGCATCGAAGGCATACACCGAATCGTGCTGCGTCGCGATAAACACCACGTTATGCGTGGTCCCGGCCTGCGGTGTCCCCGCCCCCATCGTTACGCCCGCCACGTACAACGGCTGTGCGTAAACATATCCGTCCACGGAATGCGAAAAAAGCTTCCCGAACGTCGTCTTATTCACGTTCGCGGGCGTCAGAATCGTCTCCTGCGTATTCTGCCCGGTCCGCCCAATATCATTGTGCTGCATCGTCACATTCATCTGGGCATGCGCGCTCAGCGCCATCGCCAGCAACACTCCCCCTGCGGCTCCAAAGAGCCTCAGGGCGCGATGCAACCACCCACCAAACTCACTTCGACTACGGTTCTCGCAATGCATTGGCTGTGAAATCATTTTGGGTAAGTTCCTTGGCAACGGATACACTTTGGCCCCACGCAGACACCTGTTACCTTGCCTCAGCCTTCTGGACAGTCTTGCCTAGCTACTAGAAGTTGGACTGCGAACTGATCGTCGTCAGGAGGGTTGACGCGATCCGGACACTCTGCGGGGTCCCCAACGCGACCTAAAGTATAGGGGCTGCTCATACCAGACACAACGCAAAATCAACTCGGCACTGCGTTTTTTTTCGTAAGTACTTCTAGTACTAGAATTCCTAGATTTTTATAATCGGTTACGTGCTTGTTCCATAAAAATTTTGCGAAACGTACGTCTTCCTGCAACAAACCCGCATTCCCGCGCGAAGTTCCCGCAACTTCATTCCCTCCCTTCCGCGGGATAGTTCCCCGCGCTTATTCCCCGCCGTGTCCCCTCCGCTTTTCCAGTGTCCCGCTTGCGCCTTCCCACAAACTCCTTTACGCTAACTTAGTTGCCGGCGGCGTCTGCCCACCTAGCCCGCTATCGTTTGTTCCCTTTTGTAATTCAAATTCTGTGAAACAAGGAAAAGGTATGACACGCAAAAATCCCTGGATCAGCCTTGCTGCGGCGGCGCTGCTCAGCTTGCCCTTGGCCGCCTGCAAGGACACCAAAACCCTGCAAGAAAACGAACAGTTGAAAGCCCAGGTCGCCGAACTCCAGAAAACCAACGACCAACTGGGCGGCAATCTCGAAACCGTCACCGCCGAACGCGATGAACTCACCAAACAGAACGACGCGCTGCGAGCCGAACTCAAGCCCCATAAAGCAAAGCACGGCAAAACTAAATCCAGCCATAAGCACAAGACGCAGTAGTCACCGGATGTTTTCGCGTCGCCCGGTGGTTTAATTCCGCTAAACCAGTTACTGTTTTCCTAGTCCAAAAAAGAGGAGGTTCACAGCATGAAATCGTTTGAAGTGCATTTTCGTTATCAGGATCGTTCCGCGGGAACGTCGGAATCCACGGTCAAGGCCGATGCCTCGAGTCTCCCTGGCGCAGTCGCCAAGGCCACACGCGAATTCGTCAAAGCCTTGGACCGCAAGCAACGCTTCGATATGAACAAGAACGGCCTGGAAATCACCGTCAAATCCGTAGGCGCAACCGAATCCACTTCCGCCGAAGCCGCAGCCGCCAGCTAACTCCGTCCTGTGCGTCCTGCCCAGTGGGTGCCCCACCCGCCGTATTCGCGGGTGGGTCTTGGGTTTCTCCGCGAGTGTCTGAATTCCTAGGTGGGCGTCGCACCCTGCTTGCCCTGAGTTTCGAAGGGCGCCTTTCAGGGTGCGGGTTTCCGCTTTCCTCTGTCATCCCGACCGGAGTGGCCAGAGTTCGCGCTGCGCGAACTCCGGCCGCGCAGCGGAGGGATCGCGGCAAGTCGACAGCATCCACGTCAATCGCCGTAACCCCCTCCCTCCGCAAAATCGCGCGCACGCATCGCCCTCCGCAAACTCTCAATCGCTCTCCTCTCGTGCTAAGCTCCTCACTCCTGCCCCAAATTCCGCGAGGCTCTCATGGGTGAAGACAACTCCACTTCCAGCTCCCCTTCCGAAAATCCCCCCAAATCGCCAACCACCGGCCAATCCACTCTAGACACCGCCGGCCCCGGCGCGTTTCCCTCCGAACCCAGCAACCTCGCTCCCATCGGCCCCTACAATCTCCTCCGCCAACTCGGCGAAGGCGGCATGGGCCAGGTCTGGCTCGCCGAACAAACCTCCCCGGTAAAACGCCTGGTCGCACTGAAACTCATCAAAGGCGGAAAGTACGACAACCACGTTATCCTCCGCTTCGAATCCGAGCGGCAATCCCTCGCCCTGATGAATCACCCGGTAATCGCAAAAATCTTCGACGCCGGCGCCACCGCGGACGGCCAGCCCTACTTCGTAATGGAATATGTCGACGGCCCTTCCATCACTCGCTATTGCGACAACAAAAAACTGAAAATCCGCGAACGCCTGCAACTCTTCATCAAAGTCTGCGAAGGCGTCCAGCACGCCCACCAGAAAGCCATCATTCATCGCGATCTAAAGCCTTCAAACGTTCTCGTCGAGGAATTCGACGGCAAGCCCATCCCGCGCATCATCGATTTCGGCATCGCCAAAGCAGTCTCTTCCCAGCAAAATTCCGAGCAAACCGTCTTAACCCAGATGGGCGCGCTCATCGGCACTCCCGGATTCATGAGCCCCGAACAACTCGATCCCACCGTCGTCGACATCGACACGCGAACCGACGTTTATTCCCTCGGCGTGATTCTCTACGTGCTCCTCACCGGCACGCTGCCCTTTGATGAAGACCAGCAGAGAAAGCGCCCCCTGGACGAAATCCTCCGCCAACTCCGCCAGGAAGATCCCCCAAGTCCCAGCGCCAAAATGAGCGCGGAGAAAGAAACCGCCACCGATAGCGCGGCCAAGCGCTCCACCGACCAGAGCCAACTCGTCAGCGCCCTCCGTGGCGATCTCGATTGGATCACCATGAAGGCCCTCGAGAAGGATCGCGCCCGCCGTTACGGCACTCCCACCGAACTTGCCGCCGATGTGCAACGCTATCTGGAAAATCAACCGGTCACCGCACGCCGCGCCAGCGCCGGTTATCGCCTGAAAAAATATGTCCAGCGCCATCGCCTGGGCGTCGCGGTTGCCTTCAGCGCCGCGGCGCTGCTCGTTTTCTTCGCCATCATGCAAACCGTGCAACTCCGCCGCACCACCCGCGAACGCGACCGCGCCAATCGCATCGCCGAATTCATGAAGGACATGTTCAAGGTTTCCGATCCCAGTGAATCGCGCGGCAATTCCATCACTGCCCGGGAAATCCTGGACAAGGCCTCCGGCAATATCGACAAAAGCCTCGCGCAGGATCCCGAAGTTCGCACGCAACTAATGGATTTGATGGGAACGGTCTACCAGCGCCTGGGCCTTTACTCTCGTGCACAGCCGCTGCTCGAGCGCGCCGTCGATATTCAAAAACAAGTCCTCGGCCCCGAAAAACGCGAAACCCTCGCTTCCCTGTCCGATCTCGGATGGACTCTCGACCACGAAGGCAAGTTCACCGAAGCCGAAAAACTCGAGCGCCAAGCGTTGAACTCCGAACGCCGCGTCCTCGGCCCGGAGAATCGCGAAACCCTGACTACCATGGACAATCTCGGTTGGACCCTGCTGGCAGAAGGCCGCGCCGCCGAAGCCGAAAAAGTCGACCGCGAAGCCATCGCCATCGAACGCCGCGTCTTCGGTCCCGCCGATTCGCTCACCATCTCGGCCATGTCTAATCTCGGCGTAACTTTGTCCCATCAGGGAAAATATCCTGAAGCAGAACAAGTGCAGCGCGAAGTTCTCGAACTCTACACACGCGCCCTCGGACCCGAAGCCCCCGACACCCTGCAAGCCATGGACAATCTCGCCACCACTCTCTACGGCGAGCATCACGACCCCGAAGCCGAAAAGCTTCAGCGCCAAACTCTCGAAATCGAGCGCCGAGTCCTCGGCCCCGACCATCCCTTCACCGCTGCAACTCTCGATAATTTCGCGCTCACTCTTCTCCGTGAGGGCCACTACGCCGACGCCGAACAATTCCAGAAACAAGCGCTGGAAACCGAACGCCGTGTTCTAGGTCCCGAGCATCCGGACACGCTCCTGACCATGCGCAACATCGCCGTAACCCTCAGCGTCAGTGGCCATCTCGACGAAGGTGAAAAACTCATGCGCGAAACTCTCGCACTGCAGCAACGCGTCCTCGGCCCCGGCCATCCCGAAACCCTCAAGACCATGACCTATTTCCCCATGCTCTATAACCAGCAGCACCGTTACGCCGACACGGAAAAAGCGCAACGCGAATTGTTGCAGCTTGAGCAGCGCTACCTCGGCCCCGAAAATCCGTCCACGCTTTCTACCATGGAGGGCCTGGCGCTCACTTTCCTCAACGAAAAGAAAGACGCCGAAGCGGAGAAACTCCTCATCGCTCTTCGGGAAATTCAAACTCGCGTCTTCGGCCCCAAGGATCCAAAGACTGCGGGAACCACTTACAATCTCGCCTGTGTTGCAGCCCGCGCAGGCAAGAAAGACCAGGCACTCGCGCTTCTGCAAGATGCCGTGGATCACAACCTGGCCCCCGCCATCGCCCAGGACATCGCCAACGACGCCGACCTGGCCTCCCTCCACAACGACCCCCGCTTCACCGCCCTAGCAGCCGCCGCCAAACAGCACGCCACCCCACCCCAAAATCCAAACTAGCCTCGCAAATTTGTGCGCGTACGGCTCCAGTTTTGGGTGCCGCAACTCTCGCCCTGAGCTTCGAAGGCTCGCTTTTCAGTCCCAGGTTTTCTCCCGATTTTTCTTTCTTGTGTAGGGATGGCCTTCTGAGGCCGTCCGCCATTTCAACCCCGCCTCGCCCTGGTTTCATCTCCGCCGACGCCCGCTCACCGAGCTAACGTGGGGGTTTCTCGAATTTTCTTAGGTGTCATCCCGACCGGAGTGGACGCAGTTCGCGTCGCGCGAACTGCGTCCACGGAGCGGAGGGATCGCGGCAAGCACTCAACCCCGCCGCCAACCACGGTGTGTAGCTCTTCGGTTTCTATACCCGGAAACCAAATCTACGGCGTAGCCGGCGGATACGCCGGCACATTCGGCGTCAACTTCCGTATCACAAACTCCTGCAGCAAATTTGTCGCGGCCGTCGCCCCAATCCCAATCAGCGCATTTTCAAACGTCACTGCCGCCGCGCTTCGATCCGACGCGGGATAATACAAATTGGAAATCCCGCCTGCTGCAACGCTTCCAATCAAACCCGAATAGTTTGCTTGCCAGTGCCCATTGTCGCCCTTGCAAATCACCGCATTCGCTATCGCATACAAAGCTCGCGAGCGCTTGGTCCCGGTTCCTTTATAAAAATATCGCGGGTCCTGCTTAAATACCGTCGGCAGTATCGCGCCCCCGATAAATGTGCTGATCGCCGCGTCCGCATACGACGCCCCGTACCGCTTTGCGTACCCCTGCGCGCCTTGCCCATATCCACTAAAATCGTTTTGCGCCTGCTGAATTCCCGCGATTGCCCCGGTCACTCCGAACGTCACCGGGTCCACCATCGACTTCCACGCCAACCGGAATTTCTGCTTCGGCGACAGCGGCGCCGCATTCGGCACATACGTCACATAAAAATTCGGCAGCACTCCCAGCACCCGCTGCTTCTCTTCTTCCTTTATCTGCTCTTCGGCGATTTCCACCGTGTTCGGCACCACCCGCACCTCGGTGATCGCCGTAGCCAGCACCAGCGTAATTTGCGGCACGCGGAAAGCTTCCCCGGAACGCAGCACTCCCGAAAAATCCTGCGAAGCAAATCCCGTAGCCGTAACGGTTATGCGGAAGGCTCCCGGCGCCGCGATGTTCGCAAAAGAAAATTGCCCATCCTCGCTGGTAACCATCTCCTGATTCGCGGATTGCTCGTCGCGCACCAGCTGCACCCTGGCCCCACCCACAGCTGTCCCAGTGCGATCCACAATCGTTCCGCTGATACTGCCCGCCACTCGCTGCTCCGGCAACTGCTCCGCGCTAGACGGCGAAGTCTGCGCCATCAACGAATTCCCGCTCAGCAGCACCCCCAGGCCCAACGCAACCAACCTCGCTGCCAGAGAAACCCAGCGCCACACTCCAACAGAACATCTCTTCCGCGACTCTCTAGTGCAATTCACTCGAATGTCCTTTAGACCCCGCTGTAACGCCAAATCTCAAATAAACTTGAGGGTGACCTGCCCTCTGCGCCGTTTGCAAAGGGTGGGCTCGTACGATCAACCGTCACCCAACCCAACCTCTGCTTTCCGCCCGAACCCAAACCCTTGGATGCGTCTCCGCCCAACCCAGCCGCTCTCCCCAACAAAATATCCCGCCCTCGCTTTTACCCCCAGGCACACCATCCCCTGTTTAATCATAGCCGGACCGCCGTTCTGCTACCATTTATACGTGCCCGTTATAGGTGCCTTTTCGCGCACCCCGGCACAGCACTTGGAAGGCGATTATTTTTCGCACGAATTGCGGATTCGGCGCATCCAATTAGCAGTTTAAGGGTTTCTTTATCCCGTAGTCCGTATTTCTCGCCGGGCGGCTGGGGACGCAGCAAGGCTAAATCGGAGATTCGCAGCACCGTAAAAATCACGGTGAACGCCGTCCGCTCGCTGGGCCAGTTCCCCCGCATATCTGAAAGAAAGGTATTTTAAGTTTTTGCATGAACCGGAAAATGAATCTAGCCCTGTCCCGATATCCGTCTTACCGGCACGAAGTCGCCCGACGCAAAGCCGACGCACTTACGAGTCGCACTGTCTGGAACAACGCGAACATCTCTTTTTCGCGCTTTGCTTTCGTCCTGCTCTTCGGCTGCCTGTTTTTTGTGTGCACTGGCTCCGCCGCCGCACAACAACCCGCAGCGAAAAATGTTGCCGATCAATCGGCCTCGCTGCACGGCACCGTCTCCACCACGCAAGACAACGCCGTCTCAGGTTTACCCGGAATCACCGTAAAGCTCACTCACGACCCCGCCGCCGGCGCGCCGCTAACCACTACCACTGACGAAAGTGGCCGCTATGAATTCAAGGGCCTGCCTCCCGGTGCGTACACCATCGCTGTCGAAGGCACGGGCTTCAAGTCCGCCACCAAGCCCATCGTCCTAACTCCAAAACAACAAGCCGTCCAGGACTTCTCCTTGCAACTCAACGTAGTCTCCGAAAAGGTCGAAGTAAACGAAACCGCTGGCGCCGTCACCACCGAAACCGCCGCACCTCCGCCCGCCACCATCACCAACACCGAACTCACCTCCATTCCCACGCCGCAGGAAAAAGTGAAAGACGTCCTCCCGATCACGCCCGGCGTCATCAAAACCCTCGATAGCAAGCTCACTTTCAAGGGCGCCGACGAAAATCAAAGCCTCTTGCTGGTCAATTCTGCCCGCACCACCGATCCCGTCACCGGCAGCTTCGGCGTTCCCATCCCCACCGATGCTGTAGAATCTTTTGCCGTCTACAAAACTCCCTACGATGCCAGCCTCGGCAGTTTCTCCGGTGGCTTAACCACCATCGAAACTCGCCCGCCCGAGGACCAGTGGAGCTTCAAGCTTCGCGGAGTAGTTCCGTCCTTCCTCGGAAAAGAAGGCCATTTGGCCGGCATTGCCGAAGCCATTCCGGGCGTCTCCTTCGACGTTCCGGTAATCAAGCACAAACTTCTTTTCTCCGAAGTTTTCCAGTACGACATGAAGAAGACCACCATCGAAGGTCTCCCGTGGCCGAACGACATCAGCAAGCGCCAGGGTTTCAATTCCTTCAGCACCCTCGAAGCGATTCTTTCGCCAACGCACGTGCTCACTCTTACCGTGAACGCTTTTCCGTTGCGCCAGCAACATGTCGATATCAATGCGCTGGTCCCACAACCCGCCTCCAATGACCTGAACCAGAGCGGCGTAGCCATCGGCCTCAACGACAAATACCAATTCTCCTCCGGCGCCATCTTCAGCCTGGTCTCTCAATACATGCGTTTTGACAGCAACGCCCACGGCCAAGGCAATCTCGATATGCTCATCAATCCCGAAGGCTGGGGTGGCAACTATTTCAATCAGTGGTCGCGTCGCGGCAAGGAATTTCAAGCCGTACCCTCTTACCAATTCCCCAAGAAACATTGGCATGGCGAACACGAAATTCGCGTCGGCGTGGACATCGACTATCGCTCTTTCTTCGGCACCACTTTCTCGCATCCCATTAATATTCTTCGCCAGGACGCCACCCTGGCGCAGGAAATCACTTTCGACACCACGCCCGCGCAAACTCCTTCCGATTCTTCTGTAGCCGAATTTATTCAGGATCACTGGGTCCTTGACCCGCATTGGAGCGTTGATCTCGGCGCTCGTTTGTCCTCGGAAACTTCCGGTTGGTCCGCGGCCTTCGCGCCCCGCGCAGGTGCGGCCTACTCCCCCGGGAAAAGCGGCAAAACCGTAATTC
>Ga0210394_10006693_pt1 | contig 12397 bp, 12 predicted proteins | sample IncBWC12MmetaG_FD_160121 | JGI IMG/M metagenome (GOLD analysis project Ga0210394, IMG submission 160121) | Forest soil microbial communities from Barre Woods Harvard Forest LTER site, Petersham, Massachusetts, United States - Inc-BW-C-12-M | ecosystem: Environmental > Terrestrial > Soil >... | reverse complement strand
GAAGCGTTCGGCCCTGCCAACGCCGTTTCAGCCGCTCGATCCCGGCATTCTCGATGCCTCGATTCCGGCATTCTTTATCGGGCAGGACAGCGACGGATTTTGGCTTGCGCGCGACCTCAAGGGAGCGAACGGCGGCATCTTTCTGTTCAAGAGCTCGGCGCTCGCGTTTGCGCGCAGGGTCTCAGGGCGGGAAGGATGCGCGATGGTTTTTTCACCGAAGAGATTCGAGCTGGATCTGGAGAATCGAGGAAATCCGCTGATCGGCCATCTCAAGGCGTTGCTTCGGTTTGCAATGCGCGTCAGGCGGCGCGTATCGCAGAACTAGCCGCGACGGCGGCCGATCCGGGCTTGAGAGCAACGATGGGGTTCAGCTCCTCTCCATGCAGTCTGAAATATAGAACCAGCGATCGTCGCCGGTCAGTCCCTTGGCCCTCACCTCTTTGCGGCAAGCCTTGAACTTGGGCCTGTTGGCCATCCACTTGGCCTTCATCTCCTTCAGCTTTTCCATCGTGAGCTTCATTTTCGAAGGCTTGGCATCGCTGGTCTGGGCCGATGCGCCGTGGAGATTGCCCGCGACCAGCAGCGCGGCGACAAGGCAGGTGGCAATTCGAAGCATTGGAAATCCCCTTGGGTGAATTCTTGGTTGTTGAGGGAAATGGAAATCGAGGGGGCGCCATCGGCGCCCCTCGACGACCGTCGATCAGAAAATCTTGGCCGCGCTTTCCAGCGTCTTCCACACGCCCCAGGCCAGCGGGATACCGACGAAGGCCCAGAACAGCGCAGACCGAGCGTCAAGGCCGCCCTTGCCGATACCGAACGAACCGCTTTGTGCGGCGCCCGTATTCTTGGCTTGAAGTTTCGCAACCTCGTCAGCACTCATGTGCCATTTGTGGTCGACGGGCTTGATCAAATGGTTGCAGATCAAGCCGGCAAGCAGCATCGCACACAGAATGTACATGGTGGTGTTGTAGAGCTGATCGCGGGGAACGCCGGCCTGGAGCTGGAATTCGCGGATATAGTTGACCACGACCGGACCGATGATACCCGCGGTCGACCACGCCGTCAGCAGCCGCCCGTGGATGGCGCCCACGAACTGCGTGCCGAACATGTCGGCAAGATAAGCCGGCACCGTGGCAAAGCCGCCGCCATACATCGACAGGATGATGCAGAACGCAGCCACGAACAGCAGCTTCGAGCCGGTCGTGGCAAACGTCGGCGCGAGCGCATAAAGCACAATGCCGAGCAGGAAGAAGCAGTAATAGGTGTTTTTGCGGCCGATGAGGTCGGACAGCGACGCCCAGAACACCCGGCCACCGATGTTGAACAAGGAGAGCAGGCCGGCAAAACCGGCGGCGATGCCCGCAATGATCGTCTTCTGCTCAACGCTCAGCGCATTGAAGCCAACGTCAGGAAATCCGATCAACTTGCCTGCGAAGATTTCCTGCAACATCGGCGAGGCCATGCCGATCACGCCGATGCCCGCCGACACGTTCAGGCAGAGCACCCACCAGATCAACCAGAATTGCGGCGTCCTGTGCGCGTTGTCCAGGTGCACGTGATGTTGCGAGATCATCGACTTGGTTTCGCTTGGCGGCGTCCAGCCGTCCGGACGCCAGCCGGCGGGCGCCACGCGATAGGAAAACGCACCGATCATCATGAAGACGAAATAGATCACGCCCATGGTGGCGAAGGTTTCCCACACGCCGACCGAGGTCGGGGTCTTGAAATAGTTGATCAGCAAATTCGCCAGCGGCGCACCGATCAGCGTTCCACCGCCGAAACCGGCAATGGCAAATCCGGTCGCCATGCCGCGGTGATCGGGAAACCATTTGATCAGCGTCGATACCGGTGAGATGTAACCGAGGCCAAGCCCGACGCCGCCGATCACGCCGGAACCCAGCCACATGATCCAGAGCTGATGCGTATAAACGCCGAAGGCGCCGATCAGGAGACCGCCGCCCCAGCACAGCGCCGCAACGACGCCGGCCTTGCGCGGACCGACGCGCTCAAGCCAGCCCCCCCAGATCGCAGCGGAGACCCCGAGCACGACGAAGAACAGAGTGAACATCCAGCCTAGGCTCGCCACCCTCCAGTCGCAACTGGTGGTGAAGAGTTCCTGCCAAATTGAAATATCCGGACAGGCCTTCGGCGCCGTCAGACCGATCGCGCGTGACAGTGGCAGCCAGAACACGGAAAAGCCGTAGGCCATGCCGATGCACAGATGAATGCAAAGCGCGGCTGGCGGCACCAGCCATCGGTTGAAGCCGGCCTTTGCGATCGTGTGCTCGCGATCGAGGAGTCCCGCTTCCGCGCCGGGCACGGTGCCTGCGCTACTGATTGTCGTCATTCAGTCCTCCCCTACAGCCGCCGCTTGTGCCGGACATGTCTGTATTTATGTGTTCTTATAGCCAAAGTTTCCGGTGCAGTGCCAAGCCTTCCGTTTGTGCTCTGCACAATTACCCCGTGCACCGTCCTCGCACGGCACGTCGCCTGGAAGAATTGGGGCAGAAGCCCGGCTTTGTGTCGATAGGCAAAAGGTAGCGATGGTTACCGTAGGCGGCGGTTCCGCGGCACGCAGGGTGCGATTAATTGTCTCGATCCGGCCGCGGCCCATCGATTGAACAGGCATTAAAATCCTCAATCGGGCTATTTGCCTTTTCGATCATGAAGACGGTGCGCCGTTCGCTACGCACCGTGATCTCGACCTTGTCGCCGGTCTCACCGATCAGACTAGGAATGTCGATCACGGCAAGCGGATCGGTGCAATGGACCTCGAGAACGTCGCCCGGCGTGAGCGCTTTCAGCGCCTTGCGTGTCTTCAAGGCGGGCAGTGGACATTTCAGGCCGGTGAGGTCGAGTTTGATCCGCGTCATCGGATATCCGCAGCGCTGATCCTTGCCGCCAGCACGTCCTCCAGCGGAATTGCGTATTGCCACATCATCGCGGCCACGGCCGCTATATCGTCGAGCTGGACGACCGGCAGCGTGGTCTCCAGGGCTGCATCGGTCGCGATACCGGCAATGGCCGAATCATCCGGAAACAACGGCGGCTTGCCGTTGGCCTTGCGGTACACCTCGATCTTGCGATGCGGCTCCGACTTGAAGCCTTCGACCACGACGAGATCGACCGGCGACATCTTCTTCAGCAATTCCGGCAGCCGCGGTTCCCGCTCGCCGCGCAATTCACGCATCAGCGCCCATCGGTTGGCCGACGACACCAAAACCTCCTCGGCGCCCGACTGCCGATGCACCCAGGAATCCTTGCCCGGAACATCCACATCGAAATTGTGATGGGCGTGCTTGACCACGGAGATACGAATCCCTTGCCGGATGAAGTGCGGAATGACGCGCGTCAAAAGGGTGGTTTTCCCCGCGCCGCTCCATCCCGCAAGTCCGATTACCTTCATCTGTCTTCCGCTCCGCCCGTTTCGCCCGAAGAGCCATATATCGGGCCGATGGGCTTGTCATGCTATGCTCCCGGATATGATGAAGATCAACGAAGCGACGCCGGGCATTCTGCTCGCCGGTGGCCTCGCCCGGCGGATGGGCGGCGGCGACAAGCCGATGCGCAGCATTGCCGGCAAGACCATTCTCGAACGCGTGATCGCAAGGCTTGAGCCGCAATGCGATCGCCTCGTCCTCAATGCCAATGGCGATCCGGCGCGCTTTGCGGCCTATGGCCTGCCTGTGATCGCCGACTCGGTCACCGATTTTCCGGGCCCGCTGGCCGGCATTCTCGCCGGTCTCGACTGGGTGGCGGCGCACCGGCCCGACGTCAGCTGGGTGTTGAGCGCGGCGGCGGATTGTCCATTCCTGCCGCGCGACCTCGTCGCGCGTCTTCACCGCGCCCGCGCCGAACAGAACGCGCAAGCAGCGGTCGCAGCTTCCGGCGGACAGTCGCATCACGTGATCGGACTATGGAACGTGGCCCTGCGCGAAGAGCTTCGCCATGCGCTCGTGGTCGAAAATGTCCGCAAGGTCGAACGCTGGGCGGCGCGCTTCTCCCCCGCTACCGTGACCTGGCCGACTGAGCCGCTCGACCCGTTCTTCAATGCCAATACGGCAGAGGATCTCGCGGAAGCCGAAAGGCTCGCGGCGCTCGACGGCGGGTGAACGCGTGCCTACGCCGCAAGCGGCGTGGTCCAGGCGTCGTAAGCGTAGACCCAATCGGCATCGGTCCTTTGCCGGAGCCAGGTATTGGTGCGCGAGGTCTCCTGGACGCGCGCGGTGCGCTCGCGCCGCGTCGCCTCGAACCGGCGAAACGCGTTCGCGATTCCGTCCCGTTCGATGCCCTCAAGACAGCGCGACAGCACGGCGGCGTCTTCGATCGCCATCGCCGCACCTTGGGCCATGTAGGGCGTCATCGGATGACAGGCGTCGCCAAGCAGCGTTACGTTGCCCTCCGCCCAGCGGGTAAGCGCATTGCGGTCGACGATCGCCCATTTGTGCACATCGGGGCAAACATCCAGCACGTTCGTGACCTGTGAATCGAAGCCTTCGAAGGCGGCGCGCAATTCCTTCACATTGCCTTTTGCCGACCAGGATTCGATCCTGAACTCCGGCTCCGGCTGGCTGGTGACGAAGTAGACTTCGCTGCGGTCCGGCTTGACGTAATAGATCACGATGTGGCGGTCTTCGCCCCACCATTTGGTGCAGTCCCCGATCTTGTATCCGTTGAGCAAGGCAGCCGGATAGGTCGTCCGGTACGCGATGCGCCCGGTGAAGTTCACCGGCGAAGTGCCGAACAGGATTTCCCGCACCAGCGAATGAACACCGTCCGCGCCGACCGCCGCATCGGCGCTTGCGGTCTCGCCATTGGCAAAGCGCAAGCGGACGCCGTCGGTACCCTCTTCGAGCCCGTCCAGTTTATGGCCCAGCCTGACACATTCAGGCGGAACAGCGCTCGCGAGCGCGGCGTGCAGATCACCGCGATGGGCCAGCAGATAGGGCGCGCCGAACTTGGCTTCCGCGCTCTCGCCGAAAATCATGTCGAACTTGACTTCGCCGGTGCGCCAATCGCGGTTGTTCCAGGAGCGCGGGTAAAACGACTGCGCGCGCAATCGCTGTTCGAGACCGAGCTTGCGCAAAACCTTCATGGCGTTGCAGCCGATCTGGATGCCGGCGCCGATTCGGGCGAATTGCGATGCCTGCTCGTACACCATGACCTCGATGCCGACCCGCCGCAGCGCGGCGGCGCTTGCAAGCCCGCCCATGCCGGCGCCGACGATCGCGATCGATAAAGCTCTTGACCCCGGCATTCGCAGTTACGCCTTGCTAAATCCTGCGCGCTCCAGCGCCGCGCGGCTTTGATCTGACGCCAGCGCACCGAGAAACGCCTGCACCGCCGGACGCTGGCGGCGCGCCGCAACCAGTGCAAAATCATAATGCTCTTCGGCAAACGGAATGAAACCAAGTTCGGCCGCATGGGCGACCGGCGCAATGGTCATACCCCAATCGGCGCGGTGCTGCGCAACGGCCACCGCCACCGCGTTATGCGAGCGCGGTTGATTCCAGTATCCGTTGGGGCGCGCTCCCCCCAGGAGCCGGTCGATCAGGATGCGGGTGCCTGCCCCTTGATTGCGGTTGACCATGATACAGGCGGGATCGGCGAGCGCGGCTTGCACCGCGGCTTCCGCGCTCAGTCCCTCGAACCGTTTGTCGCCGACGCGAAACACGATGCCCTGCATCCGCCGCCAACCGGGGATGAGTTCAAGACCCTCGCTGAGAAACGGCGTGTTGTAGGCCTCGGACTTTTCATCGAACAGATGGATCGGCGCAAGGTCACACTCACCACGCTTGGCCGCCGCAAGCCCGCCAAGGCTGCCGACCGCGATCGTACGCACCGAAAGCCCCGCGTGCGCCAGCGGCGCGGTGACGAGATCAAGCCCCGTGCAATGGCTGCCGACGATCACCAGATCCGGCACCCGCACATGCGGCGTGAACAATGTCACTTCGGCCTCGCTGCCTGCCGGCATCTGATCGGCCAGCGCATCGATTTTGAGGAAACCGTCGGCCTGCGCGAATGAGGTGATGGCGCCGCTACCTTTGGTGGAGGGATAAGCGATCAGCCCATCGGCGCCCTCTACCAGGGACACCATCACGAATTCGGTGCGGCCGAGTTCGGAAGCGATCCGAACAGGAACTTTCGCCGTAACTTTGGCATCGGAGCGGGGCGGCAGGCCGGCCATTCGCCGCAGCACCGGCACGATCATGTCGTGAAAGGTGAACATGGCCGAAGTTGGAAATCCCGGCAGGATCACCACCGGCTTGCCGTCGCAGACAGCAAGACACAACGGCTTTCCCGGCTTCAACGCAACGCCATGGGCGATAATGCCGGGTTGTCCAAGGCGGGCGATGATGCGATGGGAAACATCGCCTGCCCCCTTGGAGGTGCCGCCGGAAAGCACCAGCATGTCGGAGGCCGCAAGCGCATCGCGCATTGCAGCCTCGAGCTGCGTCTCATCGTCGGCGATAGCGCCGGCAAAGACCGCCTCGCCGCCATTCTCATTGATCGCCGCACTCACGATCGCACCATTAGTGTCGTAGATTGCGGCGGGCGGCAGCGGCAGGCCAGGCTGCACCAACTCATCACCGGTGGAGATCACGCTGACGCGGGGCCGGCGCGTCACCTCCACTTTTGCAATTCCGCAGGCTGCGCACATACCGATCTCGCGCGAGCCGACTACGCTGCCCGCGCGCAACACCACCTCGCCGCGCGCGATGTCGGAACCGGCATAAGATACAAATTGTCCAGGAGCGGCGGCGCGGCGAACCTCGATCGCGCGCGCCCCGACCGGCTGGGTATGCTCGACCATGACGATAGCATCGGCGCCGCGCGGCAACGGCCCGCCGGTCGCGATCGTCGTCGCGGTGCCCGAAAATACCGGACCTACCGGCGCCGTGCCGCACGCGATCACCTCCTCGTTCAAGGCAAGACGACGGGGCGTCGCTTCGGAAGCCGCAGCAAGATCAGCCGAGCACACCGCAAAGCCATCGACATTGGAGCGGTCGAACGGCGGCACGTCGATGCCAGCCATGACATCCTGCGCCAGCGCTAGCCCGAGCGCTTCAGACAGCGGCCGCTGCTGCGACGGCAACGCGCGCGGAAACAAGGCAGCTTCGAAACGCGCCATCGCATCTTCGCGCGACAGGATGGTCAGAAATTGTTCCTGGTCAACGCTGTCACGATTTGGCGAAGGGGTTTTCGTCATGCAAGTCTCGTTATTCATCCCGCAATATGTAGGCATCGACAGGCGTCCCCGCCGCAAATCCCTCGGACGTTCCGGGCACCACAAGCAACCCATCGGCGCGGGCGATCGCTGCAAGCGAGAGATCGCCGACCGAAATCGGCATCCAGCCATGATCCGATTTTTCAAGTAGCGCAATTTCGGCAATGCCGACCTGGGAAGCGATTTTACGATGCAGCGGCAGGGTTTGCGTTGGCCGCGGATTTCGCGCGCTGAGGCGGTCGAGGGCGGCGAGCGCGATCATCCACCAGACGCCAAGCGCTTGATCCGGCGCGCCCGGCAATGCCGCAACCGGAATAGCGCCAATTCTTCCGAGGGCGGCGGTTCGGCCCGGCTGCAACGCGATGCCATGGGCCAGAACGTCGCCCCGTTTGGCGAGAGCCGCGATCGTCGCGTCGGTACGGCCAACGCCGCTGCCGCCGATCGTCACCAGGAAATCGCACGCATCCGTGTCCAGCGCGTTCGCAATAGATTCGGCGTCGCGCCCCGTGGCATCGGCGCGGACAACTTCAGCGCCGCTGGCGCGGGCGCTTTCGGCGATCAGTTCCGCTGTGGCAGTATCGCCCGAGATCGCGGGGATATTGACGAGGCGAAGACGCGGGCGACGGACAGAGAGCCGCTGCAAACCGGCGCTTCGCGCAACCAGAAGATCGCGCGCCGTCACCGTTCGGCCGGGACCGATCGCGGCCATTCCGCCCGCGATATGGCTGCCGGCGCGGCGAACGCCTTGCCCCGGAACCGCCTCGGCCATGATCTGAACGATCGACCCCGTCTGCTCCACCGCATCGGCGTCCACAATGCAGTCGCAACGATCCGGCATCGGCGCGCCGGCTTCGATCCAGATCGGCGGCGCCGCCAGCGAGAGCGGCGAATAAGATGAGGCGCCGACGAGATCGCGGGCGCTGAAGGCCCAGCCATCGTTTGCCGCGACATCGCGCGGCGGAACCGGCTCGAAGCGGGGGATGTCCGCCGCCACGCAGCCGACGGCATCCACAAGCGGCAGTTCGATAGGCGTAACCGGCGCAAGATTTCGCAACAACGCCGCAAGTGCTGCATCGAGCGAAGTGAGCGAGGCTGGCAGGCGCTGGGTTGGATCCATGCTGGCCTATGTACTGAATAAGAACGGCAATATACAGCCCGCCCGAGCCCTCCTCCTGAGGTGGTCTCGCGTTGACGGCGCCCGCCGAATGGTCGAATGAAGGTGGCAACAGAGGCCGGCCGGGCAAGCCTTCGGCCGATCCGCCAATACGACAGGGAGAAACGAGATGTTCGCCAGGAAACTGACCATCGCCTTGACCCTTGTTATAGCGCCGGCGATATCGCCTCCCGCACTCGCCCAGATTTCCGATGACGTCGTCAAGATCGGCGTCCTCACCGATATGAACGGGCCCTCCTCTACCGCCGACGGCCAGGGATCGGTGACGGCGGCGCAAATGGCGGTCGATGATTTCGGCGGCAGGGTATTGGGCAAGCCGATCAGCGTCATCGTCGGCGATCATCAGATCAAGCCGGATGTCGGCGCCGGCATCGCGCGGCGCTGGTATGACACCGAGCAGGTCGATCTGATCGTGGACGTGCCGGTGTCGGCGGTGGGACTTGCGGTGCAAAATGTCGCCACCGAGAAGAAGCGGCTGGTCATCGTCCACTCGACCGGCACCGCCGATTTCCACGGCAAGTTCTGTTCGCCCTATGCCATCCAGTGGGTGTTCGATACCCGCGCGCTCGCGGTCGGCACCGCGCAGGAAGTGGTGAAGCGCGGCGGCGACAGCTGGTTCTTCCTCACCGATGATTATGCCTTCGGTCATGCTCTGGAAAAGGATGCATCTTCCGTCATCGTCAAGAACGGCGGCAAGGTGGTCGGTTCGGTTCGCCTGCCCTTCGCGACGCCCGATACATCGTCCTTCATTCTGCAAGCCCAGGCCTCGAAGGCCAAGATCATCGGCATCGCCGCCGGGCCGCCGAACAACATGAACGAGATCAAGACGGCCGGCGAATTCGGCCTGCTGAAAGGCGGCCAGCAGATGGCGGGCCTGTTGGTGCTGATCACCGACATTCATTCGCTCGGCCTGCCCGCGGCGCAGGGGCTGTTGCTGACCACGTCGTTCTATTGGGACATGGACGACAAGAGTAGAGAATGGTCCAAACGCTTTTTCGCCAAGATGAACCGCATGCCCACGATGTGGCAGGCCGGTGTCTACTCCTCCGTGATGAACTACCTCAACGCCGTCAAGGAAAGCGGCACCGACGAGCCGCTCAAGGTCGCGGCCAAAATGCGCGAGAAGCCGATCGAGGATTTCTTTGCGCGCCACGGGCGGCTGCGAGAGGACAATCTGATGGTTCATGACTTGATGCTGGTGCAGGTCAAGAAGCCGGATGAATCCAAATACCCGTGGGACTATTACCAGGTGCTGACGACCATCTCCGGCGAGGATGCGTTCGGACCGCCGGACCCGGCGTGTCCGTTGGTGAAGAAGTGACGGAGCAGCCGTCATTCCGGGATGGTCCGAAGGACCAGACCTCAGATGCGCAATTGCGCATCGGGGAATCTCGAGATTCCGGATTCGCGCTAACGCGCGCTCCGGAATGACGCGTTACCAATTTCGGTAACGCGTCACTTCACCACACCGATCTCGCGGAGATATTTCATCACGCCGGGATGAATCAGCGCAGCATCCGGCGCGGCGGCTGCCGTATTTGCTGCCGTGGTTTCGCAGGCCTGCGCCAGCTTCTTGCACAGCGTGCTCTCCGCGCCGTGAAGCGTGCGGATCAGGCGATAGGCTGTCTCGTCGGGAAGATCGGCGCGCGCGAGCACAAAACTCCACGACCCCAGTGAATCGATCGGCGCATTCTGGTTCGGATAGCTGCCCGCCGGCACCGTCATCGCTTTAAGGAAAGCGTGCTTGGCGTGGATGCGCGCGATCTCCTCACTGCTGGGCGCGATGAAGCGCGCGCCACCGGGGCTCGTGGCGAGCGCCGTGAAGCCGGGCCAGCCGATGCCCGCGCCCCAAAGTGCTGCGACGCGGCCGTCCAGCACCATCGCCGGCCCGTCGCCCGCATGGTCGAGATAGACCGACTTGAAATCCTCATCCTGCTTCAAGCCGAGCCCATCGAGCATGAAGCGGGACATCACCGGAAGGCCCGAGCCCTTGGCGCCGAACGCGATCGGCTGGCCGACCAGGTCGCGGATGGTCTTGTACGGACTGTCGGCACGCACCACGAACATTCCGGGGCTCGAATACATCGCCACCAGAATCTTCAACGACGTCGCGGGACGCCTGATGCCCTTGAAGGCTTCGTAGGCCGGCTCGCCCGCCACGAGCCCGAGATCGAGCTGACCCGCTTCAAGCAGCGGAATGTTTTCGTAAGAACCCTTGGTGTTGCGCGGCTCGATCGCAAGCGCAGGGTCGGCTGCGTTCATGACTTCGGCGAAATTATTCCCGAACAACGGAAAGCCGCCGCCAGGCGTCGCCGTCCCCAAACTTACAGTGGTTTTCGGAATGGCTTTGCCTCCCTCTTGCGCCGCGGCGCTGGCTGCGAACGCCAGCAGGGCAGCGCAAATTATGGATGTTATTTTCATCTTGTTCATCCTGCGATCCTCCGGGACCTCCGGCCGCGCGGCACCCTGAAACCGTCATGGCCGGGCTTGACCCGGCCATCCACGTCTTTGTCTCCCAAAGGTAAAGGGAAGACGTGGATCACCGGGTCAAGCCCGGTGATGACGGGCGGTGGCTGCGTCAAATGCCAATGTAGGCAAATTCCCCTTTGTGTGAAAGCATGGCTATTCGGCGTTTTGGTGGAGTGCCCGTCATGAAGAGTTTGCGCGCGGCGGTCGCCGCGACGATCTGCATCTTGAGCCTCTCGATCGGCGCAACGTCGGCCTTGGCGGCCGATTATCCCAACCGCCCGGTGCGCTGGCTGATCGGCTTTGCCGCCGGCGGGCCGGTCGATATCGTGGCGCGCATTCTGAGCCAGTGGCTTTCGGAACGTCTTGGCCAGCAATTCGTGGTGGAGAACCGCGCCGGCTCCGGCGGCAATATCGCAGCCGCCAGCGCGATCAACTCTGCGCCGGACGGCTATACGCTGCTGTTCGTCGCACCCAACAACGCGATCGCGACCTCGCTCTACAAGCATCTCACCTACGATTTCATCCGCGACACCGTGCCGGTCGCGAGCATCATGCAATTGACCAACATGCTGGTCGTCTCCAACGCCATGCCTGTCAGGAACGTTGCCGAATTCATCGACTACTGCAAGGCCAATCCGGGCAAGATCACCTATGCCTCGTCGGGCTACGGCACGTCGGTGCATATGTCGGGCGAACTGTTCAAGGCGATGACCGGATGCAGTATGGTCCACGCCCCCTACCGGGGATCGGCGATCGCTTTCCCCGACATTATCTCCAACAAGGTGCAGTTGATTTTCGACAATATGCCCTCCGGGCTCGAACAGTCGCGCGCCGGCACCGTGCGCGCGCTTGGCGTCACCTCGCCGCAGCGCTGGCCGGGGCTGCCCGACATTCCCGCCATCGCCGAAACGGTGCCGGGCTTCGAGTCGGTCGGCTTCTACGGCATCTCCGCGCCGAAGGGCACGCCGCCGGAGATCGTCGAGACGCTCAACAGGGCGGTCGCTGAGGCGCTCAGAGATCCCAAGGTGGCCGAGCGCCTCACCGCGATCGGCGGCATCCCGAAACCGATGACGCCAGCCGAGTTCGGCAAGCTGATTGCGGACGAGACCGAGAAATGGCGCAAGGTGGTCGAATTCGCCGGCGTTTCGGTGGATTGAACTTTCCGTCATTGCCGGGCTTGACCGGCAATCCATCGCTCTTCAAAAATGTTTTTGCGAAGTTTGATGGATGCCCGGATCAAGTCCGGGCATGACGAGTTGATTTGTGTCGACGCCTCGTTTCCAGACATATTTTCGCGATCTCGCCGCGCGATTCCGCGCGAGTTTTTGTTGGAGTTCCTTACCCTCCATATAGAAGGGCGCGGGAAATGCCGGGCGCTCGACGCACCCGCAGCCTTGTGTGCAAAAATAAAAAGCACACAAGCGTAGTCACCACGGTTACGCCGGAATCACCCGGCATTCCCCGCGCAATGGTTTGAACGACTTATTCCACGCTCTTCCCGGCGATCGGGCTTTTTGTCACCGTCA
>Ga0210394_10006691_pt1 | contig 12399 bp, 12 predicted proteins | sample IncBWC12MmetaG_FD_160121 | JGI IMG/M metagenome (GOLD analysis project Ga0210394, IMG submission 160121) | Forest soil microbial communities from Barre Woods Harvard Forest LTER site, Petersham, Massachusetts, United States - Inc-BW-C-12-M | ecosystem: Environmental > Terrestrial > Soil >... | reverse complement strand
CACGCTCTTGATCAATCCGGTGATCACGTCGCGCAAGGTGATGGAATTGAAGACATAGTGGATGTACAAGAGTGGCGCCAGGCGAGTGCTCAAGAACATGAACAATCCGCCGGCCAAAATCCCGAAAACATTCGAGATAATGCTGAGGCATGGGACCGAAATCAAAGCTGCCAGATACTTGGGTGCGAGCACAAACTCTACGGGCTCCAGCGCCATGACCCGGAGAGAATCGAGCTCCTCGGTGACCTTCATGGTCCCGATTTCAGCCGCGAATGCCGATCCGGACCGTCCGCTCACGGCAATCGCCGTGAGCAGTGGGCCGAGTTCGCGCGTAAAACCGATGGCCACCAAGTCAATGACGTAGTGCAGAGCTCCAAAGCGGCGCAGTTCGGAGGCCCCCTGCATGGCAAGAATGAATCCCGTGCAGATTGCCATCAGGGCCACCATGGGCATGGCATCGACACCGATTTCCAGTATTTGCTTCACTGTAGCCTGCCAGCGGTAACGATTCCCGACACACGGCAGCGTTCGTTCCATGGCTCGGATCGTGGCCCACCACTGAATATTCAGACTTCCGACGTAATCGAGATGTTCGATTGTCTTTTCGCCCACGTGTTCGAGAACCTTGACCATCAAAAAAACCTTTCTCCGTAGCCACCTGCGTCGAACAGCGCCAGCACGCCGGTGACTTCGAACAACCGGAGCACAGAACCACCGACTCCCTGTAAGCAAAATCCAATCTGGTGATGGCGCGCGATTCTCAGAGCTTCGATCAAGGTCGCTATCCCGGACGCCTCAACGTAGGAAACGCCGGCTAAGTCCACGGTGACAGTCCGAGGCAATGGCTCTGTCGACAAGATAGCCCGCAGGGAATCGCGAAGGTCGGGCGACGAATCGACGTTGATCCGACCACTCAGGGAGACCTTCGCATCTTTTCCGATTTGATCTACTGTGATTTCGAAGTTGCTGCTCGAAGTCATTGCTACTCGTGTCACCGGCATCTGCTCGCTCCCCGTTTGGCTGCACGATCCTGCGTCATGCTTGAACCTTTTGGCACTGGTGCTTGCATGCAGCCTTCCACAACAACGCTCAACGAGGCGGCGCTTCTATCTTTTTCTGCCAGCTAGGAATTGAAGAGGTCTGGACGCGTTGCAGAACGTGGTGCTCTGATGTCACCAGCTATGACGCTTGAGTCAAACCGAGTGACACCAGTTGGCGGCGCTCTACGCGGAAGGGCGATTGCATGTCCTTGAGATTGGCGAGCACAACGGCAGCATCCTGGACACACCGGAGGCATTAGCGCACGCCGAAGGCGAATTTGATTCGAAGGATCGCGTAAAGGCCGAAACCCTAGTAGGCACCACAAGCGAGCGGATTTATGGCCAAGCTACCCGACGTGACATGCTGATCGGCGGAGCCGCGCGTTAGCGGCCACCACATTGCCGGCCGTGGCACTTTCCAGATACGACTCCCAGCCTGTGACGGTCGTCGATGGTTTTGAATCTGTTCGTTGGTCACGGTAATTCTGCGCCTTCCAGTTCCGTCGTGTCGTTCAAAGCTCAAACGAACAACACAATGCGTGGAGCACAGGCCTTAGGATGCGCGCGCCTTTGGCAGGCTGATTGCACACCAGCAAAACGGTAGATATCTCAGGTCTCGCACTGAAAGGAATTATCCGATGGGAGAAAAGAAAAACGACAATGCAGCGCCTTCGACTGGGAAAGCAACCAGTGTGATTGACTATATCGTCCAGCGGCTTGCTGATGAGGGTATCACGGACTGTTTCGGTGTACCGGGAGACTACGCATTCCCAGTCTGTGACGCTGTCGATCGCAACCCGAACATCAGGTGGGTCGGCTGCTCAAATGAATTGAATGCGTCCTACGCTGCCGATGGCTATGCACGCGTTCGAGGCGCGGCAATGCTGTCTACGACCTATGCGGTGGGCGAGTTATCGGCGATCAACGGAGTGATGGGCGCGAAAGCCGAGCGCTCACTCGTCTACCACGTCGTAGGCATGCCGTCGTACCAGAACCAGCGTGTGAACAGGAAGCTGCATCACACCTTTGGAGATGGAGTTTTTGGGAACTTCGTCAACATTTCCGCGCAAGCGGCCTGTTGCCACGCCGTGATCGACCCCGATAACTGCATGATTGAAATGGAACGGGTGATCTCAGAGGCCCGTCGCAATAACCAACCTGCCTACATCGTCGTTCCAGGGGACTATGCGCTGGCACCGGTCACGCCGACCGAGGTGCGGCCTGTGACGCTCAAGTCGAACGAAGCGTCCCTTGGAAAAGCCGTCGCCGCCATAGCTGAACGGGTAAGAGGCGCAAAATCCATTGTCGCCTTCCCGGCGTTCGCGCTGGCGCGTCTCCGCTTACAGAAAGAGGCCCAGCAGGCGATCGAGGCTTTGGGCTGCCCGTTCGCTACCACGACGATGGAAAAGTGCATCATCGACGAAAGCCATCCGCAATTTGCCGGGTTGTATGCGGGAGCGGTGTCTGCAGAGAAAACGCGGCAGACTGTCGAGGACGCGGAATTGGTGCTTGATCTTGGCGGGATCAGCCTCAACGACGAAACCACCGCGGGCTTCTCAGGGCGACTTGATTCCGCGCGGTTCGTATCGATTGGGCTAAATGATGTTTGTATCGGAGAACAGGTATTCGGGAATGTTCGACTCGCCGATGTGCTCGCTGCGCTTGCAAAATTTAAATCGCCCGCTGTTCCCTACAGAAGAACACCAGAACAATCCCGACGCGTAAATGGGAAACCAGCGGACAAGATCACCATGGATCCACTCTATTCTCGCTACGCGGGGTTTATCCGACCGGGCGATAACGTTGTTCTTGAAAGCGGGAGTTCGAGCTTAGGGCTTCCGCCAATGACACTCGCCGATGATGTGCGGGTGCACATACAAATGTTATGGGGGTCGATTGGATGGGCCACGGGAGCCGCTTTCGGGATAGCGCTTGCCGATCCCAACCGGAGAACGATCCTCATCACTGGTGAAGGCTCTCACCAATTAACCGCCAACGAGATCGGGAATATGGGGCGCTACGGTGCCAATCCGATCATCCTTGTTCTCAACAACGACGGCTATATGGTGGAGCGCGCGCTGGAACCATATCCAGACTGGTCCTACAACGATCTCGCAAAATGGCGCTATGCAGATTTGCCGCGAGCGTTGGGATGCGCCGACTGGATAACAGCACGCGTTGAGACCATTGGCGAGCTCGATGCCGCAATGAAAGCGGCCCGCGAGAGTAAATCGGGCGCATACATCGAGGTCATCGGGGGGCGAATGGATATGCCCAAAGCCCTCGCCTTCGCGCATACCCGCATTAAGGAATTGTACGGATCCGACGCGGCTTAATAACACAAGGAACGGCCCTTCTCCCATCAGCAAATGATTAGCGCCTCTCCCCGCTGGGCCGGCAAGAGTTTGCCGCCGGCCCAGTGAATTTGAATAAGGATACAGAAGTGACGATCAATCGAATAAACGCAAAGCACATTTCCGTCGCCGTGCTTGTACTCGCGGCCCTGTTCTTTTCGCAGCGCACACACGCGCAGGCACTCAACATGGATGGCCAGTCCGGAATTTTCCTTCAGCCCTGGGCGGAAGTGGTTCCATCGCCTGATCACAAGTTCGGTGGAACCACGGCCAGTTTCCATATGGTGGATGCGGGCCCCGTTGCCGGAGACTATCTCAACGCCGGATTGGAAGAGGGATTTGGCAACTGGCTGGAGTTCGGCTTTACCCGCAACAACCACACCGACGGTGGCGATCCCACGATCAGTCCTCTTTTTAACTTTTCCGGAATGAACATCTTCAACGTCAAGGCAAAACTGTTGGCGGCGAATTATCACAACCGCAAGTATTTGCCGGCAATCGCTGTGGGAGGAGTGCTTCGCACAAACGATCCGTTTGTGTCGCAAGCGGTCGCACACAAGAATGCAACCAACGGTGACGTCTACTTGGTTGCCACAAAACTTATCGTTCTGGGAAACAAATTTGCCTTCTTGGCAACGGGCGGAGTTCGCGGAACAAATTCGCAAAAATACGGTTATGGCGGCAACACCATCGATTGGGAGGCGCGGGCGTTCGGAGGGATCGGGTTCCCGATTCCCGTCAAGAAAATTGTTGTGGTCGCACCTACTTTCGAGATTAATCAAGAACCCCGAAGGATCAAGTATGTTCCTACTGCCTCGTTGCCCACGGACCTAATCTACGCGGTTCGAATCTCTCGCCCCGACAGCCGATGGAGCTTCGATGTCGGAACTGGGCACTTGGGCGCTACGTTGGCGCCGGGAATCAATATCAAAGTCAACAACGCTGTCGCCTTTGCGGCCGACTTCAGGTTCTAAGAGAGTAGCTTGCCTCACACCTGGTGGAACGAGGACCTACATGTCGTGCTGTAGAGAGATAAAGAGGATCAGATGCCAGAGAACACGCCTACTTTTTCGACAATTCGGACGCCTTCCTCCTATCCAGCGTCACGCAAGCGTTACGTGCACGGCAGCCGTTGGGACCTTCGCGTACCGTATCGAGAGATCACTCTCTCGGATACGCGCCATGGTGATCAAACCGAAACCAATCCTTCCCTGGCCGTCTATGACACCTCTGGCCCCTATACAGACTCCGAGGCCGGCATTCGCTTGACTGGGGGTCTGCCTGCCTTGCGAAGTGAGTGGATTAAGGAGCGCGAGGATAACGAGATTCTCGCAGGGCACAGTTCCGAGTATGCTCGTGGACGCGAGAAAGATCTCCTGACATTCCCGTTGCGGTTTCCTTCCCAATTTAGGTCTCGTCGCGCGCGCGTCGGGAAGAACGTAAGCCAGATGCGCTATGCCCGACAAGGTGTTATCACGCCGGAAATGGAATTTGTGGCCCTGCGTGAATCGATTCAGGTGGAGCAATTATTGAAGGATCCGTCGCATGTATCGCGCTCGCGTCAACATCCGGGCCAACCTTCAGGTGCGCACCTTCCCAAACAGGTCACTCCTGAGTTCGTGCGCTCTGAAGTGGCCGCCGGCCGAGCGATTATTCCGGCGAACATAAACCATCCTGAATTGGAACCGATGATCATCGGGCGCAATTTCAAGGTGAAGATCAATGCCAATATCGGCAACTCCGCGGTCACGTCTTCGCCCGCCGAGGAAGTGGACAAAATGATCTGGGCTAGCTACTGGGGCGCCGACACAATCATGGATCTTTCAACCGGCGAGCATATTCACGAACTGCGGCAGTGGATCCTTCGCAACTGTCCCGTTCCGGTGGGCACTGTGCCCATTTATCAGGCGCTCGAAAAAGTAGGGGGACGAGCCGAAGAGCTCACGTGGGAATTGATGCGCGATACGCTCATTGAACAGGCCGAGCAGGGTGTCGATTATTTCACACTGCACGCTGGCGTTCGGTTGCCGTGGATTCCGCTCACGGCCAAACGACTGACGGGAATCGTCTCTCGCGGCGGTTCAATTATGGCTAAGTGGTGCCTTGCACACCATCAGGAAAACTTCCTATACACCAAATTCGATGAAATCTGCGAAATCATGAAGGCTTATGACGTTTCATTCAGTTTGGGTGATGGTCTTCGGCCCGGCTCGATTTACGACGCCAATGATCAAGCCCAGTTCGCCGAATTGCGCACACTAGGAGAGTTGACAGAACGCGCTTGGAAACATGACGTACAAGTAATGATTGAAGGTCCCGGCCACATACCGATGCAGCGCATCAAGGAGAATACGGACGAAGAGTTGCAGCACTGTTTTGAGGCTCCCTTCTATACACTGGGGCCGCTCGTCACCGACATCGCTCCGGGCTACGATCACATCACGAGCGCGATTGGAGCTGCCCAAATTGGATGGTATGGGACCGCGATGCTCTGCTATGTAACTCCCAAGGAACACCTTGGTCTTCCAAATAAAGAAGATGTTCGTACGGGCATCATCAGTTACAAGATTGCAGCGCACGCGGCCGATTTGGCAAAGGGTTGGCCGGGGGCCCAGCTTAGGGACAATGCCCTGTCAAAGGCGCGCTTCGAATTTCGTTGGGACGATCAATTTAACTTGAGCCTCGATCCCGAGCGAGCGCGGGAGTATCACGATGAAACCTTACCTCAGGAAGGGGCAAAGACCGCACACTTCTGCTCCATGTGTGGACCAAAATTCTGTTCGATGAAAATCACGGAAGAGATTCGCGCCACTTACGGCTCAGACGAACAGAAAGGAATGATGGAAAAGGCTCGCGAATTTGTCGCTAGTGGCGGTGAGGCTTATCGGTGACGCGACCCGACATTGCGATCGTTGGCGGCGGCTTGCTAGGCCGGCTTCTGGCATGGCGCGCTTCCACTGCCGGCCTGCGTGTTGCTCTCTACGATGCCGCCAGCAGCGAGGGAGAAGGCTCAGCCGCATGGGTAGCAGCTGGGATGATTACTCCTTCAACAGAGGCCATTGATGCCGATCCGGAAATCGTAGCGATGGGGCGGCGCAGCCTTTGCCTCTGGCCGCAATGGCTCGCGGAATTACCAGAGCCGGTTTTCTATCGTGATGACGGAACGCTACTGCTCTGGCATCGGGAGGATGCAGGCGAGGCAGGTCGCTTCGAGAGACTGCTCGCCTCGCGCGACGCACAGGCGCATCTGGTTCACATCGATGCAACTCAACTCAGTGAGCTGGAACCGGCACTTGATTCAAGGTTTCAGCAGTCCCTCTATCTTCCTGGCGAGGCACAGATTGACAATCGGGCCCTGCTGAAGACAGTCGCCCTTGCGCTCGAAGAAGCAGGTGTCCAGTGTCACTGGCAAACATTTATAGCGGGGGATGCGCTGCCTGTCGCGGGCATCGTTGTAGACTGCCGTGGCATGGGCGCACGCCGAGATTTATCGCAGCTGCGTGGCGTTCGCGGCGAAATTGTACGCCTCGATGCGCCGGATGTTGAATTGCGCCACATGCTGCGCTTGCTGCACCCGCGCTTTTACGTCTATGTGGTACCTCGTGCTGAGAATAAGTTGGTCGTCGGGGCCACGAGCATCGAGAGTGACGATCGCTCTCCAATGTCAGTGCGCGGCGCACTGGAGCTACTCACCTCTGCATACTCCACACTGCCGGCCCTAGCCGAGGCGCGCATCCAGGAATTCTCTACTCAGGTGCGACCAACCCTTGCCGACAACCGGCCAGCGTTTTTCTATCATCTCGGACGGAGAGTGCTGAGAATCAACGGACTGTATCGGCACGGTTTTCTACTGTCACCCGCAATCGTTGAGGAGGCATTGCCCTTGCTATTCGGGCAATGGGAAGAATCGTACACCGGACGATGGTCCTGCCTACGTATGCGCGCCCACGAGGTCGAGGAGGAACCAGCATGTCCGTCCTTGTAAATGGGCGAATGCAAAATCTACCAGAGCCGCCAACTTTGGCGGCATTGTTGGTAGCTCTCGCTCCCCCAACTCCATTCGCCGTAGCCTGCAATGGCGAATTTATTCCGCGTGCAAACTATGCCGGATGCGAAATCCAGCCGGGCGACGATATCGACATCGTGCATCCTGCGGCGGGAGGTTAGCGTGAACGATAGTAAAACGGAAGACACACTCACTTTGTATGAACAGAGTTTCGCGAGTCGCCTTTTACTCGGCACATCGCGGTACGAATCTCCTGTGCAATTGGCGGCCGCGATACACGCAGCCGATCCCGCTCTGCTTACCGTATCAATTCGGCGTCAGCTCGCAGGCGGACGTCCAGTTTCGGATACAGGGAACTCTTTTTGGGATCTATTACGTAACATGGGTTCCAAGATCCTCCCCAACACCGCAGGCTGTCATATTGCGCGCGAGGCAGTGAATACGGCCTCCATGGCCCGCGAATTATTCCAGACGAATTTTATAAAACTCGAAGTCATCGGAGATGAAGTGAACTTGCAGCCAGACCCCTTTGGTCTGGTTGATGCTGCCAGAGAACTCGTAAAACTCGGCTTCCAGGTCTTACCGTATTGCACAGAAGACTGGGTTCTATGCAGCCGTCTGATGGATGTGGGTTGTGAGGTGCTGATGCCCTGGGCAGCTCCCATCGGAACCGGCCAAGGACCACGCAACCCTCGCGGTTTGCGCGAATTGCGCGAACGTGCTCCCCAGATTCCATTGATCGTGGATGCGGGCATAGGCCTTCCTTCTCACGCCTGTCAGGTAATGGAGTGGGGCTTCGACGGAGTGCTCTTAAATACAGCTGTGTCGCGTGCCCTTGACCCAGTCCAGATGGCAAGCGCATTTGCCAAAGCTGTAAAAGGGGGCCGCGACGCATTCCTGGCTGGCCCAATGATTGTGCAGGAGACCGCTGTCCCGAGCACTCCTGAAATCGGTCGTCCCTTTGCATCGGGCCCATCACGATTGGAAGGCGGGCGCCTGGCTTAAAGAGAGTAGGTCTACCAATTTACGTCGCTCGAACCGACACTACATAGCGGCTGAGCGAAGTTCTTCTTCTCTAGCATTCATCCCCTCGATTCGTTAGCCCGCTCGAGTCTTGCCTCATGGATCTATCGGCACGATGGATCTGCGCACTACTGACGGTTTCTTGTGCGCGAATCAGTTGGTAAATCTGCAAGTCGTCGGTGACACCATATGACGCGTCACTGTCACTCGACTCCGAGTGACGGCCACGTTCATTGTTAACTCTCCCTGCCTCTCCAAATCTACGCCGCTTGAATGATCCGACGCTCCAAGAGGCGATTCTCAACTTTGGCACTGTCTTTGCTCTACCGTAATTCGAGTCTTCCAGCGACGACACCGGGAACTTTCGCTTGAATAGCTAAGGGAGGCCAGCAATCGATTCTGCCTAGCTAAAGACGAAACTCGGAGGGAATGATGAAAAGAGTTAGGAATCGAGACTTTATTCAAAGATTTGCGAGCAGCCTAACCTTCGTGAGGGCAGACTTCCAGAGTGAACAAAAGGGCGCGATCTCTTCAGCAGGGCTGCGGTTATGTTGGGGGCAAACCCGGCCTGCCTTATGGGTCCTGTCAGTCACGATGAGCATCTTGCATTGCGGCGTCGTGGCGGTCCACGCACAGGAACCTTCATCTGTAACGAAGACTGTGCAGCAGTCTTCAGACACAGCTAAGACAGAGCAGGAGTCTTCGGACATCGCGAAAACGGCGCAAAACCCGATCGCCCACGTAATATCAGTGCCCTTCGAGAATGACTTTTACCCGCAGACAGGCATTAAAAAGGAAAACGAATACGTCCTGGAGATAAAGCCTGTGGTTCCAATCCCGTTGTCGAAGGACTGGAATCTGATTACGCGAACGATCATACCGGTAATTCAAACACCCGACCTTACGGCTGAAATAAAAGGGACGAGCGGGCTAGGAGATATACAAGAATCTTTGTTCTTCTCACCAACAAAGGCGGGTCTAGGTGGGATTATTTGGGGAGCGGGACCAGCCATTTCAGTCCCCACTGCCACAGAGCACATTTATGGGACGGGAAAAACAAGCATAGGTCCTACTGTTGTTGTCCTGAAGAGCCAAGGGCACTGGTTGTTTGGATCGCTTGTGCAAAATCTATGGTCGGTCGAGGCCGGCCCCAGGGAGAGGCCCGCCGTAAACCAGATGCTTCTGCAGCCTTTCGTGAACTACAACTTGCCGCACAAATGGTATCTCACTTCCTCCCCTATCATTACCGCAAACTGGAAGCTGGATGACGGACGGTGGCTCATCCCCGTAGGTGGAGGAGTCGGGAAAATTGTGCGTTTCGGGAAAGTACCCGTGAATATCTACGGACAGGTTTTTGGAAATGCGGAATACCCGAACGGGACTAGCAAGTGGTCGGCAAGGTTCCAGATGCAGTTCCTATTTCCGAGGAAGTGAAGGAATCGGAGAACAGCTTCGACGCCGCAAGCTGATCGTCAATAAAGGAATGTGCGCTGGGGGCTCAGATCCACCACACAGTAGAGGAGGAATCGAGATGTTCGGAGCACGAAAGCTTGGAAAGCAGCAACCCTCACCCTATGCCACCACGACAGATTTCTGTCAAATCTTCGAGATGCACATGAGCCGGTTGTATGGCTTGTCGTTCCTGCTCACAGGAGATGAGCCTACTGCTGAGCAATGTTTTCTCGGTGGCCTGCAGATGGCTCAAGAAGGGAACCCAATCTTCAAGAATTGGGCGGAGGCTTGGGCGCGGCGAATGATCATTCTGGATGCAATTCGACTGCTCCACCCGCAATTGATAGTGGACACCTCAGAATCCTTTGGCCGACTTGCCGGCGATTGCGCGACGGATCGAATTGAAATCGCCGAGATTGTAAAGCTACCAATGTTCGAGCGATTCGCATTTGTAATGTCAGTCCTCGAAGGCTACTCGGATCACGAGTGCTCTCTTCATCTCGCCTGCACGCGCGCGGCGGTTGCTGCAGCGCGAGTTCGTGCGCTCGAACGGATCGGAAGGGCCGCGGAACTTCGCGACAAGCTTGTAAGCATCGCCTCAGCTCCCAAACAGCAGGGAACGGATTCCGAGGCTGCGGTCCAATTGCGGCTATTGACCATCATGCGTGCCTCCGCATAGAGCGCCCCATATTTATCCCCAAATCCGTGTGCGTGCTATACGGGACCCAAACTCGTTGCTGAAAGACGTGCTCGCCGATCTGCAGGCGGAGTTTGAGGGGCGTTAAACAAGAGAAACGAACAGGTGAGGACGAAGAATAGCGGTTCATGCGGTCCCAATCTGTTGAACTCTGGCCAATCCAGTAAGCGAATGACTAAAGGACGTTACCGCCAACCTCGTGCACAATCTCCGAATTCTCCGAGTCCCAGACTTCTCAGCCGCATGATCTGCGGCCAAGACTTTCCAGATGCCCGTTTCTGGATAGCTTCCGGTTAGCTGACCAACCGGGAACGAAGGTGACTGACGACTCTGAGCCTTTGATGTTCCCGAAATCAATGGCCGAGCTTTCGGATGACTAATTTGCGTGGCTGGTATAAATCGTTATACCGTTCCCATCGGGGTCCTTTATGCAAAACAGATGATGTCCAAAAAACGTTTCATCAGGGATCTCTCCTGCTGCGATTCCCCGTCTGAGTAGCTCCAACCGATATTTCTTCAATTCATCCAGGCCTTTGCCTTCAATCATTAGGTCAAATTGCTCAGAAAACCTTTTATGGAATTGTCCTGTCAAACTTTCCGCTATTTCTTCTCCAGCCGGCTCATCAACTGATAGCAAGAGAAGATGAGTGCCTCCACGTAGTTCAATAATTGCGACCTTGTCGTCAGTAGCAAATGGAGGAAGGCCGAGCTTCGAGTAGAATTGGCAACTGCTCTTAAGGTCAGCCACCTTAAAAACAAGGTGCGCCACTGCTAATTCTGAGTCAACGACAGTCTTCATTTCGCTCAATCCTAAACCAGTCATGATTTCACCTCACCGAGTTCATTTTCTTAGATGTTACATAGGAACAAATTAAAACTATCCCAAAGACCACTGGGCCCATGAATCTACTAGGGCCATCTCCGCTTGAAATATGAGCGATAAACGCAGAGATCAACGTAACAAAGAAACCAGCATAAGCCCACTCTTTTAGCCAACGCGGCCAAAGCGGTATAAGAAGAACTGCTACCCCGGCGAGCTTAAATATTGCGAGTTCAGCTCGAAAGTAGGATGGAAAACCGAGATGAACGAATGCTTGAGCAAGGTCAGCACTCGTTAGGTAAAGAATGGCGAAAAAAGCCATCATTGTGCAGAAAACGATTGTTGAAATCCAATATGTTAAGCGAACTGCTTTGAGGCTCATGATTATTCTCCTCCTGGCACGTCTATCCTGTGGCTTGTGTGTAAATGGCAATGCCATGACCATCAGGATTGTTTATGCCGAAGAGACAGTGTCCATAATTTGTTCGTTCGGTTGCGTTCGTTGTGAAGAGCGACCTTATGAAAGATACCATATGGTATCTTTCATAAGCAAGTATTTTATTTGTGCTACTGACTCATCCGTGGAATACAATTTTGAGACGTTGAGGAGACTTTCGAGAGTGAAGGCGACTAAAGCACAAAACGCGTACATGAAAAAGAAGGCCCCTCTCTTCGTTAAAGAATCCCTCTTAAATGCCGCCTTCGAACTCGCTGCGACCGAAGGCATGGCTGATGTCACCGTCAACAAAGTGAGTGAATTGGCGGCCGTTACGAAGGGGGCTTTCTTTAATCACTTCGAAAGCAAAGAGACGTTAGTGACGGAGCTGATGCAGATGCTATTGACCCGGTTGGACAAGCAGTTTGACCGACTGATGGCCGAGGAACAGAATTCCGACGGATGCTTTACTCGTGCATACATTAGGGCCGCATTCTCCGAAGGTGCAGCTGAACGTAAAGTGTGGGGCGCGCTCTTGAGTCTGATGGCCTCTAAAGATCACGTCGGGCGG
>Ga0210394_10006689_pt1 | contig 12400 bp, 11 predicted proteins | sample IncBWC12MmetaG_FD_160121 | JGI IMG/M metagenome (GOLD analysis project Ga0210394, IMG submission 160121) | Forest soil microbial communities from Barre Woods Harvard Forest LTER site, Petersham, Massachusetts, United States - Inc-BW-C-12-M | ecosystem: Environmental > Terrestrial > Soil >... | reverse complement strand
GAAGTCGAAAGAGGCGCGCGCGAAACTGAACTCTGGCGCGGGGCGCTCGTTCGATTTTCCTGCGTTCAAGCAGAAGATGCTGGATAAGGTGCGCGACGAAGGCGTGCTGCAGATGCCCGTGCTGCTCGTGGCGGGCAAAAACGACGTGCTCGATTGGGGCGTGAACGACGAAACGGCGAAGCTTCGCGGCGAGATGGGGCTCTTTGATATCATCGCGGCGAAAGACACGAAAGTGCAGATGATTGTCATCACCAATGGCGGCCATTTCATGTATCGTGAGCACCCGGAGGAGTTCAACGCGTACCTCGAGACGTTCATCGATGCGTGGGAGAAATATCCCACCGCGCCGGCACAGGGGAATTTCCCCAAGCCGCCGCAGAACTCGGGTGCGCCGCCGCACCGCGAATATCAGCCGGAGCGAGCCCCGGGCGTGATTCCGGGCCGACAGCAAATCGGCCAGCCGGGAGTGTAGAGCAAAACGCGGCATCGAGTTGTCATTCTGAGCGCAGCGTCCCGACCTCTTGGTTCCGGAAATCACGCCTTTATGATTTCCGGTCGGGAGGCGAAGTCGAAGAATCTCTCTTAATTCTGTTCAGAGAGATTCTTCGACTTCGTGACCGCGCGGCCCGGAAGACGGGCCGAAGAAAAACCGCGGCCACTCCGCTCAGAATGACAACGAAGGCTTAGGGGGAGGAAAAATGAGGCGTTCGGCAATCGCAGTTTCGGGAATCCTGGTAGTAGGCGCGCTTCTCGCGTGCATGGCGTTCGGTCTGCGAACGCCGAGCGCGAAAGCGGCACAGCCCGCCGTGGCGGCGGCGCCGGTTGCGGTTCCGGACGCCGGCAAAGCGGCGGAGCTGGCGAACGCCGTGCAGATCGAGCCGGAGGCGCTGGCGAAACTGCTACAGGCGACGAAGGGCGAAAAGCCGGTAGTACTGCACGTTGGGTTCAAGAATTTTTACGATCAGGCAAAGATTCCGGGCTCCGACTACGCTGGGCCGGGATCAAAGCCCGAAGGGCTGGAACTGCTGCGAAAACGCGTTTCGTCCTTGCAACACAAGCAGCTCATCGTCCTCTATTGTGGTTGCTGTCCGTGGGACAAGTGCCCCAACGCCAAGCCCGCCTATGACGAGCTGCGTGCCATGGGCTTCACCAACGTGAAGGTCGTGCACATCGCGGACAACTTCGGTGCGAATTGGGTCAACCCCGGCCTGCCGGTAACCAAAGGCGAATAAGTCGGCAAAGGCGGCGCTAAAAGATTCTGCCTTGATGTTCGCAGGGCGCGGGCCCCGGGTTATCTTTGTTTTTCCCCCACTCATCGTGGGTAGTCACCATCGCGTTCCCGCGAAGCTCCGTCACAACGCAGTGAAATTGCTTTTTGTCCCGATCCCAATCCTGCTTTTCGGAATAGACCTGCACCGGGCGATCGTTCACGATTTTGTATTTCTGTGCGGAGTGGACGCCGCCTGCCATGCCGCCGTTTGACCAGGTGATGATCGTTTTGTTCGCCCGGTCGAGCGTGAACGTGCCAAGCTCGCTGAATTCGGGGCTGTAATAGAAAAGCTTGGTCATGGGGTTGTAAAGCCAGATGCAACCCTGGCTATTTCCCGTAGCGCCCCAATCTGTGAGGACGTAAATATCCTGATAGCCATCGAAATTGAAATCCACGGCGCGGAACCAATCTTCACCGCGCGGAGGAGGCTCCATTCCGGTCCACTCGCAGCCGGTCAGGTGCTGCACCGGCACCTCTGAATCTCCGGAAAAGACCTCGATATCGCGAACGATCGATTGTGCGTTGCCAAATTGATCGTTGCCCTGCACGTCTGGAACGATCCTGAACCTGAACTTTGGCAGAGTAGGCGCGACACTGACGACGAAGCTGCCTCCGTAGGAGAGATCCTGAGTGACCGATTGGTGTGCTGCGGGCGCTGGACGCTGTGCGGCGCCCGGTTTCTGTTGCGCTCGAGCAGCAAAACTTAGCAACAAACTCAAGGAGGTCGCGATGCAAGCCCGCCCCGACCAGCCCAAACTGAAAACGCTTGTTTGTTTCCGCATGGGAATATCGTACTGCGGCCGGAATAGTGATCAAGGCTTCGTGCGCAGCGGGTTAATAGGAATTACGCGCAACGATCTTTGCGGCTCAGGCCGCCCCGACGATGCTTTCTCGGCGGAACGGCCTGAGTTTTTGTGACGACCAGTACGTGTAGCCCAGGCCAGCCTTGGCGCTAATCCTCGAAGCTGTGCGCGTGGCCGCCGCGGAAGCGGTGGGTGACCGTCAAGTTCCACAGGAACTTGATGATGCGCGCGTCGTTATAGCAATAAGCCAGGTTGTGATTGAGCGTGGAGAAGCAGTGGCGCTGGCATGTCTGTTTCATATGGTCCAGCTGCTTGCGGTCGAAATTAAATTTATCGATATTGCCCCAGTCGTAGGTCGCAGGATACATGGGGAAGCACGGCGCGACGGTGCCGTCGGTGCGGATGATGACATTGTTCTCGCCGGCGCGGCAGCTCCATTCGCTGAACTGCATGTCCCCCTCGGGACCTTGCACGATGCCTGGCATGGACGCAAGCATCTTGGACATTTCGCCGTTGGTGCCTGTGCCATCGCCATTCCAGCCGTATTTTCTTAAGTCCAGGCCCGAAGACATGCGCATGAACGCCTTCATCTCCTGCAGTCGGCGCACGGAATTGACCATCTGGTAGCCGGCCTTGTTACGGTCGATCAGCCAATCGATCAGGCCGTCGACTTCGCGCCAATCCTGCGGGCGGATGTAGGTCGGGTTCTCGTCGAGATGCTTGAAGTGCTCGTCCTGTTCGAGCATGGGCGTCTCGTTGATGTGGTAGTCGGTGGCGACACGATTCTCGTGCGCGAATTCGGTTATCTTGCGCACGTCATCGAGATTATTACGGCAGATGTTCAGATTGAAAAATACCATGTAGCCGTAGACGTACTGTTTGCGCAGCAGGTAATCGAGGTTCTTGCGCGCGGGTTCGACGGCTTTTGGCAAGCTGGGTTGGAGATTCCAGGAGTCCAGCGCGAAGTTGAAGATAGCTGTCCCGGCATCGGCGAGCCGATCGGTCACTTCAGGCCGCAACAGGCGGCCATTCGTGCCGATATAAATCCAGAAGCCTTTCTTCGCGGCGTAATTGACCACCTTGTGCGCGAACTGCGGGCGCAGCAGCGGTTCGCCGCCCATTAGCGCCAGCACGCGACAGCCGTGATCGTGGAGCCAGTCGATCGAACGGCGCGCCACGTCTTCGGTCATGCCCTTTACTTTGTTGTTGAATGCCCAGCAATACCAGCAGTCGACATTGCATTTATATTCCAGGAAAAGATAGGCCGTGATGGGATGAAAGTCGCCGGGCATAACGCGTGAGCGAATGTAGGGAAATAGCCAGCCGCGCATCTTGCGATAAATTTCCGGAGCGTGCCAGTCACGTCCCTCCGGGGCGACCTCTGGTCCGGGATCGCGCAGTTTTTCAGGATGTTGAGGGAAAACGGGTTCGGGAAGCTCTTGCCCCTTCACGAGGGCGGGAGCTGGTCCCTGGGGATTGGAGTTCATCAGGAGATCGTGAATATCAACGTCAATTCGAAATTTAGCCGCAGAAGCCACTGCTTTTTCCCCCTTCTTCGCAGGTTGCTACCGTGCGAAACTGTGTTTCGGATACCCAAAATCGACTTGAGGAGACCGTGCGAGCGTGTTGGTACATCAACATCACCCCGGCGAGTAAGTCTTCCCCTCGCCCTTTCCTAGGTCCCTGGCCCCCTTAGATGAGCGCACCCCGCAAAGCGTTATAACGAACACGGCCGCTTACTGTCTATCAAGGTTCGCCTTGACCCAACCTGAGGCTGCGATCCCTTAGATCGCCCGTTTCGAGATAAAGCACCTTCGCCTCAGTTTCTGCCATTAAATGTCTCTGGCTCTAAGCGCAGGTACGGATTTCGCTCTACAGTCGCCGTGTTAAGCTGTTTTTGGCTGTACGAGAGGCGACGTCGATGACGAAGGCGAACATCGCTGCGTCTCTTGCGGACGGTTCTCTCACCGCTTCCCCCGCTCGCATTGGACTGACCAACCCGACGACGCGTTTCCGTAAATTTTTCCCTTACGTTGGCGCCGCCCTCGTCGCCGTCATTGCTATCGCCGGATCAGCGACCATGAAGGGTATGGCCGACAGCCGCGACTGGCTCGGGCACACGTATCAGGTGAAGGCCAAATTGGCCGATCTTCAGCTGAATCGTGGGCTGCTGCACGAATACGAGACAGCAACCGGCGCCGGATCGGCAGAGGGTCGCGCAGCGTTGCATTCGGCAGGCCAGGCGGTGCGGCAATCGCTGGCCCGCCTAAAAGAAGTCACACGCGACAATCCCCCGCAACAGGAACAACTCGAGCAACTCGAGCCGCTCTTCGAGCAGCACATTCGCGATGTCGAAGCCTCCGCGGCCACAGGCCTGAGGGCAAACCTGGAGGCGGAAGCGAGGATGAACCAGATTATTGACGATATCAACACGCTCGAGACGCGACTTCTGGGCGTACGAGAGGCGGCATGGGACCGGCAATTCCGCCGCAATATCGGTGTTCTCGCGTTTGCCGTGGGCGCTTGCCTGCTGCTGCTTTTAACAAATATGCACTTGTTGCGTGAAGACGTTCGCTCGAGCCGGGTGGCCACCGAACATATCCGCGAAAGTGCCGATTCCTACCGGGCGCTGAGCGCGCGAATTATCGGCTTGCAGGACGCCGAGAGGAGAAAACTCGGCAGGGAATTGCACGACAGCATCGGCCAGGCGCTAGCCGGATTGCAGATGAATCTGGAACAACTGGTCGCGCAATACGGGGAGGGCAACTCATTACTGGTCGAAAGCAGTGAAATGGTGCGTCACACGGCGAAAGAGGTGCGCACGATTTCCCAGTTGCTGCATCCGCCACTGCTCGACGTGGTGGGCTTTGTGCCTGCGGCGCAAAACTATGTGCAGCAATTCGCTCGCCGCAGCGGAATGGAAGCGAAGACGAATTTTGCGGACGATTTGAAATTGCCTTCCAAAGAGGCGGAATTAATGCTCTTCCGCGTTTTGCAAGAGAGCCTGACGAACGTTCATCGCCACGCGCAGGCGACTGCTGTGGATGTGTGGCTGGCCCGCCGGGATCACCAGGTGGTGCTCACGATTCAGGATAACGGCCGAGGGCTTCCAGCGGGCGTAATAGAGAATTTCGATGCGGGCATGGCCTCCGGCGTTGGGCTTGCGGGAATGCGAGAGCGCCTGGCGGAATTCGGCGGAGAACTCCACGTCGAGTCTTCGCATAGCGGCACAATCGTCCGCGCCAGCATTCCAGCGTGAGGCCCGCGATGTCAAAGATAAGGAGACGCGGCTGGGTGCGTCTCGTTTGGTGTGGTGCTTTTGTGCCCCCTGCACCTCCGGCGACTGGTAACACGTCTCAGCTAGGTTCCGCTGGATCGTTCACCAGAAAAGACTCGAGCGAAGCGTTCACGGTGACGCCGGGGCCATCGGCGTAGTGGATCCAGCCCATCTTCCGGAACTTATTCATGAAGAAATTCACGCGCGGCCGCGTAGTGCCGACAATCGCGGCCAATGTGTCCTGATCTATTTTTTCCAGGATGGATGGTGTCTTACCCCGTTGGCCGTGCTGCCAAAGCCAGAGCAGGGTGCGGGCCAGCCGTTGTTCGCTGGAGTCAAAAATGTGGCCCAGCAAATCCTCTTCGATACGCCGGTTACGTTCGAGCAGATGCTTGACGAACTGGGCTGCCACGGCCGATTGTTCCTCTATCAGCCGCTTCATCGTGTGTGTTTTGATAAAGATTACCGAGGTGCGCGTCAGCGCCTCGGCAGAGAATTGACGCCGCGTCCGGCCGGCCAGACACGATTCTCCAAAGAAATCGCCCTGCCAAAGAAACCCCATAATGGCCAAGCGCCCGCGTTTGGAAACCGTTGTAAGTTTGACCAACCCTTGTTGAATGTAATGAATGCCGGCGCAGGCGTCGCCCTGCGAGCAAATACGGGCGCCTGCCTCGTACGTGGTTCGCCTGCCCGCGCGGCTCAAAATGGGAAACAAACCGTCCGGTTGGTGCGGACTGATTCGTTCCATAGGTGTCAACGTTGCCATATACCTCCACTTCGTTAGCGGCGAGAGCCCTGCAGGACCTGTGTTCTGTGGGTTCGTCGCTTCGACGACGGTCCAATTCCGTCATCACGTTCCTCGACTTTTTGTCGTCACATCCCTCTATCTTTAAGGATTGCCTTAGGGACAACTTCGAACTTCACAGGAACCGTAGGTTTGTGAGTTAGTCTCTGTAAGTTGCGTAATTTTGGAAGGGTAGGCGCAAATCACTTGAGACCCGAGGCTTACGAGGCTGCGGCCATGCGTTATGGGCTAACGCGCCGAAAGCGCTTCAGTTATTCGTGTGCCCGGCAATCGGCAATTCCAGAAACATACAGAATGTTGACGTCTAATCTAAGGGCAACCAAACGCTGACACCTGTGGGCGAAATCAATCTTGCAGCAGGCTTTGCAGCGAACTATAAACCTTCACCCCGCCGTTATAACGGATGAAGCCCAGCTTGCGGAACTTGTTCATGAAGAAATTCACGCGCGATCGCGTGGTGCCGACCATATCGGCCAGCGTGTCCTGACTGAGGCGTTCGAGAATGTAAGGGCTGCCGGTGCGCTTGCCGTGCTCGCTCAGCAAAAGCAGCGTGCGCGCCAGGCGTTTCTCGCTGGAGTTGAAGACGCGGTCGATCAAATCTTCCTCGATGCGCCGATTGCGGCGCAGCAAAAACTCGATCAGATGCGCGGCAACAGAACGATCTTGTTCGATTAGCCGCAGCATCGTCCTGCGTTTGATGACTGAGATGGAACTGGGAACGAGCGCCACCGCGGACGTCTGATGGTGCGTCTCGCCGCTCAGGCAATCTTCACCAAGGAAGCCACCGTGACCTAGAATTCCCAGTACGGCGCCGCGGCCCCGGGTGGAAACCGTGGTCAATTTCACCAGGCCTTCTTCGATATAGTTCACTTCTGTGCAGGGTGCTCCCTGGGAAAAGATCACCTCTTCCGGGCTGTATTTCACGATCTTTTTACCGGGCACGAGTCTCAGAAAAGAATTTCCGCCACCGATCGTTTGTCCGTCTCGAGATTTCACTGAGCTATCCGAAATGGATTTTTTGCGCAATAAGCTACGAGTCCAAGGACCCTTCGCTCTGGTTTCGCCGTTCGACGAAAGGCGTAGTTTGATCAAAGACTTGCAGCACGTCTGTACAATATTGAACAGAGGTTGTGCCCAGGACTGGGCACCTACATGAGAGCACGTCGACTGCCGGGAAATTAACCGTGGGGCGGTAGCCGGGAAGCATGAAAGGGCCAATCGCAGCGCGAAATTATGGGACTATTGACGCAAAATTACATCGGTAATTGACGGGCCGTGCGAACCATCCAGATTATCGGTCTCATATCCGATACCCACGGGCTGCTTCGCCAGGAGGCCCTGCGCGCTCTCGAGGGTTCGGACGTGATCATTCACGCTGGCGACGTGGGCGCTCCTGAGATTCTTAAGGAATTGCGTCGCTTAGCGCCCGTCGTCGCGGTGAAGGGCAATGTGGATACGGACGCTTGGTGCGCGGAGCTACCGGAGACGGCGATGGCGGACGCAGGCTCGTCTTTGGTTTATGTTCTGCACGATTTGAAGGCGCTGGACCTGAAACCCGCGGCCGCCGGAATCGCCATGGTCGTGAGCGGCCATTCTCATAAGCCTGTGTGCGAGGAAAGAGGCGGCGTTCTCTACGTCAATCCCGGCAGCGCCGGCCCGCGGCGCTTCAATCTACCCGTCACCGTCGCGCGTGTCGATCTTCGCCATCAGCCCTGGCGCATCGACTTCGTCGACCTGCTGTCAACTCGCAAAGCCGGATAGCCTTTCACTCGGGTGCCGCCGAGCCTGCTCTCCATGCTGAAGACGCTCGTCGCCGAAAGCCGTTCGCAGTAGGGAACCCGCCCCAGCGCCTAGCTGAGCATCCGACCCGATGCTCCCTACCGCTCCCGTATGCGCTGCAAAATGATGTACAGATGATGCGCTTCGTGAACGAGAAAAAACTCCAACCACATGCTTAGGCTCATTTCCCCAAATGCTGAATGGATCCCCGTCCGCGCATAATCGGAAGCCTGAAGACCTGCGATCCTGTCGATGAGCTTCAACCGCAAAGCCGTAACTTGATTCCTGATTTCCTCGATGGGCCGGGACGCCCAATCCTGCCAGCCGGGGTCTTCTTCAGCGCGATACCTTGCGAACTGTGGGGATGCCTCTGTGAGTATGTGGCTCAGGCGCTCCAGAAAAATCTCGTGATAGCGTCCGATATGGGCCAGGTTCTCGCGTGCCGACCATTTGCCCGATGCGGTTCGCCGATCGATCCGTGCAGGGCTCGCGCCGGCAAACAGAATGTCCAGCGACGCGAGTTGCGCCTTCAATCGCACCAATTGCGATTCATCCGCCCGCGAAACCAGTGGAGTCTCTGTTTCTGTCATTCCTCACCTCGGACGTGCTCGTCGAATTTTGATTGCGTCGGTCGCCCGTTCCAAGAGAGTCTAATTAGCAGATGGCGCCAAAAACAGCACGAAAGCCAAAATCGGCACAGGAGCGCCCCTCGCGAGCGCAGCCCGCGAATAACGCGTCGATTCCAGCAGCGGCTTTGTTCAGTTTTCTAAAAGAGACGCGAGGAATGACAAGTTGGACGGCCCGTGATCTCGCCCGCGCCTTGAAGATCTCTCCGGCCGCCGCCAAACAGGCGCTCGCAATTCTGGAAATGCAGGGTTACGTTAAGCCATCTGGTTCGACAGATTGGACCACCACGCCCGCGGGAGAAATTGTCTGTGGTTCGAAGTTTCCGCGTTACAGCCGCGAAACCGTTGAACGCTCGCTCGAATCGTTCGCCGATCACCTCAAGCGTGTGAACGAGGATGCCTCGGCTGAATACAAAATTGCTGACGCCGTCGCGTTCGGCGATTTTCTCTCAGGACGCGCTCGCGTCCAGGCTGCCGACGTTGGCATCCGCCTGGAGCCTCGCGTTCCCGGAGCCCACGACGCCAAGTCGGCATCTGAGCAGGGCAGGCAGGAAGCTTTCCTGAAACAACTCCGCGGCCGCACGCCGCTCGTCAATCTTCATCCTTACGCCCCTTGGATGTCCGCCCGGACCCACCGCAATCTCATGTGAGCGGCGAAACTCTGACTCACGGAGTAGCTGGCTCGTAGGCAGCTTCGGCTTCGCCACAAGTGTAGGTTTTTCTAAGAATGTAATTACTCGATATCGCATCCAGAACAGAATGAGGCCAACGATTTGCCGGATCGTCTCTGAGTTCTTCCAGTTTACCGTTTAAGACGATCAAATCGATCTGGCGCGAGCGAATTAGTCCAAGTATCTGAGTGTCAGACCAACGCCCTCCCATAACTTCCTGGCCCCACATAAACGGGTCCGAGACCAGTGGATGTTTTCTTGCCATAAAGACGGCGCCTATATTGTCGGAGAGTACGCGGTCACCTGCGTGTTCGTTGACAAACTGATAGGCATCTCCGCATTGCTCCAAAGATGCAAGCTTTAGATGATCCCTGTGATGAAGTGTCCAAAGCACGCTCCCCCAAGCAGCGCAGGCAAGCAATGTTGGCAGAACGAACCTCAACCTCATACCTAACCGGCGGCTCTCGTCGCGAAGGAGGCTATAGCTAACTCCGGCACACAGGCACAACGCCGCTTCCCATTCGAGGTAGTAGTTGGAATCGGCGCCTGCTTTCCCACGCGCGAACATCATGGCAAAAGAGGTCATAAAGTAAATCGCCGGAAGGACCCCAGCTTGCCTTAGCTGGTGAGGGCTGAGGATAACGGCTAGCACAATTACCAGGAGAAGAAGGACGTTGTCCCGCAGTTCCTTCAATACGGAGGGCACCGCCGAAAGGAGTTTGAACGGGTGATGTCCCTGAATCCATAAAGTGTGAAATGCAAACCAGCCGTGGGACTGGTGTTGCCAATACAAGACGATGGCGCCGGCAAGACCAATATAAGCGCCGGCAAATTTAATGGCTCGCTTCGAGTCTCCTTTCACGAGCATAGCCAAAAAACAAGCTGCCGGCGCCGATAGAAAGACCAACTTACATAGCAAAGCCGCTACAAAGAAGACGATAGAAACATACGATCGCTTCCAGGTAGTGAAAACGTATATGCCCAGCAACGAGAACATCAGGCCAAGTAGGTCCACGCGCAAAATGGGGAGCCACTGCATTACTGCTGGCATTGTGAGAAAGACGGCCCCGAAAACAGCGCCGGTCAAGAGTGAGCCAGTCCAATGCCGCAAAAGAAGAGCTATCGTCAGCGCACAGGCCAGTCCCGAAAGCGCGATCAGGAGTCGAGGCGGTGTAAAACTGAGCCCAAACAGCCTTATTGGCAGGGCAATAAGATAGTAAGCGATTGGGCCGTATGGATTAAGTTCGTAGGGAACTACGTTGGGGATTGGATAAAGTACGGCACCCTGCGTGAGTCCTTCAGACACTCTCGCCAGAGGCCCTTCTTCAAAGTTAACTTCATACGGTAACGAGGCAATATGTTCAGCGCGATATAAAGAAACCAGGCAGCCCAGGGCAACGGCGCAGCAGAGTAACAGTTCGAATCCGTCAAGGCCCAGTCGTACCTTCAGATTATTTTTCAGGTTACTTAGGTAGGCATTTGCACGCCGCCGAAGCGTTGAAGTGTCGTGAAATTCCTCTCGCAAACAAGGGCTGGGCACAAATCAACGTTAGATCACCGGAACGGCAAAGCCATACCATTAAGTCGTTAGAAAGCAACGTGACGTAGTACGAATTCTGCGCAAGACGGGTCCACTACCAACACGGTTTCAATTGGCTCCGCCGCGAGTCAAGAGCGGATGGTCAGTACTTGTAGTTGACGATGAGGTGGGCGACGTTTGACGTGCCGTTGCCCCACATGCCCCTCACGTAAAAGGGGTCCAGGGGTTCAGGATTTTTCACTACGAGGTCAAATCTTCCCGCTTCGCGCAAAGCTTCCGCACTGAGGGTGACCTGAAGCTCGTTCGAACTCACGGCGCGGAACGGCACGGGCGTGCCGTTGAAATAGACAACCGATTTGCGCACGAAGTTGAAGCCTGTAAGCGTGATCACGGCGGAATCGCCTTGCGTCACGATAATCGGGTCCAACGTTTCGATGGCGGGCTGTGGCGAATATATGGGGTCCGGAATAGCGCTTTCGTCGGCTCCCCGCTGCGGGCCCCCTTCTCCCCCGCGACTTGCCTTCTTTAAGGCGACTGCCCACGGAAGTCCCTCGACGCTGACCGTTGCGGCGGCCACGTTGGAAAAGGGGCTCGTGTAGTTGGCGTGATAGCCGAGTTCGACAATTTTGCCGTTCTGAATGACGGTGTTGATTTTATCCAGGTTCTTAATATCCTGCAGGGGATCGGCGTTGACAATAATCACGTCAGCAAGCTTGCCCGGTTCAACAGTTCCCAACAAATCTTGTTTCCGCAGCATCTCGGCCGGATACTTCGTCGAGCCCATGATGATCTGCATGGGCGTAAGGCCGGCTTCCGCCATCACTTGCATTTCCTGATGCAGATCGACTCCCGGCACCCAGGCATCGTTGGTGTTGCCTGAAACGACCAGATGCCCGCCCGCATCCACAAACATTTTGTGGAAGCGCATGGCGTTCTGGTAGCCCTTCATGCGCCGCTCCCGCAACTCTCCCTTGTCAATGCGGGTGTAACTTTGCAGCGCGCCGTGCACGGCATTCGGAGGATAGTAAGCGAGCAGGTCGGGATTGGCGAAAAACATGCGCGCTTCATTGACGAATTGATCCCAATCTTTCGGATATCCCGGGAAATTGATCATGAATGTCGGCACCAGGGCCACATGATGCGCCACGAGGAGCTGAATCAGATCCCGTGCCTTATGTTCGTCCATCTCCGCATAGCGATCTAGTTCATTTCTGTCGTCGCGGCCCTGCTTGAACTTGGCAGGGTCTTTGGTAACGGCAATGCCAACCCCAGCGGAATGAGGCAAGTTGGCGGCGCCCAAAAGAGCCGCATCTTTTGGAAACAATACGGGGCCGTAAGCTCGTGCGAATACGGGCTTGCCCGCCTTGTTGGCTTCGTCAAAAGCGGCCTGGTAATAGTCCATCGGGAGCGCGCCATCGTAGGTCAGGATGTAATCGGCGTCGGCGGCAATCCAGGCCCTCACGAGCTGGCGCGTTTCCTCGGCCGATTTTGGAACGCGCGTGTGGGTCAGCGGATTTTCCAAGCCGGTCGAAACGTTGGCATTGGGGTTGACGCTCAGTCTGGATACGCCGGTGAACGCCCGCGGGCCTCTCGTCTTCCCATGGAAAACGGCCTCTCGGTAGGGCACGG
>Ga0210394_10006687_pt1 | contig 12407 bp, 7 predicted proteins | sample IncBWC12MmetaG_FD_160121 | JGI IMG/M metagenome (GOLD analysis project Ga0210394, IMG submission 160121) | Forest soil microbial communities from Barre Woods Harvard Forest LTER site, Petersham, Massachusetts, United States - Inc-BW-C-12-M | ecosystem: Environmental > Terrestrial > Soil >... | reverse complement strand
CGAAGGATCGCCCTTTTTCGTGACGCGCTTCTGCAGCACGTTGGGCTTGGCCTGGAGATAGATTACGAGGTCAGGCGCGGGAACCGATGGAGCGAGCATGTCGAAATAGCGCTCGTAGAGCTTCAGCTCTTCGTTGTCGAGATTGATGTACGCGAATATTTTGTCCTTCTCGAAAAGGAAATCGGAGACGACCGGAACGGCGCTGTCCTCGAGGTGCGCTTCGAGGAGCCGACGGTGGCGCTCGTAGAGGAAATACATCTGCGCGCCGAAGGCGGCGCCGGGCTTTTCGTTGTAAAACTCGGCAAGAAAAGGATTCTCCTCGCAATCGAAAATGCGCCGCGCGTGCATCTGTTCGGCGAGGACGCGTGCGAGTGTGGATTTGCCGACGCGAATCGGCCCTTCAATCACGATATACCGCGGGGACTTAAATTTGGGGCCGCTCACGGCGCGCGATTATAGCAAAGTCATGCGAAACGCCAGAGACACAGCGGCCAGAACGTTCGTCAACCAAACACTGCCGCACGAAATCGCATTGCAGCTCAAATCCTGTTTTCATAGTTGCGACTGAATCACCAACTGCGTGCGATTGCGGCGACGATGCGGCCGAGCGCCTCTACGTCGCGCGTGTCAACCACCTCGGCGGGTGAATGCGAATAGCGCAGCGGCCAGCCGAGCGCCACGTCGATCGAACCGTAGCGAACGAACGCGGAACCGTCGTTGCCTCCGCCCGTGACGCCGAATTGCGCTGGAATCTGATTGTCACGGGCGAGTTTCATAACTTTTTCGACGAATGCGCGTGGGACGATATTGGAATTGTCCACAGCGCGCACGACGAACCCTTTGCCGATTTGGGCGTCGCCAAATCGTTTCGATTCGAGCGGCGAATCGGCGCTGACGAAAGTGTCGATGGCGAAGACGAAATCGGGCGCGCGCCCCTGAGACGCCAGGCTTTTGGCCAGCGCGCCTGCGCCGACTAGGCCGAGTTCTTCGCCTGTCGAGAAAACGAATGTTATGTCGCGGTCTTTCACTGGATTGCCCAGGGCCCAGAGCGCCGCAATTAACGCGGTATCGCCCACGCGGTCGTCGAAGCTGCGGCCATTGGCTCGCGTGCCAAGCAGCGGCCGGTACGCTTTCGGAATGGTGATCGAATCGCCGATGCGAATACCGAGCTTTTCGACTTCCTCCGGAGTTCGCGCGCCTACGTCCACGCGATACGACTTAGGGCCGGAATCGGTGGGCCACTGAAATTTCGCCGTGTCCCAATTTTCAGGCAGCTCCATCACTGCCTCGCGGTCTCCGGTGCCGGTGTGGACGAGAGCCGGGTGCCCGGAAAAATAGCTTTGCACTCCTCCGCCTTTCCACACCACTTCGAGGCGGCCATCGGAGCCGATGGATTTCACCTCGAAACCGATTTCGTCCATGTGCGCGATGACAAGCAGGCGAGGCCCCTTCGAACCGGGAGGCGCAATGCCAACCCGCACGATCAGATTTCCGGCCGCGTCGGTCTCAGCCGCTGCCCAGGCCGGAAGCAGCGACCGCACCATGTCTCGAACCCGCTCTTCATGATTGCTCACGCCATAGGCTTCGGTTACATGTTGCAAGACCTCGATGACGGAGGAAGCATTCGCGCCACGCTTGGTTTGGCGTTCGGCAGCAGCGGCTGCGGAATTCTGCTCGAGTTTGAAAGATGATTTGCCGGAGGCCTGCGTGTAATCCGCGAGAAGCTTTGTGAGATTGTCGAAGTCCGCCGCGTTGATGGTTTCGGCAGGCGTATCGGCCCACGCCGTAGCAATGCCGATGTGAGCAGACTTCGGCGGCATTTGTGGCGGCGGGAGGTAGCTGGGCGGAATGACGGAAGCCGAATAGTCCGCCACGAATGGAATTTTGCTCGCGTCGGCGAGCTGTTTGAGTTCAGCTACTAAGCCGTTGGGTCGCGCATCGGATTCTTCTCCCGCAAACAGCACGCCGCTGCCCGGCTCCTTTCGCGGAGCGCGACGCAGATTTTCCGCGCCGGTAACCGGGCCGCCGGCAAACAGGCGCCCGACGTAGATCATTTCGTCAAACTGCATCGTGGTGAGGATGCGCTGCAAGCCGCGTGCGCCGGTGCGCTGCTGAACAACAAAGGCAATGGTGAGCGTGCCTTTCAGTTTTGCAGGATCGATGCGGCCAAGCAGTTCGAGAAGCGCCGCGGCGCCGAAGCGGTCTCCCACGGCAGCGCCTGCAAATTCATCGTCAGCGAGATTGAAGAGGCTGCGGCTAATCGCAATCGGACTCAAAACATCCACGCCCGCTTTACGAACTTCGTCGGCAGAAAATGCGCCAATGTCGATATACATTTCGTCGAGATCGTTCGATTTCGGCGGGTTCGCACGCCCGGGCGCGAGATGCACGGACAAACCCGCCACAACGCCATCGATCCATCCGCCCGTTGTCGTGCCGATCTTCACGGGCTGCGCGGAGTACAGCTCATTGAACATCGGCGGCAGGCCGCCCTGCGGCAATCGCTGAACGCGCAGGTAGCCATCGTCGGTGATGGCGCTGACGACAAAGCCGGGCTCGTCAATTCCGGTGACGAGCAACCTGTGCGGCGCACCGCTGCCAAGGGTGACGACGACGTCGCCAATATTGTCGACCTGCGGATGAAGCAGCACGAGTTGGGAACTCAGCTGCTCGACGAGCGGTTTTTCGTAGCCGGAAATCGCGATCGTGCCGTCGAGCGAGTACAGGTTGGTAAAGCTAAGCTCGTGCTCGTCTCGGTCTTGCGCGGACCTTGCGCCCGCAGGCGAAACGCTCGTGAGAAATAGTGCTGATGAGAGAGCTATGGGGACGACGCGGCGAAGTTTCATCTCAATTCACCATCCTAGGAAGCACGAGTTAGCTCGGCGATCAGGTCTTCGCGGTGGCTGAAGGCCATGTGGTCGATGCCTTTGAGCACCGCGGAATAGACTACCCAGGCGACTGCGGCGAATACAAGGAATACGGCGGTTGCGAGCCAGATTCGGTCGAAGCTGCGGGCGGCCATGAGCGTGATGGCGGCGAGGCCGACGACGAGGATTTGGACGCCGAAGCTGGCGAAGACGGTGGTGTTGGAGGCGCGCTGGCGGCCGAACGTGCCGTAGTCGATTTTCTTGGGTGAGGAAATCGAGAGCAGGTTGCCGACGGTGAGATTCACGGGCAGCGCGAAGAGAATTCCAGCAATTGTGGCGAGAGTGGTTGCGAGAGCCGGCGGTTTGTAGATAAGGCCGGCGCCGACCCAGACGAGAACCATTTCGAGCGCGAGAATCGTGGAGTGGGCGAGATTTTTTGCCAGCATCACGGAGCGGATGGGCACGGGCGCGGTGAAGTACATCTGGACGCCGGCGCCTTCCGGCCCAAAGTTGTTGTACACCATGTTCGTAAGAATCAGCAGAGCGTAGGCCGCGCCGATGGGAAACGCCATTTCCGACGAACTAGCAAGAAAAGAGCCCGAACCTCTGGAGGAAGTAGAAGGCGTGAGGCGGAAGATGAAAAGAATAAACACCGGCATGATGAGCGTGAAAAGCATGGGGCCGCTGCGGGAAAGATATCGAATTTCCTTCTCGAAGATTGCCGCTACCGGGCCTGAGATTCCCGGCAGCTTCCATCCCACGTGAACAATTCCGCGCTCTCCAGTCGATTCCGTGAGCGCGGGCGCTTCGCTGAGGTTTTCTCCGCGAAATTGAGCGCGCAGGCGGACGTGCAGGAACCAGAAAATCGCGGAGCCATAGATGCCGAGAATGGCGAGCGTGCCAGCGGCGATCGCATAGTCGCCCTGGGCAGCGCTCGCGATGGCGGAAGCCGCCGTTCCGGGAGGCAAGAGGCGCTGAATCGGAAAGACTCGTTCAGCGAATCGGCGCAGGTCCGGATGCGCGCTACGGCCGTAGCGGCTCATCAGCGGACCAATCAGTTGAAAACTGATAATGAAGAGGAGGAAAAGCACGCCGAGGATTTCGCGGGTGCGGCGTTGGGCGAGCCAACGTTCCACCCAGGAGAAGATCATGCGGGCGAGCAGAATATTTAGCGCCGCAAACAGAATTAAAGCGAGGGCGGCCCATGGCAATAGGCTCGCCGAGGCCATTCCGACTCCGGCCGCGACTCCCAAGAGCCAGAGCGAGCTAAGCATGGTGGCGGGCTCGAGCGAACCGTAGACGATTCGAATCACGGCGAAGGAAGAATAGCTAAGCGGAAAGCGGAGGAGATTCGAGGTGTCGAAGTTATCGGTGAACGCGGTGGCGACGACGGGAAACAACTGCCAAAAAAGAAATATCGGCCAGAGGATCGCAGCGAGCCATTCCGTTTTGCCGCTCGAAACCAAGTAATAAGCGCCTGCGGTTGAACCCGCGAGACCGCCGATTCCGCCGGCGGCGAAGCCAAGGGTGATGAAAATGTGCGAGACAAGTTCGAGACGGCCGCGAAGCGTGCGCAGTGAATTGACGAAGATCTGCCAGCGGACCCGCGCGATGGCGGCAAGCTGTTCGCGCACGCCAGGAGCGAGATTCAACTCAGCCACGAAAGCTCCTGATCCGCAGGAGGAGCGCCGCCGACGATGCGCAGGAAAATCTGTTCGAGGGTGAGTTTCTCTCCTGGTGCTACAACGGTCGTGGCGCGGCCTCCGTCGCTCGAAAGCGCCGCAGCAGCTTGCGCTTCGACACCGGCGCGAAGTTCTTCGAGCGAGCCCTGCGCGACAAGCCTGCCACGATGGATGATGGCGAGATGGCTGCAGAGGCGTTCGACGATTTCGAGAACATGCGAGGTAAGAAAAATTGTGGCGCCGCGCGAGATCATGCTTTGGAGCATCGCTTTAAGCGTGCCGGAGGCGATTGCGTCAACACCCTCGAACGGCTCGTCGAGAAAAAGAATTTTGGGTCCGTGGATGACGGCCGCGGCGAGAGCCAATTTTTTCTGCATGCCGTGCGAGTAGTCGGTAACGAGCTTTTTAGGCTGGTCGGCGAGCTGCATGAAATCGAGGAGCTCGGCGGCTCGCTTCGCCGCGGTCTCGCGGTCGAGGCCGTACATGCGTCCAACGAAATTCAGATACTCAGCGCCGGTTAGACGGCCGAAGAGAGCCATGCCTTCGGGCACGACTCCAATTTGGCGCTTCACCTCGAGCGGATGGGCGGCGAGATCGAGGCCGAGGATTTCGATGCGCCCGGCCGTGGGGGCGAGCAGGCCGGTGAGCATTTTGATGGTGGTGGATTTGCCGGCGCCGTTGGGTCCGAGAAAGCCGAAGAATTGGCCCGGGGCGACGCGCAGGTCCACGTCTTCTACGGCGGTGAGGGGGCCGAAGCGGCGCGTCAAACCGTCGGTGGAGATGGCTGGGGAGCTCATTTGGCTTTTTGACTCTAGCATAGAGGTTGAAAGGCTCGGAAGGTGGTAGCAGTGATGAGGCGTGGGAACCGGTTGCAGAAAGTGCCCGATTTGTCTCGCTTAGAAATTGGGATTGGTTTTGTTTTGTTGAGGTTACAAGGATTTCTAATCGCGATGTCTCGATTAGAAAAGTAGTGGGTTAACCCTTGCTCTCTCACGGCAAGCCCTTCGTGGTTGAGGATGAAAAACCGCTGAAAATTTGCGATTAGAAAATTTTAGTCCATTGATTCTTATGGGGCTTACGTTGAATTCTAATTCCAGATTTGCGATTAGAAATTTGCGGCATCGCTGGAGGGATTCTGACGGTAGCGCTGCGGCGGTCTCGATAGGGCAACGGCTCGGCTTAGCAACAGCGCACAGGCCCTTCGGAGGCTGTGGGCCTCCTCTAGGCAAGCAAGAGTGCCACTACGGCGAGCGGGCCTGTACCACTTAAGACGAACGGCCGGGCGGGGATTTCCCTTATTAGCCGGAGTGGCCGCTGACAGTGACGTTCGCGTCATCATATAAAAACAGGCAATGGTAGCACGGATTTGGGCAGTTGCATACCGTAGAAGTACGCATATTGGTGGAAAACTCGAGAGGGCCTGTCCCCGCTCTTTGCGGAAAGAGCGAAGGGTGGGATGCCGCCCCGTGTGACCTGGCTGATCGCTCGGAGACTGCAATCAGCGGTTGATATTTTCACGCACGGTGAGAACCGGGCACAGGGCATGCGCGACTACTTTGTGAGCGGTGGCGCGTGCGAGGTGGGTCGCAGGGCCGAGGTGGCCAGTAGCGTCGCGAACGCCCAGGACGATCAGATCCGACAATCGATCATTGGCGAGCGCCAGGATTCGATCCGCAGGGTCTCCATATTCGACGAGCGATTCGGGAGGGAAGTGGAGGTCGGCATCCTTGGGAACCGTTTCGTAAAGCTGATGAATTGCCTCGGCGACGGACAGTTCGAATCGCCGCTGGTTGTTGTCACGGCGTTCGTTGTCACGGCGTTCGTTTCCACGGCCTTCATTGCCATGAGGTTTGTTTTCATCGCGCCTATACTCGTTGCGGCCATTGCCATTGCGTAATTCGGGTGTGCGCATGACGTGGAGCAATACGAGCCTGGCGTTATTTTCCTGCGCCAACGAGATGGCATAAGGAGCGGCGGCCAAAGAGGCGTCAGTGAAATCGGTGGGGAAAAGCACGCGATGAAATCGTCCGCCGGTATGGACGCTACTGCGCACATCCGGACCGATGGTGAGCACAGGGACGGGCGAGCGGCGGAAGATTTCTTCGGCGACGGAGCCCATAAAGAATTTGTCGGCGCCGGTGCGGCCGTGGGTGCCCATCACGATAAGATCGATGTGCTTCTCTTTGATCGTTTTCTGAACTGCGTCCCAGAGGTCGATGCTCCAGTCGACAATCGTTTCGTGCTCCAAACCAGTAAGCTGCGAGTCGATGCGGGCCTTGGCAGTCTGCTCACCGGTTTCGATGGCAGCGATTGCCAGTTTCGCAGGTGCGCCACAAACGTCGGGATCGGGAGTGAAGACATGCAGCGCATACACTCTGGAGCCATACCCGCGGGCGATGCTGGTTGCGAAGGGAAGCGCCACTTCGGAGGGTTCCGAGAAATCCGTCAGGAATAATATATTCCGAATCGAGATTCCCGTGCTGCATTCAACTTTCTCCATAAATCACCTCGCGGTTGGAAATTCTATCTATCCGAGTGTCAGCTGCAGTGTTCCGCGCCACAACTGCGTGTGACGCCTGTCACTCAATCGTTTTCGCGCATGCCACGTCGCCAGCGCACCTACGGGCGAATCGCAACTTTAATTACGCCATCCCGACGCTCGCCGAAAAGTTTATAGGCATCTGTGATGCGATCGAGCGGATACGTGTGAGTGAGGAACGGCACCAGATCCAGCTTTCCGTGGCGTACCAGTTCCATGAGTCTCCGCATGCGCTCTTTTCCGCCCGGGCAAAGCGTGGTGACGATCTTGTGATCTCCGAGCCCTGCGGCGAAGGGCTCATGCGGGAGCGAGAGTTTTCCCGAGTAGACGCCCAAGCTTGAGAGTGTGCCGCCCGGTCGCAGTGCGCGAAGGGCATTTTCGAAGGTGGCTTGGGTGCCCAGGGCTTCGATGGCAACGTCGACACCTTTGCCGCCGGTGAAGCGCTTAATTTCGGCGACGACATCCTGTTTATGGTTGTTGAGCACGATATCCGCGCCCATTTGTTTCGCCATGACTGTGCGAGTGGGATCGGATTCGACTGCGATAATCAGAGCGGCCCCCTTCAGCTTTGCTCCTGTCGTGGCACAAAGCCCGATGGGCCCCTGAGCAAAAACCGCGACCGAATCGCCAATTTGAATGTTTCCACTCTCGGCTGCGGAAATTCCTGTGGAGGCGATATCGGAAAGAAGCACAACCTGCTCGTCGCGAAGGTCGTCTGGAATCTTTGCCAAATTCGCCTGCGCGAAGGGAACCAGCAGGTATTCGGCTTGCGCGCCGTTGATCGTATTGCCGAATCTCCAGCCGCCGATGGGGCCGCCGCATTGAGAGAGATTGCCTCGGAGGCAATCAAAGCATTGTCCGCAGGGCGTGATGGCGCCGACCAATACGCGCTCGCCCACTTTGTATCCGGTAACGCCGACGCCGAGTTCGTGGATCACTCCGACGGGCTCGTGGCCGATGGTGAGGCCGGGCTTGACGGGATATTCGCCCTTGAGAATGTGGAGGTCGGTGCCGCAGATGGTAGTGAGGGTGACGCGGATGACGGCTTCGCCAGGGCCCGGCTTGGGGATGGGGACATCCTCGACATCTATTTGGTGCGGCCCGCGGAAGACGAGGGCTTTCATTGTCTTGGCTTCATTGAGGCGATGGTCGAGGAGTATTTCTTGCGTTGTGGTTGGCATCATGGACTCCTTTCAATTCATGTGTGCCTTTTTACAGCGAAGCAAGAAATCTCGGTATGACCGGGGTCACGACCGATTGTGACGGACATCACTTTGTTTCATAAGTGATTGCGTGAAGATGGAAAAGGAGGCGGCCATGGTTTATCAAGATTTCTTCTTTCTAGTGTTGATGGTCATCTTTCTTTACCTCGCCAAACGAGAAGCTGGACATTGGAAACACTGAAAGCGTGTTTGACTGGCTCAGCCACGAAGCTTGGGGGTGGCAAATGAGAATCGGCGGATGGAGAGCGGGATTTGCTGTTTGCGGTTTGTTGGGATTTGCGGCAATTTGGGCGTCGCGCGTGGCCGGCGGAACATGGGCTCAGGAACAACAAGAGTCAGACAATGAATATCAACAGCTGATTCGATCCGTGGAGGGACCTGATCTGTTCCGAGCCTATTGCGCGTCGTGCCACGGGAAAGATGGAAAAGGAAACGGGCCGGTGGCGGCGACACTGAAGGCGACGGTTCCGGACCTAACGATAATCACGGTCAGCAACGACGGAAATTTTCCGGTGACGCGGATGAAGAGGATCATTATGGGCGAAGGAATGATCGCTTCGCATGGGTCGCGCGAGATGCCGGTCTGGGGACCGATCTTTCACCAGGTTGAGGAGGACGTGGACCGGGGAAATGTCAGAGTAGAAAACCTGGTTACCTACCTGCAATCGATACAGACAGATCATTCTCGTGTTCACGCCACAGAGACAAAGCCAATCAAGAAGCCGGTAGAAGAAGTTGGACCTTCTGGTGAGAAGCGATACAAGCAAGACTGCGCTGTGTGCCATGGGAATGACTTGAAGGGAAATGGACCTGCTCCACCCCCATTCAAGGATGTGCCGCCCGACCTGACCAAACTCGCCAAGCGTCACGGAGGCAAATTTCCGGAGCAATATTTCGAGGATGTGCTGCGGAACGGAGTGGTGATACCGGCACACGGTTCGCCGGAAATGCCGACGTGGGGGGCGGATTTTCGAACCAGAGAGCATTTGGATTCGACCCAAGTGACTCTACGGATTATGAACCTGAGCAACTACATCAAATCGCTTCAGGAAAAATAACATTCCATCGAAGAATTTCCCGCCCAAATAGAAGCCGAGAGTCGCGGAGTCTTCGCTTTCGCCATGCAGAAGCGGGCGAGGCGAGCCTCGGTCTGAAGAGACGCTCTTTCGCTGGACTGAAGTCCAGCCCCCTGCTGAAGCAGGGGGCTCCCATCGAGCTGCAAAATCCCAACGCGAGAGCATCAACAGCCTCAGGTCCATTCCGGCTGACGGCAGCCAGAATGGGACCTGAGCTACGGATAATCCAAACCTTAACGCCCAGGGCTGAAGCCCATTCTTGTTGACCCCGAATGGCGCGCCCTGAGAAAGCGAGAGCAAGCCCTCGCACTCCAAAGTTCGCTTGCAAGAAAACTACACATGGCGGAAGGGTTCTTCGATTTTTTCGCCTGAGACTTTTTGGGCGTCGCGCTCAAGGGATTTGGTGATTATGTCCTTAGAGCCGAGACCTACCGCCAGCGCCAACGCGAAGACAATTCCTCCGAAGAGAATACCGAAGGCCAACTCCACTATACCTGTGGCGATTCGCAAGTGCTCCAGGGCCATTGCCACTGTGAGGACGAGTACCAGCCATCGAACGCCCACGCTGAGCAAGCGAGCATAGTTCAGGTTGAGATTCACGGCGCCGATTAGAACGCTTCGCGAAAGGTAACGAGCGATGACGCTGCCGACTACGAGGACCAGCACAGCGCCCAGCATGTTGGGGATGTAGGCGAAGATGCTGCGGGCGAGAAGGGACGTCCATTCGGCGTCGAAAGCGGCGATTCCGATGAGAAACCCGGCAACGATGATCGAGGCGGCAATCGCTCGCGATATCAGGAGAGTGGGGCTCTTCAGCAATGGCCACTCGGAGGAAGAGCGGAAACCCCACTGGGCGAGCCGCTGGTCAAACTGCATGCTGGTGAGAATGCGGCGAACGATCGCAGCGAGAAGAAAGCCCAATACGATCGAGATCAGCACCGCGACGAGCAGTGCGGCCGTCCCGGGCAAGAGGTCTGCGAATCGGGTCAGGAATCGCTCGGTGGATTGGGCTAAGGCTTGCTTGATTTCTCCCCACATAGGCACCTCCATTGCGACTTCTTCTCCGCCGACATTCACGGAGCGCTCAGGGTTGAATCGATCCGGCCAACGCCACCGGGATACCAGGTAGGGCTTGGCGGATTCGTATGCCACGGCCAGGCGTTCGAGTATCTGTTCGACTCCAGCCGCGTCGGCCGCTTCGGCATCGCGGGCAAAGCCGGCGACCCAGGCGAGGTAGAGCGGCGTCATGGATTTGAGCAAGTGGTCGCGATTGATGGTGCGAAGGCGATGGGCCAGCGCGAAATCGTAGACGATGCGTACCCACAAATCGTTGGGCATGCGAAATTGTTCGAGCGGCTGACGGGCGAGCTTTCTCAGCTCAAGAAGCGTGGAAGGCGGCAACACCAAATCCCAGATCTCCTGCAGATCACGGTTTCCCAATTGGAATGATTCGACCAGACGACTGACGTCCACTGTGCCGGTGTCCTGAGACAAAAGAACAGGCTTGCCGAACGAGGGCAGAGGAACGGATGAGCGCGTTCTCTGCCAGCACGCCGCGCGTTTTTCCATGTCGGCAAAAATGGGGCTGAGTATCTGCGCGACCAAGGAACTGATGTTCGTCCAATCCGGCGGAGGATAGGTGCGCGGGCCGACGAGAACCTGGCAAACTTTGAGATTGTCGCAGAGGGCGCCCGGAGCGATGGAAGCCACAAGGTGCACACCGTTTCCCACTCCGCCGGTCTTTTCTGATGCGAGCTTGGTGAACAGGCGACGAGAAATGCCGAGGTCCGGTCCCATGGGATTGCGGATTCTTTTTCCGTAGAGGCAACGCGTGAGAGGCGAAATGATGCTGCTGTTAAGCAATCCTTCGAATTTCCGCAGCGCGTATTGCGGCGCGACGAGATCGAAGTCTTCCTCCAAGAGCGGCCGCACCAATTCGCGAATCCAATCCGGCTTGGCATTCTCGATGGTGGAGGCGACGATGCAGCAGGCGCGGGCGTTCAGTTGCCCGCTAACTACAAAAGCGGATTGGTATGCGGTGGCGACGTTGAGCACCGGGGTGCCGGGATCATCTGTTTTCGATGACGGCCAGGGAACGAAATAGGGAGACGGGGCTTTCTCGGAGGCTTCTGAGGTGGCGCCTGCTGCGCCGCCGGCGTGGTCATTTCGCAGGGCTGCAACGATCGGAGAACCGGGAAGAGTTCGCAGAGAATCGCAAAGGGTGATGAGGCTTTCGTCATCGATCTCCGCGACGACGCCGAGCACCAAGTCGGCGGCCTTTACCGGTTCGACTTTTGGTTCCGGTTTCTCTGCGATGGGTTCGACTGCCAACGTTTTTGTTCCTTAGTTTTCTCGCTTAGTCTTATTTCCCGGCGGCAAACCCGCCGTGTGAAACCGGGTGCCGCTATGGTGATTGTTACACCGTTGAATCTGATTCGGGTGACCTATCAGCGACACAATTATAGCGAGAGCGACATAATGCCCAGCAACGGAATGCGTACCCAGTCGGGACGGGCGTTCAGTTCGTAAAGCACTTCATAGAGCGCTTTATCCAACAAGAACAAATCGAGGAGCTTTTGAAATTCCGCGATATCAGAGGGCAGAAATGCAGCGCCTGAGGCTGCTTCCCGGTAGGCGCGCAAGAATGCAGCTGACGCAGATCGCTCCCAGAGTTGGGCCCACGGCTCGAGGCGGGCGACGTCCTCAGTGTGACGCCCTGTGTAGTTGATGAGGCTGGCGTAGGCGGCATAGCTGAAAGAGCGCAGCATACCAGCGACATCCTTGAGAGGGCATTGCTTGGCACGGCGATAGGCAAGCGGGCGGGCTGGTTCACCTTCAAAATCGAGAATTACGAAATCGGTCTTTACGCGCAGCACCTGGCCCAAGTGATAGTCACCGTGAATTCTAATTCGCTGCGTTCGAAAGCTGGCCGATTTTAATATTGCGAAATGATCGAGGATGCGGCGGCGGCGGCTGAGCACCGTGGCGGCAATTTCGATCACTTCGTCGGGTAGGTAGGA
>Ga0210394_10006686_pt1 | contig 12407 bp, 13 predicted proteins | sample IncBWC12MmetaG_FD_160121 | JGI IMG/M metagenome (GOLD analysis project Ga0210394, IMG submission 160121) | Forest soil microbial communities from Barre Woods Harvard Forest LTER site, Petersham, Massachusetts, United States - Inc-BW-C-12-M | ecosystem: Environmental > Terrestrial > Soil >... | reverse complement strand
AAGCGGGTTACGCGCGACCGCTGCGCATGACCCGAGACGAGTGGCGCAACTACATCTGCTGCGTGCTGACGGTGCGTGAGGAGTTGATCCAGGAAAATCCGGCCATGGTTCAGGACCTCGTCAATCAGGTGCTGGGTGCCGGCGTATGGCTCGATCAGCAGCAGGAGAACCGCAACAAAGCAGTCGCGATCGCCGCGGGTCGGGAGTTTTTCAATCAAGATCCGAAGATCATTCAGTTCGTGATGGAGAATCCCACGGATCGGGTGACCTACGGCGATTTGCGAATGATCCGCGCCGAGTTTGAAGACCTCATGCAGCTCTCGATGGCTGCGGGCACGATCAAGCACCCCATCGCGTATCAGACCTACGTGGATGAGACCTTTGCGAAAAACGCACGCGCCGCCGCCATCTCCTTGTGAGCCGTCGTGAGATACGCGGCCCGCCCTGCGCTGTGGGCTTGCATGCTGCTGTCCATGACGGCGCAGGCCTCCGAAACGGATGCGCTCAAGGCCGGCGTTTTCACCCCGGCACGAGATGCGCCGGATTTTTCCGTTCTCGGTTCCGACGGCGCGGCGCTCACTCTCAGTCACTACCGCGGCAAGGTGGTGGTTCTGGGGTTTGGTTACACGTCTTGTCCCAATGTCTGCCCGACCACTCTTGCGGTGCTCGCGCTGGCGCATCGCAAACTGGGAGCGCTGGGATCGCAGGTGCAGGTCATCTATCTTACGGTCGATCCCGAGCGCGACAGCGCCGAACGGCTGAAGCAATATCTGTCTGCCTTCGACCCGACCTTCGTGGGCGGCACAGGCACCGCCGCGCAAATGGCAGCGGTGCGCTCAAGCTACGGCGTCACGGCCCAAAAGATCGGCGGCGGAAACGACTACGGCATTGCCCACTCGTCGTCTATCTATCTCATCACTCGTGAAGGCAAGCTGCGGGCATTGATGCCGTTCGGGCACAAGGCGGATGACTACGTCCACGATATCTCCATGTTGTTGAACTGAGCGTGAATATCGTGCGCCCGTTTCGCAAGCGCGCCAGCTTGGGTTTGGCCGCCGCAGCCGCGGTGGGTGCCATTGCCTGGGCGGCGTTCATCCCCGTCACCTTTGCTTCGCGCGAAGAGATCTTCGAAATCCCCAAGGGGACCTGGGCCCAGCGCATGGCGGGAAACAAAGTGGAGATTCTGCCGTCCCACGTTTTTCTGACGCTCGGAATCAGGGACGTACTGCTGCTCAAGAATCTGGATGACGTGCCGCAGATATTCGGCCCGACCTTGATGATGCCCGGCCAAAGCTTCCGCTTGCCGTTCGAAATGGCCAGTAGTTATCAATTCGCCTGCACGGCACATGCGAGCGGTCAAATGACCGTGGTCGTGGATGAGCAACCGGACACGGCCTGGCGGCGGCTTGTGTGGAGAACAAGAAGACTTTTCAGGGCCATTGCATAAAATGAAAAGAATAAAAGAGAGCCTGCCGGCGATGGCCGTCATCGCAGTCCTGCTGGCGGCGTGGTGGTTGATCGTCGCTGAAACCCGCAGTGTGATCTTCCCCACGCCCTGGCAAGTGGTCACGGGTGCCGCCGAGCTCATCAAGGATGGCACCCTATTCACGCACATTGGTGCATCGTTGATGCGCGTCGGCGTCGGGTTCTCACTGGCGGTGCTGGTCGCCGTGCCATTGGGCCTGTGGCTGGGCTGGGTCAAGGGAGCCTACTCCACGCTCAATCCGCTGTTTCAGATACTGCGGCCGATTTCGCCGATCGCGTGGATTCCCATTGCGATTCTGTGGTTCGGAGTCGGCAATGCCTCGCCGATCTATCTCATCTTTATTTCGTCGGTATTTCCGATGATCGTGCAGACCACTGCCGGCGTGCACACGATCGAGCGCCGCTATCTGCGTGCTGCGGAGAATTTCGGGGTCTCGCGCTACACGCTGTTTCGTCGGGTGGTGATTCCCGCAGTGTTGCCGCAGATCATCGTCGGCATGCGAATCGGACTGGGTGTGGCGTGGCTGGTCGTGGTCGCCGCGGAGATGATTGCCCTGCGCTCGGGACTCGGATATCTCATCATCGATTCCCGCAACGCCGGCAATCGCTACGATCTCGTGATCGCAGGAATGATCATCATCGGGTTGATTGGATTGTTGCTGGATGGCGCGATGCGGCTGCTCGAGGGACTGAAATCGGTCAGGTGGCGTTATGCGCACTAAGATCGCAGTGCACGGCATCCGTAAGAGTTTCGCGTCGAACGGCGGCGAACTGCAGGTCGTCGAGGACGTCAGCCTCACCGTGGGAGACGGCGAGTTCGTTGCCATCGTCGGTCCATCGGGATGTGGAAAAACGACGTTGATGAATATGGTCGCCGGGTTCGTGCAACCGGATGCGGGTTCGATCCTCATCGATGGAGTGCCGCGCTCTGAACCCAATGCCAGGGGCATTCTCATTTCGCAGCAGGGTTCGATCTTCCCCTGGCTTACCGTGCAGCAGAATTTGATGTTCGGACTGAATGATCATCCTCAGGCCGATAAGAAACGGGTGGCGGATCATTACGCGGCGATGGTGGGATTGAAGGGCTTTGAGCGCAGCTATCCGCACGAGCTCTCGGGCGGGATGCTCAAACGGGCCGAGCTGGCACGGGCGTTCGCCGTGAAGCCCGAAATCCTGTACATGGACGAGCCGTTCTCGGCGCTGGATGCATTGACGAACCTGCGCATGCGCAATGAGCTGCTGCGCATCCTCGAAGAGGAGCGCCACACGGTTATGTTGATCACCCATGACGTGGAGGAGGCCATTCACTTGGCCGATCGGATCATGGTGCTGTCGCCGAGACCCACGAGAATTCAAGCGATGTTCAACGTCGATCTACCGCATCCGCGCAAGCTCACCAGTCCCGAAGTGCAGGAACTACGCGTTGCCATTCTGCACGAGCTCGGCGTCGATCGGAATGCGGAGTGAGGACCTACGCTCTCATCACACAAGGCGGTCCGAACCAGGTGGTGAGCGCCTCAGGAAGGCCCTCGTGGCGGCAGTCTTCCACCCAGGCCACATATCCGTCGGGCCGAATCAACACGGCGGCGGGAGAAGCGACCGCGCCGAGTGCCGGAAGCTCCCATGTACCAACGAAGTCGGCGTCGATCAACTGAACCCGATCTGACCATGGAGCGATGTCGAAGGAGCCGGGCTCACCGAAGTTGAGCAACACCGGCCGCGCATCGTGCAGCAGGGTGAAGACCCGCAGCGGCCCGTTGGCGGTGACCAGGTCGAGATCGGGCATGCGGCGTCCGAGCAGCGGGTGTCCCTCGCCGAGATGGTAATGAATGTCGAGACCGGACATCATCGCGGCGAATCGTCTGCGCGGTTCGTCCATGCCGAGGAGCTCGGACATGGTGTCGCGTAGTGCCGTCGTGCGTTCGTCTGTGCGGCGAAGCGCGACTGACGCCATCGTGTTGCGCAGCACGTGGGCAGCGACCGGGTGGCGCTCGGCATGGTAGGTATCCAACAGGCTTTCCGGAGACCTCCCCTTGACCACCTGGGCCAGCTTCCATCCCAGATTCACCGCATCTTGCACACCGATCTGCAGACCCTGTCCACCGTCCGGGGCGTGTACGTGCGCGGCGTCGCCGGCCAGCAGCACCCGACCCTTGCGGTAGGACGCCGCCTGCCGGGTCATGTCGGTGAACCTCGAGATCCAGGTGGGACTGTGGATCCCATAATCCGTCCCGCACACGGCGATGAGCGCCTCGCTGAGATCGCGCAGGGTGGGTTCGGTCGTGGGTCCGACGCGCTGTTCGGTCACCATGACCCCCACGGGCCCCCCATCCATGTAGACGATCTCGCCGTCGCGGATCTCGTACTTCAGCTTGCCGAAGGAATGGATGCCTAAGGCGTTGCGGTGGATGCCCAACTGCGGCTGCTCGGCCATTTCGACCTCGGCGAGCAGACTGCTCGTCGTCGGATCCCATCCGGGGAACTCGATGCCGGCTGCCTTACGGATCAGACTGCGTCCGCCGTCGCACCCGACGAGATAGTCCGCCCGCAGCGACTGGCTGTCGGACAGCTCGACATCCACGCCGCTGCCATCCTGCGCAAAACCGATCACCTCACGCCCGCGATGGATCGTCACCGCCAGCTCCCCGACCCAGCCGGCCAGAATGCGCTCGATGTGCTTCTGCCACAGGCCGAGCCCGTAGTTGTGCCTTGTGGGAAAGTCGCTGATGTCCAAGCGCGTTCCGGCGAACATCGCGACCTGCGCCACCTGTCCCTCCGACAGGAACCGATCGGCGATTCCACGCTGATCGAGAATCTCGATGGTGCGAGAGTGCAGGCCGCCCGCGCGCGAGCCCATGAGGTCAGGGCTGGCGCGCCGCTCGACTATGGCCACGTCGACGCCCGCCAACGCCAACTCGCCTGCCAACATCAGCCCTGTCGGGCCTCCTCCGGAGATCACCACCGCATGCTCGGTCATCTTGCCACTCCCATTTCCCAAGCTTCCGACCTTGGCCAGCGGTTCTACGGCACGACCGGGGTCTTGCCGCAAGCCCCCCGGTGCGCTATATGTTCAGAGTGGGGTGAGTAGTGGTCCTCGCCACCATAAAATCAGGTGAAATTCCGGCCCGGTGCGTCGGCGGGCAAGGTGCTCGCTACCCTCGAAATATCCTAACAACTGACACATTTATCGGGGACGATTCTTCAGTAGTTCAAGGAGAGGAGTTTTATATGAGCGCGCGACCACCGTTCGAGCACGACGAGCTCGTGCGACGCATCAGCCGCGATCTGGCCGACGGCTATGATGAAGAATTGGAGATGGAGATCGAGGACCGCCACCCGCTACCGCGCGTGCCGTCGGCACTCGAAGCCGACACGGAGAAGGACTACCGGCGAATCTATTTCCAACAGTTATTTCGGCTCCAAGCCGAGCTCGTCAAGTTGCAGGATTGGGTGGTCGCTACTGGACAGAAGGTTTTGATCCTATTTGAAGGACGCGACGCTGCCGGCAAGGGCGGTGCGATCAAGCGCATCAGTCAAAAGCTCAATCCGCGGGTGTGCCGCGTGGTGGCGCTGCCGGCACCCAATGATCGCGAGCGCACGCAGTGGTACTTCCAGCGCTATGTGCCGCACCTCCCCGCAGCCGGCGAAATCGTTCTGTTCGATCGCAGTTGGTACAATCGCGCCGGCGTCGAACGAGTGATGGGATTCTGTACGCCTGAGGAGTATGAGGAGTTCTTCCGCTCCGTACCGGAGTTTGAGCGCATGCTCGTTCGCTCGGGCATCAAGTTGCTGAAGTACTGGTTCTCAATTACTGACGAGGAACAATACTTGCGGTTTCTCGGCCGCATTCACGACCCGCTGAAGCAATGGAAGCTGAGCCCGATGGATCTCGAATCGCGCCGTCGCTGGGAGGACTACACGAAGGCGAAGGAAGTGATGCTCGAGCGCTCGCACATTCCTGAGGCGCGGTGGTGGGTGGTGCACGCGGTCGACAAGAAGCGCGCGCGCCTCAACTTTATCGATCATCTGTTGCATCAGTTCCCCTACGCAGAGACGCCGAAACCGCTGGTTGTGCTGCCGCAACGCGAGCATCACGAACATTACTCTCGACAGGCGGTGCCGGCGGACATGCTGGTGCCGGAGGTATATTGATTGACGCGCCGTGCCCGCGGGAAACGATGTCATACATTTGTATGACGGGTTGTCGTCTCCGCGCCCGCTCTCATTGGGTCATAATGCCGCCGGTTTTACGGCGTCCATGGTCCGGTGGAGCACTCATTTTTGGAGCGACGACTTGGCAAAGACCGCACTGATCACAGGTATCACCGGGCAAGATGGTGCATACCTTGCCGAATTCCTCCTCGCCAAGGGCTATGACGTCCATGGAGTCAAGCGCCGCGCCTCGTCATTCAATACCGACCGCGTCGATCACCTTTATCAGGATCCTCATGAGAAAGACGTGCGTTTCAAGCTGCACTACGGGGATCTGACGGACTCGACGAATCTCATTCGAATCGTTCAGGAAGTTCAACCGGACGAGATTTACAACCTGGCCGCGCAAAGCCACGTTGCTGTGTCTTTCGAGACCCCGGAATACACGGCAAACGCGGACGCCGTGGGTACGCTCCGAGTGCTGGAGGCCATTCGTATACTGGGACTCGAGGACAAAGCGCGCTTTTATCAAGCGTCAACGTCGGAAATGTTCGGCAAGGTTAGGGAAATCCCCCAAAACGAGACCACGCCGTTCTATCCGCGATCACCCTACGGCGTGGCCAAGGTGTATGCCCATTGGATCACGGTGAATTACCGGGAGGCGCATGGTCTGTTTGCCTGCAACGGCATACTGTTCAACCACGAGTCGCCGGCACGAGGCGAGACTTTCGTGTCGCGCAAGATCACGCGTGCTTTGACGCGCATCAAGCTGGGTCTGCAGGAGACTCTCTATCTCGGCAACCTGGATTCGCGGCGCGACTGGGGACACGCCCGCGACTATGTTCGTGCGCAATGGTTGATGCTGCAGCAAGAGGTGCCGGAAGACTTCGTCATTGCCACCGGAAAGCAATATTCGGTGCGTGATTTCGTGGCCGCCGCCGGTACGTTGCTCGACTTACAGATCGAATGGCGCGGTGAGGGGGTGGATGAGGTAGGGGTCGATGCCGCGACGGGACGTGAACTGATTCGCGTCGACCCGCGCTACTTTCGGCCGACGGAGGTGGATTCTCTCCTGGGGGATCCGACCAAGGCGTGGCAGCGGCTCGGGTGGAGGGCCGAGGTCACTTTTCCGGAGTTGGTGGCGGAAATGGTCAAGTCGGACCTGGAATTGGCCAAGCGCGACGCATTGGTCACCAAAGAAGGCTATAAAATCTACAGTCACCACGAGTAATACCCCTGCAGCTCACTCAGGCCTCTCGAATCTATGTTGCCGGTCACCGTGGACTGGTGGGGTCTGCCGTGGTCAGAGCCCTGACCGCCCGGGGTCACACTCAGCTGGTGCTCCGTACACGCGATGAGCTGGATCTCACAAATCAGGCCGAGGTCAGCAGATTCTTTGCGACCGAGCGTCCGGAGGTGGTCATCCTGGCCGCGGCGCGCGTGGGCGGCATACACGCCAACCAATCGAGACCCGCGCTCTTCATTCGCGACAATCTCCTGATTCAAGACAATGTCATCGACTCGGCGCATCGTTCAGGAGTCGGTAAATTCGTATTCTTGGGTTCGAGCTGCATATACCCCAAGCTCGCGCCGCAGCCCATTAAAGAAGAATACATGCTCTCAGGGCCGCTGGAGCCCACGAACGAGCCGTACGCCATCGCCAAGATTGCGGGCGTGAAGATGTGCCAGGCCTATCGCCGGGAATTTGGCTTCAACGCGATTTGCCTGATGCCAACCAACCTGTACGGACCCGGCGATAACTTTGCTTTACAGGACTCGCATGTCGTGCCGTCCTTGATACGCCGTTTCCACGAAGCGAAGGGTCGCGGTGACGATCGGGTGACAGTTTGGGGTACCGGTTCGCCGCGCCGCGAATTTCTTCACGTGGACGATCTGGCGGACGCCATTTTATATCTGGCGCAGACCTATGACGCTGAGGCCCTGGTGAATGTGGGCTGGGGTCACGATGTAACGATTCGTGACCTGGCCGAACTCGTGGCGTCGGTGGTTGGCTTCGAGGGCCGCATCAGCTTCGACCCCGCCAAGCCTGATGGCACGCCACGCAAGCTCTTGGACGTCTCGCGATTGACGCAGCTCGGTTGGCAGCCGCGAATACCCCTCAAAGAGGGAATCGACCGAACCTATGCGTGGTTCAGGGATCATGCCGCCGCTGCCCGACTCTAGCCGCGCGGCACCGCAAGTTCTTACCAAGAATCACAACAAAGGTCACAAATGCGTCAACGTACTGTAAAGCTGAGTACCTCTAATAGCGCGGCGCATGCTTGCCACCGAAAACAATAAACAGATACTGATCGTCGATCGGGATGTTGCTGCACTTGATCCGCTTTGCCAGAAACTGGGCGAAGCCGGATTCAGCGTGCGGGCGATCGCCGACGGCTCTGCGGCGATTGCGGCGGTTTCGGAGCGGCCGCCGCATTTGGTCATTATCGACTGGAACATGCCGGGTCTCGCCGCACTCGAGGTGATTCAAGGCGTGCGCAGGGCGCGGGTGCCGCAGTCGATCAGGCTGATCATTCTGTCGGCATTGTCGGGCGAACAGGATGTGGTGACCGGTTTCGATCTTGGCGCGGACGATTACATCGCAAAGCCGTTCTCATTGCGGGAGGTCGTCGCACGGGTATGCTCGGTTTTGCGCTGTCACCCCTATGAGAACCAGCGTTCGACGCTCAGCTGCGATGGCCTGGTACTCGATGGCGCAACGAATCGAGTATCGGCAAAAGGCGTTCTCTTGGACGTGCGCGGAGTCGAATATCGCCTTCTCGCGTTCCTGATGGCGCATGCCGGCAGGACCTTCAATCGAACGCAGTTGCTGGCAAATGTTTGGGGCGGGGATAATGAGGTGGACGAGCGCACGGTCGATGTCAACGTGCAAAGGCTGCGAAAGATCCTCGCGGCGGCCGGCTATGAGGCCTATATCCAAACGGTGCGCGGATTCGGCTACCGGTTCGCCGCTCCCGTTAGCTAATTGCCGTCTCACTGTCCGCGAACGGTCACATTGTGCGAGCAGTATCTTTGGCATGGCCGCGGGCAGGAAGAAGAAGCACATGAGCAGTCTCGACTTCGATCTCGATAGTCATATGAATCACCTGGAAATTGAATGGCAACAGGCATATGAAGCGGGCATCGACGCTCGAGCAGCCTATCATTCACTCGCGTCGAGTCCGAAGGCGAGCGCTCAGCTGCTCGATTCCGCGCGCCAACGGTTGGACCGGGCCGAGTGGCTGAAATCACGGATCATGGCGAAAATTGAGCGGCTGGAAGAGAGAATGCTGGGACACGGGTCCACCGACTAATACACGAACGACGTTCGTGCTTCGGACCCATGTACTGCCGCGGGTTGCATCCGTATTCCTCGGCGTCGGCATCATCCTGCAATTGGCGTTCATCGGCAGGATGCTGCTCGGGGTGCGCGAAGCGCCGCAGTCGCCGGCGGCTCGAGTCGTACGTGGCGCGGCCAAGAACGCTGAGCTCAACGTCGACGCCATCGTGAAGGCGCATCTCTTCGGTCTCGCGCCCGTCCTATCGTCGGAGGATGCGGGCACGCCGCTCTCCTCGCACAGCCTGCAACTCAGCGCTACGTTTGCCACGAACGACCCTGCGCGAGGCTACGCGATTCTGGGCGACAGCGGACGACCCAGCCAGGTGCGCTCGGCAGGCGAGGCGTTGCCGGGTGGCGCACGGCTGCACCAGGTGTTCAGGGATTACGTGATTCTCGATCGCGGTGGAACCATGGAGAAATTGATCCTCCGTCCTCATGCTGCGGGTGCGGACGGCGGAGGCGGGGCCCCCCGCAGCGCGGCAGCGCGGAACCCCGCTCGTACGGTGCCTGCAGAGCAAACGGCTGATGCAGATGATGATTCCAACGCCCCGGTCAAGATGGCGACGTTTCAACTCCTGCCGGTATTCGGTGCGCGCGACAGCGGCGCGCGGATCGGTCTCATCAAGAATCCAGAGCAGTTCGGCAAAACCGGGCTCACCGCAGGAGACATCGTCATTGCCGTCAACGGCACGCCGGTCCATGACGCACCGAGTGCTGCGAACTTGCTGCGCGCCGGCGGCGGCCGCCCGTTGACGCTCACGGTCAAACGCGGCGCGCAGCTCGAAGACATAAAGGTCGACTCTCTCGATTGAGGGCTGTCACGAAAACATCACGTCGCGTCCCCATAATTTTTCGTCTTCGCGCACGGCAGGCCGTGTGCGTGTTACAGCAATATTGCAAACGAGATGGGATGAGCTCGACGGCGTCGGGCGCGCGCATGTCTCAAGTAGCCGGCGCAGGCTGCGGAGTTCACTTCTTGTACAAATTCTTGTTCGCGCTCGTGATTGTCGCGAGTCTTCCGGCGGTCAGCCAGGCGGCGTGGTGGAGCAACGACTGGAATTTTCGCAAGGAGATCACGTTCGATGTGACGCCGAGCGGAGCCAATATCGCCGGAACCGCAGTCGATGTACCCGTCCTGATTCGATTGCACCTGGGAAATTTCGCGTACTTCAACGATACCAAACCGGACGGCGGCGACCTGCGGTTCATTGCCGGTGACGATAAGACGCCGCTCAAGTTCCACATCGAGCGCTATGACCCAACCAACCAAATCGCCTACGTCTGGGTGCGCATACCGCGCATCACCGGCGGCACCAATAGCGAGAAGATCTTTCTGTATTACGGCAACCCGAAGGCCGCCGCGGCCTCGGATGCCCCCGGGACCTACGACACGAATCAAACCATCGTCTATCACTTAAGCGAGACCCAACTGCCGCTCGCCGACAGTACCGCATACGGCAATAAGCCGGCCGCCGCCACTATCGAATTGAATCCCGCCTCGTTGATCGGCGGGGGCGCCAAGCTGACGGGCGCGACTTCCATCACCGTGCCGTCGAGTTCGTCATTGCGCGTACTCCCATCGCAGGGAGCCACCTTTTCCGCTTGGGTGCGCATCGCGGGCGCGCAGTCCGATGCCCGTGTATTCGACCTGAAGGACGGTGGCAACGAACTGTCGCTGGGGATCAACGGAATGCAAGCTGTTGCACGGTTAACGAGTGCCGCGGGCAACGTCAACGTGCAGCAGAACGGGAGTCTGGAAGCGGACAAGTGGCACCACCTTGCGGCGACCCTCGGCGGGGGCAAGTTGACTCTGTATGTCGACGGGTCCGCCGCCGGGTCGGCGGCGGCGTCCTCCCCGGAAATTGCCGGCACTTTGGCCGTGGGAGGCCGAGTGGGTGGCGCGAACGGTCTGGTCGGCGAGATTGACGAAATCGAGGCGTCGAGCGTGGCCCGCAGCGCCGATTGGCTGCGTGCGGCCGCATTGAGCCAGGGCAGCGAGGCGTCGCTGGTCGTCTACGGAAACGATACACAGCGTGAAACCGAAAAAGTCTCGTATTTCAAAGTGACGCTGCAGAACGTGACGGCCGACGGCTGGGTCGTCATCATCATTCTGGCGGTGATGTTCGTCATCGCGCTGCTGATCATCGTCAGCAAGGCGGTTTATCTCGCGCGCGTCCAAAAGGGCAACAAACTCTTCCTCGCGGAGTTCGGCAAATTGCGCGGCGATCCGACGGCGCTCGATCGACCGGAAGAGGCGAATGGCGAGAGCCCACTGGATCTGTCGCCTTTCGTGCGCGCCACCGGCGACGAGAAGCTCAACAAGTTCCGCATGTCGACCGTGTACCGGCTGTACCACGTCGGCGTCCGGGAAATGCGCGGCCGGGTCGGTGAGTCCGCGGGCGCCAGCGCCGTGAAAGTGCTGTCGCCGCGCGCGGTCGATGCCTTGCGTGCAGCGTTAGACGCTTCGCAGGTGCGGCTCACGCAGCGGCTGTCGTCTCAAATGGTGCTCTTGACGATAGCGATTGCGGGGGGGCCGTTTCTCGGGCTGCTGGGCACGGTCGTCGGCGTCATGATCACATTCGCAGCGATCGCGGCCAGCGGCGACGTCAATGTGAATTCCATTGCCCCCGGCATTGCCGCCGCGCTGGCGGCCACCGTGGCGGGGCTCGCCGTCGCGATTCCCGCCTTGTTCGGCTACAACTGGCTCAATACCAGAATCAAGAATATCGCCGCCGACATGCGCGTCTTCGTGGACGAGTTCGTGACGAGAATTGCCGAGCATTACAGCTAAGTCGACGCAGCGAGGAGAAAGCGATGTCCGTGTCCGGTGAAGAGCTCGATGTGTACGATGAAATCAACATCACCCCGATGCTCGACCTCGCGTATGTGCTGTTGGTGATTTTCATCATCATGACGACGGCGTCGGTACAAGGCATTACGGTCAATCTGCCCAAGGCCAGCGCCGCGCCGTCCATCGCCAAACCTAAAACCAAGGCAATCTCCATCACCGCGGACGGCACGATTTATCTCGACGCCTACCCGGTCACTCTGCCGGAACTGGAAAACCTTCTGCGGCAGTACAAGGGGCAGGACCCGAACCTGCCGGTCATCGTCAAGGCCGATTCGACCATCCAGTATCAACGTGTGGTCGACGTCCTCGACTTGGTCGGCAAATTGGAGATTACGCAGTTGGGCTTGGTTACGCAGCGCGTGGTCAAGTAGGCGAGCAGCAATGCCACCGCGCAAACCCATGCGTCGATACCTGCCCCTGGCCGCGGGCGCGATGATCGTCGCCACCGTGCTGGCGGGCTTGGTCTGGCTGATCTCCGGGATTCTCGGCAACAAAGCCGCGCCGTCAAAGCGCCAAACTTTGCAGATCGTGAAAATCATCCGGCCGCCCCCACCGCCTGAACAGCCGCCCCCACCGCCG
>Ga0210394_10006685_pt1 | contig 12408 bp, 11 predicted proteins | sample IncBWC12MmetaG_FD_160121 | JGI IMG/M metagenome (GOLD analysis project Ga0210394, IMG submission 160121) | Forest soil microbial communities from Barre Woods Harvard Forest LTER site, Petersham, Massachusetts, United States - Inc-BW-C-12-M | ecosystem: Environmental > Terrestrial > Soil >... | reverse complement strand
TAATACGTATTGCGTTCAAATTTGCCGCTGCATACCCTGAGAAAGGCAATTCGGTCCCGGTGCTTCGGGTCCAGGTTGGCGTGAATTTTGAAAACAAATCCACTCAACTGGTCCTCGTTTACATCCACCCATCGCGTGGATGCTTGGCGGCTCTGCGGGACCGGACTGATTCGGATAAACGTGTCGAGCAATTCCTTTACACCGAAATTATTGATCGCGCTCCCGAAAAATACGGGCGCGACCCGTCCCGCCAGATAGTCCTCGGTCTGGAGTAGCCCGTGGACGCCGTCAACCAGTTCCACGTCCTCACGCAAAATAGCTGCGTCTTTCTCACCGAGCATTTTGTCCAGCAGTTCGCCTCCCAGGTCTTCCGCGCGAAGGATCTCCGCGCCCGCCCCTTTGGTATTGGCGGCAAACAGCAGGAGGGTTTTGTCGTATAAATTGTAAACGCCCTTAAATTCTTTTCCACTATTGATGGGCCAGGTCATCGGGTGAAGGCTTATCCGCAAGTCTTTTTCGATCTCTTCGAGAAGGTCAAAGCGGTTCTTGCCATCCCGGTCCATTTTGTTGATAAACACGATTACCGGGGTATTCCGCATTCGGCAGACTTCCATCAGTCTTCGCGTCTGCTCTTCCACTCCGTTCACGCTATCGATGACCAGGATAACGCTGTCCACCGCCGTCAGCGTTCGAAATGTGTCTTCGGCGAAATCCCTGTGGCCCGGAGTATCCAACAAATTGATGAGCACGTCCCGATAGGCAAAGCTCATTACAGACGTGGCCACGGAAATGCCGCGCTGGCGCTCAATTTCCATGAAATCACTGGTCGCAAATTTTTTTATTTTATTGCTTTTTACGGCCTCAGCGGTTTGTATCGCACCTCCGAAGAGCAGGAATTTCTCCGTCAACGTGGTTTTGCCCGCGTCCGGGTGGGAAATGATGGCAAAGGTCCTCCGCTTCTTGATTTCTGATAGGTATTTCATAAAGCGGCGCAAAGGTAAGCGTTGCCTGCGACTCGTACCGGAGAGACGAACAAGGGATACCGCGGTATTTGTCCACCCGAATTTAAAAGGAGAGATTCGGCATGAGGGAGTCGATGCGCTGGTTGACTTCGTAGTGGAAACGCTTTTTGACGGGCAATAGGCCCCGCTTAATCTTGATCTTACCATCCAGCGTAATTTTGACTTGCCGGGTCAACAGGATTTGCATGGCGTTGCCGAGAAGGCTCTTAAGATTTAAGCGCAACACTATAGGCACCTGAAAAGTATCCAGCTGGGGGACATAAACCGAAGAATCCAATACATAATGATCGGCGAGTTTGTCATTGAGCAGGATGTCCATTTCTGCTCGTTTCACCTGCAGGTGGAATTGGTTGGGATTGTAAAATTTCAAGTATGCCAGGATTTCCGTCTGCTGAGCATTTAAGGTCTTCACCGAACTGCTGGCCAAACCCAGGTATTCGGGGGCCATGGGTTTTTGGCAGCCGGTTACGATCAACCAAGCCAGGCTGCAAGCCAGCACCCGAAGAAAAAAACGTCCGTTCTTTAGCTCAAGCATAATGGCTGCAAGTTACCGGAAAGACCATTTCTAAAAAGTAATCGCGGGGAAGAGATTTACCGCGCTCCAATCGATTTCTGCAAACAGTTGGTACCAATCCAAGGTCCCAATACCCGGGGTACAGATCGCCCCCGGCGGAAACGTTGCCGAAGAATGAAAGGAAAATATTGGCTATTTTCATCAGCCTGGAAGGAAGCCAAATAGGTAAATTCACCGGGCGACAGCGCAATGGGTGCATTGGCGATTGGCTTTGATAAAAAACTGGTTCTTCTGGCACAGAGTCATCGGCGAATGCTGACCAATCGGAGTCCTTCAGGGTTGATGACCGCAGTTTGCACCGGAAATCGAAAATAAATCCTAAAAATCAAGAGCATGCTTAGTGTGGCCGAGCGCATCCAACAATTCAACAGCCATCGCGTTCCGGAAATGACCGCCATCAAACACCGGCTGATGGCAAAGGACCAATTCCGATTCTTTCGGGGCACTTGCCACCTTTTTTATGAAGACCTTAAGCGCCACAATTCTCTTCCCCCCTCCCCTCTTACCTGGATTTGCGGGGACCTTCACCTGGAAAATTTCGGCAGCTACAAAGGAAATAACCGAATGGTTTATTTTGATCTGAATGATTTTGACGAGGCGCTTTTGGCTCCGGCCAACTGGGAGACCGTGCGCATGTTGACCAGCATTTTTACCGCTTTCGATGCCTTGAAAATCAAGCGCAAAGAAGCCAATCGGACCGGTCGCCTGTTTTTGTCATGCTATTCGCAAACCTTGCGCAAAGAAAAAGCCTGCTACATTGAACCGGAAATCGCCCAGGGGATTCTAAGGACTTTTTTGACCAATGTGGCCACGCGAAAGCAAAAAGAGCTGCTTCGTGACCGCACCATCGACAAGAAAGGCCGAATTGCTCTCGCCATCGACAATACGAGATTATTCAAGATTTCCAAGTCCCTGCGTCAGGACCTGATGGAGTTCATTCAAAGTTGGCTGGCATCCCGTAAACTGTTGCAGCCCCACCGGGTGTTGGACGTCGGATTCCGCTTGGCGGGAACGGGTAGCGTCGGAATGAAAAGGTATCTATTCCTGCTTCAAAGCGAAGCAAATCCCAAGAAGTACTTTTTCCTCGATATGAAGCAGGCCGGACCCTCCTCCGTGCAACCCCACCTGCCCTTTCAGCAGCCAGCCTGGGAATCGGAAGCCCAACGAGTGATCGCGATCCAATACCGGATGCAAAATGTCTCCCCTGCCCTATTAAGCGCTGCGGAGTTCCAGGGGGACTCCTATGCCCTCAAGGAAATGCAACCGATGGCGGATAAAGTGGATTTCAACCTGATCAAGGACCGCCCCAAAGACGTGGAGCAGGTGATCCACGATATGGCCCTGATGTCCGCGTCCTCCCAGCTTCGAAGCAGTGGCCACCAGGGGGCTGCCGTCGCCGATGAATTGATCATGTTCGGAATCAATTCCAATTGGCAGGATAGCCTGCTTGACTATGCTACAAAATACGCAGACCAGGTCAAGCAGGATTACCGATCCTATGTCAAAGAATACAAGTCCGGATTTTTCTCTCGCCAATAAAGAATCATTTATCACCTTAAAACACATTCCATGCAATTGCCCGAACAAATGATCTTGAAAATCCTGCTTTCCGTTTGCGTCGGAGCACTGATCGGTGCAGAGCGGGAATACCGCAGCAAATCGGCGGGTTTTCGGACGCTTACCCTGATTTGCCTGGGAGCTGCGCTTTTTACGGCCTTTTCTCAGGAAATCGGCGCTAAAACTTCTCCTGACCGCATTGCCTCCAATGTAGTGGTCGGCATCGGCTTTGTAGGCGCTGGCGTCATATTCAAGTTTGATTATGGCGTCCAGGGCATAACGACGGCTGCGATGATTTGGGTGACGGCCGCCCTGGGTATGGGTATTGGGGCCGGATATTTTTTAGTTTCTGGCCTGACCTGCGTGCTCATCCTGTTGGTCCTGGTAATATTTACCCAATTGGAAGGCTGGATTGACCGGATCAACCAGATTCGCAATTATAAAATCACCTGCGACTATCAAAACGAAACGCTGCATCGCTACGAAAATTACCTAAAAGAACAGCGACTCAAGTTCAAGCGAAACCGGGAATTAAAATCCGGGGGAAAGATTACGGGTGAATGGATGGCCCAGGGTCCAGAAGATCGTCACCTCCGGTTCATCAACCAAGTACTTAAAGACCCCAGCGTCACTTCGTTTGAGTTTTGAGACCCAATCGAGATCCGGCTAAAGGGCGAACAAAGGGCTATTGGGTACAATGGCGATTAAGTCGAAGCATGCGGCTGTTGAATCCCCGTTGAATTCCACTTGGCTTGGCCTTTCCTAATAAAAGCTTGCCACCCAGGTAAATTCCAGGTCCTCTTGCCCATCCAGGACTTGAATCCCTTCCTTTTCGACCAATTCCTGATTGCTGTCCACAGAATCGGCAATCCCGGCCCAGGGCTCGATACACAAAAAATCGGCATTTTTTGCCGCCCATAAACCTAGAAAAGGAAAGGCGCCAAAGTTGACGTCAAGTCCGCGGTCGGTTAGATCCGATTTCAATGACAGTAGGGAGGAAGTAAGGTATTTGAGAACCAGGGCATCCCTGAAAAACATTTCCTTGCTTAACGGAAGGATATGGCTGCTTTGCAGCAAGGGTTCGGATTTTTTCTCAACCAAGCCCTCTTTGGTTATCGGCCACCGGGGTTTGACTTCATCTTCGTTGAAATCCAGATAATAGTCATCGTACCGGGTATTTGCCGCCAGGGGCAGGCGGAATGCCGGATGGCCGCCCACTGAAAAGTACATGGGCCGGGTCGATGGATTTTTCACCCGGTAGCTCACCCGAAGCGCATTTCCCTCCAACGCGTAGCTGACGGTCAGTTCGAATGCAAATGGATAGTGCTGAAGGCTGGTTGCGCTGCTTTTCAGCATAAAATCGATCTGCAAAGAGCTTGGGTGGCTGGGTTCAAAATCCATATCTCTTGCGAAACCATGCCTTCCCAGGCGATACGATTTGCCTTCATAGAAATACGTATCTCCTTTTAGCGTTCCCACAATTGGGAACAAGATGGGAGACCTTTTCGCCCAGTATGCTGGGTCCCCGTTCCAAAGATATTCCTGGGCCAGGTCCTTTCGAAAGATTCGCTGCAGCTCCGCTCCCCGCTTGTCGAATTCAACCAAAAGAACGTCGTTTTCCAAGCGCTCCATGCCAGTCAATTTGCATAAAATTAGCCAATCAACCCTGGATTTGTTAATTTGAGCCGTGCTCCGGTTCCTCCATATCATCTGGTCTAGTTTTAAAATGGCCTTGCAGGAGTTCAAATCCAATAAACTGCGCACTTTTCTTTCCCTGCTGGGTGTCACTTTTGGAATTTTTTGCATCATCAGTGTGCTGGCGACGATCAACAGTATGGAAGCGGCCATCCAAAATGATATTAAGTCCTTGGGCACCAAGAGCATTTTCATCGATAAATGGGAATATCGCCAGGAATCCAATTATCCTTGGTGGAAATTTATCAAGAGACCGGATCCCAAATTCAAAGAATTGGTTCTTTTGAAAGAGACCGTGCCGGAAATGGCCGGTGCTGCATATATTATCTCGGACAATTCGACAATGGAATTTGGAAATGACCTGCTGACCGGGCTGAATTACTATGGAGTAACGGAGGACTTTGCCAGTATAGAACATGTCGAAGTAGACGAAGGCCGGTATTTACAACAAGTGGATTTCGACCGTGGCTCCGACAATATTGTTATTGGATACAGTCTGGCCAGCCAATTGTTCGGCAAACCCGAGCGGGCATTGAGCAAAGTCGTGCGGCTTAAGGGCGAAAAACCGGCCGTTATCATCGGAGTCATAAAGAAACAAGGCCAAAGCCTGATGAACATGTGGGATTATGATCACAGTATTGTGATGTCCTCCGGCTTCTTAAAGCAGATGACCCGGGAGGAAAATGCCCACCCGCGGATTATTGTGGAGGGCAACGAGCGTGTCGGTATTCCGGAATTAAAAGACGAACTGACGGGCGCCATGCGTTCCATCCACCGCTTGAGCCCTCGACAGGAAGATGATTACGCATTGAATGATATCGAATCCTTCAGCAAATTCATGGATAGCATCTTTTCGAATATCGATATCGGCGGTTGGGCCATTGCAGCTCTGTCACTGGTTGTGGGCATGTTCGGCGTAGCAAACATTATGTTTGTTACCGTAAAGGAGCGAACCAGCCAAATCGGTTTGAAGAAGGCGATCGGAGCAAAACGCAGTACCATTTTGGCTGAATTCCTGCTGGAATCCGCCTTTTTATGCATCATTGGCGGCCTTATTGGACTTACCGGTGTCTTCATTCTTACTCAGATATTCAGTTTGGTTTTCAGTTTCCGGGTCTTTATCCCCGGCGGAATCATCGCTCTGGCGATAGGAATCTGCATGGTAGTCGGCATTCTGGCCGGCATCCTTCCAGCCATTTCGGCGGCGCGGCTAGATCCGGTCGTCGCTATCCGCACTTATTGACTGCTGCCGCTTAACCCAAGCTTAGGCCTTTTGCGGAAATCTGGGCGAATGACAGGTGAGTATGACCTAATTTAGGTCGTGCTGCGCTTCATATCCATCGTATGGTCCGGATTTCGAATGGCTTTGGAGGAGTTGCGCTCCAACAAGCTAAGGACCTTTCTTTCCCTGATGGGCATCACCTTCGGCATTTTTTGCATTATCAGCGTGCTGTCGACAATCAGCAGCATGGAATTCGCGGTGAATAATGACTTAAAATCCTTGGGCAGCCGCACCATTTTCATCGATAAATGGGCCTTTGGAGGCGGACCGAATTATCCCTGGTGGAAGTACATCAAGCGGCCCAGTCCGAAATATGCCGAAATGAAAAAATTGAAGGTGAAAGTCCCCGATGCAGCCAGCATTGCTTATCTCACCGGCACGCAAGATGTGCTGGAATATGGCGATGAACTGCTGACCAATATCAACTACTATGGCGTAACCGACGAATTCGTGCGAATCCAGCCCATCAGCATCGAGGCTGGCCGGTATTTCCAGCCAGCAGATTTTGACCGGGCCAGCAATTATATCGTGATCGGGAATACCCTGGCGACCCGGATGTTTGGCAATCCGGAGTCGGCAGTAGGCAAGTTGGTCCGGTTGAAAAATGAAAAGCCCGCCGAAATCATTGGGTTGATCAAGAAAGTCGGCAATAGCCTGATTAATGTCTGGGACTACGATAACAGCATATTGCTCCCGTACGGATTTCTGAAGCAAATGATCCGTGACGACAACGCCGGACCCGTTATCATGGTCCAGGGCTCGGAGACCATGTCCACCGTTGCCCTGCAGGACGAGCTCTCTGGGGCCATGCGTTCGCTTCGCAGGCTTAGCCCTACCCAGGAGAGCAATTTTGCGCTCAATGACGTAGATACCCTGACCAAGTTTCTCGAACCGATATTCAATGGAATGAAGATCGGCGGATGGGCCATTGCGGCCCTTTCTTTGGTGGTGGGCATGTTCGGGGTGGCCAATATCATGTTTGTAACGGTTAAGGAACGGACCAGCCAGATTGGGCTGAAGAAAGCCGTTGGAGCCAAGAGACGCACCATCCTTTCGGAATTCCTGTTGGAATCCGCCTTCCTTTGCATACTGGGCGGCGCGATCGGGCTTTTGGCCGTATTTGCGCTCACGCTCATCTTCTCCACCCTGTTGAGCTTTCCCGTTTTCATCCCCGCTTCCATTATCGTCTTGGCTGTAGGCATCTGCTTCGGAGTGGGCATCCTGGCCGGAATCATACCCGCCATTGCGGCCGCCCGAATGGATCCCGTGGTAGCCATCCGAACAATTTGAAGATCAGAGACCCTTCCGCTCATTCGCTTCCTGGAACTGTTCCAAATGGCTAATTTTGTCTGGTGAAATCGGCTACTGCCCGGCCGGCGAATCTAACCGTCGTCCCGGAAAAACCCCCTGTTAACATTCTGGCTATTGAATCATCCTGTGATGACACGGCGGCCGCCGTCTGCCAAGATGGTATCATCCGCTCCAACCTGGTAGCCGGCCAGGCGGTTCACCGGGCATTCGGCGGAGTGGTTCCCGAATTGGCCAGCCGGGCGCATTTGCAACAAATTGTTCCCGTGGTGGACCAGGCGCTGCAAACTGCCGGAATTGGGTTGAATATGCTGCACGCGGTCGCCTTTACCCAGGCGCCAGGCCTGATCGGCTCCTTGATGGTCGGCGCTCAATTTGCGAAGTCCCTGGCCCTTGCCCTGGAAATCCCAATGATTGCAGTCAACCACCTGCAAGCCCACGTCTTAGCCAACCTGATCGAAGAACCGAAACCCGCTTTTCCCTTTTTATGCCTTACCGTTAGCGGAGGGCATACCCAGCTGGTGGTTTGCCACAGCGCCCTCCAAATGGAAATAATCGGCGAAACGCTGGATGACGCTGCAGGTGAAGCCTTTGACAAGTCCGCTAAATTGTTCGGACTCCCCTATCCGGGAGGACCGCTCATCGATGAACTAGCCCAGGAAGGGAATCCGGATCGGTTTTCATTTCCCGAACCCCAGGTGCCCGGCCTGGACTTTAGTTTCAGCGGGCTGAAAACGGCCGTATTGTATAGTCTTCGAGACCAGGAGGCTGCCGATCCGCATTTTCTTGCCAGAAACCTGCCAGATTTCTGCGCTTCTTTGCAGCAACGCATTGTCTCTATCCTGCTGCATAAGCTCGAGCGCGCGGCGCGGCAGACTGGGATACAGGAAATTTGCCTGGCAGGAGGTGTGGCCGCCAACCGCGGCCTGCGAGAGGCATTGAAAGAGGTCGCCAAGGAAAATCATTGGAACAGCTATATACCCCGGATGGAGTATTGTACTGACAACGCCGCCATGATAGCCATAACCGCTTATTTTAAGTTTCAAACGGCATCCTTTGCCGATTTGAGCGCCACGGCTTCCGCCCGCGGCAGCTGGTAATGATCCCAACTATGTCCAACGAATATTTCCGTTTCAAGCAATTCATGGTGCGCCAGGAACAATGCGCCATGAAAGTTTGCACGGACGCCTGTATTTTGGGTGCCTGGTTCTCGGAAAAAATTCCCATAGGCGCCCGGGTCCTGGACCTGGGCAGCGGCACCGGATTGCTGATGCTAATGCTTGCGCAAAAAAATAATTTGGATATCCAGGGCATTGAACTGGACCTTCTTTGTTTTGAACAATTGCAGGAAAATTTGTCGAGGAGCCGTTGGAGAAAGCGGCTGCGGGCCTTTCCGGGTGATGCGCGCAATTATTCCTTTCCGCACAAGTATGACTTCATAATTAGCAACCCTCCTTTTTTTGAGCATGATCTTCCTTCCGCGTCCGAGGCCCGAAATTTGGCCCGGCACGCTAAAGCCCTCTCTGGCGAAGAGCTTTTGCAAACCATCGACGCAAATCTCGACAGTCAGGGAACGTTTGGCCTACTCCTGCCCTATGACCGGGCAAACCATTTCGAGCAACAAGCCAGCGCAAGGAATTTTTATGTGATTGAGCGCCTCAGCATCCAATCGGTCAATACCCATGGACCTTTTCGAAGCATTTTGCAATTCAGCCGGAATAGGGAAAATTTCGTTCCGGAATCCGAGCTGACTATTTATGGTGCGGATGGTCAGTATTCTGCTGAATTCACCGAACTCATGCAGGAATTTTACCTCAACCTATAAACTTTCCGGGTAGCCGGCATATTCCTTGAGATAAGCGTAAGCCGCCGTGAGCTTGCCGGTCTTTACTAAGATGGCCCGCTCTACGATGTCTGAACCGCCGCGTACAATGGGTTCCAGTACGTATTTGATCAATTGCTCTCCGAAATACCTCGATGCGTCGCGCGGCAATTCATTGGGCAAATTTCCAACCGCCATGAGGTCGACCGAACCCGGAAGGTAAGCGGCCGTTTTTTGCCGGCTGAACCGGTCTACACCATAAATCGGATCATCCGGAGATGCATCCCCCAGGTTGCAGGGAACTGATCCTTGCTGATCATCGGTAATATCGGCAATGGTTTGGATTCGGAAATCAGGGCGCTGGAGATCCTCCCATGCAAATAGCCTCGGCATGCGTTCCTCACAATAGATCCCGTTCATTAGGATATCCGCAGCGGGCAGGTACTGGCGGAAAAGGCATCGAAAGTCCTGGGGATGTAGATGGAATTCCTTGCGCTGATAACCGCCAAGCGGCCGCTGGTAAAGATCGGCGCCCTTGAGCTGCGTAAACACCGGATATTCAAATTCCCTTTCCAGGAATTCGTCCGGCTCAACCTCAATTATTCCAAGCAGATTCATTACTTCCAGCACGCCATGCGCTACTCGTCCTGAGCCGGTCACGACGACTTTGAGGTTAGGCAGTTTAAGACCAAAATATTGGTGGATTAATTCGCGAAAGCTTTTCTGGCGGGACACCCTTTGCAATTGGTAGAGGCCGGTGCGGCGTCCATAAGCCATGATCCCGTTGTGCGCGCCTACCACGCCTGCAAAGAATCCAAAACCCAGGATTCGCTGCCCGTCCTCGTGCTCCAGGCATTCATAGTCAATAAGCGTGATTCGTTTTGCCAGGATCGAACGGAATAATTCGCGGTTGCCCAGTTGCTTCTTTTTGGTATGGGAGAAGAATAAATAAGTCTTACCCTCCAACAGCTCAGGTATGGGCACTTCCTTGATCCCAAAAAGGAAGTCGCAATCCTGCAGATTGTCGACCACTTCTACCCCAGCCTGATGGTATTCCTTGTCCGAATAGCACCGATGGGCTGAATTTTGGACGACGACACGGACATCTGGCGCCATTTTCTGGATCCATTTGCATTGTGCAGGAATTAGCGCAACCCGGTGGTCCAGTGGTATTTTCCCCTCTCGGAGCAGGCCGATCTTGATCATGCGAGTTTAATTGGAGCGGCAAGGTATAGAGGTTTTTTTAGAGATACGATGACCAAAATGGACGAGATTATTTACTTATGATATTGATAAGCAGTATGTGATGTTGAATGCAGCAACCAGGAATATCGACTGTCTGGAAAATATATTGCGATTGGGGCCGTTATATGCAAAACCATCCGATGAAGACCTGTTGCTGCGCTTTGTGCGATAAACCCCTCACTCCCAAAGTATACAAGCATTCCCGGACTTATCTTGGAGCGCCTCTTTGCTTTCCGCACCAGCGGATGGTCGTGGAATCCAAGGTCAGTTCCTACGCCAAAAAGCTGTTCTTTGCCCTCAAAGCGGAGAAATTGCCCGTTGTTCTCGAATACCAAACGGACACCGGCATCATTGACATCGCCATCCCGGGGAAACTTTATCTCGAAATTGACAATATTCGCCATTCCGATCCGGATAAAGCCTGGGCCGAATTATGCCGGGATTCCCGCACCTCGAATAACCAGGTTGCTACCCTTCGGATCCCCGATTCCCTTATTCGCGATGATTTTCGATTTGGAAAGGCGGTCGTCGACCTAACCCGATTGTACGAAGACCTGGAAAAAGCAGGGTAAAGAAGAATTGACGCCTATTCTCCCATTCACCTTTCCTCTCCGGATAAATACCAATAGAAAGTCTTCTGCATTGAATTAGCTTCCCCTTGTCTCATCATCGGCCATTATTTACCTTCGCGCCCAGGCCCAGATGGCGGAATTGGTAGACGCGCCAGACTCAAAATCTGGTTTTCGCAAGGAAGTGCAGGTTCGATTCCTGTTCTGGGCACTTGAGATTCAGCTAATTACGAAGAGTCGCAAAACATGCGCCCCTTTTACTTTTCAAAATTTGCCAGGAATTTGCCAGTAAAACGGAGACGGGAATCCCCAAACCGTTTTAACCGGAGCGAAATGGGTTAATTAAATGGTTTCTGTTTATCAAATTTGACTCATTCGTAGCTTACTAAATTCCGATTTTTTCCATGGGGTTAATCAAATTAAATGAAAAGCGAAGTGTCGGCAGACACGGCACCTGATAAGCCTAAAGTAAAAAAGCAAGATGATTCTGAAACAACCGTCTTTTTGCCCTGCTTATGGGCCGGGCAGTTTTGGTGATTCTGTGTTTAAAGTTCCGTTTATGAAGGATCTAAAACCGGTATAGCGGCGTGCCACTGAACCCGAAGCGCTAGATGAACTGGCCAAGCTGAAAGAGAAATGAGAGAAAAAATATCTTATGGTGATTAGCTCCTGAGAAAGGAACTGGCTGAAATTGTCCACTTATCTTAAATATCACGCTTACATCGGAAAGCTGATTTACACGACCAATACCATCGAAGGCTATCATCGACAGATCCGGAAGGTTACTAAAAACAAGAGGGTGTTCCCCAGCGATATGGCCCTGCTGGAGCTGATTTATTTGGCGACAGAAAGAATAGCCAGGAAATGACCGGCCAAAATAGCCCGGCCATTTTTTGCATTACAATTTCATGACGAGGAACCGGGTCCTATTTTTATTTACCTGGTCCGTAATCAGAATGTAATAGGGTCCCCTATCCAATCGGTAAGCCGGCAGCTGATAGGTTCCTGAAATCGACTCGACCGTCAGAATGCTTCGACCCGCCATATCATACAATTGCAGCAGGACTGGGTTAGCCCCTTTGTTCAAGACGGTGAATTGATCGGTTGTGGGGTTGGGGTATATGACAACATTGGGTGTGGTCAGGTTTTCGGCAGTCACATTAAAGGGCGCTGAGAAATTGCTTAGGCAACCGCCATGATTGAACTGCAGGGTATAGATACCAGGAAATTTTGGCGTAAAAGAACTTTGGTTTGCGCCTGGAATGATGCTGTCGTTCAGGTACCATTGGTTTCCTTTTGCAGAATCTGAGCTTAATACGCCATTATTGATGCTG
>Ga0210394_10006678_pt1 | contig 12421 bp, 12 predicted proteins | sample IncBWC12MmetaG_FD_160121 | JGI IMG/M metagenome (GOLD analysis project Ga0210394, IMG submission 160121) | Forest soil microbial communities from Barre Woods Harvard Forest LTER site, Petersham, Massachusetts, United States - Inc-BW-C-12-M | ecosystem: Environmental > Terrestrial > Soil >... | reverse complement strand
CGCCCTGTGCCCGGCGCTCCTCGACGCAGGTCTCGACGTGGGGGTCACTGGCGCCCGCGCGCCGCGCCGCCGCGAGCGCGAGCTGTCGCGAGACGCGTGTCGCGTCCTCAATTGCGGCGTGCTCCTCCGGGTAGTCGCGATTGCCCGCGGGATCGTGTACCCGAAAGACATTGAAAGTGGGCTGGTTCACGAGCACCTCGCAGGTCTCGGACACCACCCCGGCGACGGCGCCGACCGCATTGCAGACGGCCGCATGCTCGGGCACCAAAAGCTGCGCGCCGAGGCGGCGCGCCACTTCGGGGTAATACGCGCCCACCGGAGCACCGATCGCGATCAGCGGTGTCGCGAGGCGGATCTGCGCATCGAGCAGCTGAGAGAACGGGCGCCCCGCGACCATATCCTCGATCAGGACGCCCAAGGGCCCCCAGCGCGCATGCTTGGCTTCAATTCCCGGGTCGCGCGCGAGTGCGCTTTCGAGCAGGACGCGCGCCGCCTCGCGAACGACGTGCTGGTAGGTTCGCTTACAGAGGCCTTCCGGGGTATCCGATTGCTTGCGCGCGCTCGCATTACGCTCCTCGGTGGCGAGAATCGCGGCGCCGAGGCGCGCCGCCTCAACGCTCCAGCCGTGCTGCCTGCCAAGCACGTGCATCGCATCGCTCGGGGTGAACCCCGCAAGGCTCGCCAGTCCGCGATCGACCAATCGTCGCGCGGCCTCGACGCCCTGGGTGCTGCGGGCGACCTCGCCGAGGCGGCGCGGAACCGGGGTGAGCGCATCCCAGACGCGCTGCTCGAGCGGAACGAGTTGCGCGCCCGGTTCGCGTCCGGGATTACGAAACGCGAACTGCGCGGCAAAGGGCGGCAGGCGCTCGGCACCCGCAAGCTGGCGCAGCTCAACCAGTACGTCGGGAAACTGATCGGCGAGCAAGCTCAGGGGCATCGCCTTGCGTGGCCCGACCATCAGCCGCCCGTGGCGATCAAAGTAGACCTCGCTGTCACCGCCGAGGCCGCAGGTGCGAACGTCGATGGCCTCGACCATCGTGCGCCAGCCCGCGATCACGGCGCCTTCGGGACGAATGACCGGCCGGCCGTCGATGACGATGGCGACATCGGTCGTGGTTCCGCCCATGTCCGCGACCGCGAATTCCTTCAGGCCGCTCAAGTATCCCGCGCCCACGACGCTCGCCGCCGGCCCGGACAGCACCGTCTCGACCGGATACTCGAGTGCAATCTCGGCCTTCATGAGCGTGCCGTCGCCCTTGACGATCATCAACGGCGCCGAGATCGCCTCGCGCTCGAGCACCTGCCCCAAGGCATCGAGCAAGTGCCGGATCTGCGGTGTCAGACGGGCGTTCATGGCGGCAGTCAGCGCCCGCTTGGGCGCGTCGAGCCGGGAACTCAGCTCGTGGCTGCAGGTCACGGGTTTCGAAGAGACCCGGCGGATGCGCTCGCGCACCCGCCGCTCGTGCGCGGGATTGCGTACCGAAAACGCCGCGGCCACGGCAAAGGCCTCGACCTCCGAATCGAACTCGCGAACGGCCGCGTCCACCGCCGACTCATCGAGCGGTTCCGACTCCTGGCCCGTGGCATCGTGACCGCCACGCGCACGCACGATCACGCCTGCGCCCAGCCGGTTGAGCTCCGAGCGCTCGACCATCCGGTCGTCAAAGCCGATCAGGATCGTGCAGATCGGGCTGAAGCGGTTCTCGACCACCGCGTTGGTCGCGAGCGTGGTCGACACCGACACGAGTGAGATGTGCTCACGGCGCGCGCCTTCGGGCAGCTTTGCCAGCACGGCGCGGACCGCCCCGGCAAGGCCGATCGACAGGTCCCAGTGAGTCGTCAGTGCCTTGGCGCTCGCGACCACGCGCCGCTCGCCATCGAGCGCAATCGCATCCGTGTAGGTACCGCCGGTGTCGAGACCGATCCAGAGGTCGGGCGAGGGAATCCGCGTCCCCGTCCGTGAGTCATCAGTCATAAGCGGCAGTCTCCGTGTAAGCGCGACGAACCGCAGCGAACGAGGCCGCCGGTCGTCGCTCCTCGCTTTGCGTAACGTTACGCGATACACCCATTATGTTTGAAGGCCCTCCGCATCCGGGTGACCCTGTTTGACATTTCGATAATAGACGTACTATCGTTGGTACATGAATACCCCGAAGGCGATTGCCGCACTCAGCGCCCTGGCGCATGAGCATCGGCTGGCCATCTACCGCCTGTTGGTCGAGCGCGGACCGGCCGGCCTGTCGGCCGGCGCGATCGCCGAGCGCATCGGCATCGTTCCCTCATCGCTGACTTTCCACATTCAGGCGCTGCAGCGCGCCGGGTTGATCACGCAGCGACGCGTCAGCCGCCAGCTCTTCTATGCGGCCGACTACTCCGCCATGGACGCCCTGGTCGGCTATCTGACCGAGAACTGTTGCAGCCAGAGCGAGGGCGCCTGCGCGCCGAGCTGCCAGCCAGCCAGCGTACCCGCCAGAACCCGTAAATCCCGGAGAGCAGCATGAAACGCTTTCACATTCACGTGTGCGTCGATGATCTTGCGCAAAGTGTCCGCTTCTATTCGACTCTCTTTGGGCTGAAACCCTCGCTGGTCGAGGCCGATTACGCCAAGTGGATGCTCGAAGATCCGCCCGTGAACTTTGCAATCTCAAGGCATGGCCAGCCTGCTGGCGTCAATCATCTGGGTTTCCAGGTCGATTCGGGCGAGGAATTGCGCGCTCTGCGTGCGCAACTTTTGGCAGCCGATGCCCGTCTGGTTCAGGAGAACGAACAGGCTTGTTGCTACGCCCGCTCGGACAAGTATTGGGTCACCGATCCGACCGGCATCGCCTGGGAGACTTTCCACACGCTCGGCCGCATTCGGGTCTATGGAGACGATACGCCCGTATTTGATCACGGCACCTCCATCGTGCCCAGTCGGGGCATCGCCGCGGCCAAGGGCGCCTGCTGCGTGCCGAGCGCGAAGGAAGAATCCAGCGCTGGCTGCTGCACGTCGTGACTGGGTCGCCTCAACTTGCGATCAGACGCGGCGGGCCCTCCGACTTGGCGGCCGTGTCAACTCTGCTGCAGCGTGCGAGGCTTCCCATCGATGATCTGACCAGCGCACCGGGTCTGACACTGTGGGTTCTCGAGACGGAGGGCGAACTGGCCGGCGCCGTCGCGCTTGAAGGCGTGGAGCCCACCGCCCGGCTGCTGCGTTCACTGGTCGTCGCACCCGCGCATCAACGGCGCGGGCTCGGACAAGCGCTCGTGGCTCGAGTCGAGAACGATGCGCGCGCTCAGGGCATCGAGCAACTCGTGCTACTGACACAGACCGCGCAGGCGCTATTCGATCGGCTCGGCTACCAGGTGATCGAACGCGCCTCGGCACCTGAGCACCTGCAGCAGAGCGCCGAGTTTCGTTCCCTGTGTCCCGTCTCCGCCGTGTGCATGGCAAAGCGCCTGGGTTAGTCATGGCTGAGCGTGCCTACAACGTGCTGTTTCTTTGCACTGGCAATTCGGCGCGCAGCATCCTCGCCGAGGCGCTCATGAATCGCTGGGGGCAAGGCAAATTCCTCGCCTTCAGTGCCGGCAGTCATCCCACCGGCACGGTCAACCCCTACGCGTTGGCGTTGCTGCAGCGAGCCGGCATCCCGCTGGAGAATCTGCGCAGCAAGAGCTGGGACGAGTTCGCGACGCCTGGCGCGCCGGCAATGGATTTCATCTTCACCGTCTGCGACAACGCCGCGGGTGAGACCTGCCCGTATTGGCCAGGCCATCCAATGACAGCGCATTGGGGAGTACCGGACCCCGCAGCCATCGACGGCAGCGCCGCGGAGAAAGAGAAAGCCTTCTGGTCGGCCTTTCGGACGCTCGAAGCCCGCATCAAACTCTTTGCATGTCTACCGATCGCGACGCTCGAGGGCATGACGCTGCGGCAACGAATCGCCGAGATCGAGCTGAAGCGATGCCCAAGCGACTGATCGCCGAGACACTCGGCTCGCTGCTGCTGGCTGCCACCGTGATTGGCTCAGGAATCATGGGTGAGCGCCTGGCCGCCGGTAACCTCGCCGTGGCCTTGCTCGCGAACACGGGCGCCACGGTCGCCGTGCTGGCGGCGCTCATCGCTCTACTCGGCCCGATCAGCGGTGCGCACTTCAATCCCGCGGTCAGTCTGGTGATGGCGCTGCAAGGGCGCCTGCGTTGGTCCGCCGCTGCCGCCTACACGACGGCCCAGATCCTCGGCTGCTGCGCCGGCGCGGTGCTGGCGCATGCCATGTTCGAATTGCCTCTGTGGCAGGCCTCGGGCCACTCGCGCGCAGGTCCGGCGCAATGGCTTGCTGAATTCGTCGCGACGTTCGGGCTGCTGCTGGTGGTGCTCGGACACGAGCGGCCGCGAGACGCGCCGTGGATGGTGGCGGCCTGGATCGGAGCGGCTTACTGGTTTACCGCCTCCACTTCATTTGCCAACCCGGCCATTACGATCGCGCGCTCGCTGAGCGATACCTTTTCCGGCATCCGCCCGATCGACGCACCGGGCTTCATCGGCGCGCAGCTCGTCGGCGCGCTGGCGGCGCTCGCACTGGGCCGAGTCCTGTTCATCCAAAGGCCCGTCCTATGAAAGTCCGTGTGGCCAAGCCGAGCGACGCTCAATCGATTGCCGACATCTACGCGCCGATTGTGCGCGACACCGCCATCTCATTCGAACTGGAGCCGCCGTCGGCCGCTGAGATGCGCTCGCGCATCAGCGAGACCCTCAAGGTCTTTCCGTGGCTCGTGAGCGTGAATGGCGCCGGAGAGATCGACGGCTATGCCTACGCCAGCAAGCACCGAGCGCGGGCCGCTTACCGCTGGTCGGTGGACAGCACCATCTACGTTCGCGCAGACAGTCGCCGCGGAGGGGTCGGCCGGCGGCTCTACAACGAGCTCTTCACAGAGCTGGTGCGGCTAGGATACTGCGAGACATTTGCGGGCATTGCGCTACCGAACGATGCGAGCATCGCGCTCCATCGGTCGGTCGGATTCGAGCCCGTCGGAACGTACCGGGGCGTCGGGTTCAAGCTGGGCGCGTGGCACGATGTAAGCTGGTGGCAGAAATCGCTTGGCAGCACTGTCAGCCCCACCGAGCCGATCGCGTTCGGCGGTTGATCTACATGGCCCGGGGCCATGCTTTGCCAGCCGTCTGTCGACGCTCGCGATGCGAGACATTCACGCTCCCTCTAAGGACGCACCACTCGGCAGCCTCGGCGCGAGCCGTACAAGCAGCTGCCGAGCACCGGCTTCGTCCAGGGATGAGCCAAGCCGGTAGGTTCGAGCCCCGTAGTCGAACGCGATCGGACCATAGCCCGCGCCAAATAATGGCGGCACCATGTTCCACTGGCGAGAAAACGGCATCGACGAAAAATCAACGACGCGCACGCGACTGATTTGGTAGCTGGTGAAGCTGCGCGATCTTCCGAGTCCCAGCGCCTCGACGCGATAAATCAGTTCTCCGGCTGCAATGGTAATCACCTCGCGGCCAAACAGTTGCCAAACCACGCAAGCGAGGACCCAACCGCCACCTAACGTCCATCCGATCAACCAAACCGCAAGAAACTCCTTCGGTCCATCCCCCGTCGGATTCGAAATCCGGGTAATTGCTGATACTTCTCCAAGCACCCAGCCGCCCAACCAGGCGCACATAAACAACAGGACGAACCAGTTCCTACGCGCCGGAATGGACGCCGTGAGGCCCTGCATCGTCTCGGCGAGCTGGTAAGTGGGTGCCGCGGGCTCAATTCGCATGGTTATGGCGGGTCCGCTCGCGCAACTCCAGTTGACACGGGCTCCAACGCCCGTAGCTTACTCTCCATCTCTACACCGAAGTGCGCCGTGGGGTTTGACGGGGTTGGCTTTTCAGCGCGCGCTCGGGTCCCGATGACCGCTTGCGCGGTCTCAAAAAGCAGCGCGGAGCGTCGGTGCGGAAGGCAGCGCGTCCCGTACAAACGCTTCGCCCAATTTGGTGAGGTCGCGATCGTTGCTGCAGCCGAAAGACGTCCGGTCCGCTGCGGCGGTAGTGATAACGATCGAGCGATCATCGGCGAGAAACGGAACGAATGCTCCGGCGTGGCAGGCCGAAATGATGACGATCCGCGGTAGGATCTACTCAAATCCATTTGAGGCGAAGCAGCAGCATCTTGACGCCCTGTGTGAGCGCCACGTAGCACAGCAACGTCAAAGCAAGGAGCGGCCAGTAGAGCGCCGGCAGCCTGGAGAATCCCAGGTAGGGACCCACGGGCGAGAACGGGATCGCGATTCCGATCGCCATGATGACAAGACTCATCACCAACACCGCCGAGGATGACCGACTCTGCAGCAGCGGAATCTTGTTGGTTCGGATGACGTGAATAATCAGTGTCTGCGTCAATAGGCTCTCGACGAACCAACCGGTCTGAAAGAGGCTCGCGCTATGCGCGGCCGCCTGTGCCGTCGAGACGTCCCAGCAGTTGAAGATGTACAGCATCATGAAATAGGTCGTGTAGTCGAACACGGATGAACACGGGCCGACAAAGAGTACGAATCGGGTGAGTTCCTTGAGATCCCACCGACGCGGCGCCACGATCTGCTCGGGATCCACGGAGTCCGTGGGAATAGTGGTCTGTCCGATATCGTACAGCAGGTTGTTGGCGAGAATCTGCACCGGCAGCATCGGCAGGAATGGCACGAAGATACTGGCCCCGAGCACGCTGAACATATTGCCGAAGTTGCTGGACGCTCCCATGCGAACGTACTTGATAATGTTTGAGAACACCTTACGGCCCTCGATCACGCCCTCGTCCAGGACGAGCAGCGACTTCTCCAGCAGGATCATGTCAGCCGCGACTTTGGCGATGTCCACCGCGGTGTCGACGCTGATGCCGACATCCGCGGCGTGCAGCGCGGGGGCATCGTTGATGCCGTCGCCCATGAATCCCACGGTATGCTTGCGCGATTGCAGCGCCTTGATGATCCGCTGCTTGTGACCCGGTGAGACGCGGGCGAATAACGTGACTTTTTCGGCGGCGTCGGCGAGTTGCTCATCGCTCATCTTCTCCACTTCATCGCCCAACGTGACGAATTCGGTCGACAATCCGACCTCGTTGCAGATTTTGCGAGCCACCAGTTCGTTGTCTCCCGTCACGACCTTGACCGCGACCCCGTGCTGCTGCAGGGCCTTGATCGCTGCCGCGGCACCCTCCTTCGGTGGATCGAGAAAGGCCACATAGCCGCGCAGAATCAGATCGTGCTCATCGGCCTTGCCGTAAGGCGTCGCGCCAGCCGCCACGGCCCCTCGTGGCTCGACGTCCTTGGTTGCGATGGCGAGCACGCGGAAGCCGTCCGCACTCAGCAGCTCGTATTCTTTCTTGAGATCCTCGATGTGCTGATGATCCATTGGCAGAAGCGGCCCGTTCAGCTCGGCGCTGCAGCATTTGGGAAACATCGACTCTGGAGCGCCCTTGGAGATGATCCGGTCCTTGCCTTCGGGCGTGCGGACCACTACCGACATGATGCGTCGCTGGAAGTCGAACGGGATCTCGTCGATTTTGGTGAATCCGGACACATCGGCCAGAACATGCGTCTCGGTATGCGCGAGCACCGCACGGTCCAGGACATTCTTCAGCCCGGTTTGACAGTGACTGTTCAGGTACGCGAGCGCGAGGACGCCGTCGTCCTGGCGAAGCATGACGTTGCAGTAGCGCTCGAGCACCACTCGGTCGGTTGTCAATGTGCCGGTCTTGTCGGTGCAAAGCACATCCATCGCACCGAGGTTCTGGATGGCGTTGATCCGTTTGACGATGACTTTCTTGCGCCCCATGGCCACCGCACCCTTCGACAGACACACGGTCACGATCATCGGCAGCATTTCCGGCGTCAGGCCGACAGCCACCGCCAACGCGAAAAAGAAGGCCTGCATCCAATCGCCCTTGGTCAGGCCGTTGATGAGAAATACCAACGGCACCATCACCACCATGAAGCGCAACATGAGCCAGGTGAACTGGGCGATCCCGCGATCGAAGGCCGTCGGGACCGGCGGCTCCTGGAGCGATTCGGACATGCTCCCCAGATAGGTGCTCTTGCCGGTCGCCACCACCACAGCGCTGGCCGTGCCGCTCTCGACGCTAGTGCCAAGAAACGCGACATTGCGCAGCGCGATCGGTGCGGTCGCGGCATCCGCTGCATCCGCCTGGGCCTCGGATTTCTCCACCGGGAAGCTCTCGCCCGTGAGCGATCCCTGGTTCACGAAGAGGTCCTTCGCCTTAACAATCCTCACGTCGCCGGGAATCATGTCCCCGGCGGTGAGTTGCACGACATCGCCCGGGACGAGCTGCACGACCGGGATCTCGTGCGCAGAGCCGTCACGCGAGACTGTGGCCGTCACCGAGATCATGGCCTTGAGCTTTGCGGCGGCGCTGTCGGCCCTGGCCTCCTGAATGAGCTTCAGGCCGACACTCAGGACAATCATCGATAGCATCACCACGCCGGAGCGGGCATCGCCGGTCGCGAAGGAGACCGTCGCCAGCGCCGCAAGCAGCAGCACCAGCGGATTGATCACCGCACGCCAGAGCAGTTTAGCGACGCCCGGACGCTGGTCCTTCGCGAGGACATTGGGCCCGTACTGCTCGAGACGTTGCTGTGCCTCGACGCCGGTCAGTCCTTCGGGTCGGGTAATGAGCTTCGCATAGACATGCGTCGCGTCCAGAGCCGCCGCCTCCGCCACGATTGGCGAGACGCGAATCGTGGCAACCTTGTGTCGGTCGGAGTCGAGCAAACGTTTGGGCAGGATGGCCGTCAATGTCTTGGGCTCATACATCCAGCGGGCGGCCGGAGAGCTTAACCTACGGGCAGTAATCCCCCTATAGCCGCGACCTCGGCTTTGCGGCTCACTCGCCTTGTGTCAAGCGCTTGACAGAAGCCGCGTTCGAGCAAGCCCACGATTACTCCCGACGAGATACAGCGAGCATTCACAAACACGTGAAGGCCGCATCCACTGACTCAGGAGTAATGACCATGAACGTAAAGACTGCTTCAATGAACAGCGTTGTCATCGCGTTGGCCCTTGGCTTCACCTTCGCCGGCGCCAACATCGCGCGTGCTGATTCCACGCCCGAAACCCGCTCAACCAAAGTGTCCCTGGCGGGGCTTGATCTCTCGACCGCAGAAGGCACGAGTGCTGCACGAGAGAGAGTGCATCAGGCTGCGCGAATCGTGTGCGGCCGTGTCGAAGATCCCAACAATCTGGCACCGCATTGGGACTTCCTCAGCTGCGTGGAGCGCACGGAGAAAGGCGCCCTGCAGCAGATCAAGGGGCCGACAGTCGTCGCGTCGAAGTAAGACGCGTTTGGTAGCGCGCGACGGGTGGTCGAGGGTTAGTTTCCCCTCGGCCACCTCTCGGCTTCGACTGGCTGAGGAAGGTTGTCGACTGATCGAATCACGCCTGGCGCAATAGGCGCGATTACAGCGACGCAGTCGTCACGCCGCGGCCTTGGGGACGTCGAAACCGGGATTCACGGCGCTGGCGTGGCAAGCCGCATCACGAGCGGCTATGATTCGGGTGCGTTGACCGGGGAGGGCCGTATGGTCGGACGTGCGAAGATCACTGCTGAGGAGACAGCCGAGCTGCAACGCCTCTATTCGGAGCTGCCGTCGGCTATCGCCGAAGCTGCCGAAGCGGTGCGTGCCGAGCAACTCTCTGGGCAGACCTTGGAAACCTTCCTCGAAGGGGACGAAAAGGTCGACACCATCATAAAGCGGATTTGCCAACTCACCGACGATTCCGAGGCGAAGTAGGCGTTCGACAGAGTCGGCGTCACCGCTCGGCGCGCAACGCCACCTGCGCCCACGGGACGCGATAGCAGCGGGCGAAGGTGAGATCGCGACGCTGGCGCGGCGCGGTCGATTTCGCTATGTCCGCGAAATTCGGCGAAGGATCATCTGGAGGCTAGGGTCGGAATCGAACCGGCGTACACGGCTTTGCAGGCCGCTGCATGACCACTCTGCCACCTAGCCGCTTGATGGCGCATTGATTGCCCGGGCACATCTGATAAACGCGTGCTCCGAAGGCAAATAAGCCCTTAGGGTAAGGGCTCCTCGAAACATTGGAGCGGGAAACGAGGCTCGAACTCGCGACCTCAACCTTGGCAAGGTTGCGCTCTACCAACTGAGCTATTCCCGCACCTGCAAGGGACGGAATCTTAAGTCGCCTTAAGCGCAAGTCAAGGCAAGACCGAGACTTTTCTGGTCAAGCGATGGCAAGATTCGCATTCCAGCAACGAGAATCTTGCATGCTTGACGTGGATTTGCCAGTCGTTTTACCCGCCTCCAAGGCCGCATATGAGTAGCTCATTTCGAAGCCTGCTGCCGCTTTTTTTGCGCGAACGGGATGCCGGGCGCGCACTGGTGCTCGCAACCGTTGCACGAACCGAAGGCCCAACCTACACCAAGGCGGGGGCTCTCATGCTGATCGCTCAGAGCGGAGAATACGCAGGGCTGCTATCCGGCGGTTGCCTCGAAGGCGATCTGGCCGAACATGGACGCCAGGTGCTCGCGGACGGCCAAGCGAAACTCGTGCGTTATGACATGCACGGCCCCGACGATCTCGTGTTCGGTTTAGGTTCGGGCTGTGAAGGCGCCATGGACATTCTGCTGCAGCGCCTCGATGCAACGACTGGATGGGAACCCATGGCACGGCTCGCCGCCGCCTGGCAGGCACGGCGTTGCGAGAGTGTAATGCTCATCGTGCGATCCGAAGATCACTCGTTACCCGCCGGCGGCGGCATCTTCTGCAGCGATGCCACGTCGTTCGGCGGAATTACACCCGCCGCATTGACATCTCTCGCGGCAAGGCATGCTGGTGAGAGCGAGAGCCGCTTCATCCCGCACGCACTACCCGGCATCGATATGCTCAGACTGGCGCTCGCGCCGGCAGCTCGGGTCCTTCTGCTCGGCGCCGGCCCCGATGCGCTGCCGGTGGCACAACTGGCATCGTTCCTGGGATGGAATCTCACCGTGATCGACCACCGACCCCACTATGCGCGGCCTGAGCGCTTTCCCGAAGCAGAGATCGTACTCGATGGTGGCCCGGACGCACTGACTGAGCTGCTGGTCGATCCGCAGCGCACGGCATCCTTCGCGGCGGCAATCGTCATGAGTCATCATTTTCTGTCGGATCGAGGCTACCTAATGACGCTCGCGAGCAGCGACATTCCGTATGTCGGCCTGCTCGGTCCCGTGGTACGCCGCGAGCGCCTGCTCTCTCAGATGGGCGCACTCTCCTCGCGCCTGCGGGGCCGATTGTGCTCGCCGGTTGGGCTCGATTTAGGAGCCAATAATCCCGAGTCGATTGCGCTTTCGATCGCCGCCGAGATTCAAGGCAGCCTCGGAGGACGCGAGCGCATCGAGCCGCTGAGCCGGCAACTCGAGCCGCGCGGTCAGGCAGTGACTTCGGAGTCGCTGTCTGATCCACTAAGTTCATGAGCAACCGAAGACCCACGGCGCTGCACGCGCTCATCCTCGCGGCGGGGGCTTCCCGGCGATTCGGCTCGCCGAAGCAACTCGTCCGTGTCGATGGACAGTCCCTGCTGCAACGGACCGTTGCCCACGCTACAGAGCTTCTCGGTGCCGGGGTTACCGTCGTGTTGGGCGCACACGCCGCCGCCATTGCCGAAACCCTGGCGCCCGGGAGCGCAGGCACGCTCATCAATCGCAACTGGCAGGAAGGTATCGGTAGTTCAATCCGGATTGGTGTTCAGCGCCTGCCGGGCGCTTGCGATGGGGTTCTATTGGTGCTGGCCGATCAGCCACTGGTCGGCGAGGAGACGTTGCGGCGATTGATCACAGCGTGGCGGCGCCAGCCGCGACAAATCATCGCCTCGCACTACGGCAACGTCACCGGCGTGCCGGCCATTTTTCCGCGATGGTGTTTTGGGGATCTCAGCGCGCTGCGCGGGGATCAGGGAGCCCGCATAGTCATCCGCCGCTACGCCGATCACGTCGTGCGGTTAGCGCACCCCGAGGCAGCAGTCGACATAGACTACCCCGAAGACCTGCTGGAGATTGCAACCGCAGACTCGACTAGCAGCAATTGAGCTGGAGCGCGTGCAGGTCTATTGAGCGCCATGCAGGCGGCAGCGCGGGCAAAGGCAGCAGCCCTCGGCCCCGAAGCCGGCAGAGGCTAATCAAATTAGCGTGAGCTACCGCTGCCTTGAGTCGCAAGGGCGACTATTCCGCTGCCCTGAGTCGCCAACGACGCGACACCACTACCCTGAGTCGCAAGGGAACCGATTCCGCTGCCTTGGGTCGCGAGTGAGCCAATGCCGCTGCCCTGGGTCGCGAGCGAACCTATCCCGCTGCCTTGGGTCGCGAGTGAGCCAATGCCACTGCCCTGCGTCGCGAGCGACCCTATCCCGCTGCCTTGGGTAGCGAGCGA
>Ga0210394_10006677_pt1 | contig 12421 bp, 9 predicted proteins | sample IncBWC12MmetaG_FD_160121 | JGI IMG/M metagenome (GOLD analysis project Ga0210394, IMG submission 160121) | Forest soil microbial communities from Barre Woods Harvard Forest LTER site, Petersham, Massachusetts, United States - Inc-BW-C-12-M | ecosystem: Environmental > Terrestrial > Soil >... | reverse complement strand
CGGCGAGAGGCCCTGAACGATCCGGTGAGCGTCTTGTATGCAACTCGTTGCCAGCAGAGCAAGTTGGTCGAGCTCGACTGAAATTGCGTCACGCTCCTTTTGTGCGCGATTGGCCATTGCGCGAACCGAAAGTGCCAGGCCGGTGAGTTCCTGCCCAAGTCCATCATGCATTTCCTCGGCGATCCGGCGCTGCTCGCCGCCGATCGCATCCATCAGTGCTTGGCCGAATGCTCGGCGCTCAGTGACGTCGACCGCAAAGGTCAGTTCCGCGGGCTGGCCGCCGCAATCGATCGAGCGCGTCCACACTTCGACCTCGAGGACACGCGCATCTTTCGTGACATGCTGCGTCTCAAACGGTTCTGTTGCCGGCTCCGCAATGGCCGTCGTATCTTGAGGCGGCGGCAGGACTGCCTGCTTCCCCGGGGCAGCCAACGCCTCAACGGTGCGCATCAACAGCTCATCGCGGCTCCAGCCGTATTGACGCACCGCGGCGTCATTCACCAGAAGAAACCGTAAAGTGTCCCTGGAGTGCACCCATAGGGGCTGTGGGCAACCGTTGAACACCTGCGCATAGCGTTGTTCGGCATGCAACTTCTCCAGGGCGGCAGAGTCGCGCTCAGCCAGCAGCGCCGTGATGATGAGACTCAGGCCCGAGAGTGATGCGATAAAGGACCAAATCATGACGAGACTCATGGTGCTGTCGAACGGCGCGAATGCGCCAACCGTGAATGCCATGCCAATCGCCGTCGCTGACACAATCGCAAACGACCCGACCGCTGCGACCACCAGGCCGAAGCGAATGGCGCTTACCACAACCAGTATATTTGCCAGCACCACGATCAGTGGCCTGGCACTGGGTTGAGGCGCGAGCAAAATCCAGCTGCAGCAGATGATGACTCCGAGCAGCCAAAGCGCACCCTCCGCCCAATGTTCCCGCACGCGCGCCAAACTCTTGCGGCTGTATGCCAGCAAGATTGGACCGACCAGCAACACGCCGGTCGTCGTGGTGCTCCACCAGCGAATCCAGCGAATCCAGAATCCCCGTGAAACCTCGGTCGCGAAGGCGGAGTCGCCACCGAAATAGACTCCCAGATATCCGAAGGTCGGTGCCAGTGTCATGCCGACGGCTGCGGCCAAGATAAACAGCGGCACGTCTTTCGCGCGCGCGAAGTTCGAATCAAATCCGCCTTGCTCCATGAGCCACGCGGTGAGCCAGGCGCCGCTCGCAAGTCCTGCCCCGACGCCGATCGCATCCAGCAGCGTGTGGTGTAACGACAGTTCGATCGCCAAGCCGGCAACAAAGACGGCCGGGCACATCCGGCGGCCCCAACGACAAGCGGCCGCAACGGCAATACCGCTTGGCAGCAGCGGAAGCGATAAGCGGCCGCCAAGGCTCGGCAGCGTGAAGGCGAGCGCGCCCACCACGAAGATCGATGCGAATACGATGATCAAACGAACAGTGATGGTAGCGACACGGTCCGGTACTAGCATCTGGGTGTCTTTGACCGGCTAGCCTGGGGGTTGGCCCGTGAGCGCGATCGCACCTGCGATCGTACAGGCGGTGGGGAACATGCCATCCATTTGCAGCAAATCACTCCTTTTCGGCGGCCCTGTCAAGGGTCCAAGCGCGGATGGATGGACCTACGACAAGGAGCGTCGCATGATTGGCATTCCATGCAGCCTTGCCGCGAAAACCCCAGGGACTGATATATGAAAAAGCTCAAGCACGAAGCGGAGCTATTCAAAGCCGCGTTGCTCGCCGGTGTTCAATACGCGGAGGGCCGCGGCGCAGTGGAGTTCGAACCGACCGATTCGGCGAGCGATAAGGCGCTGTACGTGTATCGGCTGCTCATACACGACAAGATCATTGCGCCGATGCCGGAAGATCAAGTGAGCGAGAAAACGATTCGACATCGGCTCGCGACTTGGCATGCCCATCAATTGCCAAAGGGACATCCGCTCAAGGAATAGCCATCGCCGGCGCGAGATCGATAGTTACATATTGTGATGTGAAATCGCCCCAGCAGCTGTTCGGCGCTATCTCCTTGACATAAAACGCTTTTGTCGCCATCAAGAGACGCCCATCACGCTTTCATTCGGCATGCTTCGCCACTATCTTGACTGCCAACCGTTCAGGGATACGCAGCACGAATGGCTAAGCCAATAAATACACCAATAGCCGGGGAAATTTGGCACTTAAGCATTGAAGACTTGTTCTCACCCGTGCACGAAAAACAACGGCTGGGCGGCGACGGGCCTTTCGTCATTAACCTCAGTGTATCGACCGCTCCGATTAACCCGCCCGCAAAAAAATTCGCCGGCTGTCGGGACGCGCACATATATCAAATTCAAGTGACTGAAGACGGGCGGATGCGCTATCGCCTGCGGCTCGGTCCGTTTGCGAGTGAAGATGCAGCGGACGCGACCCTCGACGAAGTTCGCGACATGTATCCGGGCGCGTTGACGGCGACTGCCCTCCCGGCCGATTTGCGCGCCATCGCATCGATACAGGCGAAGCTTGATGCGGTGAAACCGGCGCCGAAGATGCCGGCAAAAGCGGCCGTGGAAGTCGCCCCGGATCTTTCGCAACCCCTCGCCAGGGCAGCAGCGATCGCCGCCGCCACTCTCGCACGCTCACCAAAGCCGACGACTCGCGTCGCGCCGACCAAGACAACAGCGCCGGGCGAGTCCGCGAACGCCGCACCGGTTGCGGTACCGCCTGCTGACCTATCGCCCCAATGGGCAATGCCGGCGCTGAATACTCGCGCGACGCACGCCAATCAAACGGGTGCAACTCCAAGTCCGGCGCTGGCGCTCACTCGCGCGGCTTCTGCGACGCCGACACCAATACCGGTTGCCCCTGCACCAGCCGCGATCGCGAATCCGGCGCCCATTCTCACCGAGGTGGTTGCAGTAACTGTTGCACCGAGGGTGTCGGCTCCAACATCTGCTGCCAGCAATCCCCCTATCGTTGCGGCACGCGCGCCTGCATTTGCGCCGAAGATGCCGGCCGCTCCGCCCCCTGCGCCGGTTGTCATCGAAGTAGATGCACCGATATTGCAAGTACCGCACGCTTCTCCCGCGCCGGGCAAACTCGCGCCGCCGCTAACACGCGCGCCGCAAATTGCGCCGACCTCTCCAGCGACGGTTGCCGCGCCGGTTCTGGTCGACGCGGTCGCACCGATGCCGAAAGACCCGTCGGTAGCGGCTGTGCCGAGCAACCCCGCACCAGTGATCACACGCGCGCCGGAGCCTGCAGCGAGGGCGCCTGAACCTGCACCGAAGGGGCCGGCACGTGCAGCGAGGCCGGCGTTCCGGCCGGTGGTCTCGCGGCCCGTGATTCCGCGGTGGGTGGCACCGAGGCTGCCGCTACCGCGGCCGGCGGCGTCGAGTCCGGCGGCGGCGCACCGTCCCGCGGCGCAGACCCCGGCGGCGCAGACCCCGGCAGCGAAGATTCCAGCGGCTGCGCAGACCCCAGCCGTGCCCAGCGTCAATCACTCAAGCGCGGGATTCGTGCTTCCGCAACTGGTTGCTGTCGCCACCGTACCTGCTGCGCACCCCGTGAAACAGCTCAGCCAACCGTTGGTCGACCTCGAATCCACACAAACTGTTCGCGCGTTGACGGCGCCGGAGCTTGAAGATGACGAGGCGCTACGCTGGTTCGTAATTCAACTGGCGACCGCGGAGCAAGCGTTTGATCCGGATGCGGTGCCGAACCTCGATATCTTCAGCGAGTATCGTTTGTATTCGGTGGCGTGGGTGGATCAAGGCCACAACGTGCATGCCTTGCGGCTCGGTTTCTTCAGCGAAGAAATCGCGGCGGTCGCCGTGGCAAGCTATCTTGGCGCCCATTATGAAAAGCCGACTATTCGACGCGTGAGCGTCGCTGAGCGCGAACGATTTGCCGCTCAGCGCGTCGAAGCGCGCAAGGACGTCGGCGAGACCGGCAAACACGCGGCCATCGAGATCACCAACGAACTGATAGATCGGCGCCGGCGAGCCGCGAGCGCTGCCGCCAAGCGAGAAAAGTCGAACAAGAGCCACGGACAGCAAAGTCCTCACCCGCGATAATCGCTTCGCGGCCAGCCGCGCGCGATCTGATCGACCCCCTTTGGTCCATGGCCAGCCTGTCGCTGGGCCCGCCGTGATGGTATATGGACACAGCGGTGGGGCAGCGATGAGGACGTTTATGCCGGGACCTCTAACGGGAATACGAATAGTCGAGATGGCGGGCATTGGTCCGGGTCCATTTGCCGGCATGATGCTGGCCGACCACGGTGCCGAGGTCATCCGGATCTGCAGGCCGGAATCTGAGTGGAATCCGGCCGACATCCTGCTGCGTTCGCGTCAATCCATCGTGCTGGATATCAAAAAGCCGCAGGCGGCCGATGTGGCACGGCGTGTGATCGCCAGTGCCGATGGGTTGATCGAAGGATTTCGCCCAGGTGTGATGGAGCGAATGGGCTTGGGTCCGGATGAACTGCTCAAGGCAACGCCGCATCTTGTGTACGGGCGGATGACCGGTTGGGGCCAAACGGGTTCTCTATCGCGCGCTGCCGGTCACGACATCAACTATATCGCGCTGGCCGGCGCGCTTGCTGCGTTTGGGCGCGCGGGCGAAAAACCTACGCCACCGATCAATATGGTCGGTGACTTCGGCGGCGGCGGCATGCTGCTGGCGTTTGGCATGGTCAGCGCACTGTTGCATGCGCGCAAGACCGGCGAGGGCCAGGTGATCGATTGCGCCATGACCGAAGGTGCGTCTCTTCTCATGAGCATGATCTGGGGATTTCGTGCCGCGGGACAATGGAATGAGAGCAGGGGAACGAATCTCTTGGATACCGGCGCGCATTTCTACGACACGTACGAAACCGCGGACGGCAAATTCATTTCGGTGGGAGCGATCGAGCCGCAGTTCTACCGCAAATTGTGCGAAGGATTGGGGATTACCGATGCCGACTTCGGCGCCCAATTCGACCGAACTCGCTGGGTTGGCCTGCAAAAAAAAATGGCTGCCATCATCAGCCGCCGTACCCGCAGTGAATGGTGCGAGTTGCTCGAGGGAACGGATGCCTGCGTGGCGCCGGTGCTGTCGATGTCCGAAGCCCCGCTGCACAACCACAATGTGGAACGCGAGGCCTTCCTGAGCATCCAAGGCGTCACCCACCCGGCGCCTGCGCCCCGTTACTCGTCCACAAGAACCCACACGCCCGAAGCTCCAAAACAACCGGGCGCCGATACGCTAAGAATATTGCGCGCCGTGGGCTATCTCGACGCAGAATTGGAGCAGTTGCGCTCGAACGGCACGATTCGCGTCTCGTAGAACGGCCGTTGTCCATCCGCATTGTCCGCGGACATTGATTGAAACGCGCCGCCTCGCAAATCGCTCAATGAGTCGCCTGATGCCGCTCGCGCGTGCGTCGTTCGACAAAGGGAATGCGCTGCGAACCTGATTGCGCGTGCGAGCGGCGTGGAGCTTCGCCAGCAGCAATTTCGTCGGCAGCAGCGGCGTCGGTGTCGGTGAACTTTTGCAGCTGCACGACGCTGGGCTCCAGAAGGGCATCTTGCTGCTGGGACAAACTGGCGGCATGCAACTCACGCAGAACCGAGTCTCTGCGCCGCACAGCGGCGCCTTTACTGCGCCAAGAGCGATATTCCGCTCTGATGTAGGCGCCGGAAAGCGCAATGCCACCCACTACGATCCCGATAAAGACATCATCGAAATTCATGGCGATCATCCTGCCGCTACACAAAAAACACCTAGCGCTACGAGACAAGGCTCTTCCATTCATCACTAGGCGTCGACCCAAACTGGTGCCGATATCTTACCGTTGGTTGCCCAAATAAGTACATTGCCCTTTGGGCCATCCCCAGCCCGAAACAGGCAGCGCAAAGCGCCGGCAATAAATGGGCGCGCTTCCCTACAGCAAAATACCCAGAAGCCGGAGGGTTTTCATTTAACATTCGGCGAAGGAGACAGCACCGGCTTGGCGGGCGCTAGTTTTCGGCGCGCAATCTCGCGACCTGCGCGGCAGTCAAACGCGATGTTTTCGCGCCGAATCGCGCGGTGACGAAGTTCGCAACGCCGGCGATTTCGGCGTCGGAATATGTGCTGCCAAATGCGGGCATATTCTCAGCGTCAGCAGCTGTATGCCGCTGTGCTCCTCCGATGATGACCTGCACGACGTTATTCGCGGTGGGATCGTTGACCGTGCGCGTACCGGTGAGCGTCGCATATGGCAGACCCGAACTAACTCCGCTCCATCCGTGGCAACCGGCACAAGCACCCTCGTAAACCTGCTTGCCGCGTACATCCACATTCACGGCGGGGTCGTCGGCGCCGGAATCTGCGGCGGACTGAAGTTTGGGTTCCGGCAGATCGGGTGTGGTCACGCCCGTCACCGAGCGCAAATAGATCACCATGGCGGTAATATCGCTCGGCATCAGATACCTCGAGCTTGCTTCGACCGCTTCGCCCATGGGACCCGAAGCCGTGCCGCGCCCGTCGGCATGACCGGTCGCGAGATAACTCGCCAGCTCGGCGTCGCTCCAAGACCCGATGCCGCCGCTGCGATCGGGCGTAATGTTGTAGGCGCGCCAGCCGGATTGCACCGCGCCGGCAAACTTGCGCCGATTGTTCAGGGCAAAGAAGATATTCCGCGGTGTGTGGCACTCGCCGCAATGTTCCAGCGCCTCGACCAGGTATGCGCCTCGATTCCAGTCCGTGCTGCGAGCAACGTTTGGTTCATAACGCGTATCGGGGTTGAACAGGGCCGACCAAATATTCATCAGACCGCGCTGATTGAACGGAAAGGCGAGGGTATTTTGCCGCGCCGGCGCACGTACCGGCTTAAGAGTGAAAAGATAGGCTTTTATTGCCAGCGCGTCGGCATCCGACATGTACGTGTAGCTGTCATAAGGCATCGCTGGATACAGCTTGGCATTGCCGCGGCCGATGCCCTTATGCAGGGCATCCAGGAAATTCGCATCGGTGTAATTGCCGATGCCGGTCTGCGCATCGGGAGTGATGTTGGTCGAGTACAGCGTTCCGAATGGCAAAACGAAAGCGCGCCCTCCGGCGAACGGTTCGCCGTCCTTGGCGGTATGGCACGCGACGCAATCCGCGGCATGCGTCAGATATTCTCCGCGCGCGACCAGACTGGCCGATTTGAGTTCCGCGGGAACGCCGGTCGGATCCAAGGGCTGGTACTCGCTCAACGCCACGCGCTTGCCGCCCGCAAAATCGGTTGGCCGCGGTCCAAAGATCAGATACACCGATACGATGATTGCCGCTGCGACAATCATCGCGAGGATCCACATGACGACCGGAGCGCCGCGCCCGCTCTGGGCGGCGTGGTTCACGCATCACCGGCTTTGGGAAACGGCAGCACATGCATGCGCTTGCCCGTTGCCGCAAATATGGCGTTGGCGACGGCCGGCCCGATGGGCGCCACGCCGGGCTCCCCCACGCCGGTCGGCGCCTCGGTCGATGGCACGATATGCACTTCGACCTTGGGCATTTCGTTCATGCGCAACACTCGATAATTGTTGAAGTTGTCCTGTTCGACTCGGCCATCCTTCAATGTGATTGCTCCATAGCGCACGGCCCCTAAACCAAAGCCGATGCCGCCTTCCATTTGAGCGGCAATGATGTCGGGATTGATCGCCATGCCGCAATCGACGGCGCATACCACTCGATCGACCTTGACATGCCCGTCCTTATCGACGCTCACCTCGGCGATTTGCGCAACATAGGTTTTGAACGCTTCAGTAACCGCGATGCCCCGGCCTCTACCGGGCGGCAACGGGGCGCGGCTCCAGCCGGCCTTTTCCGCGGCGAGCTCGAGCACACCTTTCAAGCGCGGATGGTGCTCCAAAAGTTTGCGCCGGAACGCGAATCCGTCCTCGCCGGCGGCATGCGCCACTTCGTCGATGAAGGCTTCAACGGCAAAGGTCGTATGCGAACTGCCTACCACGCGCCACCACAAGATGGGTACTCCGGTCTGGGTCGTCGATAGCTCGACCGCAATGTTGGGTATCGCATACGCGATATTCGCGGCGCCTTCGACCGAGGTCCCATCAATGCCGTCCTTGATACTCGCGGCAAAGATCGTGCCGGCCATGATGGACTGGCCCACGATGACGTGCCGCCAGGCGGTGAGCTGGCCTTGCGCATTGAGACCCGCTTCGAGCTTGTGAAAGTACATGGGCCGATACAGGCCGCCGTGGATGTCATCCTCGCGCGTCCACTGCAGCTTGATGGGCGTCCCGTCTGCGCCGTACGCTTTGGCGATCGATACGGCTTCGACAATGTAATCCGAACCCAGGTTGGCGCGCCGGCCGAAGCTGCCGCCGGCATACAGGGTGTGAATACTCACCTGCGTTGGATCCAAGCCCGCGGTATGGGCAGCGTTTGCCTGATCGATGGTCTGGAATTGGTCGCCAGCCCAGATCTCGCAACTATTGGCGCTGAGCTTGACCACCGCATCGAGCGGCTCCATGGGCGCGTGCGCGAGGTAGGGGAATTCGTAGCTGGCCGTCACCTTTTGGGTGGCATCGCGGAGCGCCCGCTCGATGTCGCCTTCTTTTCGGGCGGAAAGTGCCGGCTGATCGGCGAGGCGCCGGTATTCCGCCATCAAATCCGTCGAACTGCGCTTCTCGGCCTTCGAGTCGTCCCAATCGATCTGCAGGGCGTCCCGGCCTTGCTTGGCTGCCCAAAAACTCTTCGCAATCACCGCCACGCCGCGCGGCACTTGCACCACCTTGACCACCCCAGGCACGGCGCTGGCCGCGCTCGCGTCGAAGGATGCAACTGTGCCGCCGAACCGCGGCGGCCGCTTGAGCAACGCCACCAGCATGCCGGGGAACACGACATCCAAGGTAAATTGCGCAGTTCCGTCGGTCTTTGCCGCCGCATCGACGCGCGCAGCATTGTGGCCGATCAGTGTGAAGTCTTTCGGATCCTTGAGCGTGACCTTGTCGGGCACCGGCAGCGATGCCGCGGTTTTCACCAGCGAGCCAAACGTTGCGCGGTTGTGGCTTGCCGCGTGCGCGACGACGCCTTTGGAGACGGTCAGTTCACCCGCCGGCACGTGCCATTGCTGGGCGGCCGCCGCAACCAGCATTGCGCGCGCCTTTGCCCCGGCTTCGCGCAGCTGGTTCCAAGAATTGGCCATGGCCGAACTGCCACCGGTTCCCTGTATCGTGCCGAAAATGAGATTGGCATAGCGCTTCGCATCGGCGGGCGCGCTTTCGACGCGTACCTGCGCCCAATCGGCGTCGAGCTCTTCGGCAACAATCGTGGCGATGCCGGTGTAGGCGCCCTGACCCATCTCGAGGTGCTTGGCGATCACCGTCACGCTGTCATCCGCGCCGATCCGCACGAAGGCGTTGGGCGCAAACAATGCGTCGGGTGCGGTCGCGGCAGCGGCGCTTGCGCGCCGCGACGAACTGACCCATTCAAAGCCGACGGTCAGCGCCACGACGGAAGCGCTGCCGGCGCCCTTGAGGAAGTCGCGGCGCGAGTGCGCTGAGATGGTGGTTTGAGCTGTCATGGGTTACGCCTTGAGCACTTTAGCTGCCGCATGAATCGCGGCGCGGATTCGGGAATAGGTCGCACATCGGCAAATGTTGCCACTCATGGCAGCATCGATGTCCGCATCGGAAGGCGCGGGATTTGTGTACAGCAGCGCCGTCGCCGACATGACCTGTCCCGATTGGCAATAGCCGCATTGTGGGACTTGGAGTTCGATCCAGGCCGCCTGCACCGCTTTGGCCGGTTTGCTCTGCAGGCCTTCTATGGTGGTGACCTTTCGCCCGGCCACGGCCGAGAGCGGCATGACACAGGATCGTGTGGCACCTCCGTCCACTTGCACGGTGCAGGCACCGCACAGCGCCATACCGCAACCAAATTTGGTTCCGTGCAGACCGGCGACTTCGCGCAGCGCCCACAGCAAGGGCATCGTGGGGTCGGCATCCAGGGTGGCGGATTTGCCGTTGAGTACGAATGTTGTCGACATGATTCACTCCGCAGGTGGCGATTCCATTCTACAACCGGAACGCATGCCGGCCAAACAGACAATCACTGGAGATGGGTTACTCGAAAACTATGCGCGGAAAGTAAAACGACACCGTCCAGTTGGGCAGGTCGACGATTTCGCTGATGCGAAGGTCGCCGCAGACGCTGCACAATAGATAGGCGTCGATCGCGGGCATCCCGCGTTGCTGCATGAGCAGGTCGACCATCGAGCGCACGGACGCGCGCGCCGCCTGCATGAGATCCGGGCCGATCCCGGTCGCCACCTCGTAACCCTTGGCATCCAAGTGCCGGGTGACGGGTCCTGGGGTTTTGAAGCGCGGAAAGCTAAGCGGCCTTTGTTTCAGCAGATCGAATTGCAGCGCAACGCGCATGGGGCTTTCGATGGCCGTGCCGCACACCTCGCCGTCGCCCTGCGCCGCATGCGTATCCCCCACGGAGAATAACGCGCCCGCCACCTCGACCGGCAGAAACAATTCGGTCCCCGTCGCCATATCCCGGACATCCATGTTGCCGCCCACGCGGCGCGGCGGCACGATGCTGTGCAGACCGGGTTCCGCCGGTGCTACCCCGATGGTGCCGGTAAAGGGTTTCAAGGGGACCTTGCCCCAACCTCCGAACAAAGCCGGGGCCAGGGTCTTGGCGTCGTAGCGCCAAAGGTGCAGCTTAGGTTCCGGGAACTCATCGGCCAACAGGCCAAATCCGGGAATGTTTGCGGTCCAACCCCAGCCCGACGGCGCGAAGGACAGCAGGGTGACTTTGAGGATGTCGCCCGGCTCGGCTCCGTCAATGTATACCGGACCTGTGACGGGATTGATCTTGCCGAAGTCCATGCGGGTCAGATCCGCATCGCGCGAGCGCTCGCTCAGCTGGCCGCCGGATGCGTCGGCGACGTCGAACTCCAGCGACTCTCCCGGTGCGATGCGTACCGCGGGCGCAAAACCGTGATCCCAGCCCAGATGCCGCTGATGAATGGTGCGCTGTGCGGGGTGGTTATGCCCGGTCGTCATGTGTCGGCTCATTGTACGGGATAGACTTCAGACGTTAACAGGAGCCCCGCTTTGTCGTTAGAAGAATTTGGCTATCAAGAGCAATTGCACCGGGCGCTCACCACCAAGGATTTGATCATCTACGGGATGATCTTCATGGTGCCGATTGCGCCCTATTCGGTGTTTGGTTTCGTCTGGAACGACGCCAAGGGCATGGTGCCGCTGGCCTACTTGCTCGGCCTCATCGGCATGTTTTTTACCGCCTTGAGCTATGCGGCCATGTCGCGCGCATTCCCGTTGGCAGGCTCGGTGTACACCTATGCGCAGCGCGGCTTGCACGAGATCGCCGGCTTCTTTTCCGGTTGGCTCATTCTTCTCGATTACATCCTGGTGCCGTCGCTGCTGTATCTCTTTAGTGCGGTGGCATTGCGCCCGATATTCCCCGCGGTTCCCGCGTGGATTTGGTTGCTGGGATTCATCGCCTTCAACGCGGCGGTGAACCTGGTCGGCATACAATTCTCGGCGCGCGTCAACCGCTATATGCTGATCATGGAGCTTGTGACGCTGGCTCTGTTCGTGACCCTGGGATTGACAGCCCTCTACGGCGGTGAAGGGGCCGGGCGGCTGACGTGGAAGCCGATTTACGATGCGCAGGTCTTTTCGCTGGCCACCGTGGCCGGGGCGACCTCGATTGCGGTGCTATCCTTTCTCGGCTTCGACGGCATCTCCACGCTCGCCGAAGAGAACCGCGGCGGTCAGAACGCGGTGGGCACGGCGACCGTGCTGTCTCTGCTCTTGGTCGGTGTGCTGTTCATGCTGCAGACCTGGATCGCCACCGATTTGGGCGCGGGAATGCAGTTCGCTGCTCCCGAGACCGCGTTCTACGAGATTGCAGAACGTGCGGGCGGTGCCGCTTGCGGCTGGTCACCATCATTGCGGTGGTGCTTGCCTCGGCCATCGCCAACGCCATGGCCGCTCAGGCGGCGGTCTCGCGCATACTTTTTGCAATGGCCCGCGACGGCAAGCTGCCCGCGATCCTAGCCAGGGTGCATCCGCGATTCAGGACTCCCTATGTGAGTACCTTGGCGGTTTCCGGCGTTTCACTGCTGGTGGGATTGCTTTTTGCCGATCGCATCGACGACTTGACGCGAATCGTCAATTTCGGCGCACTCACCGGTTTCGTGTTGTTGCATCTGTCGGTGATCAAGCATTACTTTTTCAGCAAGCGCAGCGGCGATTGGCTCCGGCACCTGCTTTTACCACTGCTCGGCATGCTGATCATCCTCTACGTGCTGTTCGAGATGGACCGTGCGGCGAAGGTTTTGGGCCTGAGCTGGATTGCAATCGGCGTTGTTTATTATCTGGTGCTGATTTTCTTGGTAAATAAACAGGATGC
>Ga0210394_10006676_pt1 | contig 12421 bp, 5 predicted proteins | sample IncBWC12MmetaG_FD_160121 | JGI IMG/M metagenome (GOLD analysis project Ga0210394, IMG submission 160121) | Forest soil microbial communities from Barre Woods Harvard Forest LTER site, Petersham, Massachusetts, United States - Inc-BW-C-12-M | ecosystem: Environmental > Terrestrial > Soil >... | reverse complement strand
TCGGAGGAACGGTCGATCCAGCCACCGCGGGCCTCACCTTAATCGACTTCAATGGCTCCGGCCAAACCGATCTTCTGGTGTGGTCTTCGCAAGGAATCCGTTTGTTCCTCAAGGGGCAGCAGCCCGCCGCCGCAACTGGCCTGGAAGGGCTGACTGGCGTGATCGACGTGGCTCCGGGCGACTTTGACAATGACGGCCACATGGATCTTTGCGTGCTGACGGCGGCCGGTCCAGTTCTGTATCGCAACACGGGCGGCAAATTCGTTCGGCAGCCGGCAAACCTTCCCGCCAGGCGCTTCGATGCCGCCGTATGGATCGACTTCGATCACGATTACGACCTCGATCTCATCCTGCTGGGACCGCAGCCGGCGCTATTCCGGAATCAGGGAGCGGCGGGATGGGCGGACCGGACCGAGGATTTCCCGTTTGTAAAAGGCGAAGTGACTTCAGTGAAGAAGCTGCGCATCATGCCCGACAGCAAAGCTTTCGATCTGGCCGCGTTCTATCGTGATCGCGCGCCCGTGCTCTATCGCGATCAACTTGGCGGCAGGTACACCATAGAGGCTTTCAACGGGCGCCCTGCTTCTGCTGGAAAGCAAGTGGACGCCGACTTCGACGGAACCGGACGGCTCGACCGCGCCCGCATCGATACGGATGGCAGCATTCATTTGCTGCGCAATCAAAGCGAGCAAAACCATCACTGGATCCGTGTTCAACTCAATGGCGTGCGAAGTCTCAAGTTGGCTCAAGATGCGTTGGTCGAGATGAAAGTTGGAACTCTATATCGCCGCCAGTTCTACACCGGCGTGCCGCTTACGTTCGATGCGGGAGACCATACTTCCGTCGACGTCATTCGCATCACCTGGCCCAACGGGCTGATCCAGAACGAAACCCGGCAGGCGACGAATCAGACGCACGTCTATCAGGAAGCGCAACGATTGTCCGGCTCCTGTCCGATGATTTGGACATGGAACGGGCACGAGTTCCAGTTCATCACTGATGTCCTGGGAGTGGCTCCCCTCGGCGCTCGCAATGGCGATGGAAGTTACTTCCCGGTAGATCACGACGAGTGGGTGCAGATCCCAGGCTCCGCGCTGCAGCCCGCGAACAACCGCTATGAAGTTCACGTCACCGAAGAGTTGAGCGAGGTATCGTATCTCGATCAAATCCAGTTGTACGCCGTCGATCATCCGGCCGGCACGGAGATCTTCACCAACGAGAAGTTCAAGGGCCCTCCCTACCCCGAGTTCCGCCTGTTCAGTGTCGAGCGAAGGATCTATCCCAAAACCGCGCGCGACGACCACGACGCGGATGTCTTGCCGCAATTGATCGCCAAGGATCAGCGTTATCCCGACCATTTCCGCCGTTCCGAAACGGGGGTGGCCGATCTGCATTCACTGGACCTGGATTTCGGCGCCGCTGCCCCGTCCGGCAAGGCGATCCTGTTGTTGAACGGATGGGTGGATTGGCCGGATGGCAGCACCTTCCGCAGGGCCTCACAGGAGTCGGACGCTGGCTTGGTGATGCCGTATCTCCAGGTGCAGGACGCCGCTGGCGCGTGGAAAACTGTGAATCAGGATATGGGCATGCCGGCCGGAAAGCCCAAGACGATCGTGGTCCCAGTCGAGTTTCTTTCCGCCAGCCGCAAGGTCAGAATCGTCACCAATCTGTGCGTATATTGGGATGAAATCTTCTTGAGTGAGGGTGCTTCGGACGCCGCCGTGAAGCCCACTCTCATACCTTTTGACTCCGCCGACTTGCATTTTCGGGGATTCTCGGAAACGCGAATTCATCCGCAGCGCAAGCAGCCCGATACATTCTTCTACGATCATGTTTCCCCGGTTTCCTTCTGGAACCCCACTCCGGGCCTCTATACGAGATTCGGCCGGGTAGACAGTCTGTTGCGCGACGTCGACGACCAACTAGTGATCATGAGCTCGGGCGACGAGGTGCGCTTGCAGTTCCCCGTGGCGTCTCTTCAGGCACCACCTGCCGGAATGACTCGCGACTTCCTGCTCAAGGTCGACGGTTGGGCCAAGGATCGCGATCCGAACACCGCCTTCTCTTCAACTGTGCAACCGCTCCCGTTCCATGGAATGTCCCAGTATCCGTATCCCGCGAGCGAACACTTCCCGCGCGACGCCGCGCACGATTCCTACCAGCGCACCTACAACACCCGACCCGCGTCGGTGTTGCTCCAGCCCCTTGAGCCGAAACGACCATGACGGATGTCTGCTCGCTTTCCGGAACCGCGCAAGCGCGGTTGATCCGTAGCGGCGAGATCTCGGCCGCGGAGTTAGTGGAAGCGCATCTTCGCCGCATTGAACAGGTGAATCCGTGCCTGAACGCGGTCGCGGAAGTGCTGGAGGAAACGGCGCGGCAATTGGCCGCGCGTGTGGATCGCGAGCGTGCCCAAGGCAATCCGCTGCCGGCTCTAGCGGGCGTTCCGTTTTCCATCAAAGATTCCATCGAGGTAGAAGGTACTGTGTGTACGGCCGGCACACTCGGCCGGAAATCGGCCGCGCCTTCCATCCGGGATGCGACCGTAGTGGCGCGCCTGCGCGGCACCGGAGCCATTCCGATCGCCCGAACAAACTTACCGGATCTTTTGTTCGCGTTCGAAAGCGACAATCTCATCCGCGGCCGCACTAACAATCCATACGATTTCTCGCGCACTTCAGGCGGCTCCAGCGGAGGCGAGGCCGCGCTGATCGCGGCGTGCGGATCTCCCTTCGGCCTCGGCAGCGACGCTGCGGGAAGCGTGCGATTGCCGGCGCATTTCTGCGGTATTGCCAGCATTAAGCCCACTTCGGGACGCCTTCCTCGCACGGGCCATGTTCCACCGGCCGGCGGGTGGATCGAAACGCTGTGGCAAATCGGTCCCATGGCGCGCCGCGTCGAGGATCTAAGCGCCATGCTGTCCGCCCTGGCCGCGCCGGACGGTCGCGATCACACCGTCATCGGCATGCCGCTCGGCGATCCCGTGGAGGTACGAATGAAGGATCTAAGGATCGCGTTCTTCACCGACAACGGAATCGTCCCCGCGGAACCGGAAACAATCGCCGTAGTTCAACAGGCAGCCGCTTCGCTCGAGCATGACGTGAACCGGATCGAAGAACGTCGCCCAACAGGCGTTGAGGAAAGCTACGAGCTCGAAATGCGAATGATTGGTCCGGATGGCGGCGACAGTTTGCGGGCCTTCTTGGCCGCCATTGGAAGCACGCGCACGCATCCGCTTCTCGACGGATGGCTGACGAAACTCGATCCATATCGCACAACGCTAGGCGGGTTCGCGGAATACTGGGCCGCCTTCGACCGCTTTCGAGCCCGGATGTTCGCGTTCCTCCAAGACTACGACGCGATCATTTCACCAGTCTGCCCGCAAGCGGCGTTACCGCACGGCAGCTCGATCGAAGAGCACACTTTCAAGGGATTCAGTTACACCATGACTCACAATCTCACCGGCTGGCCCGCCGCCGTGGTGCGGTGCGGCCAGACTGCCGCGGGCCTGCCGATCGGCGTCCAGATCGCCGCCCACCCCTGGCGCGAAGACGTGGCGCTCCGGATTGCCGCGCATCTCGAGTCCGCGTGCGGCGGCTGGCAACCTAGCCCATGTCTGGGATTCTCGACCGGCGACGGGCATACGAGATGAGATCTGCCTGGCCGTCACGCTGCAAAAAGGCCTCGCCGGTTTCCCGACGAGGCCTTTGGATCTATGCGACGGTGGTTACGTCAGAACGTAAAGCGCGCCACCAACTGGCCGGATCTCGGATTCGCCATGTTTCCGTTGAGAGTGTTCACGAAACCGAAGCCTCCGTTTAACGCCCCTGTTGGGGCTGCGGAGCCCGGGAACGGGTTCATGGTTGTGGGGCCCTGGGCGCTCGTGACGTTGGTAGGCCCGGCGACGGACGGCATCGGATACTGCACGCGGTTGAACACGTTGAAGAACTGCGCCTGAATCAACAACTGGAGCTTCTCTTTTATGCGGAAGACACGGCCCAAGCTGAGAGACTCGGCCGGCTGGCGCTGCCACCGGCAATTGCTGTAATAAGGCGCCGCGTCGCCAAACGTTTCGTTCGGCTGTTGGGACCAGGCATTCGCATTCAGAGCAACCACTTTGGTCGGATCGAAATGGCTGTTCGGGTTGACCGCCAGACAGGGCTGGCCGGGAACATAGTTCGCCAGGGGTGAGCCGCCGCCGAAATTCGATACGCCATTCAGCGGAGTGCCTCCGATACCCATGGTGTTCCACAAGGTGTTATCGGAGGGCGAACTTTGGATCAGCGCGCCGCTGGCATACTTGAGAACGCCACCGATCGTCCAGTCGCGGGCCACCCAGCTAAGAACCTTGGCGCCGCCGCTGTCGCCGAGGAAGCCCTGCAACTTCGGGGTCGTGTAGCTGAACGATATCACCAGCACCTGTGGCTGATCGAAGCCGGAAAGCTGCTTTATCGTTGGCACGTTGTACGGATCGTTCAGAACCGGATCGTCCGGCGTCAGGTACGAGGTATTGGAATTGGCCGCGTTGGTTAACGATTTGGAGAAGGTATAGGCAACCTGAGCGGTCAAGCCATGCGAGTAGCGCTTGGTGACCTTAATCTGCAGCGAATCGTACCAGGTGTCGCCCATCGGCGGTCCCAGGAACGGAGGCACGCCGAACCACTGCGGGTAAGGCCGTAGGGCTTGGGCGAGGGTCTCGCTGCTGGGGAAGCCGGGATAGACGTTGCTGGGATTTGCTAACAGAGGGAATCTCGCGATCACCGCCGGGTTGCTGATCGGGGTGTTGAGCAGGTTGTAATCGGCCGGATTCGTGAAGGCCATATTTGAGGTCGCCCCGTAGAGGCCCGTGCCACCCGTGCCTTCCGTGGTGAGGTTCGAAAGAATGTTCTGGGTCAAACCGTTGAACGACTGGTTATCCATCAAGGGTGCTGTGAACCACGCGCCGCGATTACCGACGTAATTCGCGTCGACCACCAGGTTGGGCATGATCTCGCGCTGGAAACCGATGCTCCATTGGAAGATCCGAGGCAACCTGCCGGAGCTCTTCTGGATCGTGATGAACGGCTCCTGGGGCGGAATGCAGGGGAGGTTCGATTTCAAACCACAACCGTTAGCAGAGATTGGGAATGGGTACTGGTTATATTCCGGGAAAGTGGGGGTCAGAGCACCGCTGAGCGGAGTTCCATTCGCCAGTTGACTCGCTGGGAGGAATTGCCCGGGTGACGCAACGGTGTAGAAGTTCGCCACGCTGTAGGACAGGAAGGCGTTGTCGGGCGACGACGAGTACGCGATCGACCCGCCGGCGCGGAATACGGTCTTCGGGGTAATTTGATAGGCAACGCCGATGTGGGGTCCCAGCGAGAATGGATAGGCGTTACTCAGCGGTCGGCCACCGTTCGTAGCCCCATATACGATGCTACCCGCGCGCCCGTTGGGGTAGGCCGTGCCTCCACCTCCGCCGTAGTTAGAGGCCAGCGTGGGATTGATCCCCTGGAAATCGGCGTCAGACATAGCCCCGTGCTCTTCGGACAACAATGTCGCGTAGTCCCACCGCAGACCAAGTTCCAAGGTCAGCTTGCGGCTTACCTTCCAGCTATCCTGGATAAACGCCCCGAAGGTATGGTTCCCTAACCGCGAGTCGTTGATCGCGGAAGTTTCCACGCTGTTAACCTGGCCCAGTAGGAAGCTGGCATACGGGAATCCCGACGGGAAAATGACCCCTGCAACACCGTATTCAGCGGGATTCTCCGTCTGCTGGGTGCTGAAGGCGTATTCGCCATAGGCGCGAATGCTGCTCTGCTGCGGGAAACCCTCCAGCACCATATCGGCGCCCGCCTTGAAGGTGTGATTACCGTGGACCCAAGTGATGCTGGTGTTCGCGGTCGGTTTAATGTCTTTCAGGTCGGATTCGTCGAAGCCGGCGGGCCCGGGAGACGGAGCGAAAAAGCCCGACCCTAGAGCCAGTCCACCGCCGAAAAAGCCTTCGTTCAGGCCGGCGAAAGACGGCATGTAGTTGTTGGCTGGAAATGGCGCGAAGTTATGACCGCCCGGAGCGCCGCCGAACCCTTGCGAGGCCGCCGTGGCCGCCTGCGCGTCAAAGTTCGAAGGCGCCGTAAATACGGGGTGGTCGTAGTAGAGCAACCCGACGCCAAAATGGAACAGCAGCGTGGGAGTGATCGTGTCGTCGAAATTGGCTCGGTAGGTATAGGAGCGATCCCTATTGGGCGCCACTGGAGCCAGGTCGGCCGCGAATCCGTTGGTATTCGGCGAGTTTTGTTCGGTCAGCGAGAAGTAGCCTGACAACTTCATCTTCGAGTTCAGCACCTGGTCGATCTTGATCGACGGGATGGTTGTGTGCAGGAAATTGGAATACGCCGGGATAGCGTAATTGTTAAGAAGCCCTCCGCCCGAAATGTTGGGTTTGGGGAAGAAGGTCTGCAGATACAATGCGACGGGGTCCATCCGGCTGAGCGGAATCGCGTTGCCAGGAAATGGGCTTTCCACCGGCACACCGTTTACGGTGTGTCTGGTTTGTGGATCGAAGATCATGTCCGGAATGGCGTGATCCGAATTCAAGAAGGCAAAAAACGGGGGGGCGGCTTGTTCGGCTGCCAGGAAGTTCCCACTTTGGTAGGCGGCTGTGGGCACCGTCGCAACGCCGTTGTTCGTCACGGTCGTCTGGCGGAACTGCTCGAAGTTGAAGAAGAAGAAGGTTTTGTCTCTGCCGTTGTATATCTTCGGGATCCTGACCGGGCCGCCGAACGTGAAGCCATAATCATTGCGCTTCACATCGTTCTTGATGAGGCCGGAGTTGGGGTTCGTAGCGCAGTTATTTTCCTGGTTGCAGTTAGCCGTAAACGGCAACCCGGCGTTTAGCGCGCTGTTGACCAGGTAATCGTATGCGGTCCCGTGATATTGGTTGGTGCCGGACCTCATGGTGAAGTTAAGATAACCGCCGCCCGCCCCGCCGTATTCAGCGGCGAAGTTGCTGGTTTGTACCGAGACTTCCTGGACGGCGTCGGTTCCCTGCTGGGTCACCTGATTCTGCTGACGCCACATACCATTTGTGGCGTCCATGCCCTCAACCATGATGGTCTGCGAACTGGATGGCAATCCGTTGATGCGCAGCACTGTATCGGTTGTCTGTTGCGCGCCGGGCAGTAAGTTCAGGACGGTCAGCGGATCGCGTATATTACCCAAACCCGTGCTGCCACCTGTGCCGTTGGTGCTGAAAAGAGGTAACAGGTCGGCATCGGCGTAATCGACTTGATGGCTGATCTCGCCGCTTTCCGTTTTCAGCAGCGGGGCTTCGGCGTTGACCGTAACCGTGTCCGTGGAAGCGCCTACCTGAAGCACCGCGTCGACGCGGATCGTTTCGGACACCTGCACCACCAAGCCGGGCCGATCGAACTTCTTAAAGCCCGCGGATTCCACCGTAAGCTCGTACGTGCCTACTGGAAGGTTGGCCAGCGTGTAGTTCCCCGTATTTGTGGTGCCAACCTGATAGGTGGCGGCTGTGTCGGTGTTCGTAAGCTGGATGGTCGCGTTAGGAACGACTGCGCCGGTCGGATCCGTGACGGTTCCTGTAATCGTGCCGCGATCGCCTTGAGCAAACGCTGCCAAGGTACAGATCAGAAAGAGTCCCGCAATTCTCAACCGCATTTCATTCGCCTCCCGAACGTACAAAGTTCAAAGATCCTGCGTGACACTGACCCTCAAAGACAAACCAGAACTTCAAATATGATATAACAGTTAATCGTCAATGTGTAAAGGTTTTTCTGGCGGCGCAGCATGCCGGAGCCGTGGATCAGATAATTACCTTACGTGGTCGAGTGTTGTCTCTACGAAATCGCCCAACTGCTCGGCGCTGAACTGGTTGCCCTCGAAGTTTGCCGCCAGTTTGCCCTCGCGGTCAATGACGAGCGTATGCAGGGAATGCGCCAGAGACCCCTCATCCGGCCAGAAGTTCAGGCCAAACCTGCGGCACACCACCTTTACCTCAGCCGGCGCTCCGGTCAAAAAGTGCCACGAGTTCGGATCGGCTCTCCAGGTGGTCGCGTACTTCGCCAGAACGTCCGGCGTATCGTGAACCGGATCGAAGCTGATGCTCAGCAACACCAGATCGCTGCCCATTTTCGCCGCGAAGCGCTTCTGAAGGCGTCCGAAATTGTTGGACAGCCGGAAACAAAAATCGGGGAGCGGACAACTGGTGTATATGAAGGTGACTCCCACCACCTTGCCCGCGAACCGGGAGAGACTTACGCGCTGCCCGGTCTGATCGGTGAGCGTGAAATCCGGCACCGGCGCCCCGATGGCAATCGGCGCTGGCGGAGGATTCGTTTTGTCGAGTCTGGCAAGCAGTTCCAACCGGCGAACCAGAAGCGGTTCTTGCGCCAGGTTTTCGTACTCGTGAACGCGAACGTTCTCGGCATAGGAACGATCTTTTTCCACCACCAGCGTAAAATCCACAAACATGCTGGGTTTCAGGCCTTCGAGGGCCTTCGGCTCACGTACCGTGATCGGCATCACCATGGCCTTCATGTAGCCAGGGATTTCCGTACAGGATGCGCTAAAAGTCCGATGCGGCTTGTCTATGCTCAGGATCAGCCCGGTAACGGAGTAGCGCGCCGTCGCGGCAGCGCCCATGGTACTCAGGAAGAAACACGCCGAAAGAGCCGGTAACAGCGCGCGTTTCATTGAGATCACTTCGCGCCCCCCAAGCGCACCCTGCGACGCTCCACCTTCGTGTATTCCGTGGCGAATTCTTTGATCTCCAGAAACTGGTTCTTGCCCACGTTGGTAAACGTCTGCGGCGTCCTGCTGCCTCCGGGCCATAATATTTCGATGCTCACGCTCTGCGCCGCCTTCCCCAACCCGATATGCTGTTCCAGCGGCGATGCACCGAAGGAGCCTCCGCTATTGACTGTGCGATAGATGGAGCGGACAGCACCGGCCTGATCTTTCACCGTCACTTTGATCCGGGCTCCGATCGCGGACCGGTTGGCCTTCACACCCACCAGCTTCAAACTGATCCAGTCATTGCCATTGCTGGGGTTTTCGAACAGGCGGAAAGCATGGCTGTCCCCGGGCATGGCGCCGCCGATCGAAGTGATGATGTCTACATCGCCATCATTGTCGATGTCCGCAAAGGCGACACCGTGTCCTTTGTGTAATTCGCCGGTGCCCGAAGAAGCCGTGACGTCCACAAAGGATTTTCCCTCCTTGTTCCGGAGCAACACATTCGGGAGCAGTGAGGCATACGAAGGATTTCCCGTGCCCAGATAAATATCGAGGTAACCATCGTTGTCCACGTCGCCGAAGTTTGCCCCCATGGGCATGAAGACTTTGTCCAGTCCGGTTTGTTTGGTCACGTCCTCAAAAGTCCCGTTGCCCAGGTTCCGGTATAACTTCAGGGTCCCGGCTTTTTGCGGAAGCCCCATATAAGTCGCGATGGTCTCCTCGATCGATGCGTAAAAGCTGGTCACGAACAAGTCCGGCCAGCCATCGTTGTCGTAGTCGAAAAACCACGCTGCGAAACCCTTTCCGACACCTGGCACGCCGGCCTGGCTGGCGATTTCGGTAAATGTCCCGTTGTGATTATTGTGATACAGGAAGTTGGCGCCATTCTGGTTGGAAACGTAGAAATCCACGTAGCCGTCGTTGTCGTAATCGGCTGCCGCGACGCCCTTCGTAAAGGCGCTCCGGTCGATGCCCGCGGAATGCGAGATGTCCTCGAAGGTTCCGTCGCCTTTGTTGAGGAACAGTTGGCTGGGTCCGGTCTCGTTGCCTACGAAAAGGTCGACGAAACCGTCGTTGTTGATATCGGCCCACACTGCCGTCTGGGAATTGCTCGGTTTCGTCAGACCGCTCTCCTTCGTAACATCGGTGAAGGTCCCGTTGCAATTGTTGCGAAGCAGCGATTTGCGTTCGGCCACGTTGTTCGGCTGCCATGCTCCGCGCACCACCAGAATGTCGGTGCATCCATCGTTGTTGTAGTCGGCTTGCACCAGGTTCAGACCGACGCCCAACTGGTCGGTGAGACCGGCTTTAGCGGCCTGGTCGGTGAAAGTCCCGTCTCCGTTGTTATGGAAATAGTGCATCGCCTCGCAGGCATCGTAGGTCGATGTAACGACGTCGAACAGGCCGTTATTCTCGAAATCGTCGACGATCACGCCGGAAGCCATCGCAAACAGATTCAGCCCTGCCTGGGCAGCCACATCGGTGAAGCGTCCGATGCTTTCGCCGGATCCAAATGACGCGAGAGGCAGCAGATATTTTGCCGGAACGCCGGAGGGGTGTTTCCCGAGCGTCATGTAAGTCAGGTTCAGCAGCCATTTCACTTCCAGATCATCGGGCTTTCGTTCCAGATATTTCGTGAAATACTCAATCGCTTTCGCCGAGCTGGCGGTTTTCGTGTAGCAGAGATCCGGACGAATGGGAAAAATGCACCGCTCACCCGGATGGCGATAAACGTCATTGTCCATCTCGGATTTGTGCAGGTAACCGATCCCGAGCACTTCTTCCATCAGCGGCACACCGCGCGGAACAGCCTCCAGGGCGATCCGATAAGCGATCTCCCAATCCGCGATAGCGTGGGCAATATCGCCGTAGTAAGCGTAGATCTGTCCCCTAGTCATGTAAACATCCAGCACATCGTTCGGCCTTACCGACTTGGCGTGCAGCGGGCTCTCTTTGTTCGCCGGATCCACCAGCGCGTCCAGCTCCTTCATGAGCGTTAACGGCGACTGGCGGTAGGAATTGCAGACGGCATGCAGGTCCTGGCTCCAGGCCTCCGACATAGGGCGCTGAAATAAACGCGACATGGCCTCATCCTGTCCGCCCACCAGGGGGGCCAGCCTTATGGTTCCTTCTTTCCTGATGGCGGCCTGAAGGGCGCGGTCGGCCTTCCCCAGATCCGCGGCCTCCGCTTCCGTCAATACCTGCAAAATCGCGTAGCCGGATGGTAATTTGACGATCTTCGAGAGCTGCCCCGGTTGTACTGCGGTCAACGCATCTCTCAATTCGGCCCGCAGTGAAGCGGGATCGATCTTGCCCAGGAAGCCCCCTTCCGCTGATGTCGGATCCGCGGACACTTCCCGCGCGAGGACCGCGAAGTCGGCGCCCGCCTTCAACCGGTCCACAATAGCCTGCGCATCTTGGGCTGAATTCACGACGATCAGCCGCACCGGAATCGCGCTCGCGTCATCTCCCGTTCGCGCGATTCGCGAAAAAAGGATCAGACCGAGGACAGCGACCGCCACTGGATACGCGGTCCGACGCAAGACCTTCGCGAAGTTCGCGTTGGCGAAATGCATGCTGGGTTGTCTCTAGCGGGATCATTATACCGCCAGTGGGACGACGTTTTTGCGGCAGGCCGAATTCCAGTGAGCACTTGTCGGGACAGGGCTGATCGCGTTATTAATATCCTGCTCCGGCCGCCTGTTGGCGGGGCGTGGGGGCGTAATAAACCGGGTTTTGAAGAATCAGGTGTTGTGCGTGACGCTCGACTTGTTCCTTTGAAAAAACGAAGCCAGCTTCCTTTGAAAAGCCCTCGGGATCCAACGCCCCAGAATCGGACCATAGGGACGGGAGCTCATCGCAGCACAACGAGGAAATGCGAATGATATCGTGTCTAAATTCAGACACATCCTCAGTTGTCTCATGGTTCTTCTGAGATGGCAAAATGGTGCAGGGTGAGAGGGATAGGTTAGAGTCAATCGACTACCGCTGATGCGGAGAGAACAAGCTTGGTGTTCGTAATCAAAGCCGAGGTTCGCGATTTGGAGACGAAGACGTTCGCGTTTACTGCGCAGAAGACGATGTATGGCGGCAAGCACGTCGCCAATGGCGACACAGTGTTCGTCTTCGCAAGCGAAAACGAGGGCGGCCAAGGCCTCATCGCGCGCAGCATGGTCACTTCTGCCAAAACAGTCGCAAAGAAACGCGGCGTCGCCCGACAAACGCCCCGAGTGACAATCACCGTCGAACGGAACGCTCTCGCAAAGCGGCCCCTGGGGCGTAGCCAGCTAAAACAATATACCGACTGGGACGACGGCCGGCCTGAAACGGAGCTCAATTTCAAATTCTATCGTCAGGCAACCAACAAGATCGGCGGCATCTCGGATGCAGCGGCGGCGTTTCTCGATGGATTCTTCTAGCGTGAACGGCTTGTCCGAGTGTCAGTTGGTTTGTATTCGCAGGATTGCGTCCATAAGATTGCGTACCTGCGGGGTGCCCGGGCCGGTTAGTTTGCCCCGTTTTCGTCACCGAGCCTTAGTACAATATGCGGGGAGGGGACACGATGCGAAAATCTTGCCTGCTATGGGGAGCCAGTGTTCTGATCTCCCTGGCTGCCGGACTGCCCCAACGGGCTTTGGCAGACGGGCCATACAAGGTTTCCAAAGTGGTAAAAGTCGGAGGC
>Ga0210394_10006675_pt1 | contig 12422 bp, 7 predicted proteins | sample IncBWC12MmetaG_FD_160121 | JGI IMG/M metagenome (GOLD analysis project Ga0210394, IMG submission 160121) | Forest soil microbial communities from Barre Woods Harvard Forest LTER site, Petersham, Massachusetts, United States - Inc-BW-C-12-M | ecosystem: Environmental > Terrestrial > Soil >... | reverse complement strand
GCGAGCGTCACCTTGATCGGCAGCCTTGCGAATCCACTCTACAGCCTCGGCGTGGTTCCGACCGACTCCGTACTGCGTGCCAGCGGCGCCTTGGTCCGCAGCACTTGTCAAATGATCAAACGCCGCAGCACCGCCCTTGCTGACCGGCTGCGCGCTTTGACGGGTACCTTCCGGCGCGGCGCCGGTGCCAGCCTGAGTCAGGCAACAAATCGCCGCGACCGTGGCAACAAAGAATCCGACCAAAATCTTCATGATCCGCCCTGTGGGAGCTAACCGGGCCCAGCCAGGCGTAATCGAGCTCGGCCTGATCGCCCGTCGCAGCCGCGATGATCAGCACGCTCAGTAGGTCGCCCATTCCCAGCTGTTGACGGTCCACTGATCCGGTGCTTTCGCGACGAAATCAATACGCAGGTTGCCTTGCGAGGCGGTCCATGAGTAGATCCATTGCAGGGTTCCTTGCGAACCCGTGTTGCGGGAGCCGCCGTCGTTTTTCAACGCAGTCCGTCGCGGTTCACCGAGCAACTTCTGCACTTCCTCGGCCGACATGCCCTGTCTGAGGTCGACCGCCACCCGCTCGCCCTGGGCCGGGCTTACAATCGCGGCGGTGCGCAACGCCTGTGCGCCCGCAGGTGAGACCCACAGGAACCATGGCAAGCCGGCCCATGCGAGCACCAACGCAATCCGTTTCATTTTTGATTTCCCCTCACGATTCCGGTTCAACGCTTGATGCGGGAGATTTTGGTGCCTTCGATGCTCAGACTGGCCATCAATCCCTGCTGGTCGAAGATGAACGCATAGGCAGAGTCCTTCAGCGTGGACGAAGACAGATTCCTGGCCACCCCCTCGTTGACGACCACCACCGTCGGTCCGACGCCGATTTCCCAGCCGTGCGACTTGTCAAGATAGGCTACGGCCTGGTCGGTCATCAGGAACACCACGTATCCGAATGACTCTGCGCCCACCTGCAGACCCCAGGACCCGCTGACCGAGTTGTAGTAGTCGGAGATTTTCGAGCCGTTCATCAGCACACCCTCGCCGTAACCGCCACCGAATACCAGGCCGGCTTTGACGATATTTGGAAAGACCAGCATGGCTTTGGCGTGCTTGGAAATGTCAGCCGCTACGGAACTGGTCTTGTACAGCGTCTGCAAGGCTTGCGCGGCGCTGCGGTCGAGATCTGCGGCTGTTGCGGCACTCGCACGGGCGCTGAGCGTGCCAAGCGAACAGGCTGCCGCGGCGACAAGGCCAGCCGCCAGAAGCGTGCGTCGATTCCATTTCATTTGAGATCCTTTGAGAATTCAATGTCTGCTGCCAGTCAGAGGCTAGTCGCGTTTTCCGCCCTGGTCTGTATGCTGTCGAACAGAGCGGGTGGCTGAGCTCTTCTGGCTTGAAACTCCCAAGCGCCGGGACAAATTCGCCGGCCACGACCAGCACAATCGCCAGAATCTTCACGCTATCCGTCTGCGTACGCCAGCGAACGGACCTGTCCCGAACATCCGACTACCCTCGCTCCTGATCGGGGCATTCCAAGAGGCAGTCATGTCGCTCCTTGCACGGGTCTACTCCAGTGTCCGCTATCCGACGCCGTCCACCGCTTAATCGCCTGCTCGAGACGATGCCGCGCCGTGAGTCACAACGAATGCTCGGCCAATGCGAAGTCGTCCACCTCAAACGTGGCGAAGTCCTGTACCAACCCGATGCGGTTATTCGCCACGTGTACTTTCCGGGCGACAGCTTCATTTCGCTGATGATGCCGGTCGATGGCACGGGTAACCTCGAAGTCGCTTTGGTCGGCAACGAAGGCATGCTTGGATCGCCACTGGCCCTGGGGGTGAATGTGTCGCCGCTGCGCGCGCTGGTTCAGGGCGCGGGCCTCGCGTGGCGGATGAGTGCTGTGGTGTTCGGCCGCGAGCTCGGTCGGAGCGCGGCGCTGCGTCGTGCGCTGCATCGCTACCTGCAGGTGCGGATATGCCAGCTGGCGCAGGCCACCGCATGCACCCGGTTCCACCTGGTCGAGCAGCGGCTGGCCCGTTGTCTACTCATGACGCAAGACCGCGCACATTCGGATGCATTCCATGCGACCCACGAGATCCTCGCCACCATGCTCGGCGTTCGGCGCGTGGGCGTCACCAAGGCCGCGAACGCGCTGCAGACGCGCCAGCTGATCCACTATCACCGGGGGGAAATCTCGATCCTTGACCGCGCCGGGATGGAGGCTGCCGCGTGCGGCTGCTATCAGGCCGATCGGGACACGTACACCGCCCTGTTTGCCCTCGGTTGACGGCCGGTGGGCAGGCGATCGCCGGCCGCCGGTTGTTTGACGGCGTGGTTGCACGCCGAACTGGTGCGATTCCGGGGATTTAACAAAAGACCGACCTCGAGTCTGTTCGAATCGAGGCCGGTCCGTGGTTGCGTGAGCTAAGCGCTGAACGCGTATTCGACGTGAAACAGGTCTCAATCATCTTTCTTGACTTGAATCGTGCTCGTGACCGACGTCACACCTTCGGTTTCGCGCGCAATTGAAATGGCCTTATCGGCGTCTTTCTGACTCTTGACGTTTCCGCTCAAGACCACCGCGCCCTTGGCGTCGGTGTCGACTCCGACGCGCGTCAAACTGGCCATGTGTTCATCGGCGAGCTTGGCCTTGACCTTGGTTGTTATGACCGAGTCAGCAACGAAGGTCATTGGGTGCGCGCGATCGGTATCCGAATCGGCGGCAAAGACGGCCGCGGGAGTCAAAACGGTAGCGAGTACGAAACAGCTTGATGCGATCGAGATCTTCATGGTGTGTCGTTTCATTTATTTGGGTGCGGGATACGCATGATGCGGTGTTTGTCGGAGAGCATCTGTTCGTTGGCACACACAGGGATCACCCCAGAACCACTTTGACGCGATGGGTCTGTGCGTCATCGAGCAGCGCGACGCCTTGCTCCGGGGGATCAAGCGGGACTCCGTCGAGCTCGATTCGGGCGACCCCGTGCGCAACGCCGCGCGGGTTCTCGACGGAGATTTCATAGCTCGTAGCGCCATGGCGGTAGCGCATTCGAAAGGCGGACCAGCTTGGAGGGATGCAAGGGTCGAGGAGGAGCAATTCGCCGCGTTTGCGCATGCCGAGGATGCTTTCGAGTCCGGCACGATACATCCATCCGGCCGCGCCGGTGTACCAGGTCCAGCCGCCGCGCCTGACATGGGGAGGTTCCGAATAGATGTCGGCGGCGACGACGTACGGCTCGACTTTGTACGCGTACACGCCCGCGCGGCTGGCTGCCCGATTCACCGGGTTGAGCATGGCGAAAAGCTGGACCGCCCGTTCACCGTTTCCCAACTGGGCGAGCGCCATGACGCACCAGACCGCCGCATGGGTGTATTGCCCGCCGTTTTCACGCACTCCGGGCAGATAGCCCTTGATGTAGCCGGGGTCCTTGGCTGTCTTGTCAAACGGTGGCGCGAACAGCAGTACGAGATCGTCGCCCGGTCGAACCAGATAGGCGTCGACAGCGTCCATCGCGCGCCGTGCTCGGGCTGGGTCGGCCGCGCCCGACAAGACACTCCAGCTCTGCGCGATCGAGTCGATACGGCACTCGGCATCGCCCGCCGACCCCAGCGGTGTTCCATCATCGAAGTACGCGCGCCGATACCAGGCACCGTCCCATGCATGGGTCTCCGCTGCGGCCTGCAGGTCTGTCGCGTGCGCTCGCCAAACCGCCGCCTGTTCTGTCGCGCCGCGCCGCACCGCAAGCGGTGCGAAGTTCTGAAGGGTCGCGTAAAGAAACCAGGCCAGCCACACGCTTTCCCCCTTGCCTAGATGTCCGACGCGACCCATTCCGTCGTTCCAATCGCCGTCACCCATGAGCGGCAGGCCGTGGGCGCCGACCGGCAGGCTGCGATCGAGAGCGCGCGTGCAATGCTCGAACAGCGTGCCGCCATGCTGCGACGGCGTCGGCGTGAAGTACGCATCATGCTGCCCGGGTTCGAGCAGCGGGCCTTCGAGAAACGGCAGCTGCTCATCCAGCACGCCGGCGTCGCCGCTTACCTCGACATAATGGGCGACCGCATAGGGAAGCCAGAGAAGATCGTCCGAACAGCGGGTTCGCACGCCCCGCCCGCTCGGCGGATGCCACCAATGCTGGACATCGCCCTGCGCGAATTGACGGGCCGCGGCGCACAACAGATGCGCGCGCGCAGCATGCGGCAGCGCCAGCGTCAGCGCCATCGTGTCCTGCAGTTGATCGCGAAAGCCGTACGCGCCCCCGGCCTGATAGAACGCCGCGCGGGCCCAGAGCCGACAGACGATAGTCTGATACTGCAGCCAGCGATTGAGCATCAGGTCCATCGAGCGATCGGGCGTTTCGACCTGCACGGTGCCAAGGATGCGGTCCCAGTTCTGTGTGACATCGGAAAAGACCGAATCGGCATTGACCGCGCGATAGCGCAGCACCAAGGCTCGCGCCGCCTCGCGATCCGCCGCCTGTCCGAGCACGAACACGAGGTTGACTTCCTGGCCGGCCTTGAGCTCGAGCATCACGTGCAGCGCGCAGCAGGGATCCAGACCGGCGCCGGCTCGATTGCTGAGCTCGATCTTGCCGCTCAGCGCCGCCGGTTCCTCCAGGCTGCCGTGACGGCCCAGGAACTCGGTTCGATCGCACGTAAAGCTGGTCTGCAGGCCACCCAGATCGGCAAAGGCAATGCGCGCGCCGAACTCGTTGTGCAAGGGATTGCGCGCGAACACGGCGCCGGTGGCCTGATCCCGCTCCGTCACCACATAAGGCGCGCTGTGCGCGCGCGCCGTCCCGAGCACCCATTCCACGTAGGCGGTGATCGACAGCCGCCGAGTCCGTGACGACCGGTTAGCCAGCGTCAGGCGGGAAAGTTTGACCGGATCGGTCCAGCTCACGCATTGAAGCCATTCGCACTGGATGCTCGCGTAGTCCAACTGAAACCGGCTGTAGCCGCACCCATGTCGGGCGACATAGCTGGCATGCTCGATGCGGATGGGCGCCGCGGTGGGTGTCCATAGCTCACCGCTTTCTTCATCGCGAATATAAATGGCTTCCCCGGGCGAATCGCAGACAGGGTCGTTTGACCAGGCAGTCAACTGATTTTCGCGGCTGTTCACCGACCAGGTGTAACCGGCGCCGGTTTCCGATACCTGAAAACCAAAATCCGGGTTGGCGACGACGTTGATCCATGGCATCGGCGTGTGCTGTCGATGACCCTGAACGATCATGTACTCGCGGCCATCATCGGCGAAGCCGCCCAGGCCGTTGAAGAACTCGAGCGCCGGCAACTGTGCAGTCGGCGCATTTGCGACGTGGCGCGCGGGGGCCCGCCGCGCCGGAGGGCTGGCGACCGCATTGGGCCGTTGCAGACGCAAGATCTGCTCGGCGAGGCCGCCCTGGCTGCTGATCAACACCGCACGCGCCACCATGCGCAAGAGCGCGCTTTCGTCGCGTCCGAGCAAATCGGCGCGCAGCACGAAGATGCGGCCCAGCGGCCCGCCTGCGTCCTGACCAATCGTCGCGCGGCTCGTACGCGCCATCTCTTCCAGAATCCTGTGCAGGCCGTGAGAATAAGAGGTCGGCTTGTCATTCAGGACCACCAGGTCGACCGCGAGCCCCTTCATTTGCCAGTACTCGTGCGCCCGCAACAGTTGCGAGACGATGCCGCGATCCTCGATCGCGTCGATGCAGAGCAAGACAATCGGGTAGTCGCCCGAGATGCCGCGCGGCCACAGTCCGGCGGCCGTCAACGTGGAGCGCGCGAGCACGTCGCTCGGCGGGCGTGCCATCGGGTCGGAAAACAGAATGCGGTTGGCCAGTTCCTGGTACAGCAGCGCGTCGCTGGTTTCGATTCCAAGATGGTGCAGCCGCACTTGCGCATGCGTGAAAGCGAGCATCGAAATGCGGTCGAACGTCGCAGCGTCGTGATACTTGTCGGCCAGATCGATAATCGCGGCGCGCGAGCTGGCCACCATCGTCGAGAAAACCGTGTGGGCCGTCGCGCCCGGCATCAGTCGCACGCGTGTGCGCAGGCTGAACACGGGGTCCAGCACCGGCCCTACGGTGTTGGATAGTGGATGGCCACCGAGCATGGCCGCGGGAGCGCGGATTGTCCCCCCGCGCCCGACAAACCGCGTCCGATCGGTCTCGTATTCGAGGCCCGGCGCGCTGGCCCGATCCGGCGTCACGACGTGGGCGGCCCACAGGGCCGTTTCGTCGGCGGAGCGGGCACGGCGAGTAGCCAGCAAGCCGCCGACTTCCGGCACGTATTCCGTCTGCATGAAGAGATTCGAGAATGCCGGATGTGCCATGTCGGCCGCGATCTCGGCCAGTACGACTTCCGCGTACGAAGTGATCTCGATCTCGCGGGCCAGGAACCCGTCGTTGGTGATCGAGAGCCTGCGCACTTCGGCGTCGTCCTCAGGCGAGACAATAACCTCGAGCACGCTCGTCAGTTCGCCGTCACGGCGCGTGATGCGCACTCGATCCTCGGCGAATATCACGCTGTACTCGTCCGGCTCGATCGCCGCAGGCTGATACGTGGCCGACCAGACCGTTCCGCTCACCACGTCGCGCAGAAAAAGGTACGAACCCCAGGCGTCGGTGGTCACGTCCTCTCGCCAGCGAGTGACGAAAAGCCTGCCACGCTGGCTGTAGCCCGACCCGGCCGCGGTCAACATCACGGCATAGCGTCCATTGGACAGCAGATGCGCGGCAGGAATCGGCGTGTGCGGCGTGTCGAATTGACGCGTTGCGGGGCGAGTCGCATCTGTGCCCGCCGCGGCCGGTAAGGACTCCAGCCTCGGGCGGTGCTCGGCCAACTCCCGCGGCGGCCGCTCTTGCAGAAGCAGCTCGGCCGCCCGCATCTGCGGGTCGCTGTGAAAGCGGCGGCGCATGATCCCGTCGCGCAACGCATTGCCCAGCGCGACCAACGAGATCCCCTGGTGGTGTGCCATGTAGGCACGCACAACGGCCGCTGTCTGACCTTCGGCGAGCCGAACCGGGGTGTAGTCAATCGCCTCGTACGGTCCGTATCGACCCTGGCCACCTTCTGCCTGGAGGCGCTCGAGATTGCGGACTGCTGCCGGCCCGTCGTACATGGCTGCCATCGCAGTCGCGTATGGGGCGATCACGAGATCCTCATCCAGGCCTCGCTTCAGGCCCAGACCGGGCACGCCGAAATCGGAATACTGATAGGTGAGTGCGCGGTCGCGCTGGTTGTACGCCGATTCGGAGATACCCCAGGGGATCCCAACTTCGCCTCCGTACTCGATCTGCCGCGCGACCGCCCGCCGGCATGTTTGGTCGAGCAGAGTGCCGCGAGGCGTCTGCAGCACCAGTGAAGGCATCAAATACTCGAACATCGTCCCCGACCATGACAGCAGGATCGGGCGTCGGCGAACGGTGGTCGAGGCTCGGCCAAGATGGAACCAGTGCGTAGCCGGGACGTCGCCCTTGGCGATGGCGACGAAGCTCGCGAGCCGTGCTTCGGAGGCGAGCAAATCGTAGTAACCGTCGTCGGGCGCCGCATCGTCGACGCGATAGCCGATCGGGAACAGCTGACGGTTCGCATCGAAGAGAAAAGCAAAATCCATCTCGGCGACCAGGCCGCGCGCGCTCACGGCCAGTTGATGCAGTCGCACCGCGTGATTGGCGCAAGCCGCGCCCCACTTCGCAACAGCCGCGATCATCGCCGCCGCAGCACCGCCCGCGCGCAGATCTTCAACGATCGCCGGCAAGGAGCTCCCGATCTGGCCGAGCGTCGCATCGGCGCCCAGATACCCATCCAGCACGTCTTGCAGCCGGGTGTCAACGGCGTCCGGTTTCGGATCCACGGCTGCCAAACGCTGCGCGGCGAGCGCCCGCACCAATGGCTCGACGTCGCGCAGGCAGCTCTGGACGTTCGCCTGGAACTCGAAAGCCCATAACAGCGCCTCGCTATCGGCCGCGTCACCGCGTTCACCGGCCAGGGTTGTCGCGACATCGAGCAGCAGCGCGGCCTGACGCCCCAGCTCGTGCCACTGCTGAACCCAGCCCGAGAAGCTATGCGGCGCGGCGCTCAGCAATCGCTCGTTGTCCGCAAGAACTGCGTCGACCTGGTTGCGATTGACGATCAGCGTACGCCGATCGTCGGCGACCTGGTCGAGGGCTGCGCGCGCGAGCCGCAGTGTATCGCCAAGGCCGTCGAGCGCTGCACAAGTGAACAGCGGTTGTCGGGCGATCTCGTCGCAACTCTGAGCTACGGCGAGCAGATGACCCGCCAGGTTGCCGCTGTCAACCGTGGATACGAACTTCGGATCGAGCGGGCGAAGTTCGCGTGTCTCGTACCAGTTGAAGAAATGGCCGCGAAACCGCGGCAGCCGAAGCAAGGTCTCCGACGTGGCTCCAATCCGTGCGGTCAGATCACTCAAGCCGATCCAGCCGAAATCGCGGGCGGCAATGCACGACAACAGATACAACCCGAAGTTGGTGGGCGAGCTGCGATGGGCCACCACCGGTTCCGGGTCCTCCTGGAAGTTGTCGGGCGGCAGCGCGTGGTCCTCGTCCGTGACGAACGTCGTGAAAAAAAGCCAGATGCGGCGCGCCGTGTTGCGGATCGACGTCACTTGCGCAACCGATAAGGGCTCGCCCGGATCCAGTTTCGGGGACCGGCTGATGAAGTACATGACGATCGGCGCGCTCCACCACAGCGCCAGAAACGGCACGGCGAACGGGAGTGCATCGGGATCGCGCATCAATGCGAGCACCGCGACGAAAGCGACCACCAGGTTCTCGATGCGCGGCCGCCACAGCGCGCTGGCGAGCGACAGGCTGGCGGCGGTCTTTGCTTGCGCCGCGGTGATCCAGACCAGCCTGCGGCGGCGAGTGACGAACAGCCGGGTCAGAGTGCGCATCACCGCATCCAGCATCAGCCACGCCTGGTGCGCCAACGTGATCGTGCAGATGAGTGCATGGATGATGGCGTGCCCGAAGTCGGCCGCCACGGCTCGCAGATGGCTCGCGGTGGAAATGTCACGACGGCGCGGCAGCAGCCCGTCAAGCAGCGACATCAAGCCGGGCAGGGAAATTGCCGTCATGACGAAGGCCGCCCACACGCCTTGCTGCGCACCCGGCAACGCCCAGCTCGCGAGCAGCAGCACGACACAGGCGATCGGGGACAGCGTTCGACGCAGGTTGTCGAACATCTTCCAGCGATTGATGCTTGGAATGCCGCGACCGGCACGTCCAAAGATCCACGGCAACAACTGCCAGTCGCCGCGCGCCCAGCGGTGCTGGCGCGAGGCCGCGAATTCTGCGTTGGACGGAAAATCATCGAAGAACTCGACATCGACGACCAGCCCGCAGCGGGCGAAGATGCCTTCAAACAAGTCATGGCTCAGCACCGTGTTATCCGGCACGCGCCCTGCCAAAGCGGTTTCGAACATATCGACGTCATACAGACCCTTGCCGGTATAACTGCCTTCCCCGAACAAGTCCTGGTAAACGTCCGATACGGCGGAAGCGTAAGGGTCCAGCCCGGCCGGTCCGGAAAACACGCGTTGAAAGATGGTGGCCTCGCCGCGTGTCGGAAATGCCGGCGTGACGCGAGGCTGCAGCACGCCATAGCCGTGTACGACGCGGCGCGCTGCGCCGTCCCATACCGGTCGATTCAAGGGATGGGCTGCCGTTCCGACCAAGCGACGGACCGCTCCGATCGGAAGCTTGGTGTCCGCATCGACGGTGACGACATAGCGCACGTCGCTCGGAAGATTTCGCGCCTGGCTGTCGATCGGAAGAAAACTCGTATCGGTCGCACCACGCAGCAGCCGGTTGAACTCATGCAACTTGCCGCGCTTGCGCTCCCAACCCATCCATTTGCGTTCGCTCTGGTTCCAAATGCGCGCACGATGCAGGTGAAAGAACCGTGGATGGCCCGTGTGCTCGACGGGACCGTAGCGCGCATTGAGCGCCTGTATCGCTGCAGTGGCGGCAGCGAGCAGTTCGACATCAGCGGCGACTGTCTCAGCGTCTGCATCACGCCAGTCTGTAAGCAGCGCAAAGTAGACGTCGCCCTCGCGATTCGACAGGTAGTGCATTTCGAGCCGCTCGATGTGCTCGGCGATGTCCGCCGCGCAACCGAGCATGGTCGGCATCACGACGAAGGTTCGCAGCGAGGCCGGGATACCGTCTTGCAGAGCGAGCCGCGGCAACCTCTGGGGGAGAAAGGCCTTGGTGACGATGCGGTGCGTGAAAGCAACTGCCATATCCGATGCCGGCAGCAGGCCGAGCAGACCGAGCACCAGCAATCCAAGCCACGACGTTCCCGCCTCCACGCCGGCGATGACCGGCGCGGCCGCCATGGCAAGCGTCAGAATCAGGATCGAACCGAGATAGACCACCGCGGCGTTCGCCATGCAGGCGCGAATGCAGCGCTCACGTATTCCGCTGCGATAGCCAAGTTCCAGCTCCAGGGCGGCTTTTCCTTCCCCGATCAGATAAAAGCCGGGATCCTGAAGTCTGAGTTCCGAGGCATTCCCGCGGTCGACGGCGCCGGCCCTGATCCGCTGTGTTTTCGCGACGACTGCGGCCGCCAGTTCGATCTCCGAACACGCCGAACGACTCGCCAACCTCTCGATCGCGTGCCGGTAGCGATCCCGCGTAGCGAAGTCCATCGTCATGAAGCCAGGATGGTGACGCAATGTCGCGTCGACCAGGCTGACCTCCTCGAAGAAGGTGCGCCAATCGAAGGCGCCGATCGCCCGCATGCTCGTGATCAGGTTGCGCACCGTGAGATTGGCCGCGGACTGGCCCGCATGTTCGGCGTGGACGATCTCTTCGGTGCTCAGTCCCTGCCTGGAGGGTTCACGATGGAGCCATTCGAGCAACGCTGTCGTTCCTGCCGCCTGGTAACGCAGGCGCTGCACCAACTGCACGGCGAAAGCGGGCCACAAGGTGATCGAACTCAGGTTGCGAATCGCGCGTTCGATCAGATCCGCGGGTCGCGTACCCAGTCCCGGCGCCAGCTCATCGACAAACGCATCCGCCCCATCGCGCGCCATCTGCGAGCCGACAATGCGCACGGACAAACGACGCAGGTTCTCGACCATTACGATGCGCAACGAAATCGGCACGGCCCACAGCTCGCCGATTGTCAGGGGCTGCACGCGCTGATAGGCATGCACAAAGCGAATCAACCAGAGCGGGTCGAATCGGCTATCGGTGTGGGCCACGATGGCCCAGGCAAGGCCGTATACGCGTGGATACCCGCGAAGGGGGCCGTCCGCGAGCTTCGGTAGCTTACGGTAGTAGCCCGCGGGCAGATGGTTTCGAATATCGCGTAGCTGGTCTTCGATCACATGGAAATTATCGAGCAGCCATTCGGCAGCCGCTGTGATCGCGAGGCGCTGTCGTGCCGCATTGCCGATCAGCTTGTGCGCCTCGTGCAGGACTCTGCCGTTTTCCCGCACCCGCGGTACGAGCGTGCGCTCGTCGGTGGGATTCCTCGTGACCGTTTGCGCAAGCGCCAGGCTTTGCGCGTGTTGCTCGAGCCGCTCAGCGCTGAACAGTTCCGCGCGGATCGGCTCTTCGAATTCGGTAAAGTCGGTCGGACGACGCGCGCGCCTCAGACGGCGAAATATTTGCAAAGCCGTCCTTTGACGTGAGCTCGGCGGTCAAGAGGCACCCGCCGGCGACTTTGCGGTCTTCGGGACATCACTTCTCGATGTCCAAAGACGCCTTTTCGAAAGCCTTCTCGGAATGCATGCTCATGGTCTGGATCCTTTGCATTCTTGCACCGGGATTGCCCCGGGATCCAGACACCGTAGACCAAAAACACCGAGGGATCTGTGCGCTAGCGCACTCGCGCCGGCGCTGACCGTGCCGAGCGAGCGAGCTGCCACAGGTGGCAAAACTAAACGCCGGCGGGGTGCGTCGGTCTAGACCCTCCCGGCAGCAAGCACTGCGACGGCCCGACCGACCGGCCAGCCGAGCGAGCGCAAGTAGTGCGCGGCCCGTGCCGGTCCATCCGGAAGCTCGCGCACCATGCGGTGCGCCAAGGCGATGATTTCACGCCTGCTCATGTGCGGTGCTCCGGCTTTTCCGAAGACGCCACCGCTGCCCGCTGACGCCCCGGGTCGGAGGCAGCGCTGGCAGCTTCGCGCGCGGTGCCAAGCAGGCGTTGCGTGCCGAAGCCCGCTCCCACCGCGGCATACTCTCGGCCGTTCAAAGTCCCCGTCGTCATCCGTTCATTGCCCTGGCAGTGATGGCAAACCTTCTCCGCCTACTTGGCGCCGGGCAGGACAGTACCGCTAGCCTGGGTGCAGCGTCTGTGCGACAACGCACACACAGCCGCCACAGTTTGAGGGACGCATTCGTTCTGCCTAGCGGCAAGCCTGGACTATGGGATCAGGAAAGAGGAACGCGGGTGTAGCTCGCGACCACGAA
>Ga0210394_10006673_pt1 | contig 12426 bp, 10 predicted proteins | sample IncBWC12MmetaG_FD_160121 | JGI IMG/M metagenome (GOLD analysis project Ga0210394, IMG submission 160121) | Forest soil microbial communities from Barre Woods Harvard Forest LTER site, Petersham, Massachusetts, United States - Inc-BW-C-12-M | ecosystem: Environmental > Terrestrial > Soil >... | reverse complement strand
CCCACCGACAAGGAGTTGCGGTCCCAACGTTGCTCATAGGCGACGCGCCAGTAAGGAGCCGATCCGGAGACCACGTTGCTCTGCGTGCTATCGAGGGGATGGGCGCCGCCGCGGATGGCCGAGGTGTAATCGGTAATCTCCGCGTATATATGATCGTCCAGCCACATGTACACGCCGAGGCCGCCCACTGACTGGCCGAAGCCTCCGGCGCCGCTGTCGATCTTGGTGGACGTAATCGAACCGGGCGCGACGCTGCTATTGGAGTATGGAAATCCCCATGCCGGCGTCGTGTTCCAAACGTCCTGCACCGTGGGATTGTTGTTCAGAGTCACGCCCACGATCACGCTGTGATCGTTGCCGTTCGAGCCGCCGAACGACAGGTGATGCGCGTAGCGGATGTCGGTATTGTCGAATCCGAAGCTGTCTCCCACGCCATCGTAGGTCAGCTGGATGAAGGCACCCAGGCCGTCGGCGATCTTGCCGGCGTAGAAGATGCTCACCTGCTGAGGAAAGAGCAGATCGCCGTCCTTCGCCACGGCGCCGGCGATCGCACTATCCGGCAGTGCGGTACTCGTGTGAGTGTAGGAAATCTGCGCCATCAAGCTGATCGGCGGTATGGAATTGATCGCGAGCGTCTGGCGATTGGTGGTATCGATTCCCGTGACCTGTTTGATGTTGTCGAGCACATAGCCGTTCAGCTTGAATTCCCGGCCGAAGGGAGTGAGCTCTGGAAACACCGTGTGACAGGCCGCGCATGCCATGCCCGTTTGCCGTGCAAAACTCGGTACTGCCCGGCTCGGGCCGGCAAGAGCGATGCACAGTGCAACTCCCATCCACTGAAGGAGCCAATTCGACGTCCGTTCCTTTTTCGTGCGAATCATCGGCGAGTCCCCTTTATTTTATCCCTTGAGCGGCACACGGTTTAATCGTTAACGTGCGGCGAACGATAGGCGCGCCGTGTGAGGTTGCGAATAAGGGCTTCTACCTAGTTGGATACGCCGCGTATGTACGCCACCGAACAGATGCCGCGGATTTCGACGCCTCCGCTCCTCAATCGCTGCGGGTACTACGTATTACGGAACCCCTTCGCGCACGCTAGGATGCCGATGAGATGGTCGGCCGACTGGAGGAAATTGCGATGAACGACGTGGTCATTGCCGCCGCGCTTAGGTCCGCGGTGGGAAAATTCGGCGGGTCAATTGCAAAGATACCCGCCTCCGATCTCGGAGCCCAGATCATCAAGGCGCTGCTTGCAAGTACCGGCGTTCAGCCGGCACAGATCTCGGAAGTGATATTAGGGCAGGTTCTCACGGCCGCAGTCGGCCAGAATCCCGCGCGCCAGGCGCTGATCCGCTCGGGCATTCCGGACATGGTACCGGCGATGACCGTCGGCAAAGTCTGCGGCAGCGGCTTGAAAGCCGTGCATCTGGCTGCGCAGGCCATTAAATGCGGCGATGCGGACATCATCATCGCCGGCGGCCAGGAAAACATGAGCGCCTCGCCCCATGTGCTCAATGGATCGCGCGACGGCTTCCGGATGGGCGACGCCAAGCTCGTCGACAGCATGATCGTCGACGGTCTCTGGGATGCATACAATAACTACCACATGGGCACGACGGCCGAGAACGTCGCGAAGCAGTTCGGCATCTCCCGTAGGGAACAGGACGAGTTCGCTGCAGCGTCGCAGCAAAAGGCCGAGGCGGCTCAAAAGGCGGGGAAATTCAAGGCTGAAATTGCGCCCATCCAGATCGTCTCAAAAAAGGGCACCGCCCTGTTCGATTCTGATGAATATATTAGATACGGGACCACGGCCGACGCTCTGGGCGAGCTCAAGCCCGCATTCAGCAAGGACGGCACGGTGACCGCCGGCAACGCGTCGGGCATCAATGATGGCGCGGCGGCGGTCATTGTGATGTCGGCGCGCAGGGCCGATGAACTGGGCCTGAAGCCGCTCGCTCGGATCAAGGCGTACTCCTCCGCCGGAGTCGACCCGAAAATCATGGGAATGGGCCCGGTGCCCGCCAGCCGATTGTGTCTGACCAAGGCGGGCTGGACCCATCAGGAACTGGACCTGATGGAAATCAATGAAGCGTTTGCCGCGCAGGCCATCGCAGTCAACCGTCAAATGGGTTGGGACACCTCGAGAATCAATGTCAACGGCGGGGCCATCGCCCTCGGTCATCCGATCGGAGCGTCCGGTTGCCGCATCCTGGTGACGCTGTTGCATGAGATGATCCGCCGCGACGCGAAAAAAGGTCTTGCCAGCCTCTGTATCGGAGGCGGAATGGGAGTGGCCCTCGCCGTTGAACGCTGAGCGCGCGGAGTCACATGTACACGCCGCCGTTGACGTTGATTTGCTGACCCGTCACGTAGTCCGCATCCGCCGCCAGGAATAGCACCGCTTTGGCTATCTCCTCGGGCAAACCGAATCTGCCCATGGGGATGCGCGCTTTGATTTGAGCTTGTACGTTATCCGGGACCTTGGCGAGCATGTCGGTGAGGGTAAACCCCGGCGCCAGCGCATTGACCGTGATGTTGTACTTGGCGAGCTCGATCGCCGCCGTCTTCGTGAACGCGATGATCCCTCCCTTGCTGGCGGAGTAGTTCGCCTGCCCGAAATTCCCCGCCTGGCCGACGAATGAGCTGATGTTGATGATGCGCCCGAATTTTTGCTCGATCATGAGCGGCATCACCGCCATGACCCCGTAATACACGCTGTTCAGATTGGTGTTGATGACCTCGAACCAGTCCTCGTCAGTCATTTTGCGCAACGTCTTGTCGCGCGTGATGCCTGCGTTGTTCACCATCACGTCTATTCGGCCCCAGGCAGCGATCACGCGCTGCACCATGTCGCGGGTTTCCGCCCCGTTGCCGACATTGGCCTGTGCCAGCATGGTCTTGACGCCCAGCGAGTTCAGCTCTTCCACGACATGCTTCGCCTCGCTCTCGCTCGAACGGTAGTTGACCGCGATCGCCGCGCCTTCCTTTGCGAGAGCAATCGCGATCGCCCTCCCGATGCCCCGTGATGCGCCCGTCACCAATGCAATTCTTCCGGCCAATCTCCCCATGATCCTCTCCTTCACGTATTGTTTATCGCTTTGCAGCCGCGCTCATCGCACGGCCGCAACAGGGATGCTCCGCGTTGACGCGCGAATGTTCGCACACAAGTTGCTCGACGACGCTCGGATCCGCCAGCGTCGATATGTCCCCCAACTGGTCCTGCTGGTCGGCGGCGATCTTGCGGAGAATACGCCGCATGATCTTCCCGGAACGTGTTTTTGGAAGCCCGGGCGCCCATTGAATCGCATCCGGGGTCGCAATCGGACCGATTTCCCGGCGAACCCGGTCTCGCAATTCCGCGCGCAGGGGTTCACTGGGCTCGACCCCGGCGATCAAAGTGACGTACACGTAGATGCCTTGGCCCTTGATGTCGTGAGGAAACCCGACGACCGCGGCCTCCGCGACGTCGGCGTGGGCTACCAGGGCGCTTTCGATTTCCGCGGTACCCAAACGATGGCCGGCAACATTGATCACGTCGTCCACGCGGCCGGTGATCCAATAGTAGCCGTCCTCATCGCGGCGCGCGCCGTCGCCGGTGAAATACATGCCGCGAAAGGTCTTGAAGTAGGTGTCGATGAAGCGTTGATGGTCGCCATAGACCGTGCGCATTTGTCCCGGCCAACTGTCCAGAAGCACCAAATTGCCCTCGCACGCGCCCTGAAGCACGCGGCCCTCGTTGTCCACGATCGCAGGCTTCACGCCGAAAAACGGCACCGTGGCAGACCCGGGCTTCAAGTCCACCGCGCCCGGCAGCGGGGAAATGAGGATTCCGCCGGTTTCCGTCTGCCACCAGGTGTCCACGATCGGACATCGACGATCGCCCACGACACGGTGGTACCACTCCCACGCCTCCGGATTGATCGGCTCGCCCACGGAGCCCAGCAGGCGCAGTGACTCCCGAGAGCAGGATTTAACGGGCTTCTCCCCCTCTCGCATCAGAGAACGTATCGCCGTGGGCGAGGAGTAAAATATCGTCACCTTGTGCTTGTCGACGATCTGCCAGAATCGGCCACAGTCGGGGTAATTCGGCACGCCCTCGAACATGACCGTCGTCGCACCGTTCGCCAGGGGACCGTAGACGATGTAGCTGTGTCCCGTGACCCAGCCAATGTCCGCGGTAGACCAGTACACATCGTCTTCCTGCAGATCGAAGACCGTCTCGTGCGTGAATGCCGCGTATACCAGATAGCCGCCGCTGGTGTGCAGTACGCCTTTGGGTTGGCCGGTCGATCCGGACGTGTAGAGAATGAACAGCGGATCCTCCGCGTCCATCACGGCGGCGGCACAGGATTTCGCCTGCGGCGCCACCACCTCGTCATACCAGCGATCGCGGGGCGAATACATGGAGACGGGGTTGCCCGTCCGGCGCACGACCAGCACGTGCTTGACGCACTCCGTGCCCGCGATGCTGAGTGCACCGTTGACGTTTTGCTTGAGCGGCACGCACTTGCCGCCGCGCATGCCCTCGTCCGCGGTGATGACCATCCTCGAATCGCAGTCCGCGATCCGGCCGCCAAGCGCCTCCGCAGAAAAGCCCGCGAAAACGACGGAGTGAACGGCTCCGATCCGGGCGCAGGCGAGCATCGCAACGGTCATTTCCGGAATCATCGGCAGGTAAATCGTGACCCGATCCCCCTTCTCCACGCCGAGCGATTTCAGTGCATTGGCGCATTGACAGACCCGCTCGTAGAGTTCGCGATAGCTGATGTATTCCGCCCGCTGCGGGTCATCGCCTTCCCAAATGATCGCTGTCTTGTCGCCGCGGGTCTTAAGGTGCCGATCCAGGCAATTGCTCGATACATTGAGCTTGCCGTCTTGGAACCAGCGAATGTGGCAATCATCGTCCGCAAAGCTCGTATCCTTCACCCGGGAATACTCTTTGACCCAATCGATGCGGCGCCCAATGCGTCCCCAGAATCGCTCCGGATCCTCCACCGACTCCGCGTACATTCGCCGATAGTCATCTCGTTTGACTTGGGCGGAGGCCGCAAAGCCCGGCGGGACGGGATACAGATCCTTGCGCATTGTGCCTACTCCTGAGCGGGCGCTGCTCATCTAGAAGAACCCCAGCGCCTTCGTGCTGTAGCTCACCAGAACGTTCTTGGTCTGCTGGTAGTGATCCAGCATCATCTTGTGCGTCTCGCGGCCGATGCCGGATTTCTTGTAACCGCCAAAGGCGGCATGCGCCGGATATGCGTGATAGCAATTGGTCCAGACGCGGCCGGCCTTGATGCCCCGCCCGAAGCGATAGGCAAGATTGAGGTCGCGGGTCCAAATGCCGGAACCTAATCCGTACATGGTGTCATTGGCAATCTCCAGCGCCTGCTCCGGTGTATCGAATGTAGTCACCGACACCACGGGGCCGAAGATCTCTTCTTGAAATACCCTCATCTTGTTGTTGCCCTCGAATACGGTGGGCTTGATGTAGTACCCGCCGGCCAGCTCACCCGGTAGTTTGTTGGCAGTCCCGCCCGTCAGCACCTTGGCGCCTTCCTTCTTGCCGATATCGATATAAGAGAGGATCTTCTCGAATTGATCGTTCGACGCCTGCGCACCGATCTGCGTGCTCATTTCGTACGGGTCGCCTTGACGAATGGCCTCGACCCGTTTGACCGCACGTTCCATGAAGCGCTCGTAAATGGACCGTTGCACGAGCGCCCGCGACGGGCAGGTGCAAACCTCGCCCTGATTGAGCGCGAACATCGCGAAGCCTTCGAGCGCCTTGTCGACGAAGTCGTCGTCCTCGCGCATCACGTCGTCGAAGAAAATATTCGGCGACTTGCCGCCCAACTCGAGCGTCACCGGAATGATGTTCTCCGAGGCATACTGCATGATCAGCCGGCCGGTCGTCGTCTCACCGGTGAACGCGATCTTCGCGATGCGGGGACTGGATGCGAGAGGTTTGCCGGCCTCGAGCCCGAATCCGTTGACGATGTTCAATACTCCGGCCGGCAGGATGTCCTGAACGAGTTCGGCCAGAACCAGCAGTGACATCGGTGTCTGTTCGGCGGGCTTGATGACCACCGCATTGCCGGCGGCCAAGGCGGGCGCCAGTTTCCACACCGCCATCAGGATCGGAAAATTCCACGGGATGATCTGCCCGACCACGCCCAGCGGCTCGTGGAAGTGGTAGGCCACCGTGTCGTCGTCCAGCTCGCCGAGCGATCCTTCCTGCGCGCGTATGCAGCCCGCGAAGTAGCGAAAATGGTCGACCGCCAGCGGCAGATCCGCCAGATTGGTCTCGCGGATCGGCTTGCCGTTGTCGTAGGTTTCGACGGCGGCGAGGAACGGTAGATACTGTTCCATCCGGTCGGCAACGCGATTAAGTATGCGCGCGCGCTCCGCCACCGCCGTGCGGCCCCAGGCGCCGGCTGCCGCGTGCGCCGCATCGATCGCCCGTTCCACGTCTTCGGCCTGCGATCGCGCGATCGTGCAGATGACTTGACCCGTGGTCGGCGAGATGTTGTCGAAATAGCCGCCCTTGATCGGAGCGACCCACTCGCCGCCGATGAAATTCTCATAGCGGGAGCGCAGCGGAATCTTCTTCTCGATCGTCTTCAAATGCGCCGCGAACGAGGCGCTTTGGCGGATGGCACCGGCGTCCGGCGTCGGGCTCATCGGCCTTACTTGGGCTGAACACATGATTCGTCTCCTTCACACGTCGTGGGTAGTGTGATCAACGTCTCATGTATGACGGAAATATGCTGTAAGGGGATGACCTGATGCGGTCTCGGTAAGTGCAACCGAGGCCGAGGCTCGATGCGCGGCGCCGGACTACTTTTGCAGCACGTAGTCGCCGGGCGCATCCGCGATGGCGGAGTAGCCCGCGGCGGCGGATCCGAGCGTCGGCGGCGGCACCTGCGCCTGCGTCGAATGCTGCTCCAGCCAACGTTGCCAGACCGGCCACCACGAACCCGGTTGGGGCGGCGTCGCCTCAATCCATGCTTGAGGTGCCAGCGCCTCGCCCGCTGTCAGCCAGGTGCGCACCCGGTGGCGGCGCCGTGGATGCGCGGGGCCGCTGACGATACCGGCATTGTGGCCCCCGGAGGTCAGCAAGAACGTGTAGTCCGCCGAACGCGTCAGACCGCGCGCCTTGTAGACCGATTGCCATGGGGCGACATGATCGGTTTCCGTGCCTACGACGAACATGGGTATCTGGATGGCGGCGAGGTCGACGCGGTGTCCCTCGGCCTGGAATTCGCCGCGCGCCAGCGCGTTCTCGAGATAGAGCCGGCGCAGGTATTCGGCGTGCATTCGGGACGGCATGCGCGTGCCGTCGGCGTTCCAAGCCATCAGATCATTCGGCGATTCGCGCTTGCCGCGCAGGTAATTTTTGACGGCCGGGGTCCACAGCAAGTCGCGCGAGCGCAGCAGAGAGAATGCCGCACCCATCTGCTCGCTCTTGAGCACACCGGTACGGTTCATTGCCGCCTCCAGCATGTCGAGCTGACCCGGGCTGATGAACACCGACAGTTCGCCGGGTTCGCTGAAATCCTGTTGCGCTGCAAGCAGGGTCACGCTCGCCAGCCGCCCATCGCCATCGGCGGCCAGGCGCGCGGCAGCGATCGACAGCAATGTGCCGCCGATGCAGTAACCCACGGAGTGAATTTTTTTGTCGGGCACGATGCGCGAGACGGCATCGACCGAAGCGCGGATGCCGAGGCTCAAATAGTCGTCCATGCCAAGTTCACGGTCGCTGGCGTTCGGATTCTTCCACGACACCACGAAAACGGTGTGTCCCTTCGAGACCAAGAATCTCACCAGGGAGTTGCCGGCCGACAGGTCGAGGATGTAGTACTTCATGATCCAAGCGGGAATGATCAGGATCGGCTCGGCGAAAACGCTCTCGGTGGCGGGCGAATACTGGATCAATTCGACCAGGCCGTTGCGCATGACGACCTTGCCGGGCGTTGCGGCAACATCGCGGCCGACGACGAATTTTTCCGTTCCGCTCGGCCCCTTGCCGCCGAATGTGCGCTCGATGTCCTCGAGCCAGTTGCCAAAGCCGCGCACCAGATTCTGGCCGGCTTCGGCGCGGGTGACATCGAGCAACTCGGGGTTGGTGGCCAGATAGTTGGCCGGGGAGATGGTCTCGAGTGCATTGCGGGCCATGAAATCCAAGGTGCGTTCACTCTCGGGGGTCACCCCAGGGACGTTGGACCAGGCCTTCTGCCACCAATCAACGTAGTTGCGGTAGCTGCGTGCGTAGACATTGAATGGCCACTGATTCCAGGCATCGTCGCCGTAGCGGGAATCGCCTTCAGCCGGCGACAGAGGATTGCCGGCGGCCGCCTTCAGGCCAAAGTCCCAGGTGTCGACCAGCTTGGCCACCGCGTCCTGCATGATCTCGGCTTGTTTGGGGGGCTGCTTGACGAGGTTCAAGTACCAATCCCACCATGCAGTCGTATAGGCGTCGGAGGCAAGGCCCTCCGTGACGCCCGCCAGCTGCGCGCGCAAGGCGTGCTCCAACTCGGCCGCATCGGCTGATTTGGCAGTATCGGGGCTTGGATTGGTCATGTGCTCCCCGCAGTTTATCATTCGGCGGGCCGGGGAATCGCCGGCCGATCGCGGCCTTCGGCGGAGGCGCTTACAGCGCCCCGCCTCCGGTGTTGCTCGACATTAGCTCGCTTTCTTCTTACCGATCTCGGTGACCTTGGCCGTGGCTTCGCTCACCGCATTGGTGAAGCTCGTCTGCGCCTCGGTCGCCAGCGTAACGAATTCCTCGGCACGCGCGCGCAGCTTCTCGCTGAGAGCGGTCGTGAGTTCGACTTGCTTGGACACGAACTCGGTCGGCGTCTTTGCGTTGAGGGCGGCGCTGGCCTGCGCGAGGCTCCACTCCAAATAGTCGCCGGCTACGGCGTACTGGTAACGACCCACGCGGTCGATGGTCTTCATGCCGTCCTGCTGGGCCTTCACTGCCGGCGCGAACGCATTGCGATAGGTTTCGAAGATCGCCTTGGGATCAAAAGTTGACTCGTTCATGTTGGCTCTCCTGGATCAATGATTATCTGAACGAGGCCAGTATAGCGCATTTTGTATGCACTGCAAGACAAATCGCTCGAGCCATCGATCACGATGTTGATGTCAATAACATATTGATAATTATACCAATAAAAACATCATATGAGGAGATACCACTACGGACACAGTACAAATACTTTGCGATGCAAGAGACGCCGTCCAGGCCTGTCGACGGCGGCGGACCCGCGGCGCATCATAAGGACTCGCTTCGAATCGCGGGAATGAGCGGTGACAACAATCCTCAACCACATTCGTTCGCTCGAGGGCTACGTTGAGTACAGCGGCGCTCGCTTGGTGCGGGACGCGTTGCCCGAGCGGGTGCAGGGACGGGTATGCGGGGATCTCATTACCCTGCGCGCCGGCCTCACTCCGGAACAGGAACTACCGACTCTCGTGCACGAACTTGCGCATTGGCTCGCTCATCGGGGTGCGTGCCCCGGGATCCATTGCACCGTCTTTGAATACGAAGCCGAAGCGGTTGAGGCACTGGTGATGGCGCGTCTTGGCTTGCGGCGCCCCGCGGCCGATCTGGCCGATTCGGCATTCGACGATCCTACCGACGGACTGCTGTCCGCTTCGGTTGCGCGCGTGATCTTGGCGAGCAGTCGAATCTGCGGTGCCCTCGGCCTCGCTACCTAAGCCTCAGAGCCGCAAGCCTCCGTCCAACTCGATGCAGCGGCCGGTGAAGAAATCGTTCTCGAAAATAAATATCACGGAGTGAGCGATTTCCTCGGGGCGCCCCAGGCGCTTCAAGGGCACCGGCGCCGTGAGTTTGTCCAGCACCTCGGGACGCATCGAAGAGAGAATCTCGGTGTGCGTGAAGCCGGGCGCTATCGACCCGACGCGGATGCCGTAGCGTGCGAGTTCTTTCGCCCATACCACCCCCATGGATTCGACCCCGGCCTTGGCAGCGCTGTAGTTGGTCTGCCCGGCGTTGCCGACGCGAGAGATGCTGGAGATGTTCACGATCACTCCGCCGTTGCCGAGCTCGACCATGTGCGCGGCCGCTTCGCGCGCGCATAGGAATACGCCGCTGAGATTCACGCCGATGACGGCATTCCATTGATCCAGCCCCATGCGACCGACCACGGCCCCGTCCTTTACTTTCACGAGCAGTCCGTCGCGCACGATGCCCGCGTTGTTCACGAGACCGTCGAGCCGGCCGAAGTCGTCCACGACTCCCTTCATGGCGGCGGTGACTTCACCTTCGTCGGCGACGTTGACGCGATAACTGCGCGCCCGGACCGACTCGGCCATGCACAGCGCACGGGTCTCATCGAGGTCATCCGCATTCAGATCGAAAAGAGCGATGTCCGCGCCGTGCTGCGCGAGCTGCAAGGCGATCGCCCGGCCGATGCCGCGTCCGGCCCCCGTCACCACCACCGTTTTATTGCGAATATCCATTGCGTCACTTACCTTTCTTGCGGTCAGTCTGTGTCTTTGCGTCGCCCCGATTCGCGGCCTTCGGCTCGTCGGCGCCGCGGCCGGTAAAGACATTGCGGGTTGCGGTCTGCACCTGTTCCCACATCTCGACGTTCTTGCGCGCCAGCTCGGTCAGGGGTGCAAAGGGGGTCTGCAATGCCTTGGCCATCTCCGCCTGCACCGCCTCTTGCTGCCGCAGCATCGTGGTAAACGCCTGCTCCAGGTAACGGCTGAGCAGCGCTTGCATCGGACCTCCGTAGAAGCGGATGATCATTTCGAGCAATTCCGCGCCCAATACCGGAGAGCCGAACTGTTCCTGTTCGGAGATAATCTGCAGCAGCACCGACCGCGTCAGGTCCTCGCCCGACTTGTCGTCGATCACCTTGATCTTTTCGCCCGCCACGATCAGCTGACGCAGATCGTCGAGGGTCACATGACGGCTGTCTGCCGTGTCGTAGAGGCGGCGGTTCGAGTATTTCCGTATCAGGCGTTCTTGGGGCATGGTTGCGGTCCAATGTGTGTCGGCAATCCTATTCGAACCTTTCGCATTGCACAACTCATCGCGTCTCGACGGTAGTACAATATCGCTCAGTTAACTGCATTTTTGTCTACAAAACAATGTTTTACGTCTCATTTTACGGAATTACGAGCTAGCTTCTCCCGCGAGTAAAGTTCTTTTGCATTGCATTTAATGGAGATCCACCATGGAATACGACCTGTGGCGACAATGGCAGGCATTCGCGGATCTGATGAACCCTGCCTCGAGAGCCCGACCGGCGCCCGGCGCCGCTCCGGGCTTTGCGCCCTTCGTCGATGCGGCCGAGCGCTTCACGGGTGCGGCGCGAGCCTTTCTCGACGGTACCGCCAAGGCTTCGGCACCTGCGGCGGCCGAGGCGGCGCGGACCTTCAGCGACTTTCTGCGCGAACAGTTCTCCGACTTTCCTCTGACCTGGAACAGCGGCTTCGGCGCGGGCGCAGCGCCGCCCTCCTCTGCGGATTCGCCGGCGCTCGGCCCAAACCGCGAGCACCAGCAGCGATGGCAGCGCACGGCCGAAGCCTGGCGGCGCATGAACGACGCGCAGCAGCGGCTGCAACGTCTCTGGTCCGACGCGCTGCGCGAAGCGGCCGCCGCATTTGCGGCGAAGTCCGGACAGCTGCACGGGACCGCCGGCGGCGCGGATGCGCTTCGCAAACTCTACGACGCTTGGATCGACTGCGCGGAGGAAGCCTACGCTCGCACGGCGCATGGAGAGGCATTTCGCAGCGCGCTGACCGAATTCGTGAATACAGGCAGCGAATGGCGCGGTGAACTTCAGACGAGCGTCGAACACTGGGCGAAACAGCTCGACCTGCCGACGCGCAGCGAAGTCAATTCCCTCAACACTCGGCTCAAGGCGGTGGAAACGGAGCTGCGCGGGGCACGCAAAGAGCGCAAGCCGCCTGCGGCGGCCAGCGGCGTCAAGCGCCCGCGCCGCAAGGCCAAGCGATGACCAGCACGAGCCTTTACGGGGCGCTGGCGGCCGCGAGCCAGTGCGCCGCCGGGTGCTCGCAAAAGGAGCCCGTATGGCAATCCGGCAAGCTGACGCTGTATCGCTACCGGCCCATCGCCAAGCCGGCGGCCGGCAGCGTGCCTTTGCTCATCGTGTATGCGCTGGTCAACCGGCCCTACATGATGGATCTGCAAGAAGACCGTTCGCTGATTCGGGGGCTCTTGGCTCGAGGGCTCGACGTTTATCTCATCGACTGGGGCTATCCCGACGGCGCAGACCGGTTCACAACCTTGTCCGAGTACATCGATGAGTACATCCCCGGCTGTGTGGATCACATATTGACCACGCACCGGCTGAACGCTCTCAACCTGCTCGGGGTCTGTCAGGGCGGAGTGTTCAGCCTGTGCTTTGCCACGCTCAATCCGCAGCGCGT
>Ga0210394_10006671_pt1 | contig 12427 bp, 8 predicted proteins | sample IncBWC12MmetaG_FD_160121 | JGI IMG/M metagenome (GOLD analysis project Ga0210394, IMG submission 160121) | Forest soil microbial communities from Barre Woods Harvard Forest LTER site, Petersham, Massachusetts, United States - Inc-BW-C-12-M | ecosystem: Environmental > Terrestrial > Soil >... | reverse complement strand
TCCCTGTTGAGAGCGTACATCATCAGCTTCTCGGTCACGGCCTCCGCGAACATTGACGGGCGAGAGGCCAACTGGCCGCTGAGTTCCACGGGACCGTCGATCGCCACGCCGCTCGGCAACACCGTTTTGGCGTCGATAGGGGCGTTGGCGGCCTGGCGGTCGACAGTCCTGAACTGTCCAATTGCATCGAAGGTCTCCAGAGGCAAACCGGTGGGATCGATCACACCGTGGCACTGCTTGCAGGCTGCCTTGTCGCGGTGTTGCTCCAGCCGCGCCCGGACCGTCTTCGGCGCCTCGCCGGCCTTTTGCGAAAGGTCGGTTGCGGTGTTCGGCGGCGGAGGCGTCGGAGGCGTGCCCATCAGCTTATCCAGCACCCACGCTCCCCGCAACACCGGCGACGTGCGGTCGCCATACGATGTCCGCAGCAGCACCGCGGCCTTGCCCAGCAGACCCCAGCGCTCTTTCTCGGCCAGCGTGACCTTGCGGAACTGGGCGCCGACGACACCGGAGATACCGTAGTGGCGAGCCAGCCGATCGTTCAGAAACGTGTAATCGGCGGTCAGGAGATCCACTACGCTCCGGTCTTCCAGAAGAATGCTGCTGAGGAAATCCTGCGCTTCCGTCGAGAAATCGCGCCGCAGCTGATCGTTGAATCCGGGGAACAACATCGGGTCTGGCTTCACGGAATCGAGATCGGCGATGTTCAGCCACTTCATAGCAAAACCGGTGACCAGGCTGGAGGCCTTGGGATCGGCCATCATGCGCCTCACCTGAGCGTCCATCGCTCCGGGCTTGGTTAAACCGCCGGCCGCGGCGAGCTTCAACAGCTCGTCGTCCGGACCGGTATTCCACAGGAAGAACGAGAGACGCGAAGCCAACTCCAGATCGGTGAGCGGGAACTCCCCGGTTGGAGACGAGCCTTTCGGCCCACGAATCGCGCGATACAGGAACTCGGGGCTGGCCAGTACAGCCGCCACGACCTGCTCGATTCCCCGATCGAAGCTTCCTCCGCCCTGACGGCCGGCTTCATAGAACGGCATGAGGCGGTCCACATCTTCGGTAGTTACGGGTCGTCGAAAAGCCCGGCGCGCCAGGTTTTCCGCGATCTGCTTCGCGCAGGCGGGTTCCCCCGCTGCTTTGGGGTCGCAGACAAAGATCAGGGCGCGGCTGGGAGTTCTCGAAATACCCGTGGGGTTGAAGGGCCCGATCACCTCGACACCTTCGGCCATACACACGAAGCGGCCCGGGCATCTTCCGAAGCCGCCGGCAGCGACGTTCTCGTCGGACTCCACGTGGGAACGGTCGATGAACGCGATCACAACGTTGCGGACGCCGGCATCCACGTGCACGGGGATGTTGTGGAAGCGGTTCGTGATTTCATCGCGCCCGGCACCGGCCTTGCGCTCGGCCAAGTCGAGGTCGGAAGGCCCGCCGACCGACTTCTTGAAAACGACCTTTCCGTCGATGGCGATCACCAGCGCGGTCTCATTTTCCAGCGGACCGGTATACAGCGCTTGCGCCGCACCAACGTCCACGATATTGATTTTATAATCGCCGTCGGCGGGGAAGTTGTGCTTGAACCCGATGCCGCTACGCGTGCCAAGCGGCAGTGGGAGTTCGGGATCCTGGTTGGCCGCGATCGTATACCTCACGTTCGAAACACGCGGATTGGGATTGCCGACCGCGAGCTTCGCGACTTGCCGGGCAGCGGTGATGTACTGATCCAGGAACGAGGGCGACACGCTTAAAGCGGCCGCAATGTTGTCAAAGCCGTCCACCTGGATGTCCTGCGGGAGAACGTCCTTCACGTTCACGTCCACACCCACCAAGGCTTTCACCGATGCGGCGTATTCGGTGCGGTTCAAGCGCTGGATGGGAACGTAGCCTGCCTTCTGGCCTAACTGCGGGCCCGCGTTCGGACCTTTGGCGCTGGCGTCCAGGGCGTTCTCCATCCAGGCAGTGAACGCATCAATATCCTGCTGCGGCGGCTGGGGATTTCCCGGCGGCGGCATTAAACGCCCGCGCAGCTTGCGCAGGACCTTCTCCCAGGTCTTTGCGTCGTCGCTCGACATCCGGGCGGCGGCGTTGAGGTCCAGCGCATCCAACGCGAGGCCGCCAGTCTTCAAGGTGGTGTTGTGGCAGTCGACGCAATAGGTGTTCAACATCTCGCGATGTTGATCCGGACCGCCCCCGGCGGGCGCGCTTACGGCGGGAGTCTGCCCCACAGCCCTGGTTTCGAGAACCGCCAGGGAGGCGATCAGAACCAGAAGGGCGCTCACGCAAAGGAAACGCTTCATATGTTGGAACCTGCCGGTCGGAAACCTGTAGTTCGAGCCAGGATTTGCAGTGGGACGCTCAACATAGCGAGTTCTCCTCTTTTATCACAAATATCACAGGGGCGGAAGGCTGCCGAATCAAGCCGACAGTATCAATTCTATTGATTCGGCGGTGCTGCGGCCGCGAGTCGCTTGCTTCTGGGGCGCTGCGGCCGCGAGTCGTTTCGCACCCACGCAAGTTGGATTTCCCCCGCAGATTGGGTTCGTTTCGAGGCGTTGCAGCGTCGCGAATAGCAACCTAACTCCTTCATGGGGAAGTACGTTCCACAATTTCAACTTGGCTTCGATTTTAGAATCGTCATCCCAGGTTTCGGTGGCGAGCTGAACGGGACGACCGGACGACGGGCCCGGGTCAGGGATTTCGCGCAGTTCAGGGGCATGGAGAGAGCTTGGTCGTATTGGCGTTCGTAGGACGCGAGAGGAGCCGGCCAGACTCCGAAAGGCGACGGCGGCGAGGACGGTTCCCGAGCGGTTTAATCCCCAGGTGCGCAGCAGGCGCCAGCGGGCGGCGATCATCGTCTGAAGGAGAAGTGTTTCGGCGGAATTGCGCGGCTGAAGTTGCAGGATAAGAGCTGCGGCAAGGTTGCGGCGCAGGGATTCGCCTAGTAGAACGAGGATGCCGGACACCAGGGCGGGAAGGGCGACGTTTTTCGAAGAATTTCGTTTGCCTTCCGGAGTTTTCGGTCCGGTGGACTTGAGGGCGTTGGCGCGGTGCGCTTTTATTCGGCGTTCGGTAAGCCATCACTGATTCAACAATACGCGGCAGGTCGGCGGGATGGGGCGAGGGAAAGCGCGAAAGGGTTCAGGGGAAGGGGGATGTGGTTGGGACTGGAGCGGAGAATGACGAATAACGGGACGAGGTTTGGGCAGCCATCCCCTGTACCGCGCGGCTCGGCGGCGATTCGACTCAACGATCAACCTGGCGCGAGGTTTCAGACTGGCCGGCTTCACGGGAATGACCTGGCGCGACGCTGCTTATGGCAGTTGTCCGAGATGCCGGCCTCCGAGGACCTATTGCCGTGACCGGCGTTCACCAGGATCAATCGTCCAGTCATCGCGTCTGCAAATGGACGCCATAGCCGACCTTTCTCCGAGTAGCGCGTCATCCGGGAAGTATCGTCAAACCCTCGGGGATGAGGAGGCCGGATGATTAGGGATTTTCATGGCGCCTGCACTTAGTCGCTTGAGTCCAAAGCGCCGGGACATGCATCTACCCATCATGGAAATTTCGACTGGATTCAGCCTGGCCGAGGCCCTCGCACTTCTCATTCGCACTCCAGCTACCCTAAGTGCGCTTTTGCGTGGGCTACCCGACATGTGGGTGCGCCGCGGCGAAGGAAGAGATACCTGGAGCGCGTTCGACATCGTGGGCCACTTGATCGTCGGGGAGCGAACCGACTGGATGCCGCGGCTGCGGATCATCCTGGAGAAGGGCGAAGCGTGGCAATTTGATCCCGTTGACCGCCTTGCGCAGTTCGAAGAGAGTCAAGGCAAGTCGCTCGACCAGCTCTTGGACGATTTCGCCCGCCTGCGAAGCGAGAATCTAGCTGCCTTGCAGACGCTGAATTTGCGGCACGAAGACTGGACGCGGCGAGGAAAGCATCCATCGCTAGGAGTGGTGACGCTGTCGGAACTCGTGGCGACATGGGCCGTTCACGACCTAACCCATATCCATCAGTTATCTCGGGTGATGGCCCACCAGTATCGCAACGCAGTCGGGCCGTGGAACGCCTATCTGGGGGTGCTGCAGTGTGCTGGTCATAGCGCTTAGGCAACCGGACTCACCTGCGCTGCCGCTCCGACAGGCGTGACTTTGCCCTGCACGCCCCGCCGTCGGATTGGCTACTTCCAAATGGTCGCTCGGCTTCGCCAATCCGCACGGCTGGTTTCTCGGCAAATCGAAAGAAGTGCGTCCTGTTCCGGGCGGTCCCGATACATTGCTCTGGAAAGGCCAAGCGTGGTTAAGACCGGTCAACCAAATGGCCCTGGCAAATGGCCCTGGCAAATGGCCCTGGCAAATGGCCCTGGCAAATGGCCCTGGCACCGGCACTGGCCGATTACGTTCACGCCCAGACTCCGCGACCTGCTCAAGGCTCACATGGAGAGGAAGGGCGCCACGCAAGCCCGGCGCCTTCCATCGCGATATACTCTCTAAGCGGTGCAAAACACCGGTCAGGTCCCTTCTGTGACTACGAGGAGGTTTATGAGGATTGCACTTGGCTATCGTTTCCTTCCGGCGGCCGTGGTGGCCTTCGTCGCCCTCGCGGTGGCCTTCGTCGCTTTGGCCCAGTCTTCCGACGAAGCGAAACCACAGACGAAGGCCCTCTCACACGCCATCCACGCCGTCGAGGATCTGGATACGACGCTTGCCTTCTACCGCGAAGTATTCGGTCTCAATGGCGTGCCCCAGGATTTTCCCAACCCCGCCGTGCCGCTGCTTACCAACGCTCCCGGCGTAACGCTGCGCATGTCGATGATGCGGCTGCCCGGCGCGATGCAATTCGAACTGACCCATTTCAAGGGCCTCGAACGCAAGCCGGCACGAGCCAACTACACCGACCCAGGCGCCGCCAGCATCGTGCTCTACGTCCGGGACATCGACGCGGCAGCGGCGAACGCGAAGAAGGCGAACGCACCCATCGTAACCACCGGCGCCGCGCCCGTTGAAATCACCACCGCGAAAGGCAAGGCCCGCTCCATCCTGCTGCGCGATCCCGACGGCTTTTTCGTTCAAGTTGTCCAGGAAACGCCCGCGCCGGGTGCGCCGGAAGGGAAGGTGCACCGCGTCTCGCTCGCTTATACCATGGAGAGTGCCGAGGCCACGGCCAAGTTCTACAACGGGATGATGGGCATAGATCTCACGGGCCCTTCGGCGTTCTCAAAAGACCCAGCGACGCTGAAGCTGGTGGGCGCGCCCGAGGGAACGGAATTCCGCAAACTGACCGGCGTCATTCCCGGCCCTCCCGCTTACGTCGAGTTCACGGAGTTTCGAGGCGTGCCGCGCACCAAGTTCCACCTGCGAGTCCGCGACCCCGGCGCGCCGGCGATGGCGATCCAGGTGAATAACCTCACTGGCATGGTTGCGCTGATGAAAGCCGCGGGTACCAATGTGATTTCCGCCAACGGTCAGATTGTGGACTTCGGCGGCGGCACCCACACCATTTTCGTCGAAGATCCGAACGGCATGAACATTGAAGTGTTCGAGCGCTCGGGTGCGCCGCAGGGGAAGGCTGCGCCGCAGGGCAAGGGCGCGACGAAGTAGAAGGGCAGCCTTGCCGTGGGGCCTATTCCTTGCGGCCGGGCTCTTATTTTATCGCGGCTGCGCCGGCCTGGGCGGTCCGGCCGTCCTGGTCGCTAGCGCCGCCGGAGGCGCCGACGGCGCCGATGAGCTTGCCGTCTACGATGAGGGGGATGCCGCCTTCCACCGGGATCGCTCCGGTGAGGCCAAGAATGCGGAGGCCTTCTCCGCCCCCAGCCAGAGTATCCTGGAACGATTTTGTCGGGCGGCGGAAAAGCGCGGCCGTTTTCGCTTTTTCAATCGAGACTTCGACACTGCCGAGCTGGGTGTCTTGCATCCTTTCGAAGTATACGAGGTAGCCGCCGGTGTCGACGATGGCCACCGCCATCGCCCAATTGTTCTTGCGAGCTTCGGCAATGGCAGCGGCCGCAACCTTCTTCGCGGCGTCGGGAGAGATGGAGACGCCGTAGGGAACGTTGGGCGGCGGAGCCAGCGGCGTTTGGCCGAAGGCGGCAACGGTGAGCGTGAGAGCGGCTAAGGTTCGTTTTAGTGGCATGGTTCATTATCGGTCAGTTTCGTGCAGGTCAGCCAGGCCGGCAAGCGGCGCAGCCGAAGGCCCGAGTGTGCCGCTCGCGTGGCCGGCGATTTTGGCACCATCCATCAGAGGCCAGGGGGGAACGATTACGAGATCCGCGCGAGGCGCGAGGCTTCGAGCGCGTGGCGTAAGATCGGCGCTTGGGGCCGTAAGAACTAAGTCGCTGGCGCGGCGGGAGCAGTTGTGTGGGTATGGGAGGGTTCAACAGCGGTAGTTTTGGTCACTGAAAGAGCTTCTCTATCGGCGGACGGCAATACATCGCGGTAACGACAGGTCTGGGCGGAGGGAGTCCCCGCATCGTGCCCGCCGTCTCGCTGGAGACGTGAAGTACCCGGTGTACGGAAATGCACTTCACGTTTTTGCGCTGCCGGAGCGGCGATAGCTTTCTTCAACGAACTGTTCCGGAACGTGCCCACCCGCGGAGTCTGCACTCCGACTCGAATCGCACAAGCTCTGGCCCATATCAATCGAGTTGATATTAGTTATCAACTCGGCGCCATCGACTCCGTCAACCACAAGCAATAGACTACACGAAGAGTTGTTTATTGGGGCCGGTACCAGTCGAATCCGGGCCGCTAGTTTCGGATTATTATTCGGAACTGGTCATACCAGGAGGTGTGGGATGCGTTTGTCAGCAGTTATCGTCAGTGTTCTTCTGATTGCAGGGGCCGTACTGGCTCAAAGCGGTGGCACGATCACGGGCACCGTATCGGATCCGGCTGGGGCAGTCGTCGCCAACGCCCCTGTCGAAGCCGTGAATACCGCAACCAACGCCAAGTATCCGGTGGCGAGCTCGAACACCGGAAATTACACGATGGCCGAGTTGCCTGCTGGAATCTATAACCTCACGATTACCGTGGCCGGCTTTAAGAAATTTAACCGGCTGGGCCTTGAAGTGCAAGCGGCGCAAACCATTCGCGTGGATGCCGCGCTGGAGGTCGGCAACACCACCGAGTCGGTCACGGTCACGGAGGCGGCGACCTTGCTCAAGACCGAAAGCGGCGAATTAAGCCAGACGGTCTCGACGCAGACCATGGACCAATTACCGCTGCTCCAAGTCGGCGGGGACAATTCCGGCGTTCGCAACCCGTATGCGTCATCGGCACTTCTGCCCGGGGCGCTGGCTCAAGGCCCGAACTTCAACTCGCTCGGATTAACCGTGCATATCAATGGCAACCCCTACGCGTCTGAGACAGCGCTGGTCGACGGCATGGATAACACCAACATCATGGCGCAGGAATCCCAGCAGGAAAACGCGCCCGGCCAGGACTCCATCGCGGAGCAAACCTATCAAACCAGCAACTACTCGGCCGAGTTCGGGCAAACCGGCGGCACGGTAGTGAACATGGTGATGAGGTCGGGCACCAACCAGTTTCACGGCAGCCTTTACGAGTATCTGGAGAATGCCGATTTGAACGGAGGAGTGCCGTTCACAAATGCCGGCAACGGCCATTTGTCGCGCCCTCAGACAACGCGCAACGACTATGGATTCACCGTGGGCGGGCCGGTATGGATACCCAAAGTCTACAATGGCCGCAACCGTACGTTTTTCTTTTTCGGCTGGGAGCAGTACATTCAGGATAATAACTACCTGCCAACTCCGGTCACAATTCCCACGGCGGCGTATCAGACAGGTAATTTTATCGGCGCGGAGGCGGCCGCGGGGAATCACGCTGTCGGAACCGATCCCACCGGCGCCACCATCTTCGCCAATGAGATCTTCGATCCCGCGACCCGGCACACCGTGAGTGGTTCGGTTGTCACCACTCCGTTTTCGAGTAACAGCATCCCGATGACGCGGATGGACTCGATTTCTCTGAAGATGCAGGGCCTGTTCCCGGCGCAGCTCTGCGTCGCGGGCGGCCTATGCAATACCGGCAGCGCCCTTAATAATTACCAAAATACCGAGTATCTGCACCGGACGACCTTTATTCCCTCGCTCAAACTCGACCAGATCATGGGACCCAAACACAAGCTTTCCTTCTACTGGAGCCGCACCGGCAGCTACTGCCTGACCTGCTACGGTGAGGACGGCCTGCCTCAACCCATTTCCGGCACCTTCGGCGCGGGGATTTACTCGCAAGCCGAGCGCCTGAACTACGATCACACGATCACGCCGGCGCTCCTGCTGCATTTGGGCGTCGGCTTCAACCGCGACGATCTGGGACGCCCGTCGGTGACCCCGCAATACAATGTCTGCCCCGGAGTGGGGCTCTGCAGCCAGGCGTTCACGGGCCTGACGACATTCCCCGACGTCACCGGCCTCTCCAATAGCCTTGGCGGCGGCGCCTCGGTATTGGGTCCTCCGGCGCGCGCCGACGACCTGTTTTCGAATTTCAACAACATCGCCAACCTGACCTGGGTCAAGGGCAAGCACACCTACAAGTTCGGCGGAAGCCTGAATTTCGAGGGATTTTACGTGACGGGCCGCCCCCAAGAAACGTTTGGCTACTCCGCCGCGGAAACCGCCGAACCCTATTTGTCGACAATTACGGCTGGAGCGGGCGCCGCCGCGGTCGCAGGCTATAGCTTGGGCTTCCCCTATGCCAGCTTCCTGTTGGGTTTGGTGGACCACGCCAACATCGATCCTCCCTACGACGCGCGCTACGGGAAATATCAATTGGGACTGTACGCGCAGGATAGCTGGAAAATAACCTCCAGATTCACACTGGATTACGGCCTGCGCTACGACTACGCGACGTATTACAGGGAGCAACACGGCCGTTCGCCGCAATTCGACCCGACCCTGCCCAACCCCGCCGCCGGAGGCCAGCCCGGAGCGACGATTTATCAGGCCACCTGTAACTGCCAATTCGCTAAGAACTATCCGTTGGCCTTCGGGCCGCGGCTCGGATTTGCGTATCAGATGACGAAGAAGACGGTGCTTCGCGGCGGCTTCGGCGTGGTCTATTCCGGCGTGGGCGCGGGCGCTCTCTTCACCAACGCCTCCGGCAGCGCCTCCGCCAGCAATCCTTTTGGCCCGACCGTTCCCGGCCAGGGAATCATGACCTGGGGCCAAGGCGTCACGATCGGTGGCCAGCCGCTCACGGCCGCTCAGATCGCGTGGCCGAATTTGAGCCCCGGCTACTATCCGATCGGCGGAGTGGTTCCCGGCACCGGCCCGCAATATATGGATCAGAACGCCGGAAGACCGGCCCGGCAGTACCAATACAGTTTCACCGTGCAGCGCGAGATCGCTCCCAATCTGGTGGTCGACGGATCGTATGTCGGCAACCGCGGGGTCTGGTGGCCGACCTATAACGACTCGGGCGGGGCCATGGAGAACTTCAATTACCTCAGCCCGCAGCTACTGAGCCACTACGGACTGAGCCTGAGCAATCCGGCTGATTTGCCGATTCTGCTCGCGCCCCTCAATTCGCCCAACGCGGGACCATTCTTCGATAAAATTCCTTTCACCGGCTTCCCGCTGACCGCCACTGTAGCCCAGTCTTTGAGGCCGTTCCCGCAGTTCAACGCCGGCCTCGGCGCGATCGAAGCGCCCCTTGGCGAGACTTGGTATAACTCACTGCAGACGACGGCCAACAAGCGGTTTTCCCACGGCCTGCAGGCCACGTTCGCCTTCACCTGGTCCAAGTCGCTCACCAGCTTCTGCGGAACTCCCAACCCCGAAGACTACGCCCTGGCGAAGTGCCTTGGGGAGTACGACCAGCCTTTGGTGAGCCGCTTCAGCATCGACTACAGGCTGCCGAAATGGGGGCCTAAGATCGTGTCGTACATCGTTCGCGACTGGACCATGGACGCATTCGCGGCGTATGCCAGCGGACTGCCCCTGGCCGCTCCGGCGGCGTCCGCCGCGGGCCCCGGCTATTCGGGCGCCCTCGCTTCGGCTACGATGGCCAACCTCACCTACCTGACGAACCAATATCAGCTTCCGACGGGCCAGCCGTACTACAACACGAACATCAACTGCCACTGCTTCGATCCGAATAAGACCATCGTGTTGAATCCGGCGGCGTGGGCCAATCCTGCTCCCGGTCAGATCGGCGGGTCGGAGTACGAGCCCGGCTTCCGGCAGCAGCGCCATCCCGTGGAGAACTTCGGCATCGGGCGAGTGTTCCGCATTAAGGAACGCGCCAGCCTGTCTGTCCGGGCGGAGTTCACCAACATCTTCAATCGCACTGAATTGGTCACCCCGAGCACCGCCAGCCCGCAGACGGCGCCCACCTGCTATGGCCCCACCGGCACTCCCGGCGCCTGCTCGGCGGGCGAGTCGTACGCCTCCGGCTTCGGATGGATCAATACGGGAACGTCGTCGGGCGCCAACCTTCCGCGGCAAGGCCAATTGGTCGGACGATTCACGTTTTGACGGCCGTTGGCGCACTGAGCAGAACGTTCCCCGCGGTTGTGGGGAGCGCGGTTGAAAGAAACGTCGAGAAGTATTCGAAGTGTTACCGGCACCCAAGCCGCGGGCGTGGCGAAACGTCCGCCGCATCGAGGCAGAAGCGGGTGATTGTGCCCGTTGCAGCGGTGCTTTGCCGCCCGTAAGATCGGCTCATGGGCTACCGCGAGCAGAGTCTTGGAACCGCCGTCGTTTTTCTTCTCCCTTCCCTGAAACTGAAAGAGCCGTCATCAAGCGGACCGTCTGTTGAGAATCGGCTCCATACGTTTCTGATGGACAACTTCGGCGGCTACACTGCCCAAGCCGGCAATATATTCGGGTATTGGCGGGATGACCGCGGCCGCGACTCCTATGGCGAGCACCGTGAATTCAGTGTGGCCTTCGTGGAGGATTCAAGACTTCCGACTCTCAAACAATTTGTCGCGAAGATGGCCCAAGAACTCGCGGAGGAGTGCATCTACATGCGCGCTGGAAACACGGCATCTTTGATCTATCCGGCGCCGTAACGTCGAGTGATTCACGATATCCGCCGATGAGCGAATCTTGGAGTTCAGAGTTCACTTCTGGTTCGGTTGATGAGTTTGCTTGCCGTGCGTGGCAGCTTGGTTCGAGCCCAGTAGCGCTGAGTTGGGGGAGGCTGATCATGTGATGGAAACCTCAAAATGGCGATTCCCGTTACGATTGATCCAGGGACTGAAATGGGCGGACAGGTAGCTATCGTGCTTTATGTGGTGGCGATGGCGGCCGCCATAGCCGGTGCAGGCTTCGTGTTCTTCAGAAGCCGATTCCGGGAACGGCTGACAGTGAATATTGCGGAGGCGGAGTTGCATCGTTCCAACCGCCAGTGATAACCTTCGTCTCACACGATGGACTCAACTCCGACCGTCACGATCCATCTCCCGGGCCCCCTGCGAACATACTGTTCGGGCGCTGCACGACTTTCGATCTCGGCGAACACCGTGCGCGCCGCACTTGAAGACCTGGAGCGGAGCCACTCCGCTTTGTATCGCAATGTCTGTGATGAAACGGGTACTGTGCGCCGGCACCTGAACGTGTTCGTAAACTCCGACAATGTGCGCGACCTCGACGGAATCGACACGACGCTGACGCCGGGGGACGTGGTCACAATTCTACCGGCGGTGTCGGGAGGTTGAAGATGGCGGATCGAATCATTCTTACTATCGGCACCAAGAAGGGAGTGTTTGTCGCCGATTCCGCGAAGCCTAGACGCAGCTTCGCGCTGCGCGGGCCCTTCGGTCCCGGCATCCCGGTGTACGCGACGCTGATCGACGCGCGCGGGACGCCGCGCCTATATGCCTCGAGCTGCAATCCTTTCTTCGGCATGAAAGTGCTGCGATCGGCGGACATGGGGAAGAGCTTCAAGGAGACGAAGTCGGCGCCGGCGTTCCCCAAGGAGGACGGACGGGCGCTCGCCAACGTCTGGGCACTCGAGGCGGGCGCTGGCAAGAAGGACCTATGGTGTGGCGTGGAGCCGGCGTCCTTGTTCAGGAGCCATGACGGCGGCGATTCGTGGGATCTGGTGCCCGGCATTAGCAACCACGATCACGCGCGCAAGTGGCACCCCGGCAACGGCGGGCTCTGCATGCACACGATCATTCGCGACGGGAATCGCATGCACCTTGGCATCTCGACCGGCGGCCACTATCTAAGCGAGGACGGTGGCGAAACATTCAGGGCGTCCAACCAAGGCGTTGGCGCCGGCTTCGCGCCCGACCCCTATCCCGAGTTCGGTCAGTGCGTGCACAAGATCGCGCGGCACGACGACGCGCCCGGCCGGCTCTACATGCAGAACCACGGCGGATGGGCAGATTGGACCGGGCCTGGGGGGCCGCGGCCGGACATCGGTGTGCTTCGCAGCGACGACTACGGCCACTCCT
>Ga0210394_10006670_pt1 | contig 12427 bp, 9 predicted proteins | sample IncBWC12MmetaG_FD_160121 | JGI IMG/M metagenome (GOLD analysis project Ga0210394, IMG submission 160121) | Forest soil microbial communities from Barre Woods Harvard Forest LTER site, Petersham, Massachusetts, United States - Inc-BW-C-12-M | ecosystem: Environmental > Terrestrial > Soil >... | reverse complement strand
ACGCGATGATCTCGTCCCGCTTTTCCTGCGGGATGGCCGCCGGGTTCACCTGGGGGACTCCGGTGTGATTGACGGGGCTCGTGCCGTCCATATCAAACATGCGGCTGACGGCGGCGCCCCAGACGTCGGCATTGCGGCCCGTGCCGCCCTGCATCCGCTGCCAGGGGATGTGTTCGAGGCCGTGGCAGCCCATGCAGTTCTGCATCAGGTAGTCGCGCGTGGGACTGGGGGGGAACAGGCCGTCGAAATCGACTAGCTCCGAGCGCAGCTGGTCGGGCCGGGCCGTCAGGGCCACGTCGGCTGCTTTCTTTTCGCCGACTTTCAGGGTCACCGTGGGGCCGCTGGAGTCAAATCCGTCCTGCAAGGCGGACATTTGGTAGGTTCCTGCGGGCAAATTGTAGATTTGGTAGTGTCCTTTCTGGGTAAAGACGGTGTAGGTAATGTGGCGTTCTGCGTCGCGCGCCCGCACGCGCACCGCAACGAGCGCCGGGATGTGGTTTCCGGACGCCTCGCTCAAGGCGTAATCCCTGTTGGCTGTTATAGTTCCGGAGATTTCGCCGCTGCGCGCATCCTGCTGCGCCTGGGCGCGCCCGCTGCCTGCCCACAGCAACAAAGCTCCGGCCGTCAAAACGACGCCGGACCATACGGCTTTCGAGCGTGTCATTAGACTCCCCCATTTCCTGAAGAACGCCTGGGCGCGATTTTGGGTTGCGGCTGAAAACTTGCGCGTCGGGCTTTGGATATTCGTACACCAGCGCCTGGCATCTCGTCAACTCGAACATATCGTGTAGGTTGCGCCCCTTCGTTCGAGCATGTACAATTTCGCTTCAACTTCACACGGAGCCGCCATGATCCATACAGGACGCCATTTTCTTCAGATTCCCGGCCCCACCAATGTGCCCGACCGTGTCTTGCGGGCGATGGACGCCCCGGTCATCGACCACCGCAGCCCCGAATTCGCCGCGCTAGGCAAGGAAGTACTCGATGGCGTGCGGGAGGTATTCCAGACCAAGGGGCCGGTGGTGATGTACCCGGCTTCCGGGACGGGTGCGTGGGAGGCGGCCCTGGTAAATACGCTGTCGCCGGGCGACCGCGTGGTGCTTTTCGAGACTGGCCAATTTTCGAGCCTCTGGCGCGGGGTGGCGGAGAAGTTCGGCATCCAGGTCGACTATGTCCCCGGGAACTGGCGGCGCGGGGCAAGCGCCGCGGATCTGGAAGCGCGAATGGCGGCGGATCGCGGCCACGCCATCAAAGCCGTGATGGCGGTGCACAACGAGACTTCCACCGGGGTGACCAGCCGCATTCCCGAGTTGCGCCGCGCTCTCGACAAGGCACAGCACCCCGCGCTGCTTCTGGTGGACACGATTTCCTCGCTGGCTTCCATCGACTACCGCCACGACGAATGGGGAGTCGACGTCACCATCGCCGGCTCGCAGAAGGGGCTGATGCTTCCTCCGGGGATGAGCTTCAACGCGATCTCCGAAAAGGCCCTACGGGCAACTGAGAGCGCGCGGCTGCCGCGCTCCTATTGGGACTGGCAGGAAATGCTGAAGCCGAACCGCAGCGGATTTTTTCCGTACACGCCGCCGACCAACTTGCTCTATGGCTTGCGCGAAGCGCTGAAGATCATGCGCGAAGAAGGCCTCGCCAACGTTTTCAAGCGGCATGACCGCTACGCCGAAGCCACCCGCGCGGCGGTGCGCGCCTGGGGCCTGGAAATCGTCTGCGAGGAGCCGCGGGAATATTCCAGCTCTCTGACCGCAGTGTTCACGCCCGAGGGGCACGACGCCGACAAGCTGCGTGCCGTGATCCTGGAAAATTTCGATATGTCCCTGGGCGCGGGCCTCGGCAAATTCGCCGGAAAAGTCTTCCGCATCGGACACCTCGGCGCCTTCAATGACCTGATGCTGGCCGGAACGCTGTGCGGCGTGGAAATGGGTATGCGCCTGGCTGGCGTGCCGCACAAAGAAGGCGGCGTGATGGCGGCGCTCAGTTCGCTTGCGACGGCAGGCAAGAAATCCGAGCCCGTCGCAGCGGCAAGATAATCGTGGGTCCGTCGGGTCCCGAAGTCTGTCAGGCTGCGGTAACTAGAATGCGACCCGTTCTTCCCGACTTTTTCTTGCGGCGGATGACGATATCTACGTCCCGATCAAGCGCGGTAAGAAAGTTCATGAGTCGCTCGACCGAAAACCCCTCAAGTCTGTAGTTGGATAGCGCCGATATTTTAGGCTGGTTGATCTTCAGCCGCCTCGCGGCGGCAGCTTGCGAGAGGCGCTTTTCTTCGATAATCCAGTTGATCGCCACCGCCAACCTCACTTTTGCCAGCTTCTCTTCCGCGTTGGGCAGCCCAAGGTCGGCAAAAACATTTCCCGAACTCGGCACAATCACCCGCTTCCTATGCTTGCTGTTCGCCATAATGTGCCTCGTAGTCCTCTTGGGCTAGTTTCAGTCTCCGAGCCACCAATTCCACGTCTTTTGAAGGTGTCTTGATTCCGGTCGTCGATTTCTTTTGGAAGGCGTGAAGCACATAGACGGCTTTCGCGAATCTAATTGTGTAAACGGCCCGGTACGCGTCACCCCGAAAATCTTCGACGATTTCGAAGACGCCCGGCCCCACACCCTTCCACGGTTTCGCGTTGGGGTGCTTCCCGCCAAACTGAGCCGCGCCCAGGGCGAATCCGATTTCGTCCTGCACCTCATCGGGGAAGCCCATGAGATCTTCCCAGGCGGAAGAAATCCAAAGCAACCGCTTCTCCCCGGGAGCTCTCTTGGCCCTGCTCATGAATTATCCCAGAACTGGGATAAACCGTCAATCCGCATCTACAAATCGCCTCATGGGCCAAACGAGCGCCTCATCGACTGGCTGTGGCCACCGGCGCGGGCACCGCTCCAGCGGAAGGGCCCTTGGTTCCTTCCTCGCGGTCGATCACCGACTGCTCCGGGTCGATCCAGAAGGCCCAGATGGCGGCGCCGATGAAGAGCAGGCCGGCGGAGACGGCGAACGGAGCGACCCACGCGCCTTTCGAGACGAGGAGGCCGAACACCGTGGGGGAGAGCGCCCCGACGAACTGGCCGCCCATGTTCATCATGCCGGAGACGGTGCCGGAAAATTCTCCGCCGACGTCCATGGGGACGGCCCACGCGGGACCGATGGTCATTTCGAGGAAGAACATCGCGGCGGTCAGAAAATAGACGGCCGTATTGGGATTCCCAGCGAGCGCGGCGAACATCGTGAACGTGCCGCAGCCAAGCATGGCCGTTATGGCCACCGAGCGGCGGGACAATCTTAAATTATTCGTCTTTACGTAGAGCTTGTCCGTCAGCCAGCCGCCGAAAGCGTCGCCGACGACGCCGGCGGCCAGCGGCATGGACGCAAAGAGGCCCGTCTTGATCAACGTGAAGTGGCGGTATTCGACTAGGTAGGAAGGTAGCCAGGACAGAAAAAACCACAGCGAATAAATGTACGCGGCGTATGCGCACATGATGCCCCACATGTTGCCGTGGCTGAGCAGGACGCTCCACGGCACTTTGGGGCGCTTGGTGATGTTCGCTTTCTTGATCTCGCCTTTGTCATCGACGCCGCGGATACGCGCCAGTTCCGCGTGGCTGACGTAGCGGTCTTCCTCCGGCATGTTTCGGTACACCAGGGAGTACAGGATCGCCCACAACAGGCTAAGCGCGCCGATTACGTAGAAAACCGACCGCCAGCCGTAGTGAAGCATGATGATCACGGTCACCGGCGGGCCGATCGCTGCGCCAAATCGGCTGGCGGCGTGGCTGATTCCCTGCACAAAGCCGCGCTCGTCGCGCGGGTACCACATCTGCATGGCGCGCGTAGCGGTGGGAAATGCGCCGGCTTCGCCCACACCAAGCGCAAAGCGGATCCCCCAGAAAGAAGAAAAACCGAACGCGCGAGTGGTGAGCACGGCGATGACCGTGCGATAGGTCATGATGGTGGACAGCACCTTCCGCGGGCCGAAGCGGTCGCCCAGCCAGCCCCCGGGCACCTGGAACAGGGAATAGGACCAAATGAAGGCGCTAAAGATGATCCCCATGGTGACTTTGCTGAAGCCGAATTCCTTGATGATCAGCGGCGCGGTGTTGGCCATGCTGACGCGATCGAGGTAGGTGATGAGATACATCAGGCAGAGCAGAAACAGCACCACCCAGCGCACATGGCTTCGCCCGTTCGCGTCCGACCGCTCCATTGGCATGCCTCCATGAATCCCGCGGGGAAAACGGGCCCGTCCGATTGAATGATTGCAATCGCCCAGATATACACCGCGGCCCCGGAAGCGGCAATCTTTTTTCGGCCCGCGCTGCATGCGGCGGCTTCGGCCGGCGCACCCTTGTGCGAGGGAAAAGCAGATCCCTCACCCACCCGCGAAGACGCGGGTGAGTTCGGGATGACAATGTCCTGGGGGCTTTGACAGTGCCCGGGGAGCTTTTGACAATGTCGGGGCGGCTTTTGCGCTTGTGTTTGGTGATTGCCAGCCTGCAAACCTCATCCGCGCGTTAGATCGCTGCTACTTGCCATTGCGCAGGCGCGCGAGTCAGAATACACCGCTGCATCCGGATAATTATGAGCACCGTGCAAATCACGACGCCTCTGCCTCTCAGCTCGCACGCCAAGCCGGTCGATTCCTTCTTGCAGGCCGGCGAACTCGAAGCGGAGCTGAAGCGCGGCGTGAAGGGCGAAGTGCGCTTTGACCGCGGCAGCCGCGCGCTGTATTCCTCCGACGGCTCGAATTACCGGCAGATTCCCATCGGCCTGGTGGTTCCCAAAGACGATGCCGACGTGATCGCCACCGTGGCGGCCTGCCGCAAATTCGGCGCGCCGGTGCTGCCGCGCGGGGCAGGCACCAGCCTCGCCGGGCAGACCTGTAACGTCGCGGTCATTCTGGACTTCACGAAGTACATGAACAAGATTCTGGAAGTCAACGTCGAGGGGCGCTACGCGCGCGTGCAGCCGGGCGTCGTTCTGGATACGCTGCGCAACCGCGCCGAGAAGAACCAACTGACGTTTGGCCCTGATCCCTCAACCCACAGCCGGTGCACGCTCGGCGGCATGATCGGCAACAATTCGTGCGGCACGCATTCGCTGCTCGCGGGCAAAACCGTGGACAACGTCATCGAGCTGCGCATTCTGCTCTATGACGGCACGCAGCTCACCGTGGGCGGAGTCAACAGCGAGGCCGACATCGACGCGGTGATCGCAGGAGGCGGGCGCCGTGGCGAAATCTACGCCAAGCTGCGCGCCATCCGCGACCAGTGCGCCGGCCTGATCCGCGAAAAGTACCCGAACATTCCGCGGCGCGTTTCCGGCTACAACCTCGACCAGTTGCTGCCGGAAAACGGCTTCAACGTGGCCAAGACGCTGGTGGGGTGTGAGGGTACCTGCATGGTCGTGCTGGAGGCCAAGCTGCGGCTGATCGAGAGCCCGCAGCACCGCTCGCTGGTGTGCCTCGGCTACCGCGACACGTTCGCAGCCGCCGATCATGTGCCGGAAATTTTGCCGTTGAAGCCCATCGGCCTCGAGGGCTTCGAAGGCACCATCGTCGACGGCCTCAAAATCAAGAAGGCGCCTCACCTGGAACTGATTCCCCAGGGGCGCGGCTTTCTGCTCGTGGAATTTGGTTCGAATGATCCAGCCGAGGCCGAAGCGCGCGCGGGCCAGCTGATCGAACAGCTGAAGCAGGCGCCCGATCCTCCCAACATGCGCCTGTACACCAAGGCCGAGGCCAAGCATGTCTGGAAGTTGCGCGAATCCGGCCCGCGCGCGGCCGCCGCCGCTCCGGGCATGCCGCCCGAATGGGAAGGCTGGGACGACGCCGCGGTGCCACCGGAAAGATTGGGCAACTATTTACGCGACATCCGCAGCCTGCTCGACGAATACCACTACCACACCGCGTTCTACGGGCATTTCGGGCACGGCTGCATCCACATGCGCGTGAGCTTCGATTTGCAGAGCGAAGAGGGGATTCGCAATTACTACGAATTCGTCCAGCGCGCCGCGGACATCGTGGTGAGCTACGGCGGCTCGCTTTCCGGCGAGCACGGGGACGGGCAATCGCGCGCGGCGCTTCTGCCCAAGATGTTCGGTCCCGAGCTGATCAAAGCCTTCGGCGAATTCAAGTCCGCGTGGGACCCGGACAACAAGATGAATCCCAACAAGGTGGTCAACGCGTATTTGCCCACCGAAAATCTGCGCCTGGGCGCGGACTACAAGCCCAACAATCCCAAAACGTATTTTCAATTCCCGGATGACGACGGCTCGCTCGCCAAGGCCACGGTGCGCTGCATCGGCCTGGGCGAGTGCCGCAAGCAGGACAGCGGCTCGATGTGCCCCAGCTACATGGTGACGCTCGAGGAAGAGCACAGCACGCGCGGGCGCGCGCACATGCTCTGGGAAGTGCTGCAGGGCGAAGTGGTGCGCGACGGGTGGAAGGACGAGCACGTCAAGAAGGCGTTGGACCTGTGCCTTTCATGCAAGGCTTGTAAATCGGAATGTCCGACCAACGTGGACGTAGCCACCTACAAGTCCGAATTTCTGGCGCACTATTACGAAGACAAAAAGCGGCCGCTGCATGCGTACGCCTTTGGAATGATCGATCGCTGGGCGGAGCTGGGATCGAAAGCGCCGTGGCTGGCGAATTTCTTTAGCCAGGCGCCCGGGTTCCGCCAGGTTATGCAGTCCATGTTGCACCTGGCGCCACAGCGGCGCGCGCCCCGCCTGGCCGACACCAGTTTTCAAAAATGGGCGCGCAGCCGGACGTATCCTGCATGCGGCGGCGTGGTGACCGACGAAGACCTCAAACGCCCCGTCACGCCCCGGGTGATCCTGTGGGCGGACACGTTCAACAATTATTTTCACCCGGAGACGAGCCACGCGGCGTTTGCCGTGCTCGTCGCCGCAGGATTTAACGTGACCATCCCCCACGCGCACCTGTGCTGCGGAAGGCCGCTGTACGACTTTGGTTTTCTCGATAAAGCCAAGGAATACCTGCAGCGGATTATGAGCTTCCTCGCGAAGGAGATCGACGCGGGCATGCCCATCGTGGTGCTGGAGCCGAGCTGCGCCTCCGTGTTCCGCGACGAGCTGCGCAACTTGTTTCCGACCGATGCACGCGCCATGAAGTTGCGCAGCCAGACCTTTCTCCTCAGCGAATTCCTGGCCCGCCAGGCGCCCGGGTACAAGCCGCCGCAAATCGCAGGGAAAGTGCTGCTGCACGGGCACTGCCACCACAAATCGCTCATGGGCCTGGGCGACGAAGAATCGCTGCTGCGGCAAACCGGCGCCGACGTGCAGTCCATCGATTCCGGCTGTTGCGGCATGGCCGGCCCCTTCGGCTTCGAAAAGGAAAAATACGCCGTGTCGCAAGCGGTGGGCGAACGCGTGCTTTTGCCGGCTGTGCGCAACACGCAAGCGGATACGCTGATCGTCTCCGACGGATTCAGCTGCCGCGAGCAGATTTCGCAGGCCACCGGGCGTCGCGCGCTGCACCTGGCTGAAGCGCTGCAACTCGGTTTGCAAAAGAAGTAGGGTGTGGTAAGAAGTGGGCTCATAAATACCCGCTGGATTGATTTGCTGGGAGGCTGGTGTTAGGTGGCACAGCGACTCTTCGCTGTGCGGTTTATACACCGCGCGAGCGCCGCCTGCGTAATTGTGATTGCGAAACCCACACAGCGAAGAGTCGCTGTGCCACCAAAACCACATCACTAAGGGAGGCACACATGGGAAGCGAGAGAACATTGCAAGTGAAATTCAGCTTGCTTGCGGGGCTCGCGATTGCATTCTTGGCCGGCACTCCGTTGCGGGCGCAGGCGCCGAAGTACGAGGTCGATCCCACGTGGCCCAAGCCCTTGCCGGGAGTGATGGTCACCGGGCGCGCCGGCGGAATTTGCGTCGACGCGCAGGACCACATTTTTGAAGTGAACCGCGGCGATTTGCAGGACAAGGAAAAGCTGACCGGCACGCCCGCGCCTCCCGTGCTTGAGTACGACTCCGACGGCAACCTGGTGAACACCTTCGGCGATTTCAAAACCGCCCCCTCGTCGATTCACGGCTGCATTGTGGACAAAGACAACAACATCTACGTCGCCGGCAACGACGACGCCGTGGTGCAGAAATACACGCACGACGGCAGCAAGATGCTGCTGCAGATCGGCACCAAGGGCCTCTTTGACAGCTCGACCGGCCTGATCACCGGCATCGCCATGAACCGCAGCCAGACGCTCCTGAACAAGCCGGCGGACATTGCCGTCGACCCTGCCAACGGCGACATCTACATCGCCGACGGCTACGGCGATCACCGCATCGTGGTGTTCAACAAGGACGGAAAATTCCTGCGCCAGTTTGGCGAGCAGGCCACCAAGGACGAATCCGCGGCGGGCCAGGGCGGCAAGTTCATGGGCGTGGTGCACTGCGTGGTGATGGACAACCAGGGCCTGGTGTACGTGTGCGATCGCCAGGGCAACCGCATCCAGGTGTTCGACAAAATGGGCAATTTCAAGAAGAACATCTGGATCAAGTCCGGCCACGAGGAAACGCCAGACTCCTGGGGCACGGCGTGGTGGCTGCGCTTCTCGCGCGACGCGCAGCAGAAGTACATGATCGTCGCCGACGGGCGCAACGAGCTCGTGCACATCCTCGACCACGAGACTGGCAACGAAATCACCAAGTTCGGCCGGCCCGGACACCAGCTCGGCGAATTCACGCACTGCCACACGCTGGACATCGACTCCAAGGGCAACATTTACATCGCGGAGACGGACATCGGCCGCCGCGTGGACAAGTTCAAGCTGGTGAAGTAACCGGTTTTGGATTTCTGGTTTTCGAGGTTTCTGGTTCTTTGGTTTTTCGGGTGCCCCATCCTTCCGGTTTTTGGAAGGGTGGGGTTTTCCTTTTCGTCGGTCGGACCCACCCTTCGCAAAGAGCGCGAAGGATGGGGCACCCATCACCCAAAATTCATAACCCATCCGAAAAGCCTGAGCGATCTCGCTGCGCAATTAAAGGGCGGCGTGCCAGCCGCCGTCGACGAAGAGGGTGTGGCCGGTGACGAAGTCGGAGGCGGGGCTGGCGAGGAAGATGGCTGCGCCGACGAGGTCGGACGGCTCGGCGAAGCGGCCGAGCTTGATTTTGCTCAGCAGGCGCTGCGCGCGGGCTTCGTTTTCGCGGAACGAGCGCGCGGTGTTTTCCGTCAGCGTGGAGGTGGGCGCGATGGCGTTGACGCGCACGCCGAGGGGCGCCCATTCCGTCGAGAGCGCGGCGGTGAGATACGACACGCCGGCTTTGGCCGTGCCGTACACGCTCTTGCCCATGTCCGTGCTGGCTGACCACGTCGAGCTGAGGTTGATGATTTTGCCGTAGCCGCGCTCGATCATCAGGCGGCCGAGCGCCTGGCAGCAGAAAAATGTGCCCTTCAGGTGCGTGTCCACGAGGCGATCCCAGTCTTCTTCGGTCGTGTCGAGGGCGGGCTTGGTGAAGCCGAAGCCGGCGCAGTTGACGAGGACTAACGCGCGATCCTTGCCTCCGCTTTTGAGAAGACGCGAAGCTTCCTGCTCGATGGCGCGTATTTCATCGGTCTTGCTCACGTCGGCGCGGACGATATGGGCGCGCCCTCCCGCCGCTTCGACTGCAGCTGTCACTTCGTTCAATTTTTCTTTTGTGCGGCTGACCAGGACGAGTTCGGCGCCGGAGCGCGCGTAGGCTAGCGCGGAGGCGCGGCCGATGCCGTCACTCGCGCCGGTGATGACGGCGAGACGGCCATCGAGGCGGAAGGAAGGCAGTTCCTCGGATCTAGGGGCGCTGGTATTCGTCTGATTCATACAGATTGCTGGCGAGGCGGTTTCGGTAGCACAGACTTCAGTCTGTGGGGGTCCGTCAACCCGCTCGGACGGCCCGGGCAAGCCAAAACTGACAGCGGCGCCAAGATCATAGGGAAACCCACAGACTTCAGTCTGTGCTACTCGAACCTAGCGCGTCCTCCCGGTCGTCGCGTCCAGCGGGTGCACTTCGTTCACCAGGCGCTCGTCGAAGGGATACGTCGTGTAGATCTCGACGCCGTCCTTCGTAACGATGTGATCGTTCTCCAGGCGAATGCCGCCGACGCCCGGCTTGCCCGCGTAGGGTTCCAGATTGAACGCCATACCTTCCTTCAGCACCACCGGCTGATCCTTGGACTGCGGGCTAAAGTACGGCGCTTCCCACGGATTCACGCCGGAGCCGTGGCCCAGGCTGTCCAGCACGTAGGGGTCGGCGGCGGCGAAGACTTCCGCGTTGGTCGCGCCGGGGCGCACTTTGCTTCCGGCACTGAACAAAGCGTTGTAGCACTTGTGGTGCAGGTCGCGCATTTCGGCGGTGGGCTTGACGTTGCCGCACACCCAGGTGCGCGTGAGGTCGCCCCAGTAGCCGTTGTAACCCGCGCCCACGTCCATGATGACCAGGTCGCCGTTGCGAATGATGCGGTCGGAAGTAAAGCGGCGATAGGGCGCAGTGTAAGGACCCGAGCAGATAATGTTCGAGCACTGCGTCCACTCGCTGCCCATCGCGGTCATCTTTCCCCAGATGATCGCCAGGATTTCGCATTCCTTGATTCCCGTGCGCAGCGCGCGAATTCCTTCGTCGAGCGCCGCTTCGGTGATGGCGTTGGCGACCTTCAGGCAGAGGAGTTCGTCCTGCGTCTTGATTTCTTTGGCGCGCATCAGCACGCTCTGGTAGCCGTCGTGGAAGGTGGTCTTGGGGAAGACTTCCTTGATCGCTGCTTCCATGTTGATGTCCCAGATGTCCACGCCGACGCGCTTTCCCGCGAGCGAGCCGACGAGGCCCTCGACCTGCTCGGCCCAGCGCTTCATGCCGACTTTCTCGCGGAAGTTGGCGCGCGGCTTGATCTGGTCCGGGCTGAGCCAGGGCATGCGCAGGCGGCAGTGCTCGAAGTCCATGGTCCACAGGACCGGTTCGTGCCCGCGCGCGAGCACGGTGACGGCGTTGCCCATGATGAAGGCAGGGCCGAGGTGATGGCGATAACCGGTGAGGTAGCGCGCGTCCTCGGTGCGAAAGATAAATAGCGCGTCGAGGTCGGAATTCTTCAGCGCGTCCTTGGCGCGTTGCAAGCGCTCGCGCAGCATGCGCTGTGGATCGAAGCGCGCTTCCCAGTCGACCGGTATCATTCCATAGTCAGACACGAATTGTTTTCCTCCGAAAATAAAAATGGGAATCCATTAATATCATCTGGCGGCGAGATGTCAATTCGCGGCAAGTTCGTGTAGCGCCCGCCTTTCTTTTCAGGCGGGCACGTCGCTGTCGAGCAAGGGCCAACCTAAAGGTTGGCCACTACAACAGAGGGGCCGTGAAAGTCGTCATCACTGACTATCGTTTTCCCGACGTCGAGCAGGAGCGGCGCGCCGTGGAGGCCGCGGGCGGGACCCTGGTCGCGGGGCAGGCGGCCAACGAAGAGCAAGTCGCCGAGCTGTGCCGCGACGCCGACGGCGTGCTCAACGCGCGCGCCCCGCTGACCAAACGCGCCATCGACGCCATGCAGCGCTGCCGCATCATCGTGCGCTACGGCATCGGCGTGGACACCATCGACGTCCCGGCGGCGACCGCGCGCGGAATCATGGTCGCCAACGTCCCCGACTACTGCCTCGACGAAGTGTCCGACCACGCCCTGGCGCTGTTGCTGATGCTGAGCCGCCAGGTGGTTCCGTCGATTGCGCTCGCGCGGGAGGATGCGTGGCCAGTCTCGAAAATGCCCCCGGTGCATCGCCTGCGCGGGCAGACTTGCGGTTTGGTGGGCTGCGGACGCATCGGCTCGCTGCTGGCAGCAAAAGTTTCCGCGCTGGGCGTGCGCGTGATCGTGCACGATCCGTACTTAAGCGCCGAACGCGCGCGCTCGATGGGCGCAGAGCTCGTCTCGTTCGACGACTTGCTGGCGCGCGCGGATTTCATTTCGCTGCACGCGCCGCTCACGGATGAGACGCGCCGTCTTTTCGGCGCGGCCGCCTTCGCCAAAATGAAGAAGACGGCGTTCATCCTCAACACGGCGCGCGGCGGCCTGATCGACGAAGACGCGCTGCTCGCCACGCTCGACGCAGGCCAAATTTCCGGCGCCGGGCTGGATGTACTGGAATCGGAAGCGGAAGTGACCCCGGCGCGCGCCGCGCTGGCGCGCCATCCCAAAGTGATCGTGACCGCACACACCGCCTGGCTCAGCCGAGAGGCCCGCGCCACCCTGCAACTACGCGCGGTCGAGCAGGCGCTCGCCTGCCTGCGCGGAGAAACTCCCTATGGCCTCATCAATCGCGAAGTGCGGAACGCTAAGTAGCACAGGCTTCCAGCCTGTGGGGTTTTGTTGCGGCAAGAGCGATCACGCTCCAGCCAAACCCCCGCATGCTCGAAGCCTGCGCTACTTCACTGCCAATGAATCGC
>Ga0210394_10006669_pt1 | contig 12429 bp, 10 predicted proteins | sample IncBWC12MmetaG_FD_160121 | JGI IMG/M metagenome (GOLD analysis project Ga0210394, IMG submission 160121) | Forest soil microbial communities from Barre Woods Harvard Forest LTER site, Petersham, Massachusetts, United States - Inc-BW-C-12-M | ecosystem: Environmental > Terrestrial > Soil >... | reverse complement strand
GCTTGCGTTGAGGCCTCTCGAAGGGCCCTCGCCCGGCCATTCTTTTTGTTTGTCTAGAGGCCGGTCTTCAGCCCGGCTCTTCGGTTAGAATCCACCTCATGCCTAGGGCTATTCTCATCTTTGCGTTTCTGCTTTTCGGCGCCGTGATGTGCGTCGGACAGCAAACCTCGCCTGATGTAAATATCCAAGTCCACGCCGATCAATCCGACGGCCCGCTTCCACCCATTTGGAATTATTTCGGCTACGACGAACCCAACTACACTTACGCGCCAAACGGCAAAAAATTGCTCGGTGAACTCGCAGCGCTGAGTCCAGTGCCAGTTCACATTCGTGTCCACAACCTGTTGACTACCGGCGACGGGTCGGCCTCGCTGAAGTGGGGCTCCACAAATGTTTACACTGAGGACGCTCGGGGAAATCCGATCTATAGCTGGACGATTCTCGACCGCATCTTTGATACGTACCTCGCGTTGCACATCAAGCCGCTCGTGCAAGTCGGTTTCATGCCCGAAGCCCTCTCAACGCAGCCGCGGCCGTATCGGCACAACTTCCCTCCAGGCACGATTTTCACTGGCTGGGCCTATCCGCCGAAGGATTATCAGAAGTGGGCGGACGTCGTGTTTCACTTTGCCGCTCACCTACGCGACCGCTACGGCGAAGGTGAGACAAAAACCTGGCTTTGGGAAATCTGGAATGAGCCGGACATAGACTATTGGAAAGGAACTCCCGAAGAATATTTCAAGCTCTACGATTTTGCCGCCGCTGCGATTCTGCGCGCCTTGCCGGGCGCTTCTGTCGGCGGGCCGGACACGACGGGCCCTGCCTCTCCCAAAGCTGCCGACTTCTTGCGGAAGTTTCTCGAGCACTGCGCGCACGAACACAATTTCGCCACGGAAAAAATCGGTTCACCTCTGGCTTTCATCAGCTTTCACCCGAAAGGAGCCACTGAGTGGCGTGAAGACCACATACAAATGGGCGTCGCGCGACAACTGGCTTCCATCGAACAAGGTTTCAAAATCGTGGCGTCTTTTCCCGAATGGCGCCACACGCCCATCATTCTTGGGGAATCCGATCCTGAAGGCTGCGCTGCCTGCTCCGCGCGGACCCATCCGCAGAATGCGTATCGCAACGGCGCGCAATACGCTTCCTACACAGCGGAGGTGTTGAATACGATCTACGAATTGTCACGGCGTGAACAAATCAACTTCGCCGGCGCGGTCACGTGGTCGTTCGAATTCGAAGATCAGCCATTTTTTGAAGGATTTCGCGAACTGGCCACCAACGGCCTTGACAAGCCGGTGTTAAATGCATTTCGAATGTTTGGACTGCTCGGCACGGAACGCATGAAGTGTTCGAGTTCGGCGGCGCTTCCAGTCGAGAAAGTGCTGCGGGACGGAGTCCGCAGCCAGCCGGACATCAACGCCATCGCCACGCGCAAGGATCACGAAATCGAAATTCTAGTCTGGAATTATCACGACGCTGACTTGAGCGTTGGCGCCGCGAAGATTGAACTCTTCGTTGAGGGTCTGCCTGGAAACGTAAACCGAGCACTGCTCGAACATTTTCGGATCGATTCCGATCACAGCAATGCGTTCACGGCGTGGAAAGAAATGGGATCGACGCAAACGCCTTCCGATCATCAGTACGAGCAACTTGAGAGTGCCGGTCAGCTGCAGCTTTTGGAGTCGCCTTCGTTTCTAGCGATCGAGGACGGCACGGCGCACTTGCGATTTATCTTGCCGCGCCAAGGTCTTTCGCTCATGCGCATCGGCTGGCAATAGCCGGACACTCGTTCGCCATTGGCCATCTGTGTTTTGAAATTTAACGAGTTGTGGATTCGCTCAGAGCGAGTACGGCATAGGCCGTCGCTGCGTCTTTCATGAAGCGCGCGGTGTCCGGACTGATGTGATGTTCTTCGTTGTTGTTTAAGGAGTAGGCGAGCCAGAAGCCTTCCGCCCGGTTCTGGTTAGCCGTCAGCCATGCGAGTCCTTTTTGCAATTGCGCATTTTCTCGCGATATCCCCGCTTGTTGCAGCGCGAAGGTAATCAGCCCCGTTGCATACCCATCGCTCAGAGCTTCCTGCGGGGTTCCATCATGCCGCTTCCAGTCCCCAGCCATCGAAGTCAGGCTCCAACCTCCGTCCGACTGCTGCTTGCTGAGCAATTCGCTGATGATCGCCTTCTGCCGTTCGGGCTCAATCAACCCGGGGACTTTCGCCGAAGCCCACAACAACACGGCGCGATTGCTCAAAGTCTGCGCCGCGCTTTCACGGTTCAAGTATTCGCGCAACATCTTCAGATTGTTTTGGATTTCAGGTTTCGTGCGGTAATTTTCCGGAGCTGTTCCGACCGCAATAGCCGCGAGCGCCGCTCCATAAAAGTCCGAGTCGTCCGCTTCCCACGGTTCATTCTTGAATCTCAGCCAAAGCCAAGCGCCTTTTTGACCGCCTGTGGTCTGCTGCTCGGCCCACATGTTTTCAAACGCCGCGCGCGTAGCGTCACTCAAATGTCCGCTTTGCACAGCTTTGCTCGCATCGTTGCTCGCAAGGATCAGCGCATTAAGAACCGATTCCGTGCCACGAGATTCGACGCTCTTGTACACGCCGCGATCCGCGTCGGTGTAAAACGGCGCCACTTCCTTCCAGAGCCGCACGCGCTTCGTCACATTCTCCAACAGTCGTCGTTCGTTGGGGGAAAGCCCCTGTTCCGCAAGCGCCGTGCGAAGCAGCGGCCGCGACATCGCATAAGGCACCGCCGTATGGCACGACACGCAAAAAGTGTCGTGATCCCGGGCGGCCCGCTGCCATCCCATCCACCAACCCGCCCTTTGATCAAGGTAAGCCGCCGCGGCCTTCTGATCCCATGAGCTCGCAACGCGCGCTTCAGGCTGATCAAGAGAAGCAGCCGTAGCCTTCGAATCGCCAGAGTTGGCCGCCGGGCTTTGTGCGCACCAGCCCATCGTGACGATTCCAGCCGCCAGGCACGCCGCTAAGCCAATTACACGCTGCATCGTCGCCTCCACCCCGCGTCCTCTCTTCGAAAACGCTCCCGCATCAAGCCAAGGAAATCGAGATACATCAATCTAAAGTGAGGTTATCACGAACACTGCACAGTGCACGTGCGTGCTTCAAGTCTGCGCGGAATCCGCTAGTCTCCGCCCAAAGTTCATTCCTGCGAAAAGTCCAGCACCGCAATCTTGTTATCTTTGGTCAGCTGGAGCGACAAGAAAAGCTCCACATTTTCGTAGGTCGCCCGGTATTGGTAGCTGCGCCGTTCTCCTTCGTCGCCTCGCTTGATCAGCTCCAAGGACTTTAAGGACCCAAGTTCCTTCAAATAGCCGCTAATTCCATCAATTGTTTCAGGGAAGAGCTTCGCTCGCAGTTCGGGAGTAAATCGATCCGGATTGGCTTTCCCGGAGGCTATCTCCTGTAGAAGATTTCGCACCAACAGCGTTGTGTGCGGTTCTTTGTCTTCGATCGGCTTGATCTCCGTCGGCATCAGCGCTGGAACATAGAGTCCCGCCACGGTGTGCGCAATCTTGCCCGGTTGCGCGTGGCCGGCGTCGAGATTGGTTAGAACCACGACCGTCAGCTTGTCGTCCACGTATCTGGAAATATCGCAAGTAAATCCCTGCCAGGCTCCTCCGTGCTCGATCACCTTGTGCCCGTTGATCTCCTTAATCTCCCATGCAAATCCGTAGTTCGCTTTATTGGGCTGCCCGTTATTAAGCTTCATCACGGTCCACATCTGTTCGAGACTCGACCTTTTCACGAGCTTCTCGGTGTAGAGCGCCGCGTCCCATTTCTCCAAATCCAGGACAGTAAAGTAGAGCGTCCCATCCGCAGTTGAATTAAACGTGGGTGAGACCCATTCCTGATTTTTCAGCTCCCCCTTGTCCAGTTCGTAGCCTGCCGCGCGGTGGGGAATGATGTCCCTATCGCTGATGATTCGTGTCGAAGTCATTCCCAATGGCTTGAAGATGCGCTCCTGCAGATAATCGCCATAAAATTTCCCCGTCACCTTGTGAATTAAGATTCCCAACAACACATAATTGGTATTGCGGTAGCTCCAATCTTCACCGGGCTTGAAGTCCATTGGCATCGCGGCAATTCTTTTGTAGAGCTCGTCTTCCGTCATATCCAGCCGCAGATAGAACGGACCGTCCGGCTTGGTGCGCGGCCCGTTCTCATATTCGCCAAGCCCCGAGGTATGGCTCAGCAGATTTCGAATCTTGATGCCCTTCCAGATTTCAGGCGCCTCTGGAAAATATTTCTGAATGGGGTCGTCAAGCCCGACTTTTCCTTCCTCCACCAGAATCATTACAGCGGTTGCTGCAAATTGCTTCCCCACCGACCCCGATTGAAAAATCGTATCTGTCTTCACGGCCACGTCCCATTCCAGGTTAGCTGTGCCGTAGCCTTCCGCTTTGACGATCTTGCCGTCTCGATAGACGCCCAAGGCAAGGCCGGGAATCCTCTCGCGCTGCATCTCGCCACGGACGTAACCATCCACCTTCGCGTCGTCATCCGGCGCGGACGATGAGGACGTACCAATTGCCAGCAATACCGCACAAAACAGCAGCGCACCACTCCTCAACAAGAGTTTTCTCATTGCGCCTCCGCACAGGCCTAAGCCAAATGGGAATACAACATTTCCCCCGCATTAGCCAGTATTGTTCTACCGCATCCGCAAAAACGTCAGCGTATAAATCTAAGCAAATCGTCTTTCGGCTATATCGATAAACGAAAAAAGAGCGCACACTACTTGCGAGGGTAACCACATGCTAGCCGTTGCAGGTGTCTGGAAGAAAAAGCGCGACGACTTGAAATCCAAGCGGAACTCTCTCTTCGAGAAATACGCCAAGCATCCTGATGAATTTCACCTGGCTCTGGAAATTAAGAAGATCGACGACGAAATCGCCGAGTGTACCCAGCACGTGGAACAAGAACGCCGCTCCGAGCGCTCTTCCTCGCCCGCGAAAAAGCAACTGACACTCCATAAGTAAGAAATCCATCCAGTGCGTCCCTCGGAGGCGCCGAATCTCTTCTAACCGCCACTTGGCGTGCGCCGCTCAATATGCTCTTCTATTATGGACGCCATGCGACTGCTGCAACCATCATCTTCCCGCCGAAGCCCCGCAATTCGCTGGCTCGTTACCTCGTTGCTTCTATTCATCGCTCCAGCCTCTTCATTTGCGCAACAGGACCAGGATAACGGGCCGGTCATCCGCTTTGTCCGCAACCCCGATCCCGCGCCCGATTTCAAACTAACCGCGCTCGATGGCAAGCCCATCACCCTCGCCGCTCTCCAAGGCAAAGTTGTCTTGTTGAATTTCTGGGCTACTTGGTGCGGACCTTGCCGCGCCGAAATTCCTGATCTCGTCGCTCTTCAGGAACGCTACAAAGGCCGTCTCCAAATCATCGGGCTCAATGTCGATGACGAAGAAGCCGATATTCAGCAGTACGTCCAGGAAACCGGCATCAACTATCCCGTCGCCATGACTTCCAATGATGTCCGCATACAATTCGGCGGCATCCCCGCCCTCCCGACGTCTTTCGTGTTGGATACCGAGGGCCGCGTCGTCCAGAAACATGTGGGCCTCTGGAATCCCGCGGTTTACGAAACCGAAATTCGCGCGCTGCTCGGCATGCCCATCATGGGCAAGATTGAAACGTTTGAGGATAAGGGCGAGGTCTTCCTGTCACACGCCGATCGCGCCACCGAGCTTCCCGGCGTCGATCTTTCCAAACTCACGCCCGAGCAAAAAAAGGTCGTCCTGCATCGTTTCAATGCCGACACCTGCACCTGCGGCTGCAAATTCACTCTCGCTCAATGCCGCATCTGGGATTCCGCCTGCGCTGTCAGCAAAGCCGCCGCGGAAAAAATCATCGCCGAAGTCTCCTCTGATCCAAGAACTCCGGTAAGTCCCGCCGCGCCGAACACTCCTGCAGCTCCGCCGGCGCCTGTCGAGAAGCCATCTCCTTCCACACCATCGCCCGCGCCTCCGCAGCCATAGAAACAAAAATGATCTCGGCCGCGGAATACCCTACTAAAATGCGGGTGAATCTCGCATCACTCTGATCCGTCGCAGTTACCCTCTCCGCCGCGAGCCCTGTTACTCTTTTTGCCGTCGATGCCCGCGCTCGCAAAAATTCTATTCTTTCTCGCTCTCGTCCTTTCTTTCACTGGGCTTCTTTCTCCTCCCGTAGCTCTCACGCTCGGAATCTTGTTCGGTTTGTGTTTCGCGCATCCGTACGCGGGAGCCACTCGGACATTCGCGAGAATTCTTCTGCAGGTCTGCGTTGTCGCACTCGGCTTCGGAATGAATTTGCACGAAGTGCTCAAAGCAGGCCGCAGCGGCTTCGTCTACACCGCGCTGGGAATTTCGTTTGCGCTTCTGGCTGGCCGCGCACTCGGAAGAATGCTGCAAGTTCGCGGGAATTCCTCTTTTCTGATTACGGCCGGGACGGCGATTTGCGGCGGCAGCGCCATCGCCGCCATCGGTCCGATTCTTCATGCCGACGACGAAGAGATGAGCGTGTCGCTCGGCACTGTTTTCATTTTAAATTCCGTCGCGCTTCTGATTTTTCCGCCGATTGGCGGCATGCTTCATCTTTCGCAATCGCAATTCGGCCTTTGGGCTGCGCTAGCGATTCATGACACAAGTTCCGTAGTCGGCGCCGCAGCCAAATACGGCCCGCAAGCTCTAGTGATAGGAACGACCGTAAAACTGGCCCGCGCTCTCTGGATTGTTCCTCTGGCTTTCGGCACCGCAGCGATCATGCGCCGTAAATCCAAAAGTCCCGGTGATTCCGAGATTAGCAGCAAGTCAAAAATTCAGTTCCCGTGGTTCATCTTGTTTTTTTGCCTCGCTGCAATTTTCAACACTTACTTTCCGGCGATCTTTCTTTTCTCTCACGCACTCTTTGCGCTCGGCCGTCTCGGTCTCACGGCGACTCTCTTCCTCATCGGCACGGGGATTTCGCGCGCCACACTAAAAGAAGTAGGCTGGCGGCCTTTGTTACAGGGTGTCCTGCTCTGGGCGATAGTCGGGATCATTTCGCTTTACTTCATTCGAATTGGCTGGATTGCGTTGTAAGTACGCATGTTCGCGCGAATCTCTCCGAACGGCGAACGCTCCAGCAGACAAAGCTGCATTTCACGGAATTGTCCCAGCGATTTCGCGGAACTATTTCTTAAGGAGATCCATCACGACGGAGGTCATGGCTTTGACGCCGGTTCGAATGGCGGGATCGGGCACCGGAGCGAATTCGCTGGAGTGTGGCCCAGGCAGGCGCGTGCCCTTTTCCATCGCATCCTTTAGCTTGACCGGGTCAGCAGCGCCGAGCCAGAACATGGAGATTGGCGGCTTGGGATCTTCGAGCGCGAAAAGACTGAAGTCCTCGCTGGCCATGATAGGTTCGCCCGCAAGCACATTTTCTTTTCCGAGCGCGCGTTCGAGCGAAGCGCCGACACGGCGCGTGAGTTCCGGATCGTTGATCGTGGCGGGAACGTGGTCGGGCGCCACGACGACAATAGGTGCGCGCTCGGCGGGAACACCAGCGGCGGCGGCGATTCCGTTCGTGATCCTTGTGATTGCCGTCAGCACTTTTTCGCGCTGCTCGGGATTCATGGTTCGCACGGTGAGCTGCAGGTGCGCTTCGTCGGGAATGATGTTGTGCTTCGTGCCAGCGTGAAATGAGCCGACCGTTACGACTGTCGGAAGCTGCGGGTCCATTTCGCGGCTCACAATCGTTTGTAGCGCGACGACGATCTCCGAGGCGATGACAATGGGATCTTTTCCCGCTTGCGGCGCAGCGCCGTGGCCGCCATAGCCGCGCACCGTAATGTCGACGGAATCAGCGCCGGCAAGAAGCGGTCCGGCGTGCCAGGAAACTTTTCCGGCGGGAATTGCGGAACTGTCATGCAGCGCCAGGACAAAGTCCGGCCTGGGAAATTTCGTGTAGAGTCCTGCACGAAGCATGGCTTGTGCACCGGCCACGGTCTCTTCGGCCGGCTGCCCAATCAAGATCACCGTGCCGCTCCATCGATCCTTGAGCTGCGCAAGCATCCGCGCAGTGCCAAGAAAAACCGTCATGTGCAGATCGTGACCGCAGGCATGCATTACGCCGACTTCGCCGCCGCCAGCGCGGGCAACTTTTACATGGCTGGTGTAGGAGAGGCCGGTGTTCTCGATGATGGGAAGTGCGTCCATGTCGGTTCGCACGTATACAACGGGGCCGGGGCCGTTTTTCAGGGCGGCGACGACGCCGTACGCATTCAGACCGGAATCAGCGTATTGGCCGAAATGATCGGTGACTTCGTAGCCGGATTTTCTTAGGTCTGCGGCGATCAGCGCCGAAGTCTCCTTTTCTTGTGTGGAGAGTTCGGGATTTTCGTGGAGATGTTTGTAGGTTGCCAGGAGCGAGTCGGCTTCTTTGTTGATGCGCTGGTCTAGATCGTTTTGGGCGAAGAGCGGCACGCAGATGCAGAGTGCGGCGGCGAGAGAAAGCATGGCTGTTCGAATGGTGGAACCCATTGAGTCACCTCAGAAAGAAGCGGCATCTTAGCATTGGTCGCGGGTGATGATGCCCACTCATTTCATTTCTGCTGTGGGGCGGTGCGCACCGACTGAAGCCTGTGCTACTAGCAGGTTGCTACGGAGCGACTTGCGGGATACACTCTCGCCACAAATCCTGGAGTTGATTCTCAAAAAAGATTCGAATGGAGGCAGCGCGTGAATCGCCGATTTAGTTTTTTGGTCATCGCACTTGTATGTGCAGGATTTCTCAGCGTGGGCGGGGCGTTTTCCCATCCCGCGCCGCAGACCACGCGAAAGGTGTTCAATGCGCCGGAGAAAACGGTGCAGGCACCCTACAGCGACGGCATACTTGCTGGGAACACGCTCTATTTAGCCGGGCGGATTGGGCTGGACCCGAAAACGGGAAAGCCGCCGGCGGAAATCGAAGATGAAATCAAGCTCATGCTGGATAGTTTGAAGGGGACTTTGACGCAGGCTGGAATGACCATGGACGACCTGGTGTATGTGCAAATCGCGTGCACGGATTTATCTCTCTTCGATAAATTCAATCCCATCTATACGAGCTACTTCAAGACTAAGGACTTCCCCGCGCGGGAATTCATTGGAGCGGCTGCGCTTTTGCGCGGCGGGCATTTTGAGTTGCAGGCTATCGCCGTTCGCCATTAACCTCGCGTGTGGGATTCTGCAACGAGGTCAAATCAGCGTCTTGACCAGCTTGAAGGAACGGCCCGAGGCAAGTTTCGGCTCGGGGTAATGGCTGAAGGAATTGTTTCTTACTCCCTGAGCTGGCTGGGCTGCGGCGGCGCCCACCCGGGTTGATGGTGAATTCGCCTTTAGAAGAACAGGCATAGGGAACAAAATGGCGGCCCGGGTCATCAAAGCAACGGGCATGCCTCTGCAAGAATGCCCGGATATCGTCACACAGTCTCGGCTAATTTGACGGCAATTGACCATATACGGTCTATTCTGCAAGAGCCCTTCCTCGCATTATCCATGTAAGTCATTTATAATGAACATTTTAATTATGGATAAGATTTAACATCCGGTGGAGATGCTAATGCATCCACTTAACCTCGCAAGGACGGTAACAATGTTGAGGATTACGACGGAGAAGAAGCGGGGTCGAACGGTCCTGAGCGTCGAAGGGCGCTTGGCGGGAGCATGGGTCGGGACGCTCGAGCAGTGTTGGCGGGAGCGGGCGCCAGAGGAGAAGTTTAGCGTGGATTTGTGCGGCGTGAGCTTCATTGATGCGGCTGGCAAGGTGCTGCTAAAGGAGATCCACCAGCAAGGCGGAAAATTGATTGCAGAAGGGTGCCTAAACCAGGCGATCGTCGAAGAAATTGAGGGCCGCGACCGGACCGGGAAGTCCGGGTGCTGGGGCCGGAAGAAAGGCTCGCACATTATTTTCTACGTGGCGTTTTTCAGCTTGGTGTTGACGCCGGTGGTTGCGCGCGGGCAAGGAACCGGAAGACAGAATCCGCTGCCAGGGAATGCGCCGAGCGGAGTGATGCGGCTGACGTTGGATCAGGCGGTAAGCCTGGCGCTGAAACAGAATCCGACGGCCCAGATCGCGATTTTGACTGCGGCTGAAAGCGTGCAGGACAAAAATGTGGCGCGGGCGGCTCTGCTGCCGCAGGCGAACTTGAGTGTGACGGACACCGTCGAGCGGCTCAACCTTCAGGCGTTTCTTGGCGCGCGAATACCCGGATTTCCCCAACATGCGGGTCCTTTCCAGGTCTTCTCGGCGGGGCCGGTATTCAGCGCGCCAGTGTTTGATTTGACGCTGTTCCGCCGGTACCAGGCCGCGCGAGAAACGGCGAACGCCAGCAAGGCAGATAGCCTCTCCACGCGTGAGCAAGTGATTTTGCTGGTGGTGTCGCAATACATCGGGACGCTGCGCGCCGTGGCCAACGTGCAAGCGTCGCAATCGCGAGTCGAATTGGCGCAAGCGCTTTACGACCAAGCGGCGGACGTTCAAAAGGAAGGCGTTGGCACGGGGATCGACACGCTGCGCGCCAATGTGGAGCTGCAAAACGAGAAGCAGCGGCTGCTGGAGGCAGAAGCCGACCGCGATACGTCACTTTTTGGACTGAGCCGTCTGCTGAATCTGGACCCGCGACAGGTGATCGAATTAGGAGACTCGCTTAGCTTCTTTGATACACCGCAACCGGATGTCATATCGAGCATCGATTCCGCGCTCGCGGAGCGGCAGGAGTGGAAGGCGCTACAAGAACAGCTTAAATCGGCGGGACTGCAAAAAAAGGCTTCGTCGGAATCGCGGCTGCCAAAGGTGGATTTTACCGGCAACTGGGCCTACTTGGGAGGATCGTCGACGACGGGCATACCGACATACAACTACGAAGCGGAGGTAAGCGTGCCGCTATTTACGGGCGGCAGGATTCACGCGGAAATCGTTCGAGCAGACTTGGAGATTCAGAAGTTGCAACAGCAGGAAGACGACTTGCGGAATCAGATCGCGCTGGACGTGAAGACGGCGCTGATTAATTTGGATTCGGCGCGGAACCAGGTGGCCGTGGCGAATCTCGGGGTGCAGCTCTCGAAAGAGGAAGTGGATCAGGCGCGGGACCGCTTCAAGGCTGGTGTGGCAAACAATATTGAGGTGATCCAGGCGCAGGATTCGCTGGCGCGGGCGAACGACAATCAGATCGCGGCGCTTTACCGGTTCAATCAGGCGCGCGCGGACTATGCGCGTTCGATTGGACAGATGGAAAAGGTGTACTCGAAGTGAGGGGACGATGAGCATTGAGATTGAAGTAGGGCTGGAAAACGCGGCAAAGGCACGACCGGTTGTTGAAGAAGTGCCATTCGAGAAGGAGCAGCCGAAAGGGCTGGCGAATCCGAAGATGCAGCGGCTGGCGATTCTTGGTGGCGTGGTGCTGCTCGCCGCGATCGTCGGACTTTTTCTCTACTACCACAATCGTGAAAGTACGGATGACGCGCAGATCGATGGACACATCACGCCGATCGCTTCAAAGATTTACGGGAAAGTGGCGAACGTTTTGGTGGACGACAACCAAGCGGTAAAAGCGGGCCAGATACTGGTGAAGATCGATCCGCGCGATTACCAGGCGGCCGTGGACCAGGCGAAGGCGGCGCTGGACTTGGCGGAAGGCGAGGCGCGGTCTGCGGGAGTCGACGTACCGAGGACGGCGGAGAACGTCGCCAGCGGGAACTCAAACGCGGATGCGCAGTTGCTGGGATCGCAAGCGGACCTGGCTCGGGCCCAAGTGACTTATGAGCAGGCGCAAACGGCGGATTTAGCCTACGCGCAAGCAAACGTGGACAAGAGCACTGCGAATGCGGCTTTGGCGCAAGCGGATTTGGCGCGGTACAAGCCACTGATGGAGAGGGACGAAATTTCGAAACAGCAATACGACGCCGCGAAAGCGAATGCGGATGCCACGGCAAGCGCATTGAAGGCAGATCAAGAAAAGCTGTCGCAAGCGCAGCGCAATGTGGAAGTGGTGAAAGCTCAACTGGACGCGGCAAAGGCGCGGGTGCTGCAAGCACGGGCCGGTGTGGAAGGAGCGCAAGCGGACAAAAAGCAGGTGGGCATGCGTACAGCGGATGCGCAAGCGAAAGTAGCCAAGGTAGCTCAAGCGCGCGCGGCGCTGGATGCAGCATTTTTGAATCTGGGTTACACGGACGTGGTTGCACCCGTGGATGGCGTGGCGACGCACAAGCAAGTGGAGACGGGACAAATCGTGCAAGCTGGCCAGGGATTGCTGGTGGTGGTGCCGCTGCAAGACGTGTGGGTGACTGCGAATTTCAAAGAGACGCAGCTGAGAAATATGCACGCGGGACAGAAGGCGGAAGTGAAAGTGGATACGTATGGAAAAACATTCAGCGGGCATGTGGATTCGATCG
>Ga0210394_10006668_pt1 | contig 12430 bp, 15 predicted proteins | sample IncBWC12MmetaG_FD_160121 | JGI IMG/M metagenome (GOLD analysis project Ga0210394, IMG submission 160121) | Forest soil microbial communities from Barre Woods Harvard Forest LTER site, Petersham, Massachusetts, United States - Inc-BW-C-12-M | ecosystem: Environmental > Terrestrial > Soil >... | reverse complement strand
GCGGAGGGCATTATGGCCAGCGGTCATGTGAGCCGCATCGAAAGGCCGAACACATGGCCGCACCGACCAAGGCTGCATGCGCGAAGATTCTTCTTGCCAACTCGGAGCCGTCCACACATGGGGGGTATAGCTGCCGCGCCAGCAAGTGCACGGCGAGGCAGTTTTTGACCCACAGCGGTCATCGCGGCGGCTTTCAATTTGCCGCAGCAAACGCTTGGTCGCTTCATTCGATCATTCGGCGCGGGGCCGGCCGAATGCTCGCCCCGCGGACTCATCAAATCACCGCGCCGGGCCGGCACCGCTTGCCAGGTGTTGGCACCAATAATCTGTGACGTGTGACTATTAGGGCACACGTTTTAGTACGTTCTAGAGTTACGATCATTGCCGCCGATCTTGGGGGGCAGTCAATGTGCAAGAATTTGCCGATTGCTGCCGCACTCGCGACAGTCGTCAGTACTTCAGCTTTCGCGGCCGACATGCCGCTCAAGGCACCGCCGCCGCCCGCGCCGATCGTCTCATGGACTGGCTTCTATGTTGGCGGCAATGTTGGTTACGGATGGGGCGACCCACGAACTAACGTCGCAGGCAGCGCTACCTTCTTCTCATTTCCGGGAAACTTTGCGGATGTACCCGCCGGCTTCCCCAGCACAATTGCCTTCGCGGATTCAAATACTGCTAGACTAAGAGCCGATCCGGAAACTTCTTGAGTCGGATGAATCGGATGTGATTCGTTGTTGGGCGCTTGATTCGCCAAGGAGCGCCCGATGTGGACACCCGAACACCGCCGCGCTGCGAACCGCAACGGCCTGCGTTACCCGAGTGATCTGACCGATGCTGAGTGGGCGATTGTGGAGCCCTTGATCCCGCCTGCGAGACATGGCGGGCGGCGACGCTCGGTGGATGTACGGGAGGTTCTGAATGGGATTTTCTACATCCTGTGGACCGGATGCCAATGGAAGGCATTGCCCAAGGACCTGCCACCCAAGAGCACGGTGCACGACTATCTCGCGCTCTGGAACTGGGACGGCACGTTGGAGGGCATCCATCACGAACTGTACGTCGCGGTTCGCGAGCAAGAAGGACGGGAGCCGAGCCCGACAGTAGCGATCATCGACTCGCAGACCGCGAAGGGTGCGCAAAAGGGGGGCCTTCGCTCGATCCTTCGGGCTACGACGCGGGCAAGAAGGTCAAGGGTCGCAAACGGCACATCCTGGTCGACACGCTGGGCCTGTTGTTGAACGTTGTCGTTCAACCCGGCGATGTTCAGGACCGTGACGGTGCTTTCCACTTGCTGCGGCGGACGCGACGACTGTTCCCGTTCATCAAACGCATTTTTGCCGATGGCGGATACGCAGGACGCAAGATGGCGTTGACCGTGTGGCGTACCGGCGCCTGGAGACTGCAGATCGTCAAGCGATCGGACGCCGACGGATTTGCAGTGCTGCCCAAACGGTGGATTGTCGAGAGGACGTTCGCCTGGATCAGCCGCAATCGCCGCCTGGCTCGAGACTTCGAGCGTTATGCCGTAACCGTTGCTGCATTCGTTCGGCTCGCCATGATCCGCATCATGCTCAGGCGGCTTGCTGCAAATCCCTCGTCATGAATCCAAACTTCCCGGATGGGTTCTAAGAGGCGCAATCGGTGGCGCTCAGTTCGGCTATAATTATCAAATTAATCCTCGCTGGGTTCTAGGCCTTGAGTCAGATTTTCAGGGATCTGGTCAAACTGGAAGCAATGCCAGTATCGACCAACTCTCGGGAGCTATTTGCACGGGCGCTACTTCTATTCCCGCGCCGTCGCATTGCTTTCAAACTAACCCGTTTGTCGGATCGGCTGCGACCGGATATGAGGCTAAGATCGGATGGTTCGGTACGGTCCGGGGTCGAGTTGGGTTTTTGATCACCGATCAGGTGTTGGTCTACGGGACTGGCGGCTTGGCCTACGGTCGCGTCGAGGTGTCGGGCACATCTACTCCATCTTCCTCTGCCAACTTTGTTTTTAGTACTACCCCCTTTGCAACCGCCAGCTCCGCATTCAGCGCAGCGAAAACTAATGCCGGATATACGGTGGGCGGCGGCGTAGAGGGAAAATTACTGCCGTGGCTGCCTGCAAACTGGACGTGGAAGTTGGAATACCTCTACCTCGATCTCGGGTCGCTCAACTCTTCGGCTCCCTTCGGGGGCACCCTAACAGCCTTTGTGCCAGCAATATCGCCCGCTACCGGAGCTGTCGCCATACACACGCATTTCTTTGACAATATCGTGCGCGTCGGCCTCAATTATAAATTCGGCAACTGATTAACACTCCTGCTCAATCGTCCTGGCTGGCCGAATTTGGCGGCCGGGAAATGTCCTTCAGTATCTGCCGCGGCACGCTTGGCAGCGTGGCGATGTTCACCGCGATTAGGAATGCCTCGTTCGCACGTCTGTTGATTGGGCGCTGATCGCCGATAGTTTTCCGCAATGCGAATGTCGTTATTGGCCCCTTAGCTGCCGCACCGGCCGACGACAGCCGTGGCAGCTTTCGGGCGCAAAACGGACTCCAATATCGAGTAGTCACGCGCCGCCGTGATCAGTGGAAAATCCGTGGAGTGGGCCTAGGACGGTCTGCAAACCGATGAAATTACGAGGTACGCCCTACTCTCTCCCAAGAGCCGGCCGCACCTTTTTTGGAAACTATGACTGAGCCAAGGCAGAAGGCGAACGGCAGCAGATGCGTGTTTGAGTTCAAAGGACACCGTTCAACAACAACGGTGCTAACCGACAAAAATCGCCGCGCAATCGTCAAAATACGAGCGCGACCGCAACGATGAACACGACGCCTGAGGCAATCATCAGAATCTCGAGGGCGTCGTAGCGCGGAACGTAACCGTTTGAACGTCGTACGCCTTGCACGGACATGGCTGTACTCCCTGTCGACAAACGCCGATTTATTCTTTGGCTTCTTATTTACGTTGGGAATGCGAGCCGTAGCATTCCGCATCAAGTCTCTTTGGGCAGACGTTCGGCGGCTCGGCAGTTATTGCTGCGCGTCCGAACGGCCAACGACATAAGTTGCGACGCGATGGATTCTCCGGCCGGCAAACCTCTTATGAGGTGTTGCACATGCCGTATTGAGAAACGCGGCGCCGAACTCCTGACAAGAATCCCTGGTGGGCGAGGGGATTGCGGCCGCGATGGACGATACGGCGACGGAGGAAGCGGGCGTCGGCGCAGTCAACCCGATCGGCAACGCCCATGCGCTTATGCGCGTGAGCGAACCGACTGCGGTTGCGACAACGGCGATGCCGACCAGCGCGTACGCCATGGTCGTGAGGATTTTCGGCCGCCGGACGGACCGATCCAGAGGCCTCACCTCTGCCCGGGGCAACCGCTTGGCAATCCGATGGTCACGACGCGGGAGCGCCAACCGGCCTCTGGTATTGACCTGTGGGCTTTGCGGCTGCGGCGAATGACCGTGCTGCCAGGCGCGCCATTCCAACGGTTGAATATTGATCGGGGTGCCGAAGTCGCAATTGATCCAGTCGCCGGCATTGTTCTGCTGGCAAGGAAATTCAAGAGTCGAGATCGCTCTGCCGTCGCGGACACGAAGCTCAACGCCGCGATTGCAAGGCGCCGTCGAGATCGGATGCCAAGGGTGCGAGCGAAAGTGTAAAGCAAACGCCATATCGCAACTCGTCGGCTTGGCTCGCGGCGCAGGCGTTGACGAAAGCGCGCCAACGCGATGCCGCACGCGGCTCGGACGTCATGGCGTCAACCGTAGGGGCGCACCGGCGACCGCTCTACTCTACGCAAGTTAGAGTCCAATACCGAAAGGGATAGGAAACCCGATACGAAGGTTTAGGGCCGCTGGGGCAAGGAAAATGGCGGTTCAAATGCCGGCGCGAAACCGCGTCATGACGACGATGATCGCCACTTGCATCAGCCCTTGCAGGGCGACGGCGTAAAAGTACCATCGCATCCAGTAGCTGATTTTTTTCATATCCGGCTCGCGCTTTTGCAGCTGGAGACAGACGTAGACGTTGACCGGCGTCAGGAAACCGAGTCCCTGGATCGTCATCAACGTGACCAGGATCAGCGCCGCGGCCACCCAGCCATAGGCCGGCCAATCGAGCGCGGTGTAGCCCAAGGCGACGGCCAGAAACCAACCGGTGGTGCCGGAGACGATCGACACCGTCGGCATCAGGAACAGCGTGCGCGGGGTCAGCCGCCGCACGATTTCACGGCGCACCGAAAGATCGACGCGGCGCAGGATCGGACCGAGCACAAATCCCATGAACAGATCGACGCCGGTCCATAACAGGCTCGAGAACACATGGACGAAGTCGAGCAGCCAGATATTGCCGGCGACGATGACCGCGATCATGGCGGCGATCGCGGCCAGCGCCCACGGCAGATAGCGCCACCGGATCAGGCCCTCCGACGTTTCGGCCGCGATGACCGTCATCAAATCTCCTTCAGCCCCTTCGCATATTGCTTGAAGCGCCGCACGTAAATGTCTGCGGCGCCGGCGATCGACTTGATCGCGGCCTCGTCGAGCGTGCGGATGGCGCGCGCCGGCGAGCCGACGATCAAGGAATTATCCGGAAACGTCTTGCCCTCGGTGACCAGCGCGCCGGCGCCGACCAGAGAGTTTGCGCCGATGCGTGCGCCGTTGAGCATGATCGCGCCCATGCCGATCAGCGAATTGGCGCCGACCGTGCAGCCATGCAGAATGACGTTGTGGCCGATCACGCAATTTTGCCCGATGGTGAGCGGGAAGCCGGGATCGGTGTGGAGCGTCGCATTGTCCTGGATCTGCGAGCGCTCGCCGAGCTCGATCCATTCGTTGTCGCCGCGCAGCACCGCGCCGAACCACACGCTGGCGTCGAGCTGCAACCGCACCTTGCCGATCAGCGTCGCGTTCGGCGCGACCCAATAGCGGCCGGCTTCCGGAAATTCCGGCTTTTGGCCGTCGAGCTCGTAGATCATGAGTCCATTCCCCTTTACGGGGGAACGGATATCAGACGTGGAGCAGCGCTTGAAGCGCGAGCACGACCACGGTTCCGGACATCAGGCTCCATAGCCCGGCGATCACGGTCGCCACCATGACGAGGTCGGTGCGGCGTTTCTCGAGCCGGTGGCCGCGCAGCGTGTTGCGCATGATGATGTAGGGCGCCGAGAACATCAGCAGCGGAATGGCGGCAAAGCGCCCCGCCACCGGGCCGACTTCGAGTTGCCGAAAGCTCGGGAAATGCTTGGCGAACAGCCGATAGCCGCTGGCGCAGAATCCGGCCGCGGCAAAGCCCCAGGCCAGTGCGAAAAACGACTCGATAGCCTCCGGCGTGATCGCCTGCGGCATGGCTGTGAACATTCCGGCCTCATTTCGAAGGAGCATGATCTTTTCCGAAAACCGGTAGCCACTTTTCGGGATCATGCTCTGGTCGGAAATTCATCGCAGAGGACGCCGCGGGCCGCCACGGCTTGCTTAAGGAAAGGTTAACGCGCGTGCCGTACTCAATGGCGAGTCTCCAAAAGGGCCACGAACATGACGGCTCACGTCCTCCCCCAACGCAATATCCGCCGGACCGCGCGCGGCAGGCTGATGCTGCCGTTCGCCTGCCTCGCTTTGCTGGTGCTCGCGGCCGGGTTTGTCGTCTCGTACATGCTGTGGCCGACCTGGCCGAGCGCGCCAGTCGCGCTCGATGCGCCGGCAATGCCGATCACTGTCGCCAATGTGCTGTTCGACGTGCCGCCGGCGGCGATCCGCGCCGCGGTGCAGCGCCATCCGGGACCCCACGAGCGGGTCGACCTCGCCTTCCTATGGCCGTCGCTTAAGCCGCCGCAGCCGGACGCCAAAGGCGCCGACCAGCCAGCGGCGGAAAATGACGGCGATGCGGCGGCAAAACCGGTCGATACCACCCAGCGGCTGTTCGTGACCATCGCCGGACTGGGCTCCATGCTGCCGCCCGCGGAGCGGTTGCGCACCATCTATCCGCGCTACATCGAGGCGCAGGCCAGTGCCGGCCCCGATAGGCTCGCCATCGTGGCGTTCCGCGCCGGCACGCCGTATGAGGGCGAGGACCTGGTCTATGTCGGGACCAACCCTGAGCAGTTCTTCGCCCGCTGCACGCGCCAGGTCGGCACCGTGCGCGGCACCTGCCTGCACGAGCGGCTCATCGATACCGCCGAGGTCACGCTGCGCTTTCCGCGCGACTGGCTTGAAGACTGGCGCGGCGTTGCCACCGGCGCCGACCGGCTGATGGCGCAATTGCATCCGCAGAAAAATTGACGGCGCGGCAGCTCAGGCCAAATCCATGTCCAAAATCGGCATTTCAAGAATATAGGACTTCTGCCGTCCCTTCTCGTCGTCAACGAACAATACGCCGATGAACTCGTCGCCGAGATAGGCTTCGAGCGAATCCCTTTTCTTCGGCCGCGGCACGACACGAATGCCTTCGTTGTCGAATTTGCGCCTGAGGTAGGTATTGAGGACCTTGAGTTGATCGATATCGCTCACCTGTCCTAGATCGATTTCCATACGGAAATTATAGGAGCGCTCGTCGTCTTCATCGTCGACGTTGAGATCGCCCAGCCTCTCCTCGCCGATATAGACTTCGGCCAAATCGTCCTTGCGCGGCTCCGGCACCACGCGGATGCGCGAGTTGCCGAACAGTTTTTTGAGATAAGCGTCGAGTTTTCTGACTTCTTGAACGTCCACCGCATGTCTCCTGGAGAATAGGTTCGCATAGCACGCGGTGGCGGCGGCAACAATCGCAGCGATGACAGGGTTTTCCCCGTCAAATGCCGTCGTGAAAAATCTGGTCCATGGTGCGGGCGGGCTCAGGGCAGCCGGCCTGGCCGATCACCTTGGCCGGCACGCCGGCTACCGTGACGTTGTTCGGCACCGGCTTGGTCACCACCGAGCCGGCGGCGATGCGGGCGCAATGGCCGACCTCGATATTACCGAGGATTTTTGCGCCGGCGCCGATCATGACGCCGTAGCGGATTTTGGGATGGCGGTCTTCCCATTCCTTGCCGGTGCCGCCCAAGGTCACGTCGTGCAGTATGGAGACATCATCGCCGATCTCCGCGGTCTCGCCGACCACGAGACCGGTAGCATGGTCGAGAAAAATGCCGCGGCCAATCTTGGCCGCGGGATGGATATCGCACTGGAACACTGCCGATGCGCGGCTTTGCAGATACAGCGCGAAATCGCGCCGGCCCTTGTGCCACAGCCAATGCATCAGCCGGTGCGTCTGGATGGCATGAAAACCCTTGTAATAGAGCACCGGCTCGATCAGCCGGTGGGTCGCCGGATCGCGATCGACGGTCGCCATGAGATCGGCGCGGAACGCCTCGGCGAGCGCCGGAATATCCTTGAGCGCCTCGGCATAGGCCTGCCGGATCAGTTCGCCCGACAGCGCCGGATGATCGAGCCGCTCGGCCAGCCGATAGACCACGGCGGTTTCCAGCGTGTCGTGGTGCAGAATGGTCGAATAGATGAAAGTGGTGAGCTCCGGCTCGTGCCGCGCGCTCTCTTCCGCCTCGCGGCGGATGCGCGCCCATACCGGATCGACGGTATCGAGGGCCGCCTTGGCCTGATGCTGCGCCATCGGATTGTCTCCCGCTCAACGGCGAAAACGCCGCCTTCTATCATATTGGGGAGCGCTTCCGCCAAAGCCAAGAGTTGCAAAATCTGGTGTCAAAATACTAGGCCATTGGCCTGAAAGCAGGGCCATTGGCCGAGAAACTAGGCCATTGGCTGGGTAATTTTCTGTTTTAGGGCCGTTCGGCGAGGAATTTCAGGACTCCGGCCTTAAACAGCCGGTCGCCGACCGCCAGCATGTGATCCCGGTTCGGAATGGCCAGCACCTGCGCGCCGGGGATGAGGGCTGCGAGCTCTTCCGGCGAACCGGCAACCGAGTCCTTGGTCCCGGCGGCGACCAGAACCGGCATGGCGATGCGGGCCAGCGCCTCACGCTCGAGCGGCTGGCGCGAGCCGCGCATGCAGGCGGCCAGCGCCCGCAGGTCGGATCTGGTCTGCTCGGCGAAAGCGCGGAACGCATAGCCCGTGGTATCGGTCACATCCGCGAGCGAGGGCGCTTCGAGCGCTTGCGCAATCACGTCCGGCTGCAATCCCACGCCGCCGACGAGGCGGCCGCCGACGCCGCCGAGTACGGCGGAACGCACATGGCCGGGGTTGGCGACCGCGAGGAACGTCGTGTTCCGCGCGCCCATGGAATAGCCCATGACGTCGGCGCGCGGCAGGCCGAGATGATCGATCAGCGCGCGCACGTCGTCGGCCATGATGGCGCTGTGGTAGGCGGCCGGATCGTAAAGTTTTGATGAGGCGCCATGGCCGCGATTGTCGAGCGCGACGACCCTGCGCCCTGCCCGCTTCAGCGTCGACACCCAGCCCGGCGCGACCCAGTTCACTTCCTTGTTGGAGGCAAAGCCGTGCACCAGCACGATCGGCTCGCCTTCGCCCTCGTCGAGGAAGGCGATTTCCACACCGTCATGGCTAAAACTCGGCATCGCCCGACCATACGGCGCAATCGGCCATGCAGGAAAGTCTGGTGCCATAACCGGCAGATCGGACTAGGCTGCCGGCAACGATAAAATTCACAGGAGGATGACGATGCAACGCATTGTGCTTGCCGGCTTCGCCGCGCTTTTGGTCTGCACGAGCGGCGCCGCCATGGCGCAGGTTTCCGACGACGTGGTGAAAATCGGCGTGCTCACCGACATGTCGGGGCCGGCTTCGACCCCGACCGGTCCGGGCTCGGTGGCGGCAGCCGAGATGGCAGTGGCGGATTTCGGCGGCACCGTGCTGGGCAAGCCGATCACGGTGATTTCCGCCGACCATCAGCTCAAGCCCGACGTTGCCGCCGGCATCGCGCGCGAGTGGTACGACCGCGATCAGGTCGACCTGATCGTCGACGTGCCGGTGTCCGCCGTGGGGCTGGCGGTGCAGGGCGTCGCCAACGAGAAGAAAAAGCTCTTCATCACCCATTCGACCGGCACCGCCGATTTCCACGGCAAGTTCTGCTCGCCCTATACGATGCAATGGGTGTTCGACACCCACGCGCTCGCCGTCGGCACCGCGCAAGAAGTCGTCAAGCGCGGCGGCACCAGCTGGTTCTTCCTCACCGCCGATTACGCCTTCGGCTATTCGCTCGAGAAAGACGCCTCCGACGTGATCAAAGCCAACGGCGGCACGGTGGTCGGTGCGGTCCGGCATCCGTTCCGCACGCCGGACCTGTCGTCGTTCATCCTTCAAGCGCAGGCCTCGAAGGCGAAAGTTATTGGTCTCGCCAGCGGTCCGCCCGACAACGTCAACGCCATAAAGCTCGGCGGCGAGTTCGGCCTTTTTGCCGGCGGCCAGCAGATGGCAGGACTTCTGGTCCTGATCACCGACATCGACGGGCTCGGGCTGAAGACGGCGCAGGGCCTCGTGCTCACGACCTCGTTCTACTGGGACATGGACGACAAGACCCGCGAATGGTCGAAGCGCTTCTTCGCCAAGGTAGGTCACATGCCGACCATGTGGCAGGCCGGCGTCTATTCGTCGGTCATGCACTATCTGAAAGCCATCAAGGCCGCGGGCACCGACGATCCGCTCATAGTCGCGGCAAAAATGCGCGAGATGCCGATCGAGGATTTTTTCTCGCGTAACGGCAAGCTGCGCGAGGACGGCCTGATGGTGCACGATCTCATCCTGGTGCAGGTGAAGAAGCCGGAAGAATCGAAATATCCGTGGGACTATTACCAAATCCTCGCGCATATCCCCGGCGATCAGGCGTTTGGGCCGCCCAATCCGGCTTGCCCGTTGGTCAAAGGCTGAGCGCTGCGTTCAACGGCGTGCGCCGTGAGTGAGACGCAAACCGCGGACTCCGCCGAACGCGGGGCCGCGGCTGCTTTTGACGTGAGGAAACTCACGCCGGCATTTCTCGAAAATCCCTATCCGACATACCACGCGCTCCGCCAATTCGATCCCGTCCACCTGATGCCGGACGGATCGTATTTCCTGACGCGCTATGACGATTGCCTGGCGGTCTACCGCGATACGGACACTTGGAGCTCGGACAAGAAACTCGATTTCCGGCCGAATTTTGCCGACAGCCTGCTCTACGAGCACCACACCACGAGCCTGGTGTTCAACGATCCGCCTTATCACACCCGCGTGCGCAAGCTTTTGGCTCCCGCTTTCACCCCGCGGGCATTGCGTGAATTGCAAACAAGGATCGAAACTCTCGTCGATCGTCTTTTGGAGACAGCGGCCGAACGCGGCGAGATCGACCTGATTGCGGATTTTGCCGCCGCGATTCCGATCCAGCTCATCGGCGACATGCTCGGCATTCCGCAAGGCGAGCGCCAGCCGTTGCGCGGCTGGTCGCTCGCCATCCTCGGCGCGCTCGAGCCAGTGCTCAGCCGCGAGCAATTCGACACCGGCGTCCGCGCGGTCGCGGAGTTCAAGGATTATTTGAGCGACATCGTCGCGCGCCGGCAAAACAGCGACGCCAACGATCCGGCGGAAATTTTGTCAAAGCTCATCGCCGGCACCGGCCTCACCGCGGCCGGCGCGACAGGCGAACGCCTGTCAAAACTCGAGCTCATCCACAATTGCATTTTTCTGCTCAACGCCGGGCACGAGACGACCACCAACCTGATCGGCAACGGCGTCGATCTTCTCATCCGCCATCCCGACGTCATGAACGACCTGCGCCATCATCCGCGGACAATCGAAACGGCGGTCGAAGAATTTTTGCGTATGGAAAGCTCGAACCAGCTCGGCAACCGCCGGGCGGCCAAAAACACCACGCTCGGCGGCGTCGCCATGGCCGCCGGAACCTACGTGCACATCGGCATCGGCGCCGCCAATCGCGACCCGACGCAATTTCCCGATCCCGACCGCCTCGATATCCGCCGAGAGCCGAACCGCCATCTCGCCTTCGGCACCGGCATCCACGCCTGCGCCGGCATGTCGCTGGCCCGCATGGAGGCGCAAGTTGCGATTGGCCGGCTGCTGCAGCGTTTTGGCCGGATCGAGCCGGCGGGCGCCTTTACGAGAAGAGGCCGCGCGCGCTTTCGCGGCTTCAAGTCTTATCCGGTGCGCGTCAGCGCGCCGTAATCGCCAGCAATTGCAATTCGGCTTGCCTGACGCGGCGCGCCTTGCGCCAGCGAATGTAGCGCAGCGTCATGCGCTCGGCCGCGGCTTTGCACGACGAGGCAAAGCCGAGCAGCATGAAGGTTGCCCAGAACAGCCACATCGCCAGATCGAGCGCGCTCGCCGTGAGCACGATGGCGGCGCGGCCGAGCAGTTTTACGATGGCGCGAGTTTTGGTCCCCTTGGCGGCGGCAAGCCGCGCCAAGCGCGACACGTCTTGCGGACCCTCGGCGACTTTCAGGCTGTCCAACGCCGCTTGCGTGCCGGCCTTGGTCTCGACGCGGCCGACATTGCCGACCAGCTCGACGATGCCGCCGGCCTCTTCGACCTTGACCGCTTCGCGCGCGATGCGCACCGCCAGCACCGGGTTGAGGCGGCCGCTGCGGCGCGCGGCCTTGACCAAGGTCAGGCCAACCCGCGCCGGCGTCGCGGCTCCGACCGAAACATAGGTCGCAGCGGTGATCGCGATGCCGACGCCGGCGAGGCCGAGGATCCAGGGATCGGCCGGCTTGCCGGTCAGGTAGCGCGTGCCCTCGCGGGCGGCATCGCGGATATCACCAAACACAAAGAGATCGCCGACCGCAGTGCCGGCGAGGCTTGCCCCATCGACCGGCTCGCCGGTCCAAAGCCCCTGCATAAATCGTCCCGCGGTGCCGGCGACCGAGCCTGCCTTGACCTGCGCTTGTTTGGCCTGGTCGGCCAGCGCCGGATCGATGGCGACGCTGCGATCGGCCGCAAGCTCGACAAAGCTTTGCGCCAGATCGTTGTCGCCGGCTGCAAGCGCCCCACGGATTTCGCGCTCCGCAACATCCCGGTTGAAAACGCGATCGAGCGCCCGATCGCTGATCTGGGCCGGGTCATCCACGGCGAGCCGCGCCCGCGCCTCCATGCCGCCGCGAATGACCGCAAACGCGGCGCCTGCAAACAGGACAGCGCCCAAAACCGCAAAGGCGGGATGGCGCAGCACGGCGATGAATCGTTTTCGGCCCAAGGCGTGAATCAAGGCGTGAATCATGGCGCGAATATAGTCTTTCCAATGCGCCGCCGCATTGCCGGCCATTTGCGGCTTTTTGACAACGGCGCGGCCAGCGAAAGCTAGGAATCGCACCGCTGGGCGGCTATGGTGCCGCCCGAACCCGACCCGTTGAGACCATGACGGACAGCATCGTTCCCCACTTCCACAACGACCTGGGCGTGCCCGTGATCGACATCGGCGCCCGGGAATTCATGTGCGTCGGCGCGCTGCCGCCGTTCGACCATCCCCATGTGTTCTGCGACATGG
>Ga0210394_10006667_pt1 | contig 12432 bp, 13 predicted proteins | sample IncBWC12MmetaG_FD_160121 | JGI IMG/M metagenome (GOLD analysis project Ga0210394, IMG submission 160121) | Forest soil microbial communities from Barre Woods Harvard Forest LTER site, Petersham, Massachusetts, United States - Inc-BW-C-12-M | ecosystem: Environmental > Terrestrial > Soil >... | reverse complement strand
CGGCCATTGTCGAACAGCAGCATTTCGGCCTGGCGATATTCGAGAAAGAGCTCGCCGTCGTCGGCGCCCTCGAGGCCCCGCGAGATGACCTTGGCGAGGCGGGTGCGGTCGAGCCCGGCGCGATCGACGAGCGAGGAGGTCGAGTTCATCATTGCGTTCCTTCAATGCGGCCTTTCGCAAAGATAGGTAATGGCGGCCCGATCCGCGAGCGGGGTCGCCAAATCATGTTTTCGCCCCCCAGGGCGGCATGCGGTCAATTGGGCGCGCCAACCGGCGGAATTTCAGACGCTGACGCCCGTTCGCCGCGCCGGACGGGCTATCCCGACAGCCGCTCGATGTCGGCGCCGCAGCGCGCGAGCTTATCTTCCAGCCGCTCGAAACCGCGGTCGAGGTGATAGACGCGGTTGACGATGGTCTCGCCCTCAGCGGCGAGCGCGGCAATGACCAGCGACACCGAGGCGCGCAGATCGGTCGCCATCACCGGCGCGCCGGTGAGCCGCTCGACGCCCTCGATCGTCGCCCGCTCACCGTCAAGCTGGATGCGGGCGCCGAGCCGCACCAGCTCCTGCACGTGCATGAAGCGGTTCTCGAAGATCGTCTCGACGACGTGCGAGGTGCCGCGCGCCCGCGTCATCAGCGCCATCAGCTGCGCCTGCAGATCGGTCGGGAAGGCGGGGAAGGGCGCCGTCGCCACCTCGATCGGGACCAGGTCGGCGCCGTCGCGCGCGATGCGGATGCCCTGATTGGTGGATGACACGGTGACGCCGGTTTGCGTAAGCACGTCGAGCGCGGCCTGCAACAGCTCGGCGCGCGCGTTCTGCAGGAAGATGTCGCCGCCGGCCATCGCCGCCGCCATGGCGTAGGTTCCGGTCTCGATACGGTCGGGCAACACGGCGTGGCGTGCGCCGCCGAGCTTGGCGACGCCCTCGACGATGATCCGCTGCGTGCCGGCGCCGGAGATGTGCGCGCCCATCTTGTTGAGGCAATCGGCGACGTCGACGATCTCGGGCTCGCACGCGGCATTCTCGATCACGGTCGTGCCCTTGGCCAGCGAAGCCGCCATGACCGCCGTATGCGTGCCGCCGACCGTGACTTTGGGAAAGACGATCTTGCCGCCCTTGAGCCCGTTCGGCGCAGCCGCCACGACATAGCCGCTGTCGATCTCGATGTCGGCCCCGAGCTGGGCGAGCGCCATGATCAGGAGGTCGACCGGCCGCGTACCGATGGCGCAGCCGCCCGGCATCGACACCCGCGCCCGGCCCATGCGCGCAACGAGCGGCGCGATCACCCAGAAGCTGGCGCGCATCTTGGAGACGAGTTCGTAGGGCGCGGTGGTATCGACGATATTGGCCGCGGAGACGTGCAGGGTCTGGCCGTGATCGGCAGTCTCGCCGGGCCGCTTGCCGCTGACCATGACGTCGACGCCGTGATTGCCGAGGATGCGCTGCAGGAGCACGACGTCGGCGAGCCGCGGCACATTGTCGAGAATGAGCGTCTCCTCGGTGAGGAGGCTCGCGATCATCAGCGGGAGCGTGGCGTTCTTGGCTCCCGAGATCGGTATCGTGCCGGTGAGACGCCGCCCACCGACGATGCGAATACGGTCCATTGTCACCCCAGCGGCCCCATCCCGGGCCGAGGTTGCTAATCGCTGCCCCGATTGCGGCGAAAGTCGGGTGACTGCGCATGGCGCGCCGGCGCGGCTTCGTCGCCGCTCGGGCTCGCCGCGCGACCGCGCGCTTGCGCCTTGCGCCGCTTGAGGTTTTCGCGCAACGCCGCCGAGAGCCGCTTGCTGCGCGCTTGCTGCTTTAATTCCTTGCCGCGCGAGATCATCGCCGTTCCGCGGCCTACAGCAGGTGACCCAGATCGAGCGCGTGCGGTGCGTAGACACCGAGCGCGAGGATCGCGAGCCCGAGGATCCCAAGTGCGCCGCTGAGCCAGACGAGCGCGATGGCGCTGGTGATCACCGCCGCGGAGGCGAGCACGATGCCGATCTGGAACGCCGCCGAAGCAAGCTCATAGTGATGATATTTCGCCATGGCGAGGTCGCGGCCTTCTTCTGCTTCCTTGGCGCGTTCGGAAAGCTCCTTGCGCCCTTCATGCGTCTCCGGCTCGGAATCGTAGCGCGCGGCGGTTTTTTGCCAAGCCTCGATCTGTTTATCTATTGCGGCCTTCGCCGCCGGATCGGCGGCGGCCGCTGCCGTCACCTTCAACTCTTCTGCGGCAGTCTTAACCAGCGTCATGCGGACGGTCTTGGCCTGGAAAAAGGCCCAGAGGTTCGAAGACTCGACATTGGCGCTGATCGCCTCGGTCTGCGCGCTCTTGCCCAGTGTCTCCGAGAAGGAGAGGAACAGCGCCAGCACCGCGATCAACAGCGCGATCCTGCGGTTCTCGTGCGAAGCATGCTCGACGTGCTCCGCCTGTTCCATCTGTTCGTGTGCTTCCGCCATGATGTTTGCCCCGGCTGATCATTGCGGGCTCGCCGCTGCGCGGCGCCCGGAAAGACCGATAGCACGAATTTTGCTCACGCGCGCGGATGCGCGCTACGATAGGCCTCGATCAGCCGCTCGGCGTCGACTTCGGTGTAGATCTGTGTCGTCGCCAGCGAAGCGTGGCCGAGGAGTTCCTGGATCGAGCGCAGATCGCCGCCGCGGGCGAGGAGATGCGTGGCGAAGGAATGGCGCAAGGCGTGCGGCGTCGCCGTCTCGGGAAGTCCGAGTGCGCCGCGCAGCCGCGCCATCGCCAACTGGACGACGCGGGCGGGGAGCGGTCCGCCCTTGGCGCCGACGAACAGCGGGCCGTCCGCGCCGAGATCATAGGGGCAGAGCGCGAGGTAATCGGCGACGAGTTTCGCCACCTGCGGCAGCACCGGCACCATGCGCTGCTTGTTGCCCTTGCCGGTTACGGTGACGGTATCGCGGCCGCCGAAATCACCGCGCTTGAGGCCGAGCGCTTCGGAGATGCGCAGCCCGCCGCCATAGAGAAGCGCAAGCACGGCGGCGTCGCGCGCATGAATCCAGGGCTCGCGCCCATCGCCGGCGCAAAGATCGGGATCGGCGACGCGCTTCGCCGCCGCAGGCGGCAGCGGCCGCGGCAGCGTCCTGCCGATTTTCGGCGCACGCACGGCGGCGAGCGCGCCGACCTTGCCTTTGCCATTGCCTTCGAGGAAACGCGCGAAGCCGCGCATGCCGGCGAGCGCGCGCATCAGCGAGCGGCTGCCGATGCCTTCGCTGCGCCGCGCCGCGAGGAAGGCGCGCACGTCCGCCGGCTCGAGCGCGGCGAGGTCTTTGAGTGAGGGAGCGCCACCGAGATGCTCGGCGAGGAAGGCGAGGAATTGGAGCACGTCGCGCCGATAGGCCTCGACCGTTTTCGGCGAAAAACGTCGCTCGTCGCCGAGCTGGCGCAGCCAGCTTTCGAGCTGGGCCGCGACCTTCGGCGCCACCAGATTGATTTCGGCCTTTGTGGTCATCGTCGCCGCGACTGTAGCGGCAGAGCCCTTTCCTCTTCCTAAACCGCCGGGAATCGGCACAACCTACCGTATGCCAAAGCGCGTCGTCGATGTCCTGGTGCCGGTCGCCCTCGACCGGGCCTATTCGTACCGGGCGCCGGAGGGGCTCGAACTCGCGCCCGGCGACATCGTCAGCGTGCCGCTCGGCGCCCGCGAGACGACCGCCGTGGTGTGGGCGGAAAATCCGACGCCCAATCCGCGGCTCGACAACCGGCTCAAGGACGTCGAGGAAAAGCTCGAGCTGCCGCCGCTCAAGGACGAGCTGCGCAATTTCGTCGACTGGGTCGCGAACTACACGATCGCCTCGCGCGGCATGGTGCTGCGCATGTGCCTGCGCATGGGCGAGCACCTCGGCGAAGAGCGCGAGCGCGTCGGCGTGCGCCTTGCCGGCGCCGCTCCGCAGCGCATGACCCCGGCGCGCGGGCGCGTGCTCGCGCTCCTCGCCGACGGCATGTTGCGCGGCAAGAGCGAAGCGGCGCGCGAAGCCGGCGTCAGCTCGGGCGTGATCGACGGCCTCATCGACGAAGGCACGCTGGAGACCGTTGTTCTGCCGCCGGAGCCGGTCGCGGAACGACCCGATCCCGATTTTGCCCGGCCGGACTTCACGCCCGGCCAAGACGCCGCCGCCGCGGCGCTGAAAGCGACTATCGCCGAAGGCGGCTACGCGGTCACACTGCTCGACGGCGTCACCGGCTCGGGCAAGACCGAGGTTTATTTCGAAGCCGTGGCCGACACCATCCGCCGCGGCCGGCAGAGCCTGATCCTGATGCCGGAGATCGCGCTCACCGCGCAGTTCCTCGACCGCTTCGCCGCGCGTTTCGGCGTGCGCCCGGCGGAGTGGCATTCGGAGCTCACGCCGCGCCGGCGCGCGCGCACCTGGCGGGCGGTCGCCGATGGCGAGGTCGCCGTCGTCGTCGGCGCGCGCTCGGCGCTGTTCCTTCCTTACGCCGATCTGGGATTGATCGTGGTCGATGAGGAGCACGACCAGGCCTACAAGCAGGAAGACGGCGTGCGCTACCACGCCCGCGACATGGCGGTGGTGCGCGGCCACATCGCCTGCATCCCGGTAGTGCTGTCCTCGGCGACGCCGTCGCTCGAAACCGAAGTCAACGCCCGGCGCGGCCGCTACCGGCGGCTGGCGTTGCCCGAGCGCTTCGGCGGCCAGCTGCTGCCGGCGGTCGAGGCGATCGATCTGCGCCAGGAGCGGCCGCCGCCCGGCCGTTTCATTTCGCCGCCGCTCGCCGGAGCGGTGCAGACCGCGATCGCGCGCGGCGAGCAGGCGCTGTTCTTCCTCAATCGCCGCGGCTATGCGCCGCTGACGCTGTGCCGTGCCTGCGGCTTCCGCTTTTCCTGCCCGAACTGCGACGCCTGGCTGGTCGATCACCGCTTCCGCAAAGAGCTCGTTTGCCACCATTGCGGCTTCGCCATGCCGCATCCGCCGGCATGCCCGAAATGCCAAGCGGTGAATTCTTTCGCCGCCATCGGCCCCGGCGTCGAACGCCTCGAAGAAGAAGTGCGCGCGCTGTTCCCGCAGGCGCGCGTGCTGGTGCTCTCCAGCGATCTCGTCGCCACGATGGAACGTTTGCGCGAAGAGTTGGACGATGTCGCCCAGGGCCGCTTCGATATCGTCATCGGCACGCAGCTTGTCGCCAAAGGCCATCACTTCCCGAAGCTCAACCTCGTCGGCATCGTCGATGCCGATCTCGGCCTCAACAATGGCGACCCGCGCGCGGCGGAGCGCACCTTCCAGCTCTTGCATCAGGTGGTCGGCCGCGCCGGGCGCGACGCTGGAATCGGCCGCGGTTATTTGCAGACGCACCAGCCCGAGCATCCGGTGATGCGCGCCTTGATCGCGCAGGACCGCGAGGCGTTCTATAATGCCGAAATCGCCGCGCGCGAGCGCACGCGCTATCCGCCGTTCGGCCGCCTCGCCAGCCTCGTCGTCTCCGGCCCGGACAAGCACGACACGCAGGCCTACGCGCGGGCGCTGGCGCGCGCGGCGCCGCCGCACGAGGAGGTGCGCATCCTCGGCCCCGCCGACGCGCCACTCTCGCTCATCCGCGGCCGCCACCGTCTGCGGCTCTTGGTCAAAGCGCCGCGCGGCTTGGATCTCTCGGCCTATCTGCGCGACTGGCTCGCGGGTGCCCCGAAGGCGAAGGGGGGCATCAAGCTCGACATCGATGTCGATCCGCAGAGTTTTTTGTGAGCTGTTTGCCGTGGAGCGTGGGCTGACCACACCACGAGGAAAAACCAGGCATTGCCGCGCGGATTGTACTGGCTGGATTGCGCTATGGACCGCCGGGTCAAGCCCGGCGGTGACAAGGAAGGGGGCCGCTTGACGGCGCCCACGCCTGCGGCATCGTGTGCCCCATGACGGCGACAATCGAAACGATACTGCTGCTCCTTGCCGTGCTGGTGGTCGTGGCGCTCGTCGCCCGGCGGCTCGACACGGCGCCGTCCATTCTCCTTGTCGTTGCCGGCATCGCGCTGGCGCTCGTTCCCGGCCTGCCGCGGATTGAGCTCGCTCCGGAACTGGTGCTGCTCGGCATCCTGCCGCCGCTGATCTACTCGGCGGGCGTCGCCATGAGCTGGCGCGAATTTCGTTTCAATCTGCGCCCGATCACGCTGCTCGCGTTCGGTAGCGTCGTTTTCACCAGCGCCGCGGTGGCGGCGATGGCGCATTTTATGCTCGGCATGCCGTGGGCGGCAGGCTTCGTGCTCGGCGCCATTGTGGCGCCGACCGACGCGGTCGCTCCGCTCGCCATCGTTCGCCGTCTCGGTCTGCCGCGGCGGCTCATTGTCGTGCTCGATGGGGAAGGTCTCGCCAACGACGCCACGGCGTTGATCGTTTACCGCTTTGCCGTCGCGGCGGTCGCGACCGGCCTGTTCTCGTTCGCGCAGGCCGCCGGAGAGTTTGCGCTCATTGTCGTCGGCGAAATCGCCTACGGGGTCGGCGTCGGCTGGGTCAGCTTGCGCTTGCGCCGTTGGGCGCGTGATCCCCGCGTCGAGATCACGCTGTCGCTGATGACGCCTTACGTTGCCTATCTGGTTCCCGCGCATCTCGGAGGATCGGGGGTGCTGGCGACGGTGGCGGCCGGCCTGTTCGTGAGCTGGAACGGACCGCTGCTTATTCCGGCGGCGACGCGGCTGCAGGGCATCTTCTTCTGGGACCTGATCGTCTACTACCTCGAAGGTTTCGTCTTCCTGGTGACCGGCATGCAGATGCGCACGCTGCTCGATCAAACGAATACGGTCTCGCTGCGCGAACTCGCCGTCGCCGTTGTGCTCACTGCGGTGGTGATCGTCGCCGCGCGATTCATCTGGGTCTATCCGGCGATCTATCTGCCACGGTGGCTCAGCCCTTCGCTTCGTCGCCGCGATCCGCTGCCGCCCTGGCAGTGGGCGTTCCTTCTGGCATTCGTCGGCGTGCGCGGTGTCGTCTCGCTGGCCGCGGCGCTGGCTATTCCGTTCACGACGCAGACCGCGGCGACTTTTCCCGACCGCGATCTCATTCTCCTGGTCACTTTCGGCGTCATCGTCGTCACGCTGATCGGCCAAGGCCTCGCATTGCCGGCCGTGGTGCGCTGGCTCGCCTTGCCGCACGACGCCGAAGACGAGCGTCGGCGCGAGCAGGATGCCGAGATTGCGGCGCGGCTCCAAGCGCTGAGGGTTGCGCAAGGCCGGCTGGACGGCCTCGCCGCCGCCGGCCAAACCGCGCCGGAGGTGCTCGCCATCCTGCGCGCCCGCCACGACCATCGCGCCGGGCAGGTGCCGAGCGATCTGGCGGACGGGCTCAAGGCTGTGGCGGCGGCCGCGGAGCTGCGGGCCGAACTGATCGCCGCTGAGCGCGAATACATCTACCGGCTCCTGCAGGACGGCCAGATCACCGACGAAGCGCGCCGCCGCATCGAGCGCGAGCTCGACCTCGAGGAGGCGAGCCTCGCGTTCGAGAGAGAAGGCGAGGCCAACCCGCCGCTGTAGCTGCTTTGCTCAAATCGCCGCGCGAAATTTGTTTGCACGTCAGGCAAACGCACAGACGCCGTCCCGCGATCACAGGGACCTTTGTTTTTCGCCACATTCCTTGCAGGTAAAGGGCACCCGAACCTGTCCCGGCGCCGCCGAGACGCGATTGGGCGCGCCGCACTTTCCGCATCTGGCATCGATGCGCGTGCGGCCCTGCTTGACGACGAGGGCTTTTCGCTCCAGCGCCTCCTTCACCAGACGCTCGGTCTCATCGCGCATCTTTTGTTTTGACATTTCCCACTTTCTTGCTGTCCGCGCCGCGGGCCATCGATGCGGCAAGCCTAGCCCGGATCGGGCGGCAGCGAAATCCGCGACCGGCGTTGCGGCGACCGCTCAGCTCCCCGGGTTTCGCTCGGCTCAACCCGGGCTACGTGTTGATCTGCGCGTTGATCGCCGCTTTCGTTTGCTCCGCGGCGGCCGCCGCGGCGCGAACTTCTTGCTTTGTGCGATCGCCAGCGCGCGGCCGGCCCACACCGCCAGCTCCTCGGGATCGTCGTAGAGCCGCTCCGGCAGGCGCCAGTAGGAGAGCGACGCGCGGCCGACGCGGCCGGGGCTCTTGGCGCGGGTGTAGACGAACGGCCGGCTGCCTTCGCGCTCGAAATCCGGGATGCTGGTCTCGTCGACCTTGAGGAAGATCGCGCCGTCGAATACGAGGCCGAACATCAGGCCTGCGGACCAGAGGCCGGCGCCGCCGAACATGCGTTTCATCGTCACCGGGCCGAACGGCGCGAACAGGTCGCGGATGAATTCGGGGTCCAAGCGGGCAGTCCTTGGCAAAATCCGCCGCAAGGGTAGCGCGGTTTAAGCGGCGGCGGAATCTCAGGCGCGCGCCGGCGTCCTCAAATCCACCGCCTGACCCTGCCGCAATAGGCGGCGAACTCTTCGCCGAATTGCCGGCGCATGTTTTGCTCCTCGAACGGGATATGCACCCAATTCGCCGTGGCGAAGGTCGCGATCGGGGCAAGAAACATCGGCCAGGCGCCGACCCAGAACGCGATCCCCAGCGCGGCGATCACCAGACCCAGATACATCGGATTGCGGGTCAGCCGGAACGGCCCGGCGGTGACAAGCTTGGGGTGCGCCGTCGCGGTCGGGTTGAGCACCGCGCCCCGGCGCCGGAACAGCGTGACCGCCGCGGCGGACAAGGCGATGCCGACGGCAACGAGTGCAACAGCAAGCGGGACGATCGGCAGTCCCGGAATCCGCGGCCATCCGGCCAGGTAACTGATCCCGGCGGCGATCAGCACATAGGCGAGCGTCCAAATCGGCGGCGGAATTTTCAGCATCGGCGTGCGCCTCAGAGACTGCTGATCACCGTGTAGGAAAGATACACGAACAAAGCGGCGCCGAGGATGACGAGAAGCGCCGCGAGCACCACGTCCAGCCGCTCGCCGGAGCCGGGCACCGGTTCGGGGCTGTCGATCTCGATCGACGTCCGGCGAAAGCGCAGCAACGCCAAGGCGATCGTCGCGGCGCCGAGGCCGATGAGAATGAGGCCGGCGACATTGCCGACCAGCTGCCCGCGCACGGATAGGGGATGGCGCGCGAGTGTCTGCCCGGCGATCTCCAGGAACAGGTCGAACTTCTCCACCAGGAAGCCAAAGGCCATCACGGCGATGCCGGTGCGCACCCAGGCGAGGAAGGTGCGCTCGTTGGCGGCGTGGTCGCTAAATCGTTCCTTCATGCGACAGTCATCCCCTGTCGGCGGCGCGTGCCGGCGAGCGTAGCCCGGATTGAGCCGCAGCAAAATCCGGGGCAGTTTTGGCCTGACCATGCATTCCCGGGTTCAGCTCCGCTCTCCCCGGGCCACCGATATTGATCGCAAAACCCAAGGAGCCGCGCCATGGCCGAAATCTTCGCCGATCGCTATACCGCGCGTGTGGACAAGCCGGTCGTGCTGTTTCTCATCGGCATGCGCTTCAACAAGCTTCTTGCCGTACACAAATGGCTTCCGGTCGCGATCGCGATGCCGCGCATGCTGGCCGAGCTTGCGAAACGGCCCGAGGCGGGGCTCCTCTTCTACCGCACCTATGTTTCCGGCCGGGTGATTCTGGTTCAGGAATATTGGCAGAGCTTCGATCAGCTTCTCGCCTATGCGCACGACCGATCCGGCCGGCATTTCCCCGCCTGGGGCGCTTTCAATCGCGCCATCGGAACCGACGGATCGGTCGGCATCTGGCACGAGACCTACCTGGTCGAGCCGGGGAAGAGCGAATGCGTCTATGTCAACATGCCGCGATTTGGTCTGGCGGCGGCGGCGCAGCACGTCAAAGCGGACGGCAGGCTGGCGAAGGCGAAAGACCGGCTGAGCGTCTAGCTCGCCGCTTCATTGATTTCCGCGCCCACGGACCGCGTTCCTGGTTGCATTGCTGAAAACAGAGGCCGACCGGCATGACCATCTCCAGCGCCATCGCGAGCCTTTCCCTCAATCCGCTCCTCGCCATCGCCGTGTTCGCCGCCACGGCGGTCACCGATGCGGTCTACGTGTTCTTCACCGCGGCGGTCGCCTCGCGCCACCGCGTTCGCGCCGCGAATTGGAGCTCGCTTTGGTATCTCCTCTCCGCCTTCTCGGTGATCAGCTACACCGGCAATCCGGTTTACGTCGCGTTCGCTGCTCTCGGTTCGTGGCTCGGCGCCTACGTCTCGGTGACCTGGCTCAACCGCGGCCAACCGGCGGCGACTCCCATGCGTCCGGGGCCGCCCTGATCTTGTTTTCGGCGTGCGACTGGTATTGCGACAGTTTTGTGAATGTTTTGTTGCTGGTGGAAAACGATTGCCGAAGAACCGCGCTTGACGATCAAACAAAGTATTCGGATATTTTATTCGGGCGGCGATGCCGGCACGTTGAAAATCGGCAACAGAAGCAATCAGAAGAGCGCAACACCATGTCACGGTTTGTCACGATCCTATCCGCCGGCATGATGGCGACGGCCATCATTGCCGGCTCGGCCCTCTCGCCCGCCCCAGCGGCAGCGGCGATGTCGGACGCCGACGCTGCGGCGATGAAAAAGGCGACGGCGGACTGCAAGGCGGAAGTCGGCGAAAAGGCCAAGTACCACGAAATGTCATGGCTGGCGCGGCACAAGATGGTGAAGACTTGCGTCAAGGACACCCTGGCGAAGGGTCACTGATCTTGTCGGATCGCCTTCTGGCTAGTGAGCCGGTGCGCCGCTAGCGGCTCCCCTGCGCCTGCCGGTAACGCAGCGGCGTATCCCCGGCATCGACGATCATCTTGCCGATCGGCCAGAGCGCGATACCGGCAAGCTTCAAATGCGCCCAGGCGAACGGGATGCCGATGATGGTCACGGCCAGCACAATGGCGGTGAGCAGATGCCCGAGCGCCAGCCACCAGCCGGCGAGCACCAGCCAGACGATATTGCCGAGAAAGCCGAACGGCCCGGTGCCGAAATCCTCGCTGCCGAGATACTCGGCGCGCGACACCGCCTTCCGGCCGAAGGGAAGCATCGTGTAGGAGGCGATATTGAAGGCCGCCCGCGCCCAAGGCAGGCCGATAATCGTGATCGCCATCACCGCGGCGGCGATGATCCAGGCGACCGCCATCCACAGGCCGCCGAACACGATCCAGAAGATATTGAGCAGCAGAGATACGGGGGACATGAGGTTCTCCCAGTCGTCTCGGACTAGCACCACGCCGTGACATCAGAGAGGTAAGCACGGCCGTCTCGGTCTGCCAGCCAGCGGCCACGGCCGGTCCGCGCGTCCGGTCGCGCAAGGCTTTGCGGACGCCGCAATATCACTCCAGTCCGGCGCGGCGGAATGCTTCCAGATAGTGCTCCATCTCGTCCGCGTCCTTAATCGGCATTTGCTTGGCGATCCAGGCGAGCGAAATGTTGGGCTGCGTGCGGCGCAGTTCCTGCAGGGCGGCGCGAGCGGCGTCTTGCTGTCCGGTCATGGCCAAGGCCGCCGTCAGCACCCGATGGGCGCCGACGAAATCGCCGCGCTGCCGGATGCCCTCGCGCGCGAGCCGCATCGCCTCGTCGTAGTTGCGGCCGATAAAATGAGCGTAGGCGGCGATGCCGCAATAGATCGATGAATGCGGATCGCGCGGCGACAGGCGCAGCGCGCGCTGCGTTGCCAGGTCGGCTTCCTGCCAACGGCCGCAATAGGCCAGCACCAATCCGTAATAGCCCTGCGCCAGCGAAAAGTTCGGATTAAGCCGCAGCGCCCACTCGAACTCGGCGAGCGAATCCTCGAAGCGCCGGGCGAATAGATGGACGCCGCCCAAAGCGTGGTGCGCCCAAGGGTCGTCACTGTCGGCCAGGATCGCCGCTTGCGCCGCGCGTTCGGCGGCTGGCGCGACCCGGTCCAAGTCCTCCCAGCCCATATGGGCGCTGAACATATGGCTGGTGGCGAGCAAACCGAGCGCCTGACCGTAGTTCGGATCGATGGCGGTCGCCTTCTCCAGCAGCGCCTGGGCCACGACGTTGTCCTGCCGCGTCACCCGCCAGTAGTGCGACAGCGCCCGCATCACCAGGTCCCAGGCGTCCATGCTGTCGGGCGGTTTGCGCCGCGCGCGAAAATTTTCCGCGGCGTAGAGCTGCGGCTCGATCGCGGCGACGATCGCTTCGGTGATCTCGTCCTGCACCGCGAACACGTCGGCGAGGTCGCGGTCGTAGCGCTCGGCCCAGATGTGGCTGCCGGTAGCGACGTCGTTGAGCTGCGCCGTGATGCGCACGCGGTCGCCGCCCTTGCGCACGCTGCCCTCGACCACGTAGCCGACGCCGAGCTCCTCCGCGATCTGCTTCATATGCACGGCCTTGCCCTTGTAGATGTACGAGGAGTTGCGGGCGATCACAAAGAACCAGCGCAGCTTGGAGAGCGCGGTAATGATGTCCTCGCTGATGCCGTCGGAAAAGTATTCCTGCTCCGGCTCGCCGCTCATG
>Ga0210394_10006665_pt1 | contig 12433 bp, 9 predicted proteins | sample IncBWC12MmetaG_FD_160121 | JGI IMG/M metagenome (GOLD analysis project Ga0210394, IMG submission 160121) | Forest soil microbial communities from Barre Woods Harvard Forest LTER site, Petersham, Massachusetts, United States - Inc-BW-C-12-M | ecosystem: Environmental > Terrestrial > Soil >... | reverse complement strand
TCCAGCCGGCGCGTGGGGTCATCCACTAGCTTCCCTCTCAGAGGCAGGTGGGGACGTCCTGCTTCAGTCGGCGAGTAAGCCCCTTCCCCCTCACTCGCCTTCCTCTACAAAACGTCACTTTTGGAATGCACCCTCGCTCCCTATATTGCAAGTCGCTCGCCAGTTACACGGGCTTGCCGCCTGCGAACAAGCCCCCCGTAATCAGCGCATTTCCTCAGCCCTTACGGTCGGGCGCCTGGGAGGCACTTCCAAAAAGGGACGCCAGCCACGGCACCAATCCCTCATCGGGAAAAACCTGTAAGCGCCCGAGGTCTTTTGGGCCCTCCGAACGCTTGCCTCAATCCCGCCCGGCGTATTCGCGCAAGAGCAATCGAGCTCAGCGCGCACGACTTTAGAGCACTTGACGATTCCGGTTGCCGCACACCATCGCCGGGGCATATGATGGTTGTGCCGCACGTAAGCTGTCAGTGGCGCTAAGTCTTCACAAAATCAAGCTACACAGGCGGAATCATCCCTATGAAAGCGCTTCTTGTGTATCCGGAATGGCCCGATACTTATTGGAGTTTCAAGCACGCCCTGCCCTTTGAAGGCAAAAAATCCGTCTTTCCCCCACTGGGATTGCTGACAGTTGCTGCGCTGCTGCCGAAAAGCTGGGAACAGCGTCTGGTCGACATCAATATCCGCGAGGTAAGTGATGCCGATTTGGAATGGGCGGATGTCGTTCTGATCAGCGCCATGCTGGTTCAAAAAGAGGGCATGCTGCGCACTCTCTCCCGTTGCCGTGAGCGCGGTTTACGCACTGTGGTTGGCGGTCCGATCAGCAGTTGCATGCTGGATCTTCCCTTGTATGCGGACCACGTCGTCGTAGGAGAAGCGGAAGAATTGGTTGCTGACCTCGCCGCAGGTCTCGAGCGCGGCGACGCCAAGCCGCTTTACCAGGCCCCGGAAGTGCCCGGCCTGAATACGACGCCCCTTCCCAAGCTCGATCTGATCAACGCGAAATACTACAGTTCCATGGCCATCCAGTATTCCCGCGGCTGTCCATTCAATTGCGAGTTTTGCGACATCATCGAGATTTATGGCCGCAAACCGCGCATGAAATCGCCGGCGCAGATGGTGGCCGAACTGGAACTGCTTTACGCGCGCAAATGGCGCGGCCCGGTTTTCATCGTGGACGATAATTTCATCGGAAATAAGCGCAAGGTTAAGGAGCTTCTGCCGGTGATCGCGGAGTGGAATGTCCGGCATGGCCGGCCCTTCAGGTTTTATACCGAAGCCTCGGTGAATCTCGCCGACGATCAAGAGCTGTTGCAAATGATGAAAGATGCCAGCTTTGATCGCGTCTTTCTTGGCATCGAAACGCCGGCGGAAGAGAGCCTCAAAGAGGCGCAGAAGATGCAGAACACCCACCGCAGTCTCCTCGAGAACGTTCGCCGCATCCAGCACTACGGCATGGAAGTCATGGCCGGCTTCATCGTCGGATTCGATAATGATCCGGAAGACATCTTCGATCGGCAGGTGAAGTTCATTCAGGAGAGCGCCATTCCGCTCGCCATGGTCGGCCTGTTGCAAGCGCTTCCGGGCACCCAACTCTATCGCCGCCTGCAGAAGGAAGGCCGCATCGTATGCGATGGCGACGGAAACAATTTCGATTTGCGGCTTAATTTCAAACCGCGTATGGATGCTCAGCGGCTTGTGGACGGCTATCGCTCCATCCTGCAGCGCATCTATCGGCCCGATATTTATTACGCGCGCGTGCGCAAGTTCCTCGCGCAGTATCAGCCGCATACGGGCGGCAACACGCATCTCTCCTTATCCGATATTCAGGCCCTGGGGCGATCTATTCTCAGACAGGGAATTTTCAGCAGGCACGCCTTCTCTTATTGGCGCCTGTTTATCGCTGCCAGCACACGCTATCGCCAGTCATTTGGCGCTGCGATTCGCTTGGCGATCATGGGCTATCACTTCCAGAAGCTCACGCAAATGACGATGAACCGCGAATAGAGTGTGCTCTTCCAGTTCGCGCTTCGCGAAGCGGAGCAAAACGAAATTCACGCCCGCAGGAATCCCCAGCTAGCGGCGATCAGTCGTCAGCACTCATGCTCGGTTCTAAGCTCATGCTCGGTTCTAAGACGTAAGCGCTCGAAGCGTGAGAGTATCGGGCCGCAGGCTACGCCGATCTTCCAACCGCAGCTTACTGAGAATATTCGATACGTGGAATTTGACGGTCCGCTCCGAGATCGCCAGCGCTCTGGAAATCTCCTTATTGGCTAGACGTCGCATCAATAATTGAAGAACCTGCCCCTCTCGGGCCGTTAAGCCTTGGCCCGGCGCCAGTTGTGTATCGAGCATCGCTCTCATCTGCGTAACATAGGCCGCCGTAACTGCCCGAGGCACCCAGACATGTCCTTTCAGAATGCTGCGAATGGCGTGAGGCAGGTCCGATTGCCAAGTCTTGTGCAAGACCACAAAACCGTCGATACCCCAGAAAAATAACCGCAGCATTTCCTCCTCACCGCTATTTTCGGGAGGGAGCAGCACCAGAAATTTGCTTCCGGGGGCTTGTGCACGGCACCTCTGCACCAGCCGGCCCAGGTCGCAGTGCAAGGAACAGCCGTCCAGAAGGAAAAGCCGCGGCGAATCTCCGTAACTCATCGCCTGTTCCTCAGTCGCGGCCGCCGGCAAATTTTGCACCGAAAAGCCTTTCACCTCGCCGAGAAGCTCCTCAACCGCCCAGGGAAGTAATGGGTGAGAACTCAGTACCTGAACCTGTGGAGCCACGCGCCTGCTTTCTGCGGTCATACCATACGAACATTTCAAGAGCGGGGCTGGGGAGAAACGTCTGCTCTGCGCCCGCACGAGAGAACTTGAGCCATAGTAGCCGTCTAGAGATGAATGGCAATGGTACGTGGGGTCATAAGCCGTACAGGTCTTAATTTTGTCTAATTTTGTCTCCCTGTACTTCCGCGGGTCGTCGCTGGACAGGAAAACCTGCCCTTGAGATTCCCTCCTGGGGCCGTTGTGCCGGGCGGGCCGAAGCGATAAGTTCTTGCTCGCCCGGCAAGGAGAATTTCATGAAAGCGATTAAATTGCTCTCGCTTCTTGCAGTGTTGGCGTTGTCTCTCCTGCCCAAGATCGCGTTTGCTCAAACAGATCCCGGAGTTCAAGGAGGCGCGGCGCGCGCCGGCTTGCCCCTGTCTACGGTAAACGCAGCTGACGGCAGCTTGCAGTTCTTCCAGAACGGTCAGAGTCGCTTCCAAGACGTAGAGTCTGTTTCCGGCAGCCCTACTGGAAACAACGGCCTTGGACCGCGTTTTAACTTCGTACAGTGCTCAGGATGCCATTCGCAGCCGGCCGTTGGGGGAACCGGTCCCGCCGAAAATCTCCAATTTCGGGTGATTGCCAGCGGATTCGTGATCGGGTCCACGAACACTATTCCATCATTCATCACGGCTAACGGCCCGACGCGCGAAGCCCGCTTCCCGTTTTTCTTTGACCCCTCTGGCAATCCCAATCCAAATGCCCCGAACGGCGGAGTGGAAGACCTATTTACCGTCTCGGGCCGCACCGATGCCGGCACTTGTAGCCTGGCTCAGCCGCGCTTTGCCCTCGCGCAGCAGACCAATAACGTCATCTTCCGAATTCCTACGCCGGTGTTTGGTGCTGGTTTGATCGAGAACCTGGATGACTCAACGCTGCTCGCCAATCAAGAGGCCCATGAAAACAACAGTTTTGGCATTAGCGGCACGTTTAACCGTAACGGCAACGACGGCACCATCAGCCGTTTCGGCTGGAAGGCGCAGAACAAGTCGCTGGAGCTATTTGCCGGCGAGGCCTACAACGTGGAGATGGGCATCTCCAACGAGATCTTTACTCAGGATCGTCCGTTGCCGGAGGAGGAAATGCGCACCGGGCTGCCGCCTAGTTGCCTGAACCTTAGCGGCTCCGGTTATCCAGAGGACACGACGAACTTTACAGCAAAACCCGGCGCGGACCCGTTTGCGACCAACGCCTCGATTCCGAGCGACGTCGTGGCGTTTGCCATGTTCATGCGCTTACTGGCGGCGCCGACGCCGTCCGCCGCCACGCCGGGAGGAACGACTTCCATCGATAATGGCCGTGCGTTGTTCAGGGCTATTGGATGCGCGACGTGCCACACGCCGACCGTTGGCAAGACGCAAGCTTCCAACTTCACTAATTCTCTCAGCAACGCACCGGTCAATGCGTTTTCTGACCTCGAGATCCATCACATGGGCACAGGATTAGCGGACAACGTCTCGCAAGGAGGCGCCGGGGGCGACCAGTTCCGCACCGCTCCGTTGTGGGGGCTGTCACAGCGAATTTTCTTGCTGCACGACGGCCGTACCACGAACCTCATGCACGCGATTGAGGCTCATCATAGCAGCGGCTCGGAAGCCACTCAGGTGGAAGAGAACTTCGATCTGCTTTCACCCGCGCAGAAACAGGATCTACTGAATTTTCTGCGCTCCTTATAGTGCCTTGACGGCGTTTTGTCGGGCGAGATGACTTCCCTCTCGCCCGTCTTCGCCGTTTTGCCGACACCCCAGTCGAAGACCGCCCTCGTTTCGAGGTGGAATGTGCATTCAGCATTTTCGCGCGTTTTCGTGCCTCTGAGTTTATGCGTCAGCTTTCTTGCCTCGGCATCAGCACAACGCACGCCGCAAAACGGAGGCGACTTTTCGCAGAATCCGCAAGCTAGACCGCTGCCCGCGGATACGATTCTGGTGAAGGGTGCCTGGGCGAGCGCCAGCGATTCCGTGACCCCTTTGCCTGAAGGCGGAAGCGCGGCTGAAAACGCCTACACGAATAAATATTTCGCTCTCACATACGTTCTACCCCCAGGCTGGACGCAAAAATATTACGGGCCGCCTCCCTCCGATACTGGCTATTACGTGCTCGCTCAGTTTCGACCTGGAAACACCGACAAACTAACAAGCGGAGGCACGATCCTGATCACCGCTCAGGATCTCTTTTTCACGTTGAAGCCCGCTGCGAATGCGTTCGAGTTGGTCACCTCTGCCGAGAAGGCGTTGCAAGCGGATTACAAAGTGGAGCGATCCGTGACGCCGGTCAGTATCGCCAATCACTCCTTCGTTCGCTTTGACTATTTCTCGCCCGTGGCCGAAATGCATTGGTACGTCCTGGCGACGCAAATCCGCTGCCATATGATCCAATTCGTCTTCGCCGGCCGCGACACGAAATTGATGGAGAGCCTTATCCAGGAGATGGACAAAATGAAGCTGCCGGCGGAGGCCAGTCCTATCTTGGGGACTGGCGGTGATGACGTCCCGGTTTGCATCAAGGACTACGCACGCTCCCAAAACGTCATCGAGAGAGTCGATCCGATCTTTACCGAGCGCAGATTCAACCCCATTCCTGTGCGGATCATCATTGGGAAAGACGGCAAGGTAAAGCACGTCCATTTCCTCGCTGCGTTTCCAGATCAGGCAAAAAGCATTACAGAGGCGCTATCGCAGTGGCGGTTCAAGCCCTACCTGCGCGACGGACGGCCGACGGAGGTGGAAACCGGCATTATGTTCGGACACGCGCCAGGTCCGATGACGCACTCAGCAGCCGATACAGTGAACGAATGATGGTATTGGCGCGGTCGCGACGTCGGTTGCCGGCGAGCGAAAGCAGGCTTACGTTTGGCCGCGCAGGATCTTGGCCGCGCGGGCAATATTCGGCTCGTTGTCCGCAGCTTCGCCTTCGCCGTCGCCATTCGTGGCGACGGTATCTCTAGACGAATCGCCCGGGCTATCTCCTTCGCCTGGCGCGAGAAACAGGTTCGCCTGCAAGCCGTGTTGCTTCGTGTAAAGCTCAAAATAGCGGCCGCCCCGCGCATAAAGCGATTCGTGCGTGCCCTGTTCGATAATTCGGCCCGCCTCGATCACGAGGATTTGGTCCGCTCTACGAATCGTGGATAGCCGGTGAGCAATCACAAATGTCGTGCGTCCCTGCATGAGATAAGAAAGGCCCTGCTGAATCAGCGCCTCGGATTCAGAATCGAGGCTCGAAGTCGCTTCGTCGAGGATCAAAATTCGCGGATCGGCGAGGATCGCCCGCGCGATGGAGATGCGCTGGCGCTGGCCGCCGGAAAGCTTGACGCCGCGTTCGCCAACGACCGTGTCGTAACCTTGTGGAAACGATTCGGCGAATTCGTCCACCCGCGCAATGCGGCAAGCAGCTTTCATCTCCTCTTCACTTGCGTCTGGCCGGGAGAAGCTCACATTTTCGCGGATACTTCCGTCGAACAGAAACGTCTCCTGTAGAACAACGCCGAGCTGTGTGCGATAGCTGCTGAGCCGCACGGTGGAAAGATCGATGCCATCCACCAGAACGCGTCCCGAAGTGGGCGTATAAAACGCCGCGATCAAGCCGATGATCGTGGATTTGCCGGCGCCAGACGGACCCACCAGCGCAGTAACTGTTCCTGGCCGCGCGCGGAAGCTGACTTCGTGCAGCACGGGCTTACCCTCGGCGTAAGCGAAGTCCACATTCTCGAAGGCGACCTCGCCCTCGATTTTTCCAATGGAAACCATGCGCTTGGGGTCCTGGTCTTCCGGTCTTTCCGCCAGAATGTCGGTGGTGCGCTCGAGTCCGGCCATTCCCTCAGTAAGCTGCGTCCCAATGCTCACAATTTGCGCAACCGGCGCGATCAGCATGGCCAGAAATGCGACGTAAGTGAGAAACGTTCCGAGCGTCATCGTTCCGGCTACGATGCGCATGGTGCCGAGGTACAGGATCAACGCGCTCACGATTCCAAACAGAACCGTGGACGACAGGCTCATCACTGAGGTGGCGGTTAGGGTCTTCAAAACGTTCTCGAGCAGCCGCTGCACGCCGCCGGCGAAGACTTCTTCTTCCCTTCCCTCGGCGTGATACCCCTTGACCACGCGAACGCCGCCCAACGACTCCGTGAGCCGCCCGGTGACTTCAGCATTTAATTTCGAGCGTGCTCGAAAGATGGGGCGGATCGTGCCAATGGCTTTGTTTAGCGCAAATCCGAAAGCAACCAAGATCGCGAAAGCCACGGCCGTCATGAAGGCGCTGATTCGCAGCAGCACGACCAGCGCGAACGAGGCGGTCATCAAGCTGCCGACGAGTTCCACCAGGCCCGTGCCCATCAGGTTGCGCAGGCCCTCGACATCGCTCATGATCCGCGACACGAGATTTCCCGTCTTGTTCCCATCGTGAAAAGCGATGGACAGGCGCCCGATATGCGCCTGCACCTGCTTGCGAAGTTGCGCGATCATCCGCTGAGCCGCTTTGGAGAGCAGTTGCGTCAGCGTGAACGAGGTCACGCCTTGAATCGCCGTAGCGGCGATAATAGCCAGAGCCAGCGGACCGAGCAGATGAACCTGGCGTTTGCCGATGACGTTGTCGACCAGAAATTTTGTCGAAGCGGGCAGAACCAGACCGGCCAACCGGTTGATGGCCATCAGGACCAGACCGAAGAGTAAGAGCATCCGCTGCGGACGGAGGAATGGCCAGGCCTCCTTTAACAGACGCAGGAGCCCCGCGGATTTTCCCTTTACGGGTTGCCTTGATTCCGACGCGCGTTCGCGGCCTGAGGTGCTCTCGCGGGCCCGTACCGGAGAGCCCGTCCTGCCGGGAATTCCTGTCATCGCCATAGCTTCTCTGTAGTCACCATCGCTTCTATTGTCGTATATCTCAGGATGAAATGCCCGTCAGCCAGATTTCGGTTGATCCGCACCTGGGTACCCCCCCACCCATTTTTGTGTAAGTGTTCATTTCACTAGGCTTAGCTAACGCGCTCTGACGCGGCACCTTCCAGTGCCGCAAAAAGCATATCCCTCGCTCGTATCCGGAAATTCGCGCGAGCACGTACCAAGGCCTGCTCGCTCGGGATGACAGTTGGAACGCCAGAAATTAAGAACGTCACAAATTTAAGAATCCCATTACTAAAAACGACCCTTCGCGGCTCCCTTCGACACTCCCTTCGAGACTCAGGGCAGGCAGGGCAAGCAGGGCAAGCCCTTCGAGGCTCAGGGTAAAAGGGTGGGGCACCCGCAAAACTCCTCGACCCTGTTCGCCCAAACAACATTTCCAATCGGGCGAATTTGCGGGTCGCTGAAACGGAAAGCAGTTGCCACTCTATTCGAAATATTCGCGGCTGAGAATTCCGTGGGTTGAGGAGGATTAATTTTTCGCGAGCACTGAGTCTAGAACACATCGACTGCTATACGAGAGATCCCTCGCCGACAGCCTGCGCACGCGAGACCTGCTTCGCGGTGAGGATCCCGCTTCGCTCTCGACGTCGCCTCGGAATGACGGTGCTGGCCGGATGGTCGATTCTCCGAGGAGACGCACATCTATTTTATCGCACGAGTAAAGAGGCACATCAGCAGAGATCCCTCGCTCCGGCTCGCCGCTCGACACGACCTCGGGGGCGGCCGGACCGACGGCGGGTGCCAGGTAGAGAACTTTCTTGCTTCTCTTTGCGCCGGAGCAACGACAGTCGAAGTTACGTTAGCAGAGACTCCGCCCGCATTTAGGCCCAGCTCGAGAAAACGTACGCTGCCAAGGAGAGTTTCTTGTCATTGGGGCCGGCATCATCGCAACTCCATTTTTCACTTCGCTCCCGGGGCCCTGAACATCGGCCCTCGGTTTCGATCCCCTAAACCACCACCGAATGAATCCACGACCAACGTGACTCGTCAGGTCGAGGCCGTTCAGCTTCTGAAAGATTGTTGGGGGCCCTACCCGCTAGACCGGAAGTTTATTCCGGCAACCGCTGTCGCACTGATCGGGCAAAACAAGGAGCTAAGCATGATACGAATGCGAGTGTTGCTTACGGTAGTGGTGGGCGTCCTGGCTGCCACGAGCACGTGGGGCCAAACGATCACCAGTGCGACGGTGAGTTATTCGAACAACACGCTAATCATCGTCGGTTTAGCTTTTGGCCCTACCGCGCAAGTCACCCTCGGGCAAGGTCAAACGCCGCTGACGGTGCTGCGAGTGAACCTGGCACCGCCGCAAACCGTTATCGCCGCCTTCCCACCGACGGCACCAGCGTCCAGTTTCGCGCCGGGCAGCTATCTGCTGACGGTCGTGTTCCCCGGCTTGTCGACCGCATCATTTGAGGTCGCCTTGGGTGCCTCGGAGAGTACGGTGTTGACGCTCCAGCGGCAGGTCACGGACCTGCGGACCGCCGTGAGTTCGTTGCAAACCAGCAACAGCCAGCTCCAAGCCGCCGTAGCAGCCCTGCAAACGAGCAACAGCCAACTTCAGACAGCGGTTGCCGCTCTACAGACCAACGTGGGGACCCTGCAGGCGATCGACAGCAAGTTGCAGTTGCAGATCAACGCTTTGCGGGGCAATTCGGTGCTGGCGCTCAACGGAAAGCTCAATCTCAGCCCCGACGGCACCACCGCGCTCTTTAGCGGGGTCAACGTCCAGATCGTCAACGGACTGGGAAACACCGAGACCACCAATGGGACCGGCAACCTAATCGTCGGCTACAACGAGACCAATCCCGGCACCGGCATGCCTCTGCTGTTGATCTGCTCCGACGGCGCTTACCTGGATCAAGCAAGTTGCACGGCTAACGGAGGGGTGTGGGGCGCGAACCAGCGAACGGGGTCGCACAATCTAGTAATCGGAACGTGGCACAGCTACACGCAGTATGGTGGCGTGGTGGCAGGGCACAGCAACGCGATCAACAGGGGGTATGCAAACGTTACGGGCGGGGGTTTCAACATCGCGAGCGGTTTCCTCAGCAGCGTTAGCGGTGGCGGTGCGAGGCCCAGCTTCACCGGTCCTTTCCAGCAAGGCAACATCGCTAGCGGCGACTATAGCAGCGTCAGCGGCGGGACCATCAACACCGCCAGTGGTTACGTCAGCAGCATCAGCGGCGGGACCATCAACCTCGCCAGTAGCTACTTCAGCAGCGTCACGGGAGGGGCCGGTAACCTTGCCAGTGGTTTCGCCAGCAGCGTCACAGGCGGCAGCGGTAACAACGCCAGCGGCTCCTCAAGCAGCATCAGCGGCGGGAACTTCAACATCGCCAACGGCCTCACCAGTAGCGTCAGCGGCGGGGAAAACAGGGCCGCACCCAACGATTACAACTGGGCGGCGGGAGCCTTGTTACAAACTCAATAACTGAATTGTTAAATTCCAGGAGGAGATATGGCTACATTGTTCGCATCGAGAGCTCGTACAGTTTGGCAGGCGCACACAGCCCTAAGAGTAGTGTGGGGTGCTGCTGCCCTGCTGATATTGACCGCTACTTACGTTAGGGCAGACGGAGGCGTAGAAGGAATCCCGATCGTGGTAGATGCAAACTTTCGCCCTCTAACCGGAGCACCATGCGTTACACCTTACTCGGCTGTCTACACGACCATCGGGGCGGCGGTCAGCGCCGCGCACTCCGGAGCAATCATCGTGGTCTGTCCTGGCAACTACGCCGAGCAGATCACCATTAACAAGTCGCTGACGCTGCAGGGAGTGACCAACGCAGCAGCCAACAAAGGAGCTGTCGTAATTACGGTACCGCCTTCAGGGTTGTCGGTTTCTAACGGCTTCTACTTTGCTAACTCTTTCCAGGTGGTTGCCGTACAGGTGCTGGTGCAAGCCAGCAACGTCAACATCATCGATGTCGCGGTGGATGGGACGGGCGCCTTCACTGGCTGTTCGTCTCCCTCACTCGCTGGGGTCGGCTTCGATACAGGTTCATCGGGCACGCTCAGGCGAGTTGCGGTCAGAAACCAGAATATACCGGACGGCAGCGGCGGATACTGCGGCACCAACTCTAACCCACCCTTCGGCTCCGGCATTGTCTCGCAAAGTCTCGGAAGCGTTACGGTTCAGGACTCCAGCGTCCGCGGGTTTACCTGGAGTGGCTTTGAGAACACCCAACAAGCTCCAATATCGATTGTCATCAAGACGAGTGTGTTCGTGCCAATAAACGGAGCATTCGCGCAGCAGTGCGTGTCGGTGGCCGGCGCTTTCACACTACAATTCAGCAACAACACCGTGACGAATTGTTTTTTGGGTCTTGATCTGGGGTCCAACCCAAACATCACCATAACAGGGAACACCATCACGAATACCCTTGTTGGCATAGCATGCTCGGGTTTTTGCAGAGTGGGGAACGTCTCCAACAACACCATCGCGTCCAACCACACCATCGCGGGTAATCCCTCTTCCGGTATAGGCAATTTCCTTGGCCCCTCTTATTGGCTGGGAACCACTTTTCAGTACAACGATATTTCCGGTACAGCATACGGAATCAGCATCAGTGGCTTGGGCGATACCATTAGCTACAACACGATCAATGACGCTAACGTTGGCATATTCGGCGTCACGGGCAACACCGTCAGCAACAACACGTTCCTGAATGTCACGACGCTAACGACCCAATAAAAAGTAGGGGAGGAAGGGTTTAAGCAGCCGCAGTGTGCTTGCTGGACAATTCGTCTCGCGAGCGGCAACCGCTGTATCGTTGTGATGAATGCGTTACAAACCGCCTAGTGGTCGTCACTGCTTGGCCCCTGGTGCGCGCGTAGGTTCCCTAATTCGCTCGCTCAGGAGCGCGTATCGCCAGCAGGGGCTACTGGGGCCGGATGCTCGTTTTTCTGTCATTCAACCGAGCAAGGAGCCTGTAGCGGTGAGTTTCCGGAAATGCCGTTTTATCGCGGAGTGTGACCAAATCCCTCGGCTTGTTGGAGCGGCGGCAGCATGCTACGGTCGCTATTATCCATCCCGCCAGTTTTCCGCCAACTGCCAGGCATCCAAGCTCTAAATGACATAGCCGTTATTCCTGAGTATTATCGCTCCCGGATTCTGGGTAAGGGCTAGAGTGTCGTCCACTGGTTGAAAAAATGGCACTGCTTGAAAATCTGGTCCACGCGAAGCCATCCAAGGGGCGTACCCGGAAGCCATTTGACAGAGATGGAGGAAAGATGAAGCGAGCACTCTCGATCAGCGCCTTCGCCTTGGCCGGTTGCCTGCTTGCTGTGCCAGCAGGGACGCTTGTGTCAGTGTCGCTGTTCGCTCAGCAACCAGGTGGCCGCGGTGCGGTTCAGCCACCGGCCTGGAAGAACCTGAAACTCCTCGCCCCGAACTCCGATATTCCCTTCGTCATGCAGAACTTTAACGAGGCGCTGGGAGTGCAGTGCACCTATTGTCATGCGGAAGGCGATTTCGCGGCTGATAACAATCCGAAGAAGGAAATGGCGCGCAAGATGATCGCAATGGTACGGCTGATCGATACGAGCTTCCCGAGCAGCGCCGGAGTTTTCCCCGAGGGATATCACGAAGTGGATTGCATCACATGCCATCGGGGAAATGTAAAGCCGGAGACAATGGCGCCAAGGAAATTCTACAACCGAGGTAACTCGTTGGGCGACCCACCCCCAGAACAGAGACCAGGGGTCAGTTTAAAGCT
>Ga0210394_10006664_pt1 | contig 12434 bp, 12 predicted proteins | sample IncBWC12MmetaG_FD_160121 | JGI IMG/M metagenome (GOLD analysis project Ga0210394, IMG submission 160121) | Forest soil microbial communities from Barre Woods Harvard Forest LTER site, Petersham, Massachusetts, United States - Inc-BW-C-12-M | ecosystem: Environmental > Terrestrial > Soil >... | reverse complement strand
GGCGCCTTCACGGCACAAGTCTTCAGGATGCCGCGGATGTTGTTCACGACCAGCGTGGCGAGCGCCTCACCCTCGACTTCCTCGGCAACGACCAGCAACGGACGGCCCGCCTTGGCCACCTGCTCCAGCACCGGCAGCAGGTCACGGATGTTGGAGATCTTCTTGTCGTGCAGCAGCACGAACGGCGACTCCAGCACCGCGATCTGCTTCTCGGCGTTGTTGATGAAGTACGGCGACAGATAACCGCGGTCGAACTGCATGCCCTCGACGATCTCCAGTTCGCTCTCGAGCGACTTGCCGTCCTCGACCGTGATCACGCCTTCCTTGCCGACCTTGTCCATCGCATCGGAAATGATCTTGCCGATTTCGACGTCCGCGTTGGCCGAAATCGCGCCCACCTGTGCGATTTCCTTGCTGGTCGTGCACGGCTTGCTGATCTTCTTGAGCTCGTCGACGGCAGCGATCACGGCTTTGTCGATGCCGCGCTTCAGGTCCATCGGGTTCATACCCGCTGCCACGTACTTCATGCCTTCGACCACGATCGCCTGGGCCAGCACGGTCGCGGTGGTGGTGCCGTCACCGGCCGTATCGGAGGTCTTGGAGGCGACCTCTTTGACCATCTGCGCACCCATGTTCTCGAACTTGTCCTTCAGTTCGATCTCCTTGGCGACCGACACACCGTCCTTGGTGACGGTCGGCGCGCCGAAGCTGCGCTCCAGCACCACGTTGCGGCCTTTCGGTCCCAGGGTAATCTTCACTGCGTTGGCTAGAATGTTGACGCCGCGAATCATCTTGTGGCGCGCGTCCTCGCCGAAATAAACCTGTTTAGCTGCCATTGAATAGCTCCAAATCGGTTGGGTTCAGTGGGTCAGTCAATCCGCGCCGCGCCTCAGGCAATCACGCCCATGATGTCTTCTTCGCGCATCACGAGCAGTTCTTCGCCTTCGACTTTCACGGTTTGGCCCGAGTACTTTCCAAACAGAACCCGATCACCGACCTTCAGGTCCATTGAAATCAGCTTGCCGTTGTCGTCCCGCTTGCCGGGGCCGACTGCCACCACTTCCCCCTGATCGGGTTTCTCGGCCGCGTTCTCCGGAATCACAATCCCGGATGCCGTTTTGCGCTCGTTGTCCAGGCGTTTCACGATCACTCGATCGTGTAATGGACGTAGTTTCATAGTATCTCCTGTCAAAATCGGTTAACTTCCAGCGATTTCCCGGTTGCAAATGAAGTCCCCGTAGCCTCGCATTGTGGTTAGCACTCAAGGCAGGCGAGTGCTGATTATATGAACGGATTTTCAGGAATTCAACTCCCGCCCCCAGCAAAGTCAGCCGGGCACAAGGCTGCGTGGGGTCTTTCTCGTGGGCAATTGGCAGAAAATCTACCGCTTTTGCGCGGTATCTTTTTGTGCGGCGCAGCATATAGTCCGATTGTGCAACGCAGCATCCATGATCTGAAACGAAAACGCGCTCAACCAACCCAACCGATCGAGAGGACCACCATGATCACCAACCCAACACAATTGCTCGAACTGCAACGCGTGCAAGTGAATGCGCTGAGCTCGGTCGCCCGAGCCTTTATTGCAGGCGCCGAGAAGCTGTCGAATCTGAATGTCGCGGCTGGCCGCAACGCGATCGACAGCGCCACGCAAGCGGCGCAGTCGCTGTCGGGCGTCAAGGACCCGAACGAGCTGCTCGCCTTGTCCGGAGTCGCCACCCAGCCTTCGATCGAGAAGCTGGTCGGCTACACGCGTGACTGGATCGGCATCGCCAATGGCGTAAGCGCCGAGATCGGCAAGGTCGTCGAACAGCAAGTCAGCGACAGCAACCGGCGCGTCGCCGAGCTGCTTGACTTCGCTGCCAAGAATGCACCGGCGGGTTCCGAACAAGCTCTGGCTATGCTGCGCAGCGCCTTCGCGGCCGGCAACGTGGCGTTCGATACCACATCGAAGGTCTCGCGACAGGCGGCTGATTGGGCGCAAGCCAACTTCGGAGCGGCGGCCAAGGCCGCCACGACGGCGGTAGCGTCGGTCTCTAACGCTGCCAGCGGCAAGGTCGCGGCCTAAGCAGGACCATCGCCGCGGGCGGACCGCGGTCGATTCAGGGGGCGGCAGCCGCTTTGGCTCGCTGCCCTTTTTCCATCCCAACCGACGGGCCCGTGGGGCCGAAGCAGTTGGCATTGTGCGGTGCAGCGAACATTAAGGTTAGTCCATTCGTCCGACTGTGCTCGGATGCGGCTTGAAGTAAGTAGTGGGAGTTCACTTCGACCGAGATCGCCATTCATGAACCGTCCGGCCCAAAAGGCGGCCGCCAGGCAGAAACCCACACTGGTCGGCTTTACTCAACTCGACGTCCCCCATATCGAGTTGTACGAGACGGCTGTCGCGTTCGAGTCGGAGTGCGATCCGATTACAGCGCACGAAAGGCTGCGACTGGTCTTTGGCCAGAAAGCGGGAGCCGGGCATTTTCTGTTCCGGGCCGACAGCAGCGTCGCGGGACGTTTCTGGGTCCGCTCCACCGTAGCCTGGAGTGGCACGCCGTCCGGCGGCATCGCCCTGGAACCCAAGCGGGTCGTCCTGCAGCTGGCAGGTGGTTTGATGTACCACTTCGCGTTGCCGGTCTGCGTGGGGCACGAGGTCTATCAGGACGAGGAAAAGCTGCTCCACCCTTTCAGGACCGCAGCCGAATTCGAGGCCTGGTTTAGCGCGAGCGCACCGGGCTTCGGGATCAAACCGCTGATGTTCAGCGCTTCACTGCGCAGCCTGCGGTTCCGCCACGAAGGGGTCCCTTACCGTATCGACCACGCGATGATCGAAGGCGCGCTCGAAGTCGCCGACCCGGATCGCCTGAAGCAGCGCGTGCAGCGCGGCTTCGGATCGCACCGGCGCGCCGGGCTCGGATTGCTGCACCTGTACAACTGAAGGCGCTCGCGCCGGCCGGCCTGCCGGAGGCGCGACTTGATTCCTGGGTTGCCGGCCCGATCTACGGCGGATCGGGAGGTCGTCATGGTCGAGATTGGTCAAACTGCTTTTGAACGCGAGGTGATCGAAGCCTCGCGCGAGCTGCCCATTCTGGTGGACTTCTGGGCGCCCTGGTGCGGTCCGTGCCGGGTGCTGGGCCCCATGCTCGAGCGTCTGGAGCGCGATTACACCGGACGTTTTCGGTTGGTGAAAATCAATTCGGATCAGAACCCCGAGCTGGCCGCGCAGTTCAGGGTGCGCAGCATTCCTTACGTGGTGGCGTTCGTCGATGGTCAACCGGTCGACGCTTTCGTCGGCGCCCTGCCCGAGCCGCAATTGCGCGAGTTCATCGACCGCCTGTTGCCGAACCCGAGCGAGATCGAGCGGCGCAAAGCGCAGCGGCTGGCCGACAGCGGCCAGCTCGCCGAAGCAGTGGCTGCGCTGCGGGCCGCCATTGCGCTGGATCCGAATTCGACACCGGCTCACTTGGACCTGGCCGAGATCCTGCTCGAGCGTCTGCCCGAGCCGGTCGACGAAGTGCGCGTCAACGAAGCGAGCCAGGTCCTGGCGGCAGTCGAGCCCAGGCTGCGGGACGATCCGCGCTGGAAGGCGCTGAACACGCGTCTGACCAGCCTGAAGGACGCCGCAGCGCTGCCCGATGAACACCAGTTGCGCACCCGCGTACAGCGCGACCCGGCGGACCTGCAGGCGCGTCTGGACCTGGCGCAGCGGTACATCGCACGACGCGAATTCGAGCCGGCGTTGGCCCAGCTGATCGAGGTGGTCGACCGCGATCGCAGCTTCGCGCAGGACGCCGGACGGCGCACGATGCTATCGGTGTTCGAGCTGGCGGCGCAGCAGCCTCAACTGGTGTCGACGTATCGCAAGCGGCTGGCCGCCGTGCTGAATAGGTGAATGATCCGCTGCGAGGCCTGATCGTCGCTGCGGCCTTCCTGGCCGCGGTCGCAACGCCACCACGGGTGGCCTGCGCCGAGTCGGCGCCGCTGCACGCCGAGATCCCGCCCACCGTTTCGGCGGCGCTGCACGAAGCCCGCATCCCCTCCTCTGCCGTCGCAGTCGTCGTGGCCCCGCTGGACGCCGGACCGCTCGCCTTGTCGGTGAACGAGTCGGTGCCGATGAATCCGGCCTCGACGATGAAGCTGCTGACCACGTACACGGCGCTGAACCTGCTCGGACCCACCTTCCAGTGGCGCACGCGGGTCTACGCGACGGCGCGCGCCCATGCTGGACGCCTGGACGGTGACCTGATCCTGCGCGGCAGCGGCGACCCGAGCCTGGTGATCGAGCGGTTCTGGATGCTGGTTCACCGCTTGCGCGGACTCGGTTTGCGCCAGCTGCACGGCCACCTGGTGCTCGACAAGTCGGCCTTCGAACCCAACGTCGAAGCGGGTTCCCCGCTGGACGGCAACGAACTGCGCCCGTACAACGTGCCGCCCGACGCGCTGCTGGTGAACTTCAAGACGCTGACCTTGGATTTCGTGCCGGACCCGGCCGCTTCGGTCGCTCACATCATTGCCACGCCCGCGCTGGCAGGGGTCAAGCTGCCCGCCAGCGTGCCGCTCAGCAGCGGAACCTGCGGTGACTGGCACGAGCGACTGAAGGCGGACTTCAGCGATCCATGGGCGCCTCGCTTTGCGGGGCACTATTCGCTCGAATGCGCCGAGCAAAGCTGGCACGTCAGCCTGCTCGATCACACACAGTTCGTCGGCGCGGCCTTCCGCTCACTGTGGGAGGCCAGCGGCGGCTCCTGGATCGGGCAGGTGCGCGAGGGGCGCACACCGGCCGGCGCCATCGACCTGCTGACGCATGAATCGCCGCCGCTGTCGGACATCGTGCGCGACATCAACAAGTTCAGCAACAACGTAATGGCGCGCCAGGTGTTCCTGACACTGGGCGCGCCGGAACCCGGCCAGCAGGCGAGCCCGGAACGTTCGGTGCAAGCGATGACGAGCTGGTTGTCGCGGGTCGGACTGACGATGCCCGAACTGGTTCTGGAGAACGGCTGTGGCCTGTCGCGTCGCGAGCGCATTTCAGCCGACAGCATGGCGCGCCTGCTGCAGCACGCGTTCGCGAGCGCGCGGATGCCCGAGTTCGTCGCCTCGCTCCCGGTCGCCGGACTGGACGGCACCATGAAGAACCGCAACGCCGCTTCCGGCAGCGCGTACGTCAAGACAGGCCTGCTGGAAGGAGTTCGCGCGCTTGCCGGATACGTCCTTGCCAGCAGCGGCCATCGCTACGTGCTGGTCGCCATCGTGAACCACCCCAACGCCGATGCAGGCACTGCAGCGCTGGACGCGCTGCTGAGCTGGGTGCAGGAAAAGGGCTAGCGGATCGGAACCTCGATCGTGCCCACCCAGCCGCCGGCGTCGAGGCCTCCATCGGCCTGCAGCACGCCGCGCAGCGTACGAAAGTCGGCGGCGACCGGCTGCGCGGCCGTCAGCTCCAGCTGAACCATGTCGCCGTTCGGACGCAGCGTCTGCGGCGCAGACGGCTCGATGCGCGCGGGCTCCAGCGGAAAGAATTCCAGTCGACGCGGCATCCCCGACCCAGGTATCGCGAAGGTCAAGGTCACCTGGGTGCCCGCTCGAGTCGCACTGGCCCCGCTGAGCTTCAGATCGCGCGGAATTTGCGCGCGAGCGCGCTCGAAGGCGGCGGCATTGGCGCCCCGGTGCAACGCTGCGGCCTGGCGCACGGGCAACGTGATCGTCAGCTCTTGCGAGGCGGGAATGCATACGTCATGGCACATCAGCCACTGGGCCTTCGCCTGGATTAGGACCTCGCTGCCGGGCGGCAGGTCCGACGCTGCCTGCAGGTCGGTCAGCAGCAGCGTATCGCCCTCGTAGCCGTAGTCGACCAGCGGACCGACCGGTAATCGGTGCGGAGTGGGCCACAGGATCGGCCCTGCGCTGACACCGGCCGGCAACCGCCAGGTCAGTTTGGTCGGCAAACCCGCATCGCCCGGAATGACCCAGTAGCTGTGCCATCCGGGCGCGTGCAGCAGGCGCAGACCGAGCGTGAACGGTTGACCGGGGCTGATGCCGTCGCGCTCGGACCACAGGTTCGCTTTGACCGGTGCAAGCTCCAACGCAGCAGCTTGGAGCGAGCACGCCCAAAGCACACAGGCAAGCGCCGCGCTCCCCCAGCATTTCCGGCTGAGGCCGGAAATGCTGCAAGAAAGATAACGAGGGGGCTGGGCTGGCCCCCTCGTGCTCCCCCAGCCCATGTAGAGTGAGCGGGAGAGGCGAGATTGGGGCGTGTCAGCGCAGCGCATCGAACGACTCGCTTGCCGCCTCGACGATCCGGGCGATCAGGGCCTCGTCGTGTTCGCTCGACACGAAGCCCGCTTCATACGCCGACGGAGCCAGGTAAACCCCGCGATCGAGCATCTGGTGAAAGAATCGGTTGAAGCGGTCGCGGTCGGCCCGCATGACCTCCTGATAGCTGGTCGGGACCTTGGCCGAGAAGTAGATCCCGAACATCGACCCGACCGAATCGGCGCTGAACGCGATCGCCCGCTGGCGCGCCGCCTGCGCAAGACCCTCGGCGAGCAGCCGCGTGCGACGCCCCAGCGTGTCGTAGAAGCCGGGCTGCTGGATCAGCTGCAGCGTGGCCAGGCCACAGGCGACGGCGAGCGGATTGCCCGACAAGGTGCCGGCCTGGTAGACCGGGCCGAGCGGAGCGATGTGGCGCATCAGGTCGCGCCGCGCGCCAAACGCCGCCAGCGGCATGCCGCCCCCGATCACCTTGCCCAGCACGACGATGTCGGCGGAGATCCCGGTGAGCTGCTGTGCGCCGCCCAGCGCGACGCGAAAGCCCGACATCACTTCGTCGAACACGAGCAAGGCCCCGTGGCGGGTGCACAACTCGCGCAACGTGCGCAAGAAGTCGGCGCTGCCCCGCACCAGGTTCATGTTGCCCGCTACCGGCTCCACGATCACGCCCGCGATCTGCGACCCGTGCTGGCGGAACGCATCCTCCAGCTGCTGGCAGTCGTTGTAAGCGAGCACCATCGTGTGACGGATCACGTCGGCCGGCACGCCCGCCGAGCTCGGATGACCGAACGTCAGCGCGCCGGATCCGGCCTTCACCAGCAGGCTATCGGCGTGGCCGTGATAGCAGCCCTCGAACTTGATGATCCGGTCCCGTCCGGTGGCACCCCGCGCCAGCCGGATCGCGCTCATCGCCGCTTCGGTGCCGGACGACACCAGGCGCAGTTGCTCGATCGACGGCACCAGCGACACGATCCGCTCGGCGAACTCGACTTCGGCCTCGGTCGGAGCACCGTACGAAAGGCCGTGGGCGGCCGCGGCCTGCACGGCCTGAACCACCGCGGGGTGCGCGTGCCCGACGATCATCGGGCCCCACGAGCCGACCAGATCGATGTAGCTCCGGCCATCGGCATCCCACAGCAACGCACCCTGGGCCCGCGCGATGAACGGGGGTGTCCCGCCAACCGCCTGGAAAGCCCGAACGGGCGAATTGACACCCCCCGGGATCGTGCGCTGGGCGCGCTCAAAGAGCTGTTCGTTGCGGTTCACTGGGGCTGCAGGGGGTCGCGGAGCGGCAGGGGAAACCCTTGATTCGGCAGGTAAACGGCCCTCTTTTGAACGTACAAGCTATGATCCCGACGTCGGTATGTTAGCGAACTCGCCGGACCACCTGGAACGATGACGACGACCGTCGGAACCCGCACCTTCATGTGCCTGATCTGCGGCTGGATCTATGACGAGGCGAGTGGGGCACCGGATGACGGGATTGCTCCCGGGACACGGTGGGAAGAAATTCCGCCGAACTGGGTCTGCCCGGAATGCGGTGCTCGTAAGGAAGACTTCGAAATGGTCGAGGTTTGATCGCGGCGCATCGAAGTGGACATCCGACCTGGGTTAGTGTGTGGTTACAATCGCTAAAGTTCTAGCTGACGGCGATTTGAAGACACAAGCTGATGCCGGACGCGGTCGCGTCGGATGTTGGTTGACCGCGTACGGAGATTAAGGATGCCAGCAGAAGACTTCAGCGAGATCCGCGGTCGCAAAGTGATGGTGATCGACGACTCGAACACGATCCGACGCAGCGCGGAGATTTTTCTAGTCCAGGCCGGCTGCCAGGTGATCCTGGCGCAAGACGGCTTCGAGGCGCTTGCCAAGATCAACGATCACGAGCCGAGCATCATCTTTTGCGACATCTTGATGCCGCGTCTGGACGGATACCAGACCTGTGCGCTGATCAAGCGCAGCCCCCGTTTCAATCGCACGCCGGTGGTGATGCTGTCGTCCAAGGACGGGCTGTTCGACCGGGCACGTGGCCGGATGGTCGGGTCGAGCGAGTACCTGACCAAGCCCTTTACCAAGGACAGTCTGCTCACGGCGGTTCGCCAGTACTCGATGAACTGACGCCGATTCGCCGCGAGCCCGACAGCGCAGGAGACGCCACCCATGCCGATCAAATCAATCCTCGTCGTCGATGACTCGCCGACCGAGCGATACTTTCTCAACGAGCTGCTGTTGAAGCACGGCTTCGCGGTCACCACGGCCGAAAACGCCGACGACGCGCTGTCCAAGCTCAAGACGGCGCTGCCCGATCTGATCTTGATGGACGTGGTGATGCCGGGAATGAACGGCTTTCAACTGACCCGCCGCCTGTCGCGCGACCCGGCAACCGAGTCCATCCCGATCATCATGTGCACCAGCAAATCGCAGCAGACCGATCGGATCTGGGGCCTGCGTCAAGGCGCCCGTGACTACGTGGTCAAACCGGTCAGGGCAGAGGATCTGCTCGAAAAGATCGCGGCACTCGGATGATACGAGTCGGCGAAGAGTCCCTGGAACTGGAAGAAGGCACCAAGTCCGGGCGCCTGAAGGACTTCTCGACTCAACTGGCGCAGCGCCTGCGCGCTGCTCCAGGCAGGACGGCCGAGCCGGCGCGGCTGGCCGTACGGATGGCCGACATCGGTTATCTGCTCGATCTGAGCTCGACCGGAGAGATCGTCGCCCTTCCCGAGATTGCGCCCGTGCCATGGACGAAACCGTGGTTTCGCGGCCTGACCAATGTGCGCGGCCGCCTGTTGGGTGTCATCGACCTGATGCACCTGTCGGGTCGCGCTCCGATGACGCCTGAACAATCGCTGCAGCTGGTGGTTCTGGGCGAGGCGCTGAAGGTCAATGCGGCGGTCATCGTCACCCGGGCATTCGGCCTGCGCAACTTGAAGGATTTGCAACCGCTGGGGGATGTGTCCGACCCGCTGCGGCCGTGGGAACGTGAGCGTTTTCGCGAGACCGACGGGACGACGCTGATCGAGCTGGACCTGCGCCGTCTGGTGGCAACCGAGCAGTTCGTCTCGATCGGGGTCTGAACCACCTGAGGGAAGAGGCCTTTGTCAGCTCGCTTGGCGATAGGATCGGACAGTTCGGATGCAAAGCACCGCGAAAGCGCGGGAGACGATATGGCACTGGACCCCCCATTAGCGCCGGCCAAGGGCGCGGCCGTACGCCCTGCCGGAGAGTTGTCCGCCGACGCAGCGTTCGTGCCCGGCGAAACGGCCCGCCCAGGCTCGGCCTCGCTCGCGCGCGCGGCGGCCCCTGCGCGTCGAGATCGGGCTGCGATCCCGCCCACGGTCGTTCAGCCGCTTGGCGAAGAGCAACGCGGCATGCAGGGCTGGCTGCGCCGGCCGCTGCCTTGGATCGGCCGCCGTCCGGTTCCACAGCAGATCCGGATCGTCGGCATGTTGATGGCGCTGTTCGTGGCCGCCACAGTCGCGGTCATCGCGATCGATGTCAACGTCTCGGCGCGATACGGCGGACAGTTGGCCCGCGCCTTCGATGTGCAGGCGCAATCGCAGCGCCTGGCGCGCGTGGCGCCGATCAGCGTGCAGGGCTCGAACGATGCGTTCAAGGACCTGATCGACAGCCGCGACAAGATCGATCAGGACCTCTCGGTGCTGGCCAACGGCGACCCGGCCACCGGCATGGCCGCGGCCGGTCAGGAAATTCAACCGCTGGTGACGCAGTTGCAGGAGCGCTGGCGGTCGGTCCAGACCGCGGCGGGGACTTTGATCACTCAGCGCAAAGTCCTGTCGGGCTTCGGCGAGCTGGTGGTCAGGATCAATGAAGGCACGTCGCACATGCAGGAGCTGTCCGAGGCCGTTCTCAACGCGATGGTTCAGCGCAACGGAACCTCGCGCGAGGTCGCGGCAGCAGGCCAGTTGCTGGCTTTGACGCAGGCGATCGGCCGCAGCGCCAATTCGATCATCACGGGACCGTCCAACGGCGCCGACGCGGCGGTGGCGCTGGGACACGACATTGGTCTGTTCCATGATCTGGCGCTGGGGCTGTTCTCGGGCAGCGACGCGATGCGCCTGGGCGCGGCGACCGACCTCGAGACGCGCGGGCGGCTGGCCGAGCTTCTGAAGATGCACCGCGACCTGCTGTCGCCGGCCGCAGACGCGTTGGCCAACGGCAAAGCGATCGTCCAGGCCAAGGACGCGGCGCGCACGATCGTCGCCGGCGCCGAGCCACTGAGGCTGGCGGCCAGCGATCTGCTCAGTTCGCTGAGCGGCGAGCAACGCGGCCGCACGTTGAACTTCCTGCTGATGGGGCTGTTCGGGGTATGCGCCTTGTTGTGCGCACTGGCGGTGGCCAAGGTGCTGTTGGAGGACTCGCGCCGCCGCGCGGGCGAGTCCGAGCAGCGGATGGTGGAATTGCAGCGCCTGGAAGAGCAAAGCAAGCGGCGCAACGAACGCAACCAGGCGGCGATCTTGCGCTTGATGAACGAGCTGCAGGAGGTGGCCGACGGCAACCTGACGGTCCAGGCCACCGTCACCGAGGACATCACGGGCGCCATCGCCGATTCGGTCAACTACACGGTCGAGGAGCTACGCGGCCTGGTGGGGCGGATCAACAGCACCGCCGAGCAGGTCAACAATGCATCCACCCAGGCTCGCGACATTGCCACGCGCCTGCTGACGGCATCGGAAGCCCAGAGCCGGGAGATCCGCGGAACGGGCGAGAAGGTGCTGCAGATGGCGCAGCAAATCAACGAGGTCTCCAATGGAGCCGGCGAGTCGGCCAAAGTGGCGCGCACGTCGCTCGAGGCCGCCGAGCGCGGCCAGCGGGCGGCCTACAACCAGATCGCCGGCATGAACGAGATTCGCGAGCACATCCAGGAGACCGCCAAGCGGATCAAGCGCCTGGGCGAGTCTTCGCAGGAGATCGGCGAGATCGTCGAATTGATCACCGACATCACCGAACAGACCAACGTGCTCGCTTTGAACGCGGCGATCCAGGCGGCCTCCGCCGGCGAGGCCGGCCGCGGCTTCTCGGTGGTGGCCGAGGAAGTGCAACGCCTGGCGGATCGCTCGGCCGAGGCCGCGAAGCAGATCGGAGCGCTGGTGCGCACGATTCAGACCGACACCCAGGACGCGGTGACCGCGATGGAGCGCAGCACGCAGGGGGTGGTCGAAGGTACCAAGCTGTCGGATGCGGCCGGCACGTCGCTGGCCGAGATCGGGCGTGTGTCGCGCCAGCTGGCCGAGTTGATTGAACGTATCGCGCAGACCACGTCGGAGCAGGCGAGCTCGGCTGGCGGGGTCGCGGTGTCGATCGAACGAATCCTGTCGGTGACCGAGCAAACCTCGCAGGGAACGCGGCAGACCGCCCAGTCGATTGGTCAGCTGGCGACTCTGGCACGCGAGCTGAAGGCCTCGGTGGCCCGCTTCCGGGTGGCGTGATGACAGAAATCCACGATCCAAACCAGCTCGTCGGCGCCTCGCAGGACGTCGCGCCACTCGCCTGGGTCATCGACGAAATCCGAACCGCATTCGGCCATGCGCTGGCCGGCGTGCGCGCCTTTCTCGGCAACAAGCAGGACCTGGACAACCTGCGCGATGCGCGTAACCAGATCCATCAAAGCAACGGCGCGCTGCAGCTGCTGGACCTGCGCGGCGTCGCGCTGGTGGCCGAAGCGGTCGAGCAGCTGCTGCACCGCTGGGAAGGCGAGCCGGACGAGTGCGTGCCGTCGGCCGTTCGCTGCGTCGAGTCGGCCTTGTCGGCGGTGCGCGCGTATCTGGAGTCGCTGTTGTCGGGGCGTCCGAACCAGCCGATTCGCCTCTATCCCTACTATCGCGAGATCCTGCAGCTGAACCGCGCCTCGCGCGTGCACCCGGCCGACCTCGTGTTTCCGGACCTGTCGCGGCGGCCCGCCTTCCACAACATCGACGCGCGGCCGTTCACCACGGATCAGTTGAGGATCCGCCGCGTGCTGTACGAAGAAGGCTTGCTGGGGTTCCTGCGCAACGCGGACGACCCGCGGGCGCGACGGCAGATGCGCGACGCGTTGTGCGAGCTCGAGCACCTGCCGCAGCGGGGACTGGCACGCAGCTTCTGGTGGGTCGTGCGCGGATTGCTCGATGCGCTGGATTCGCAACGGGTCAGCGTCGACCTGGACCTGAAAAGGCTGCTGG
>Ga0210394_10006663_pt1 | contig 12436 bp, 23 predicted proteins | sample IncBWC12MmetaG_FD_160121 | JGI IMG/M metagenome (GOLD analysis project Ga0210394, IMG submission 160121) | Forest soil microbial communities from Barre Woods Harvard Forest LTER site, Petersham, Massachusetts, United States - Inc-BW-C-12-M | ecosystem: Environmental > Terrestrial > Soil >... | reverse complement strand
GACGGCACCCAAGCGAACTAGTGATTCATCTTCGACGATGAGGACCGCTGGTCTTTTTGAACTATCTCCCAAACGCATAGGCTTTTCCGCAGGCACGTCGCCGCTTAACGGGCTGAAATCATAAAGTTACGGCGAGGAGAGATTGTTCCCGAAAGGTGATGGATTGTCCGGGCGCGATGTGTCCTGTTGGCCCGTTGCGTCACTTGGTGCGGCTCACCGAGAGCCCGCTCCTTAGTCGGCCATTGGCACTTTCAGACTATCGGCGATATATAAAAGCCGTCGGCGCCAAGAGTTTCGATTGGCTGACTACCCGGCAGGCCGTCACTCACAAAAGCCACTTAAGAAGATCGCTCGCACCAAAGAAGTGGCGGCCACGAAGCGACCGCCACCTCTTAGAATTGGGGACGAAATGCAAATCATGCCGCTTCGGCATGCTGGTTGACACTGCTTTCGGCGAGTTGCGTCAGCGCCTCGTCTGTATTTTTCTCTTCGGCGAGGGTGGCATCAAGCAACTTCACCGATTGGCCAAGGCCGAGTTCCTGCGCCCACGTCCTAAGCGTCCCGTAGCGGGAGATCTCATAGTGCTCGACCGCTTGGGCCGCGGCCAGTAATGCCGCATCCAGGGCCGGCGTTCCCTTGTATTCCTTCATCACTTCTTGGCCTTCCTCGATGATGCCGACGATCGCATCGCAGGTCTTGCCACACGGCGACTCGTCAATCTCGGCAAAGACCTCTTCAAGCCGCTCCACGTGCCCTTCGGTTTCTGCTTCGTGTTTCTCAAAGGCCGCCTTCAGGTCTTCGGCCTGGGCGGCCTTCGCCATCTTTGGAAGTGCGGTTAGTATTTTCTTTTCCGCGAAGTAGATGTCCTTGAGGGTATCATGGAAAAGATCGCGTAGGGTTTTCTCGCTAGTCATGGTTTGTCCTCCTTCGGTAGCGCTTTTTCGCTAACGTTCTTTGAACCCGAACAACGTGATTGTCGTGCGGGGACGTTCCAGCCCCTTTGGATTGCACAACGCAAGCCTCAGAATGCGGTTCCAGAGTTGCCGTAGGAGGGCTGGGCCAAACAACCGGATTTACAGTGGTCGGTGCATCCGTCCAAGCAACCAGCCGATGCCAACTGCAACTATGGCAGTCGTATAGGGCTGCGTCTCGATGGTGCGACGTAACCACTTCTCAAGTGCGGCGGCATTGTCTCGGGCAGCGCCGGCCGCATCGGCTGCGCTGTCTCGGGCTTGACCGTATAGGTCCTGCGCGGCCCCGGCGGCCTGATCGACGAGCCCTTCGGTTCGCATTTTAGCGTCGCCTGTGACGCGACCGAAACCTTCCTCCACTTTGCCGCCGATATTTCTGGCGGTTCCTGCTACGCGATTTTCATCCATGGCTGATCCTCCGTTGACGGCCACCAGGAAGCTACGGACCGGCGGGCCGAGACTCCCGACGGTGGTTTGAGTTATTGATTAGCAGGCCCAATGGGCCTCCTGGGGAAAGTCCCCCGATGCAACAATGTTCCGTTCACTGCCTTTGGCTTCATCACTCTCCGGCTCACCGGGAAGTAACCGCCGCCCATCTGACGCCGCTGATTTGGGCTACTGCCAGCAGCGCGCGACCGTCTAGAATGCCGAACGGCAAGGGATCGATGTCCATAATTTAGGCCCCGGCGGTGTTCATAGTCAAAGAACGGTCGTCCTTGGCTGGACTGTTTGCGGATCGGCTTCTCGCTTTTTTTGATTGCCCGGCTGCTTTCCGGCCCATTAGATAAGGTATACAATCGCTTGGAAAACCCAAAAACCCAATAATGCAGTCCACGCGGCACTGAGACTTATTCCCCATGCGAGCAACGCAATTCGAAAGATGTTTCCAAAGATTGAAGACATAGACCCTCGCCAGCGCTCGACAAATTGCACGCGACAACTCGGCTTAGCGTTTTCAGTTCCGGGTTTAATGGGCGGCTCGCGACTAGAGACGAATGTCAAAAGACATGTCCGATTCGCCTATTTGTTCAGAGGAACGTTCCTGCCGTTGGTGCATTTGCTACGAGTACGTCAAAATCCATGGAGCTTGAAATGTCGCAGAATCAAAACCAGAACGATAAACAGAATCAGCAAGGCGGCCAGGGTGGCCAGCAAGGCGGCGGTGGCCAGCAGAAGCCCGATCAGCAAAATCAGCAGCCGAGCCAGAAGCCCGGTCAGGGCGGACAGCAAGGCGGTCAACAGGGCGGGCAGCAGAACCGATAATTGATCTCCGACCCTTCACATTCTCCCCCAGCGCTAAAGCTGGGGACTTTTTATTGCGCCTGATCCTCTTACCGATGCGGAAGGGGCACTCACGAGCTCAACGAGCCAGCGGCTACGTGGAAAACGCTGAACGCGAGACGCTTTTCGCGATCACGTTCTAGGCTGCCTCAATATCAGCTTGCCCGGCGCCTTCGTGTGCGGGGACGTCGGCTGGCATGGCGGTCTGCCTTCGGCTCGGGCCGCTCTGCGACCTTCTCGCCGCTGTGAGTACCAAGCCGTTCTAGTGCTGTGGGCTGGTCTAGTATCTCAGAGGCCCTTTGCGTGAAGCGCTCAGCCGCGGTCGCCCGCCTTCACGAACGGCGGGAAATCACCGCGCTAGTGAGATTTGCCAGGACGTTCCGCGTTCTCTTTGAGAGGCGACTGAGAAATAGCCTCGCTCAACCAAGCCTGAGCCAATTCCAAATACTTCACGCGGTTTTCCTCAGATTTGGTCGCCTCGGCCATTTCGAGGCAGTATGCCGCATATTTTCTACAATCACCACACGTAGACACCACACGCTCCCACTACTCTAATTATATCACGATCTTGGATCGCCTCATCAACTCATATGACTTCCTTTTGGCCTGATGGGCTAAAAATAATCCTTTGTCAAAAGACATATGTAACTCGCAGCTAATTTTTGTGCTGGTGTGCGTTTTATATCACCACAAACCCGCTGCCGCATGGTTTGCTCCCTTGGCGAAAAGGGGAGGAACCCAATGGGAACGCGAGGGTGGCCACTTGCGGCAATCATCTTCGCCACAGTGTTTCCAATTGGCTGGACAGGCGTTTTATTTTTGCTCGTGTTGGAGTTGGAGTTGATCAGCCCAACGTTATCGGGCCGACCCGCGCCTGCCGGTCGACTTCAATCAGGCTTCTTCTCGTCAAGGTCCAGCTTGCGCTCTATTGCCAGCATGTCCCAAGCCGCCGCCATTTCTTGAAGTTTCTGTCTGTGATGTGGGTTCACCAGCACCTTGGCAAGTTTCCGGCATTCTTCCGCGAACCGGTGGTATTCCAATATTCTTTGCATGATGCCATTCCCCAAAGCATCAAAACAGCAGGTTAACACTGAGCCTGCCGCGGGCAACCGTCGTTAGGTGGAGACTTGCGGCGAGCATCCTCGATGCGATCCGCGAGGAGCGCGGGCGCCGATTGCGGAACCCGTAGGTTCCAGGGCCGCCACGAGGATCACAATGACCACCTTGCCGTCACATGGCTTAGCCGGCGGTGTCACCAGGCCCGCCACGTTACGGTATAGCTTACGTCGACGTCATGATAACTACGATACCGGATCCAACACATCGCTCAAAAATAGGAGGAGAGAGTGAAATTCAGCTTGTCACGCACATTTGCGGCAATCGGAATAACAGTGGCGGCGGTCAGCAGCGGGGCTGTTTCAACGCCTGCTGCCAACATTGTGGATGAATGGGCGAGTGTGAAGGCCCCGCCTCCGCCCGAACTCAAACCCGTGACCGTCGACCCAAATACCACCGCGCTGCTGATGCTCGACTTCATGAACCAGAATTGCGGCAAGCGACCGCGCTGTGTTGAAACCATTCCCGCGATGAAAAAACTGCTCGACGAAGCGCGCGCCGCGAAGGCACCGGTTGTTTACAGCATCATCGCCAATACAACGGCTGCCGACGTCATCACGGATGTTGCTCCGACGGCCGACGAGCCTTTCGTGCGTTCCGGACCGGACAAGTTCATCAACACGGATCTGGAGAAGATCCTCAAGGATAAGGGCATCCAGACCGTGATCGTAACCGGAACGGCATCTAACGGCGCAGTGCTCTTTACCGCGGCCGGCGCGGCACTCCGTGGTATGAACGTGATCGTACCGGTCGACGGGATGTCGGCAGTCGACCCCTATGCCGACCTAACCACCGCCTATACTTTCACCAATGCGCCATTGATCTCTGCAAAATCAATACTGACTAAGATCGACATGATTAAGTTCCAGCAGTCCACACCATTGCCGACCAACCACCCCGAAGCTCCAGGTGCCGGCACGCCCCCTATCCCGAATTAACCGCGACCTAAACGAACAGAAAGGCCGCGACCAGCACGACGGCGGCGACGCTTCGCTCAACGACACCATACGCGAGGATGGCGATTCGGCCGAATGGCAGCACCGGCTGGTGGACGAATTCCCGGACCAGGAAACAACGCTCGCCGCGAGCGAGGAGTTCGACAACCGGCGCAAGGCGCTGTTCGATGCGCTTGGCGTGCTTCTCTCAGATCGATATCCGCGACTGGCATGGACTAGGCCCGCTCTCTCCCTCTGATAACATCAGCCTAGGAGCGCGCGGTGTGTGGGTCAACTCGTCCGCACCTGCGCGGATCAGACAAAATTGTAACGTTGGGTGCGTCGGCCGGACAGGACGGAGGCTAGAGACTTCACTGCGGAGCTATAAAGGGCTAAGCGTGCCCAGTTCGGACAGTCTTCTCGCAGTCTCAGTGACCATGTCAATTCGTCGTTGCATTTTGCTTTGCAGATCGGGGATGTTCACCTTGTCCGTGACGCGGTAAGCGTTGCCGACACGTTCCACATAGCCGTGCTTCACCAACTCTTGCAGACGCCTCAGCACCGCCACCCGCGGCAGCTTGAGCGCGTGCGCGATTTGGCTTGCGCGAACGGGCGAACATGTGACTGTCCGCAGAAATACGTAAATGCCGATGGTTCGATAGGCTAAACTATCGCTATGGGCCGCAAACTCCGCGTCATAGTCATCTGTAATGGTCCGTAAAAGACCCAGATATAGACGAGAGATGAGCATCCGCTCGCGTGCCAGCGCGATACGGGGCGGCGGTTTGCCTTCTGCAACCAAGACAAAATCCGAACCCTGATCCTCCCAAGCGTGCGCGAGTGTGTGTGCTTCGTCTGGCGACGACGATGCCTGACTATCATTTTGAACTGACATGGCCTTGCGCTCCGGCTTCGGCCCCAGTCTCATTCTACCTCTGCCGATCCCCCAGTGCTACATGGCTTCGGCCTAACTGAAGCCCGTGGATTCGTTTCCAACTCGTGGGGGCTAGGGTGGTAGCGGCGAGGCGCCAAAATGCACCGGTGGGATTCCTGGAGTCACTATGGGACTTTCTGACGGAGCCGCTTGCCATGGCCGCCGACATTTGCGATTCGCTTTGGTCAATAGGGACCTCGCAAATATGGTGGACGCTGCGCAGCCGAAATCGGGAAAGCGCGGCCCATATCGGACCAAACCGGGATATATCAATGGCTAACGACGCTGCTCTTAGGAGGGGAATAGTCGTGATCCTTAAGGATTGCTTTGGCCTTTCCGCCGGTGCCAACCTGGGTAGTCACGCGGAGAAGTTGCTTGTCTCCATCCAAGCCGGAGAATCCGAAATGGTTCTTCGGATGCAAGTGGGTAAAATTGAACGCCAATACCTTCGCATTGTGACCGATGACACTTGTAAAGAAGTAGTCGAGCGCGTCCGAAAACTTGTGAGCAAAAATTCAAACTAAGAGACTGCCGCCGACTAAAGCACAGGAGCAACGGTTAGGAACGCTCCAGTGCGCCAGTGACTCTCAGGCGCACGTGTGGTCTTTTCCAACCGGCCCCTATAGGGGTAGCCGAGAGGGGGCAAAACGCGCCAGTGGACTTGGATGGCCCTACACGAGTGTCAGGCCGAATGTACGCGCTTGAAGATAGTGTGCGGCGTTACTGTGATCACATCCGCCGGCAAAAGACATGACAAGGCGCGACGGATCGCGGTCAATATGTCCCAACTACCGGAGCTGCTCCTGGGTGGTGCTAAGGCGTGACGCGCACGGCCGGCTCTCGGGTGTGCGCCGCGAGAACCGGCCGGCTGTCGCTAGCCCGGTCACGTGGGTACGGAGTCGAGCCAGCGAACAACTCTTTTAAGCAACGGAGCCGGCGAAGGTTCCAGACCAGCGACAGGTCGAGATTTTCAGCAGCCGTTCCCGGCTTGTACACTCGAACGCCTCGTCCAAACGGCCTATGTTCGCGACAGGTAGTTTTTGTTGCGTAGGAGTATTCCCATGGCCCCGCGTGCATATTGGAAAGGCTATCTGAAGCTGTCGCTCGTCTCCTGCCCGATCGCCCTGTATCCGGCGACCAGCGAGCGCGAAAAGATCAGCTTCCATCAGCTTAACAAAGAGACCGGCCACCGCATCAGGTATCGCAAGGTCGATGCCGAAACCGGCGATGAGGTCGAACAAGCCGCCATCATCAAAGGTTTCGAGGTGAACAAGGGCGAATACGTCGAGCTCGATCCGGAGGAGCTAGAAGCCGTCGCGATCGAGAGTAAGCGCACGATCGAGATCGAGGAGTTCGTTCCGAAAACTGACATCGACGAAATCTATATGCGCGACCCCTATTTCATCGTGCCCGACGGCGAGGTCGGCCAACAGGCGTTTGCGGTGATCCGCGAGGCGATCCGCAAGGAAGGCATGGTGGCGCTCGGCAAGGTCGTTTTCACTTCACGCGAACACATCATCGCGCTCGAAGCCCGCGACAAGGGCATGATGGGCATCACGCTGCGCTATCCCTACGAGGTTCGCGACCAGAACGAATATTTCGATGGCATTGAGAACGAAAAGGTCCCCAAGGACATGCTCGACCTCGCCATCCACATCGTCGAGACCAAAAAAGGGAAATTCGAGCCGCAGAAGTTCGAGGATCAATACGAGGACGCGCTCAAGGATCTGATTAGGAAAAAGCAAAAAGGCGAGAAGATCGAGCGGCCGACGGAGCGTGCACCCTCAAACGTCGTGAACCTCATGGACGCCCTGCGGCAAAGCGTAAAAGCGGATCGCTCTGGCGCACCGCAAAAGGCTATTCGATCGCAAGCCAAGAAAGGCAAGAAGCGGATCGAAGGCCAGCGTGAAATGCTGCTCTCTATATCCGGCAAGAAGGGCAAGGAGGCCGCTAAGCCCCAGGCACGGTCGGCAACGCGACGGAAGGCAGGCTAGCGCGAGCGGCTGATCATCATGTTGTTGCGTAGGCGTCCCGATTGGTAACGGCGGTTGCCCTAGCCTCTCACCATTCCGGAGGTCTCGGATCTCAAGGGGTCGAATGCCACCCGCTGTGAGCACGTCCATTTCCGTGAGTTGCATGCGTTGCCGGCACCGCAGCACGCTCGACGCTGCCGCACTCAAGCGCTTCGGCCTGAAGCCAGACGCGCCGATCGCCAGTTTCGTCAAACGCCTTCGCTGCACCAAGTGCGGCAGCGGTAGCGTCATGGCAGAAAGAGTGCCGGCGGCGGCGCACACCCAGCGCCGCGCGTCCTAAGCGGTCTCGCCGAATAACGATGCGTCGACCGGCGCGATGAGCTGCGGCCCCTTGTTCCTGACGTTACCGACCGACTTGTCTACCGGCCACGCCTTCAAGGCTTCATCGGGGCAAGGCTTCAACAGCGCGTAGAACTCGTCCAGCGTCGCCGGTTCCCCGCCAAGCCACTTCGGCCAATCCGCCTCGTCGAGAATCACTGGCATACGATCGTGAATTTCGGCCATGCGAGTGTTGGGCGCGCACGTAATAATCGTGCAGGTCAGGATTTCTTCGCCGCTCGTCGGCGACTTCCACGTCTCCCAAAGGCCGGCCATGACCATCTCACGATCATCGGCCATTGCGATCGCGTAGGGCTGTTTTTTCTTGCCCGTGGGATCGAGCACCTTCCACTCGTAGTAGCCGTCGGTGACGACGAGACACCGCTGGCCACGCTTCCACGCGTCGCGGAATGCCGGCTTATTCCTGAACTCCTCCGATCGCGCGTTATGGGTCGAATACTGGATCTTCTCGTCCTTGGCCCACCGCGGGATCAAGCCCCACTTCATCATCTTCGGGATGCGCTTGCCGTCGACCGAACGGATGGCAACCAGCATTGGCGCCGTGGGCGGCTTATTCCAATCAGGCTCGAAGTTCGGCGCCGGGGCATCCGGCGCGAATTTCAAGCGGATTTTGATTTCGGAATAGTCGGACGACAGACGGACGCGACCACACATGGTCGAAATATAGTTGAGCCCGATATATGAAAAAAGAGGAGTCCGCGCGTCTTTTGCTGCCCTGGTCGATCCACGCCCTAGGTTAATGGGCGCTCTGATATGCGGCGACCTGCGGCGCAGGGTCCAACACCTGACGATGAGTTTCCACCATAGACATGACGCCAGCCGTGAACGCACAGCCAACAACAAAGAATGCGAAATACCTAGGCATCGCCCTTCCCTCCGTTAAATGAAATATTCCACCAACAGAGCGGGTGTGGGTGTGACGGTCGTCACGAAACACCGCTTTTATCTCGCCCCGATATCCGCTGGATCCCTGTCTGCTCGATCCCTATCGGCTCGGTCCCTGTCCCTTCGCTCCCTGTCGGTCCGGTCCGGATCCGTTGATCAGTCTCCACATCTAAGGCCGAGAGCCGCCTCGGCCCGTTGCGCCTTCGGCCTGGCGACACTTCCCATATAGCTTCCGGTGTCGACGATCATCATGCTGAGATCGATCGCGGATATTGCACGAAGCAAGGGAGAAAATCTTTCCGAACCGGAATCGGCACTGTCGTGCGTTCAGGTCTTTGCATTGGGCGGACGTGCCGGGTCGGCCAATGCGTCCGAAAGCGGATATTTCGCCGCGCGAGGTATGCTCGCGAAGAGCGTCACTGAAGCCGCTCGCTCGCGCCATTCTGCTGCATCCGAGAAGCTGGGCAAAGCATAGCTTCGGACCTTGGCTCACGGCCGCAGCTAAGCGCTTGCATCACAACGTTCTGACGGTCGCGCTCGCCAACAAGCTGGCGCGGATCGCTTTGACTGTCTGGGTGGAGGGACGCAACTACGAAACGCGCATCACGCCGGCAGCGGCGTAATTGAGCAGACTATAGTCTACCAAGACGCTGGGATACCTGCCGAGGTCTGCGAGTTGGATTGAGGAGATGGAGAAACGGTCTCGCCGTCGCATCCGTGATCTGGTGACCCATATGGCCTTCCAGGGCCTTGACGTGAATGAGATCGGATGCGTGCGGACTTCCATGATGGCCAGGAACAAACGTTCCCTTAAATGGGCCGAATACAGATGAGCCAGACCAAAAACCTCCAGATCATCCAATCCAGCTTGCAACGCACGGCCGGTCCATACAGATGGGTCATTAGCTGCAGCGGCGGCTGAAATTTGCGGCGTACAACGGCATTTTGGATCACAGAATAACAGCGAAGGTCGATTGATTTTCGATGCAGTTCAGGTCTGTTTTCAAAGGTTTTCGTCCCCTACGTTGCTGTTTTGCAACAGTCCGTGGATATTTATTGATGTTTCAAAATATGACGCGTCTTGACACATTTGGGACCTAGAAAGTGACCCTGGAAAAGAGGGGCTAGACAATGCAGAAGTTGGTTTACGCGACTGCACTTTCGTCGTTGCTTTTAGGTACGACTCTGGCTGCAAACGCCGCCGATTTACCTCCTGCCCCGCCAATGGCGCCGCGCGCACCTGTTGCGTACATTCCAGCGCCGCCGCCCTTCAGCTGGACCGGCTTTTATATAGGCGGCAATCTTGGCGCCGGTTGGGGCCAGGGTAACGTGGTGGACAGTCTATTCGGCGTGAACTTCACTAATGGCAACCAGGTATCGTTCGTTGGCGGCGGCCAAGTCGGCGGCAATTACCAGATTGGCAGCTTCGTCATTGGTGCTGAGGCGGACTTCGACTGGTTTGCTAACAACAATAATTCGGGCAACGGAACTACAGTCTCGATCGCGGGAGTACCCACTATTTTACGGGTGAGCGCCAACGATCGATGGGAAACGACTCTGGCTGCCCGCTTCGGGTATGCGTGGGATCATGCCATGTTCTACGGCAAAGCTGGCGGCGGCTGGGTAGGCACCGGTAATTTTGCCGTCACCAACGTGGGCACGGGTGCCTCGATTGCCGTCTCCAATGGCAACACCAATGTCGGCTGGCTCCTGGGCGCTGGTTTCGAATATGCATTTACGCAGAATTGGACGGCGAAATTGGAGTACGATTACCTGGCGCTCAACAATGCAAGTTATAACGTTACGATCCCCAGCACTGGCCTTGTCGACACTTTCACCAACGGTGGTCGTAACGTGCAGACGTTCACTGTCGGAATCAATTATCTATTCGGCATGAACTGATCTTAGAATTTTAGAACTTCGGACGAGGAATGGGAGGCGAACTCTCCTAAACGCCGACGATGAATCTCGTCTCTGAGCTTCCTATGGAGCAAAGTGACAAGAGGGACTTTCAGTCCCTCTTGTGGGCGCTCAAGCCGCTCATCAATTTGAGCGGATTCATGCCGCTTCCATTTGTGACCACATTCTTGTTCGTGGCCCTTGATGAAGGCAGGGGCGTCAACACCTATGCACGCGCGATTGGCATACATCGCTCCGCAATGTCTAAAAATCTCCACGCTCTCGGCGACCGCGCCAGGCACGGCGGTCCGGGACTTGGCCTAGTGACAATTGACCCACACCCCACCGCCCCCGGCAGAAGCCAGGTCCATTTGACCGCCAAGGGACGCCAGGTCGCCAAGGAAGTGCTTCAACAGCTCCGAAGGTCACAAACAAACTGGCCACAACATCCGCTCGACGACGACAATCGACAAGATAGTAGCGCTTAACGGCACGCGCGAACTGATGCGGATGCGATGAGACCTCATAGCTGCGCTTGCTGCTTTGCAGCGAGGTTTGGCAGGAAATGGTCGCTAAGGGTCATGAACGACCGATTTGGGGTGTCCCGGCAATGACCGCTTCTACCCCCGGAAGCGACGGAATTGCTGCATTACGACAAGCGCCGCCAGGGCCAGACCTGCCGCTCGGTGCGTGCTATCCTTCTCCGTCCCACAGACTTGCGAAATGCTCGTTGTCCCACACGACCGGCGCGGCCGAGATGGGTCAGAAGCACAAGCCGAATTTCGACCAATCGGCGCGGAACCGTGACAGACCAGCCATGGAGGGACGATGTCCAACTACGCCATTGTTCCCGCTTTGGCTGGTGCGGTTTTGATTTTAACCGGACCTAGTCGAGCACAAACGACGGATACCGCAAGCGCGCCAATTTCGTCGCAACAAGAATTGGTCATTGGTACAAAAGAAGCGCCGCCGTTCGCGATGAAAGCCGCCGATGGCAGTTGGAGCGGCATCAGCATCGATCTTTGGCGTCATGTCGCGGACGAATTGCATTTGCGTTACCGCTTCTCCGAGGAGCCGACCGTGCAAGGGCTGATTGATGGAGTCGCAGCCGGCAGGTTCGATGTTGCCGTCGCAGCTTTGACCGTGACCGCCGCTCGTGAGCGCATTGTCGATTTCACGGAGCCGTTCTATGCCACCGGTCTTGGCATTGCGGTTCCGGCCGGGGGCGAGGCAAGCTGGCTACCGGTTATCCGCACCATGACGTCGTTTGGTTTTGCTCAAGCGATCGCGGCCTTGGTCGGCTTGGCAATCGTCGTCGGACTGGTGTTATGGCTCGTTGAGCGGCGCCACAACGAACACTTTGGCGGAGGCGTAGCAAAGGGACTGAGCACGGGCGTCTGGTGGTCAACCGTAGCGATGACCCAACGTCACACCGGGGATCTAGGTCCACGCACGCTTCCTGGGCGCGCACTCGCGATACTGTGGATGATCGTCTCGATCGTCGCGATCGCAATCTTCACCGCCAGCATCACGTCAGTGCTGACAATAAAGCATCTGCAGGGATCGGTGCACGAAGTGGCCGACTTATCGTCAGTACGTGTCGGAGCGGTTGCCGGAACCTCTACCGAGGATACGCTTTCCCGATTTCGAATAAACTACCGAAAGTTCTCGACTCCGGAAGATGGCCTTAAGGCATTGCGTGAACATTCCCTCGACGCATTTGTATATGACAAGCCGCTGCTCGCTTGGATTATTCGGGAGCATTTTTCGTCATCGATTGAATTGATCGATGCAACGTTTGCTTCACAAGAATACGCATTTGCGTTGCCGACGGGTCGGCCACTCAGAAAAGCGGCCAATGTTACAATACTTGATGCGATACAAAGCGATTGGTGGGAGCAAACCACCTTCCGCTATCTCGGTTCTAGGTGATTAGCCGTCATTTTTTACCTAGTTAGGTTGCCCATCCTTAGGGATACGGCGCATGCGCGCCCCGCGCGTGCCGAGCACCAACGAGGTGATCGAATGAACCTTTCGCATTGC
>Ga0210394_10006661_pt1 | contig 12440 bp, 12 predicted proteins | sample IncBWC12MmetaG_FD_160121 | JGI IMG/M metagenome (GOLD analysis project Ga0210394, IMG submission 160121) | Forest soil microbial communities from Barre Woods Harvard Forest LTER site, Petersham, Massachusetts, United States - Inc-BW-C-12-M | ecosystem: Environmental > Terrestrial > Soil >... | reverse complement strand
CTGCGGATGCTCTCGCAAAGAGGGGCCTCGATCGTCCGAAACTACTCGGCATAACCATTCTCACCAGTCTCAAGCAGTCCGACCTGCGGCGCGTGGGTATCGGCGGTACACCTGGGTCGAGAGCGCTTAGTCTGGCGCGAGTTGCGAAAAAATGCGGGTTGGATGGAGTTGTGGCTTCGCCGAAAGAGGTGCGCCAGATTCGGCGGGCCTGCGGGCGTGATTTCTTGATTGTGGTACCGGGTATTCGGCCGATTGCAGGCGAATCGAAGCGTCCCGATGATCAAGCACGCGTTGCGACGCCGGCCGAAGCCATTCGTGCCGGCGCCGATTACCTCGTCGTGGGGCGCCCCATTACGGCGGCGGCTGACCCACCGAGAGCGGCGCGAGCCATTGCCGAGGAGATCGTGGAAACCTTGCCGTCCGCCTGAACTCGCATTGTCGCGATTTGATCCTCCTCCCGCTCTTCTGTAGCATCAACTCAATAATCATTTCATGTCTATTCGAAACATCGTTGTCGGAACAGCCGGGCATATCGATCATGGCAAATCGGCCTTGGTCGAGGCCCTGACCGGCACGCATCCCGATCGCCTCGAGGAGGAGAAGCGGCGGGGCATCACGCTGGATATTGGCTTCGCGTTTCTCAAACTGGGCGACATCAGCATCGGTTTTGTGGATGTGCCGGGGCACGAGCGCTTCGTCCGCAACATGCTCGCTGGCGCGAGCGGCTTCGATCTCGTGCTGCTGGTGATTGCCGCCGACGAATCGATCAAGCCGCAGACGCGCGAGCACTTCGAGATTTGCAAGCTGTTGGGGATTCCGCGGGGCCTGGTTGTGCTTACGAAATGCGATCTGGTTGAGCCCGAGGTCCTCGAATTGGTGCGTCTGGAGACCGAAGAATTTATCCGCGGGTCGTTCCTCGAGGGAGCGCCCATTGTTGCAGTAAGTGCAAAAACCGGTGCGGGCTTGGACGAGCTTCGGCGGCAACTTGCGCGCATCGCCGCTGAAACGCCTCCGAAGGACGCGTCGCGCTACTTCCGGCTGCCGATCGATCGCGCCTTTGCCATGAAGGGATTCGGCACGGTCGTAACGGGCACGCTCATCGCCGGGGAAGTGAAAGCCGAGGATGAAGTGGAATTATTCCCCTTGGGGCGGCGTCTGCGAGTGCGGGGCCTGCAATCAGGCGGCAAAGCGGTGACGAGCGCCTCCGCCGGGCAGCGTACCGCCTTGAATCTGGCCGGGATCGAGCACCACGAAGTACAACGTGGCATGGTGCTTGCCGCGCCTAGGCGCTTCGAGGCGACTTCGCGGCTGGACGTGCGCATTGTTCTGCTTGCTTCGGCAAAAAAGCTTAAGCATCGCGCGCGCGTGCATTTTCATCACGGCTCAGCGGAAACGATTGCGGAGGTGCATTTACTCGGCGCGAAAGAAATAGCGCCGGGGAGCACCGGTTTGGCGCAATTGCGCCTCGCCGATGCCACGCTCGCGCTGCCCGGAGATCGCTTTATCCTGCGGCAATTCTCGCCGGTAGTTACGATCGGCGGTGGCACAGTCTTGCACATACCGCGCGGACGGCGGGTCCGCGATCGGCATTTGGCGAGTTTTCTGGAAGCACAGGAACGCGGCCTCAACGGCGATCTCTCTGCGCGTGTGGCTGCCCTCAAGGCCATCATTTCTTCGAATCTTGCGGGGAGCACTCTTGCGGATCTGGTCATGCGCACAGGCTGGCCGGATAAGGAAATTCGCGGGATCGTGGCGGATCTGGCCGCACAACGCGAGGCGCGAGTCGTGTCGGAACAGTCATTCCTGGTAGTTTCTCCCGAGGTTGTTGCGTCGTGTGCGGACCGGCTTTCGAAAGAGGTCGAGCGATTCCACCGCGCCAATCCTTTGGCGGAGGCCATCTCCAAGGAAGATCTGCGCACGCGCTGCGCCTCGGCCCTGCATCCGGATATATTCCGCGTCGCGCTGGAAGATGCCGTTTCGGCGGGCAAGCTCGCGCTCGCGGGCGATGTGGTGAAGCGTGCTGGCCGGTCCATCCATCTGCAGCCCGGCGAGTCCCGAGCAAAAGAGCAGATTGAGCAAGAATTTGCCCGTGGCGGGCTCGCGGCGCCCGCCATCGACGCGGTATTAGCGACTGTGACCGTTGGGATGGGGCAGGCTCAGAAGATTTTCCAATTGCTGCTGCGCGAGCGCGTGCTTTTGAAGATCAGCAACGATGTGGTGCTTCATCATCAGGCTGTCGATCAAGCCAGGGCATTGCTGGCCGAATACAAACGAACCCGCGGCGATCGGCTGGCCGTAGCAGATTTCAAGGAGCTGGCGGGCGTCAGCCGCAAATATGCCATTCCCCTCCTGGAATACTTCGATCGGGCTGGAGTTACGCGGCGCGTGGGAGATTACCGTGTTATACTTTAGTGGCTGGGTCTTAAGTCGTGGTCTGCCCGGGAACGATTCTGCCGTGCGGCAAGGCGTAGTTTCGACTCAGCAGAACTAGTTTCAATACGCGAGGTAACTATGGGTGAGTTTAGCCCGATTCATTGGCTGATTGTTTTAGCGGTCATCGTGATTTTGTTTGGCGGCAGACGCATCCCCGAGGTTATGCGTGGGATGGGCGAAGGCATCCGCAGCTTCAAAGAAGGCATGCGGGGCGGCGATTCAGGCAACACTACGCCGCAAAACCCGGCGCCACCGGCAAACACTGTGGTTTCGAGTTCGGCCGAAAAGAAGTAAGTCTTCCTGGGTTGGACCTCACGCAGATTTGCGTGCGGTTTTGCGCCTTCCGCAGTGTGGCGCAGGTCTCCATCCTAGCTCGCTGAGCATGCGGCAAAGCCGCGCTAGAGGTAGTCCTACCACGTTGAAGTAGCAGCCATCAATACTCTCGATAAATCGGCCGCCAATGCCTTGCACAGCGTACGCGCCCGCCTTGTCGAGTGGTTCTCCGGTCGCCACATATTCGGCAATATCTTCTGCACTCAGGGGCGCGAAGCGTACTCGCGTGGTTTCGGTTACGATCATTTCGGCATGATCGGGAAGACGGATCGCCGCAACGGACGTGACAACGCGATGAGTCCTTCCCGTTAATTTTCTCAGCATTTTGTGAGCTCCTGCAGAAGATTGCGGCTTCCCCAATAGTTCGCCTTTTACTTCTACCGTTGTGTCTGCACCAACGACAATGGCTTCCCGCTGCTTCCTCCCTAGCTTCCTAGCGATGGCCTGAGCCTTGGCTTGTGCGAGGCGGCGGGTCATGACCCGGGCACTCTCGCCTAGCCTGCGGCGCTCATTCACATTTGCTCGCGCAATCTCAAAGGATATGCCCGCATCGCACAGGATTTGCGCGCGGCGCGGCGAAGCCGATGCCAGAATCAATTTCATTTTCCGGGATAAATACGGATCGTGATTACGTCCGTATCTTAGCAGGCAATTGTCCTATCCATTTGCGAGCGCCGGCGCAAAGGAGTTCTGCTAATCCACGTCACGAGATAGCGGGAGTCGGAACCTCTTTTGCGCCAGAGCCGTGGTGCCTCTTCAAACCGCTCGGGCGATTCATCCGGATCGCAGTCAATTCAGTTGGGCCATCGTTTTCGGTCAGTAGCTCCTGACTAAAACTTGCTCCAAGTGAAGCCGACTGACTTGTAGCCTCCCACCTTCATTCCGGTGGCTCCCAGCGCGTTGTCATAATGCCAGGGAGAACCGGAGCTATCGTTAAAGTGTGAGGCGATCACGCTCCCGTAAAGTCCGACGGGAGCTCCGGGCGTGTAATAGCCGGCTGCTGGCGCGTAGATAGCCGCGGCAAAGGGCATTCCACCGAGCCGCACGGTACTCGTTCCACCGTAAACGAACTGCATGTTCGCCGGGATTCCGCTGAACGCGGTCTTCGCAGTCCCACAGGTAACATTGCCATAGCTACCGGGATTGGCTACAGTGCCTGTACCTCCAGAGGGTGCGCAGGCATTTAGCCCCCCGGCACCGGAGATATGAACGATCTCGGTTGAAGAAAAGCCCGAGGGAACACCGGATTCCGTGGGGCAGCCCGAGGAACAATTCCCGACCATATTGAATACGACGGGGCCCGAATCGACGACGACCTGGGCGTCGCTGCTGCCCATATCAATGCTGTTAATGTTGTAAGTCCCGGCTGAAACGTGAACCACAGTGACATCCGCGGGGTTGCTTGACGTATTTCCAATCACGAGGTTTCCGTACGACCCGGGTGCCAGAGTGTATACGTTTGCAGAAATTGTGCTGCCTTGGTGATTGCTACCATTGCCGTCGTAAACACTGACCGAAGTACCCGTACTGCAACCGGTCATTGAAGCGCATTGGGAATTTATGTTCTGAGCCGTGGTGATATTTGTGCCAGGCGGGTAACAAGGTTGGGCCGTGCACCCCCAGGGAAGTTTGGCGACGAAAGTGGCGGGTTCCTTGTACGTGCCCAGGTCAAAAGAGCTGTTGCCGGTCTTATTCGTGACCCCGTTGAGGCAAGGAGGATTTGGACTTGTCCCCGCTTGGTTTGACGTCGCTACGATTGTGTTTTCCGCCGTAATCGTCCCATTAACGGTCACACCCGAGCCCAGATAAACGTTCCCATTCGTTCCGATATTCCCGCCGCTCGCCTGGCTGTTGGTGGTGCTGTACGGGCCGTTGTTCGAATTATAACTGTCCGTGTAGCTTCCGGAATTTAAAAAAGTAATGGCACCACAGGCATTGGAAGTTGTCTCCAGACCATTGGTGAACACCGGCGAAGTAAGCCGGTCAAACGTCTCAACAACCTGTACAGTAGAGGTCGTAACGCCCTGGACGGTTCCCACGGAAGTGATCTGCCAAGTTTGCGGGGCCGGGCCGCTCAGCCAGGAAACAGTGGTCGTGGCAATAGGCATGCGCAAGAGCGTGGCGGTAGTCTTATAAGAAGCACCCGTAATTCCCGGAACGGTCCCGGACGCCACTGCCGCAAAGTTGCTGGCGACATTTCCCGTTGTGTCATAATAGTTCGAGTTGCTGCTTGTCGACGAAAGCATCACGGGTGCCGTGGTGCTGCTGCAACCGTTCCCCGTCGCCGCACACTGCACGGGGTACGTGGTGACCGTGAAACCCGGGTAACTGGAGGCAATGGTGGGGGTGGGGTAAGCAGTGCTGCCAGTGGAGTTGCTGAGCCAGTTGATCGTCGCTTGGACCCCAGCCTCCGCCGCATATCGAGCTTGCGCGGTCTGCCGGTAATTCAAGGACGTCCAAACTTGCGATTGCGAAGTAAACATGACGGTAGCAGCCAGGACGGTCAGCACCAGGATTGCAAGCAGTGCGAAGATCAACGCGGAACCCTTTTCCGATGCGTTGCGTTTCCCTTGTTCAATCATGGTTCAGTTTCCTCCCGCGGCAGGAATTCCTTGCTGCCGCGACGTTTAGTAAAGCGTTACGTTGGGCGGCTGATTTTGCAGCCGGCTGGCGTCGCCCCAATTGGCTTGTTCGTAGCCGGCCAATATGTTGCGTGGCGACAAATCCAGGAATGACTTGGTCATTGTCAAATATTGGCCCGTAAGCGGGTCGGGCTTCAGGGTCTGCACACTAAGGGTGAGGCCGATGTTTGCTATCATGTAGTATGTACTCGTCACCCCGTTCACTGTAATCTGTTGCGTGGAAAGGTCGTATTGGAAGCAGGGAGTGGGCGCGCTACTCGGCGGATTCGGAGTCAGCGTCGAGAGCAACGTCTGCGCCGTGCTTACGGTATTGGCGCCCGGCGTGATTGTGGTCACCGACCTCGTCAGGGTTCCGGGGGTGGTTGTGGTGTTACAGGTGTAACGCACGTAAACGAGCGTGCCGTCGGAGTTAAGGTCTCCCCATACGTTCAGGACATTGCAGGTCGAACCGTCGGTAGCCGTATAAGTTACACCGGTCGGAACCGTCACGCATGAAACACCTCCTGGAGTTGTAGCGCTGGTAGAAGGGGCTACGATTCCGTTGGGAGAAACACCGATCGCATAGATGACGGCGCCCGCCGTGGGATGATTGTTTGCAAAGATGCCGTTGACCGAAGTCGAAGTGAGACTTACGATAGTTACCGGCTCTTCGTTGGGTCCCGGGTCCACCAGCAGAATTTCCCCTGCATACATCGAAGTGGTTGAAGAAACCGCGACGGTCTGAGCTGTGGCGCTTTTGGTAACCGCAGCGCTGAGCGTCGCGCCTGCGGGCAAGTCCACAAATCCGGCCTGCCCGATTTCTTGCGCCATCAATTCCGCGACGGCCCGCACATTTTCGTACATGTCGGACTGCTGTTCGATTCGTCCGAACGTTTGCTCATTAAATGAAATTATGGAAACGACCCCGCCCGCGACCACCAGCAGGACGGCCATGCTAACCAGCAATTCGGGCAGAGAGAATCCCCTGCAAGTGGAACCAGAGGAATGCAAGCCGCGCGCCCTTGCATTTCGTCCGCAAAAATTTCTTGTGCCCTCAGAATGAGAGATCATGGATATGGAACTCCTTTGCGGACGCTTCACAGATTTGCCGCCTTGATGGTAACCAGCTTCATGGAAACAGCCCCGCCCTTCACGCCAGCGGCGATGGAACTCGCGACAACGGTGATGGTCTTCAGACAGCTAGTGGAGTCGAGGGATACTTGCCACTGACGGGTGTAGTACGCTCCGGTGGAACTTGTCAGGAGGTTGCCATTGGTATCCAGGTAGTCAACGAAGTACGTAACCGGCGCAGCAGGGGGAAGCGAGCCAACGGACGAGCTGGGTGCCATTGACCCGCCGCCAGGCCCGCATGTAGTGGCTACCGTTGATGCGCCGCCAAGCCCGCATATATTGGGTGAGGTGCCGGTGCAGGATGTAGTTCCATCAAGGGCATTAACCGCTGCTGGAAAGACAGTGGTATCCGTGGTGGCGTCATTAAAGCCGTCGCTGATGATATTGTCCTTATTAAGACTGACCAACTGTTCCATCTTGTCCTGGGCGTATTCGGTGACTCTGGTGGCAACGTCTCCTTGCGCATACGTGGTTTGAATGGCCAGCATGAATACGGGTAGAATGCCCGCGACAACAATGATCAATATCCCTGCGGCAACGAGCGTCTCGATCAAAGAAGAACCGCGCTCCAAGCGTGCGCAATCTCGAAGTCGCCGCTCTGCCTGCTCGATTCGTGGGCGGCGCGAGAGTTGCGAGCGGCAGCCTGGAAGCGATCGGTTGTTCAACATGCTTGTGAGTTGTTCAGCCATTCTTTCCGCTCCTATGCTCAGTACTGGACCCATGCCGACCCGGTGTAGGTATATGAGGTCGGCTGACCAGCAATCGATACAGCGATGGCTGCATACTGGCCCTGAATATTCGTGAAATAAATCGCGGAGTTTGCCGTGACGTTTCCGGAGCTGTCTGTCGCCATGCCGCGCGAGTTGAAATAAATCGGCGTGGTTTGCGCAATCGGCGATTGTTGGCCCGCCGGCGTGGTAACCGATCCGTACCCAAAGGTATCGCCAGTTTCCAAATTGATCGTGCCGCCATAGATCGTCCACGTACTACCGTTTAGGACTTCAATCTGGTAAGTATTAGCCGTCGTATTAAAGTTCAGACGGCTCCTTGCGCCCGCGGAGGCCGCCCGCATGCGCGCAAGAAAGATTTGCGCGGAAATGCTCCGAATATCGTTCGCCATGCGGAACTCTTGCGTTATGCTCACCACTTTGGGAATTGCTATCGCTGCCAGGGTGATGATTACGAGAACGGCTATAACCAACTCGATCAAAGAAAAACCGCGCGATGCGTCAGCCTCCGGCGATCTCGAACCCGCGATTGATCTTGTCCTTTCGAATCGCATCGTGCCTCGCATCTTTAAAGTTTGGCGACTTCGCTCAATTTTCAATCGTGTTGTTGTGTTAATTGCACTCGAAAGGCCAACCTCGAAATCTTTAATCAACCTATTTTCAGTTGTTTATGGCAAGAAAACGAAGAGGCTGAAAGGTAGCTAAAACTTAGTGGATAGAAACTGCTCAATTTATGGCGTATCTAACTCAACTGTGCCGATGGCTGGAAGGCTTTGCGAAACGAGATCAGCGATTGGCAGACTTGACCTGCGGAATCTCAGGCTTGAGCTTCTGAGTCGGCTTTGGCGTGCGGACTTGGTCGAATTGGCTTGCTCGGTTTGATGAACTTGACCTGTTTGTTTGATTTGACCGAAAACATATTTTGTCTCCTTGAGAAGTTTTTGGCTAAACGGCGTGCCCTCAAATAAGGGGCTGGGAATTCGGTGCGAGCAGCGCCGGGCCGTGGCGAAATCACGCGGAGGCATGCTCAAGTTTTTCTACGAGCCTTACCATCCCCAGCGTGTCCTGCCCACAGTAGTCTAGCAGCGCCTCCTTTTCCGCTGGCTCTCGCCCTCACCGCAATCACCGCAATCACCGCAATCACCGCTAATAAGTGATTCCCAAGCCAGTCCGGCTGCCTGCCCGTCCGCCACTTCCATGCCCCGGTAAGTCATCTCAGGCACCAACGCCGGAAGTACCATCTTCAGTGAGTAGGAGCCACCAAACGCAGGATGGTATACGTGATTGCGGATGATTGGCAGCAAATCCCAGAGTCGCTGCTGAATCTTCTTGATCCGTCCCGAGAACTCCTGCAGCCGCAAGGAAAGGTCTGAGAGCCGCTGAGATTCGAATTGCTGGTGGTACACCACGATGCTGCCACGCTCACCGAGCGTATTGCACAGCGCCGAGATGAACGCTGGGCGTGGATCACTCGTGTCCGTCGCTAAGAATTCGATCTGCTCGGGCGCTGCGCCCGGCTGGCGTTGCACGTGCCGCCAGAGGGACTGCTGCCTCTGCCTGCTTCAGTATATTCTTCAAATGCTGGCCGGAAACATGCGATGCACATTTCGCCGCATGTCGAACGCTCCTGTAGGCAATCCTACCCGAACCCCCTTCTAACTCCCGTGCCAAAGGGTGCTAAGTAGCTCTTTGGATCAAACAATTGGCACTACGAAAATTCTCTTCGAATGGCGGACCAGAACTGAGAGTATGTGCACTTGACTCCATCGATAACCTCGTTTCCTGTCGCTGCGCCTAATTGATCAAGGTCACGATAAGAATGAACGCACTCGCGCCTGTCAGCAGCCGAAAAATACGGCGAACAAGCCCGATGCGCCGTTCAGCACCCTCGGGACTCTGCAAATCGTCAGGCTGACCCGTGGACGGTCCCCCATAGTAATAATCAAATAGCGTCGAGCACATCCGACATTTGGCCGTTGGCCCTTGCTTGTATCCGCAATTCGGACAAATAACTATCGTTCTCATCGCCAGAAACTCCGATAAACCCTCATTTGGCAAATTTAACAGATGTATGCGGGCCAGATCCGACTGCCAAAGTTTCTGGTGCCTAAGCACGCAACAACACCGCCGGCCTCTGCCCCTAGCCTTTACGTCGCCTCAGCCAAGCCGTGGAAATCAAGCAAACGCGCATCTGATTTTTGAAGCTGCTTTTACTTGATTGCATTCTTTTCAAATTCTGGCCCGAACACTTGCAGTGAAAGTTCCGTTCCGCCTGGGCTAGTTCAACATTTCGCGGAAGGCCATGATGTGAAATGTGCTGAGACTACTGGCTTGGGCAATGCATCCGGTGCTGTAGTTCAAGCCATTGCCGCCGCCACCGCTAAAGTCAAATGTAGGAGAGCCGAGGCTCGCCAACGGGTTGTACGATAAATCGAGGGTTTTTGCTACGAGAATGGCTCCGTTATACGAGTTATTGCCTCCGCCGTTGCCTTGGAAGTTTCCTTGTCCAACCACCAGCACGACACCGTTCCAGCCCACGTTCCCGCTGGCTGTGAAGGTCCCGGTCACAACTAGAATTCCGTACCCGGTGAGGTTGCCGCTGAGTGTCAGGTCTCCATTTACGTAAATGATTTGCGGAGCCGCAGCGGTGCCAGGATTCGAAAGGCCGGTAGCTGCGCCATGTGCGCGGCCATCGATAACAGGTTGAGTAACATTGTTCTTGAGCGTGGACACCAGGGTTTGCAGGGAAGCGACGGTTTGCAAGCTTGTCGGCAAGGAGGAAGAAACGTTCTCGACATCAGGGGTCGATCCGCCGCTGCCCGTATAGTTGCCTGTGCGGCCATTGGGAATGTCGCCGGCTACGGTGGCAACGTCCGCATTATCGGTGACGCCGATCGCTGGAATTGCCGGGCCAGTCGTTGTCGCCCCGCAGCCCCCACTATCGACTCCGTTGACACCGAAATTGTTGCTATGAGGGGCGCCGTATGTGTCGCCTGTGCCGTCCAATGTCAGTGCGGCCGTTATTGGAAGATTCAACCTGTCCTCCGCAATTTCGGCCTGCACCATGCGACGAGATCCGCTGGGCGTAACTGCCAGGGTTGTCATGGTATAGACAGGCAGATTGGGTCTGGAACAGCTTGTGGTTTCTTCATTCGTTCCGTTCCAGCAAACCTGCGAGCCGGAAGTGCTGCTGCCATTAGTGGAATAAGCGGTAAGGGCGTTGTTTTGTTTCAGCATCAGCCGCACCCACTTCCAGGGAAGGACTGGTGAAGCTGCATAGACGCTGCTTGCCGTGGTCGAAACGCACCAACTGCTACAAGAAGACAGGTTTGGCAGATTACTGCTGCAACTGATCGTGGAGGTCTCTTTACAAATTTCGTCGTCGGGATAAGTCGTGCTGCTGCCATTCCATGGAGCCACCGTTTCCCCGTTTGCCGGGTTTAGAACGTAAAGAACGCTGCCTGTTGTCCCCGGAAGCGTGGTGGGAAGGGACGCCGTTCGGAGCGTATTGGTGACGCCAGCTTGCATGCGGTCGCGGGCCTCTTCAATACCGGCCTTGGCTGAAAAAAATGCCAGTTGCTCATCGCGGAAGTTGGAGCTGATGCTGGTTTCGGTATTGCTAAGGAGAATCGCGCCAGCCGTGATCGCGCCAATAATGAGCAAAGCAATCAGCGCCATCAATAAGGCGATCCCGCGCTGGTGAACACGGCTGCTTCGTTCACGGTTGAGCAAGATCATATTTACCTCTTTCAATTGCAGCTCATGGCCTGTCCGCTGGAAGCCATCGAACAGTTATTCAGAGATACTTCACCTTCGAAAACGCCCTCAATTGGCTTCCCTGTCTGCAAATCGATCACGTTGGGGTCATTCACCCGGAGGTTAATCTGAATGGTCTTGACCGTGGCAATGGTATTAGCGCCGGCGGTGGTGCTGATGTCCACAGGTAAACTGGTGATTTGGGCGCCAGTCGTGTCGTAGTACTTGAAGATAGGGTTGCTTACCATATCGTTCACTTCCGTGCCCCAGTTTGGTGAGCTCTGGCCAGTAAGGGGACTCCCGGTTACCTTGTCAACCTGGCTGCGTTGCAAGCAGAGCGTACAAGTCCCAGAACCGTTCACCATGTACTGGATGCTCTGCACCGTGCTGATGCCGTTGACGGAAGCTTCGAATTGAATCGCGTTATTGTCGATTTTGACCAGGCCTATGGCAAAACGGCTGTCGTTGATCACCGGCGAAGCGAGCGCCGGAGACCAGGTGCCACCGGAGAGGTCAAAAATGCGCGAATTGGGGTCCCCTATCTGGTTGATATCGCGAAAAAACTGATCGACGAAGTCCCGGACTTGCTGAAAATCATCGAGCTTCGTCTGCTCGTTAGCCGTGCGATATTGGGCAGCGCCCAACTGCTCGAAGACAACACCCATAACGAGAGTCAAAATCAACATGGAGAGCATCATCTCCAGCAGAGAAAAGCCGTCTTGCCTGGGAAAGCTCACATTTGGGCGAAGTTTCATGGCTTAAGTCCCCTGTCCAACGAGCGTTCGAATAGTTACGGGCAGAGAGAAGAATTTCGGATCCTTTCCTGCATTTTGTTTCTGCGCGGAGACGGTGAGGAACTTGACGTACGGGGTAGGCTGCGTAATATTCCACCGCACATCATAGGTGAATTGCATCCCGCCGGTGGCGCAGTCCGTAAAGAGCATTTGATAGTTGTTAACCGCTGACTGCGTGAAGTCGACGACTCCGGAGCTGGTCAGCGCGCTGCCGCCGGCCGCTGTGGCGATCGTAGAGCTGTTTCCGGCGCAGTCCGTGATGGTGAGACTGGGCGAAGTGCTCGCCTTAACGCTGGAAATCTTCTCCACCATCATTTGAGCGATAGCCGTGGAATTACTCTGCTGACGGCTACGGCCATTGCCCCCCATCGAAAGACCAATGAGATACATACTGCCTACAACGCCCACCATAAGCACAACCAGTGCAATCATCAGCTCGATGAGAGTCAACCCGCGCTCATCCCGCGCGATTGGTTTCTTCGCTGAGAAGGCTATTTCCATGATCCACCATTCCACATCAGAACCTTGGATCTTCCTGATTTGGTGACCAGAACGGCCGCCCAGTCATTGGTTCTGCTGTCCTTAAAGTAGAAAACGAAGTAGCTGGCTGCCGGAGTCGCACAGACAGAACTGCTGTAATTACA
>Ga0210394_10006660_pt1 | contig 12441 bp, 9 predicted proteins | sample IncBWC12MmetaG_FD_160121 | JGI IMG/M metagenome (GOLD analysis project Ga0210394, IMG submission 160121) | Forest soil microbial communities from Barre Woods Harvard Forest LTER site, Petersham, Massachusetts, United States - Inc-BW-C-12-M | ecosystem: Environmental > Terrestrial > Soil >... | reverse complement strand
GTCGGAGGCGTCCGACTTCGACATCTTTTTGGTGCCGTCGCGCAGCGACATGACCCGCGTCGCTTCGCCGGTGATCACCGGCTCCGGCAGCGGGAAGAATGCGTCGCCAAAACCCTTGTCTTTGATCGACTGGCCGAAATCGTTGTTGAATTTTTGCGCGATGTCGCGCGACAGTTCAAGGTGCTGTTTCTGATCCTCGCCGACCGGCACGTGGGTGGCGCGATAGACCAAGATGTCGGCCGCCATCAGGGTCGGATAGGCGTAAAGGCCGACCGACGCGTTCTCGCGGTCCTTGCCGGCTTTCTCCTTGAACTGGGTCATGCGGTTGAGCCAACCGAGGCGGGCGACGCAATTGAACACCCAGGCCAGTTCGGCGTGCTCCGCGACCTGGCTTTGGTTGAACACGATGTTTTTCTTGGGATCGATCCCACAGGCGATGAAGGCCGCGGTGACTTCGCGTATCGCCTTCGGCAGCTCGATGGGATCCTGCCACACCGTGATCGCGTGCAAATCGACGACGCAATAGATGCAGTCGTAGCGGTCCTGCAGCTCGACGAAGCGCTTGATAGCGCCGAGATAGTTGCCGAGGTGCAGATTGCCGGTCGGCTGCACGCCTGAAAAAACCAGCTCTTTAAACGCCATGGACGGTCTCCGGGGCGGACCAGCGTCAATTGCCACGGCGTTGGCTTGCCCTGCAAGGGCCGGCCGTTATAGTGCCGCGTCCCAGCGCGAGATTTCTCATGGTTTCAGCCCGTTACGACGTTCTCGGCATCGGCAATGCGATCGTCGATGTGATCGCCCGCACTGAGGAAGACTTCCTGCTCAAACAGGGCATGAACAAAGGCGCCATGGCGCTGATCGACGAGGCGCGCGCCGAGAAGATTTACGACGCGATGGGTCCGGCGGTCGAAATCTCAGGCGGCTCGGCGGCCAATACCATCGTCGGGCTTTCGAGCCTGGGCGGGCGCGGCGCGTTCGTCGGCAAGGTCAAAGACGATGAGCTCGGCCGCGCGTTCAGCCACGATATCCGCGCCGCCGGCGTGACCTTTGCGACACCGCCGGCGTCCGACGGCGCCTCGACCGGGCGCTGCTACGTGCTGGTGACGCCCGACGGCGAGCGCACCATGAATACGTTTCTCGGCGCCGCCCAGGATCTGCATCCCGCCGATATCGACGAAGACATGATCGCGGCGAGCCGCATCGTCTATCTCGAAGGCTATCTGTGGGATCCGAAGAACGCCAAGGATGCGTTTCTCAAGGCGGCGAAAATCGCGCACCAGGCGGAGCGCACCGTGGCGCTGTCGCTGTCGGACGCGTTTTGTGTCGACCGTTGGCGCGACGAATTTTTGCAATTGATGCGCTCGCGCACCGTCGATCTTATTTTCGCCAACGAGGCCGAGTTGACGAGCCTTTATCAAACCGCGGACTTCGATACCGCGGTCAAGGCGCTGCGCACCGACATCGATACCGCGGTGGTCACGCGCAGCGAGAAGGGTTGTTTGGTGATCGGCCCCGACGGCATCGAGGCGGTGCCGGCTTTTCCGGTCGCGCGCGTCGTCGACACCACAGGCGCCGGCGATCTATTTGCCGCCGGCTTCCTTTCCGGTCTCGCCCGTGGCGCCGACGATCGCACCTGCGGCCGCCTCGGCGCGCTCGCCGCCGGTGAAGTGATCCAGCATATCGGCGCGCGTCCGGAAACCTCGCTCAAAGACCTCGCCAGCGACAACGGCCTGTCGGATTGAAGGCTTGGCAAATTGAGGGCCGTTCATCGCTGTGCGGAGCCCTGCGGTAACCAATTGCTAACCATAATTCGTTAACGACGGATCAACCGCCAGGCGGAGGATCCGGAACATGGGCAAGCGCGCGGAAAAACCCGAAAATAACGAACAACCACCGTCCGCCAGCGAGCCGTCCAGCGGTCCGGGCGAAGAGCCGCAAGCCGCCGCCGGCGGTTCGACCGAGCACAAATTGCCCGTCGTGTGGTCGCCAAAACTCGATGCCGGCGGCGGCATCGAGGATGATTTTTTTGATGCCGAACCCGCACCGCCGCCGCCGGACGACGAGGCGGCGTACGGCGAAGCGGCAAAGGAAGAGCCGAGCGCACCCGCCGCTCCTGCGGCGCAACCGCGCTCATGGCGGTTTGCGCTGCTGGCGGCAACGATCGCAGTCGCCGCGGCCGTCGGTTCGTTCGTCGGCTCGTTGACCGGCGCGGGCGTCGGGCGGCTGGTGCCCGAAGCGGCCCCGAGCGCAAATACGGCGGATGCGAGCAGCATTTTGCGCGCGATGAAATCGGAACTCGCCGAACTCACCGCCATGAAATCGAATCTCGACGGCTCGATCCGCAACGCCAATACCCAATTCGTTGCCATTGCCGAGCGGCTCGACCGGGTCGAGCGCGCGGCGACCAATCCGGCGGCGCAGCTCGCCCACATCGCCGACGCCGTCGACCGGCTCAACAAGATCAACGCTACGTCCGAGACCACGGGCTCGATTGCGCCAATGACCACGCCGCCGGCCGAGCCGAAGATCGTCGACAGGATCGTCGAAGACTGGGTCGTGCAGGACGTTCATGGCGACCGTGCGTTGGTCGAAGGCCGCAACGGCAGCCTGTTCGAAGTTGGCGCCGGCAGCATTTTGCCCGGCGTCGGCAGGGTCGAAGCGGTGAAGCGGCAGGACGGCCAATGGGTCGTCGTCACCGCGCGGGGCGTGATCACGTCGGGCCGTTGATCTTTCGCCGCTGCCTACCAACCGTCATAGTTTGACGCCGCATTCCGTGGCAAATTCTCCCGTCTGACCGCGCACGATTGCGCCGCGGATGGGAGTTGTCGCAGTGATGCGGTTGAGTGTTTTTGCCGGCATCCAGGGCGTCGTTGTCGCGGCGCTCTTAAGTCTGGCGTTTCCCGCTACCCCCTTAGCGCAAACGGCGGAACAGCCGACGCCGAAACCGGCGCCGACGCTGGATGTGGCGCAGAATTGTCCCGGCCCGGTCGCGGCCGATCGACCGCGCGTCATTCCCGCCGCATTCGATCTCGCCGCGCTCAATGCCGACCAGGTGCGGCTCACGTTCATCGGCCACGCCACGTTCCTGATCGAGAGCCCGCAGCTGGTGCGGATCGCGACCGACTATAACGACTATGTGCGGCCGCCGATCCTGCCCGACATCGTCACTATGAACCACGCCCACGACACTCACTACACCGACCACCCCGACCCGGCGATCAAATATGTGCTGCGCGGCTGGGGGCCGAGCGAGACCGAGCCGGCGATCTGGGACGTAAAATATCGCGACGTGCGGGTGCGCAACGTGCCGACCAATATCCGCAGTTTTGGCGGCGGCACCGAGCGCTACGGCAATTCTATCTTCGTTTTCGAGATCGCCAATCTGTGCATCGCCCATCTCGGCCATCTGCACCACACGCTGACACAAGCGCAGCTCAACGAGATCGGCCGGGTCGACGTGGTGATGGCGCCGGTCGACGGCAGCTACACCCTCGACCTCGACGGCATGATGGAAGTGCTGACCGCGCTGAAAGCGCAAATCATCATCCCGATGCACTTTTTCAGCCAATACACGCTGGCGCGCTTCCTCGACCGCGCGCGCCAGCTTTGGCCGGTTGAGCAGGCCGACATCCCCTCCGTCGTGGTGTCGAAAACGACGCTGCCGGAAAGCCCGAAGGTCTTGGTGCTGCCGGGGCATTGATAAGTTATGCTAGTTTCCCGGATGCGGTGCAGCGCGAAGCGGTGCACCGCTGATCCGGGATCGTTCTGGACTCTGAGTTTGTGACGATCCCGGGTCTGCAGCGCACCACTTCGTGCTGCGCTGCGCCCGGGAAGCGATCATCGTTATGTACGACGAGGATTTTTGCTGATGCTCAGCGCGGAACAGAACGATCTCATCACCCGCACTGCGTCCGGTACCGCCGCCGGCAATCTGATGCGCCGTTACTGGCAGCCGGCGGCTTTGGTCGACGAGCTTGCCGGCAACCGGCCGGTCAAACCGGTGCGGCTCCTTGGCGAAGACCTCGTCGCCTTCAAGGACGACAAGGGCCACTACGGCTTGATCGGGCGGCATTGCCCGCATCGCGGCACCGATCTCGCTTATGGCCGACTCGAAGACGGCGGCTTGCGCTGCGCCTTTCACGGCTGGCTATTCGACGTCCATGGCACATGCCTGCAGACGCCTGCCGAACCGGACAACAGCAATCTGTGCGCCAACATCAAGCAGAAATCCTATTCCGTCGTGGAGAAGAGCGGCATTCTGTGGGCCTATCTCGGCCCCGGCGAGCCGCCGGCATTCCCGCAATTCGACTGCTTCGTCGCGCCGTCGACGCACACCTTCGCGTTCAAGGGCATGATCGATTGCAACTGGCTGCAATCGCTCGAAGTCGGCATCGATCCGGTGCACACCTCGTTCCTGCACCGCTTTTTCGAGGACGAGGATCCGGACAAAGGCTACGGCCGCATGTTCCGCGACACCTCGAAAGATTCCGACATACCGATGACCAAGATCATGCGCGAGTTTCCGCGGCCGCGCATCGAGATCGAGCCGACAGATTACGGGTTTCGGCTGATCACGCTGCGCCAGATCTCCGACGCCAACGCCCATGTGCGCGTGACCAATCTGATCTTTCCCAACGCTTTCATCATTCCGATGAGCCGCGAGATGACGATCTCGCAATGGCACGTGCCGATCGACGACGTGCGGCACTATTGGTACGCGATCTTCACCTCGTTCGGCTCAGCCGTTAACAAGGACGAGATGCGCCGCCAGCGCCTCGAGCTCTATGAATTGCCGGATTACGTGCCGCGCAAGAACAAGAGCAACGATTACGGCTTTGACGCCCACGAGCAGGAGCACGCGACCTTTACCGGCATGGGCGCCGACATCAACGTGCACGACCAATGGGCCTGCGAATCCATGGGCGCGATCCAGGACCGCACGGCGGAGCATCTCGGCACCTCCGACAAGGCGATCAGCGCCTATCGCCGCTTGCTGCGCCAGGCGCTCGATCAATCCGGCAATGGTGGCAAGCCGATGATGGTGCTCGATGCCGCGGCGGCGAAAAAAATCACCGGCCCGGCCTGCGTCGACGGCATCGGCCCCGCCGGCGATTGGCAGGGCTATTGGCAGCGCACCGACGCCAGCCGGCAAGAGACCAAAAGCTGGGCCAACGGGCACTGAATGGCCGGACGTCGCGCGGCGATGAGTTTTGTCGAGCGGCACGGCCTGTGGACCGGCGAACAAGCGCGCGCCGCCAGGGCGGCAGCGCTTGCGATCAAGAAACACAAGCTCGAACTGGTGCGCTTCTCGTTTGCCGACCAGCATGGCGTGCTGCGCGGCAAGACCGTGGTGGCCGAAGACGCGCCGGGCCTGATGCAAGCCGGCGTCACCATGACGACGACGCTGTTGGCCAAGGACACCGCGCACAAGACCGCTTTTCCGGTGTTCACGCCCGGCGGCGGCTTCGACATGGCGGAAATGCAGGGCGCCGGCGATTTCGTCATGATCGCCGACCCGGCGACGTTCCAAATTTTGCCATGGTCGTCAAACAATGGGGCGCCGAATACCGGCTGGTTTCTCTGCGATATGTTTTTCCCAAACGGCAAGCCGGTGCCGTTCTCGACGCGGCAGATTCTTCGCGACGCGCTTGCGCGATTGAAGACCGCCGGCTTCGATTACCTCGCCGGCCTCGAAGTGGAATTCCATCTGTTCAAGCTGGAAAATCCGCGGCTGACGCCAGAGGACGCCACCTGGCCGTCGCGGGCGCCCGAGGTGAGCCTGCTCAACCAGGGCTACCAATATCTCACCGAAAGCCGCTTCGATCAGGTCGACGCGGCGCTCGAGCCGATCCGCCGCGGCATCACGGCGCTCGGCATGCCGCTGCGCTCGGTGGAAGTCGAGCTCGGCCCGAGCCAGTGCGAATTCACCTTCCGCCCGCAGACAGGCCTCGACGCCGCCGACACCATGATCCTGTTCCGCGCCGCCACCAAACAAATCGCGCGGCGCCACGGGTTGCTGGCAAGCTTCATGTGCCGGCCGGCGCAGCCAAATCTGTTTTCATCGGGCTGGCACCTGCACCAGTCGCTGCTCGAGCGCAAACGCGGGACCAACGCCTTCGCCGGCAACGCACGCGAGGGACTGTCCGTGATCGGCCTAAACTTCCTCGCCGGCCTCCTGATTCACGCCCACGCCGCCGCCGCCTTCGCCACGCCGACCATCAATGGCTACAAGCGCTACCGCGCCTATACGTTGGCGCCCGACCGCGCCATCTGGGCGCGCGACAATCGCGGCGTCATGGTGCGCGTGCTCGGCCAGCCCGGCGATCCGTCGACGCATCTGGAAAACCGCATCGGCGAGCCGGCGGCGAACCCGTATCTCTATATGGCGTCGCAGATTCATGCGGGTCTCGACGGCATGGCGCAAAAGCGCGATCCCGGCCCTTCGGCGGATACGCCATACGAGACCAAGGCACCGCTTTTGCCGAAAGACCTCGGCGAAGCGCTCGCGGCGCTGCGATCAAGTGAGCTGTTCGGAAAAGCTTTCGGCGAAGCCTTCGTGGACTATTTCGCCCACATCAAAGAAGCCGAGCTGGCGCGCTTCAAAGCCGAGGCCGGCGGAGATGCCGAAGTCACGGCGTGGGAGCAGAACGAATATTTCGATTTGTTCTGAGCGAAACGCCTACACATCCACGCTCGCCACCAGCGCATTCGCCTCGATAAACACCCGCCGCGGCTCGACCTTGTCGCCCATCAGCTCGTCGAAGATCGTGTTGGCCTCGTCGATCTCCTTGACGTTGACCTGCAGCATGGTGCGGGCGTTGGTGTCGAGCGTGGTTTCCCACAATTGCTGCGGGTTCATCTCGCCCAGCCCTTTGTAGCGCTGCAGCGCGATGCCTTTGCGGCCGGCCGCCATCACCGCCTCGAACAGGCTGACCGGGCCGTGGATGGCGGTTTCCTCGTCCTTCCTGCGCAGCATGGCGGGCGGGGTCGGGCGCGGGAAAACTTTTTGCAGCGACGGCGCAAATTCGTCGAGCTTGCGCGCGTCGGCGGAGCCGAGCAGCGCCTGATCGATGACGGCGACCTCTTTGACGCCGCGCACCGTGCGCTCGAACTGGAAGCCCGAGCCTTCGGTGAATTGGCCTTGCCAGCCGCGTTCGGTTTCCTCCGACAGCGCGTCGAGCCGCTTGGCGATATAGGGCACCGCGGCCATGGCCTTCTGCGGGTCGCCGAAAATGTCGCGATTGAGCACGCTCATGATCGCGGCCTGTTCGACGACCTGGCGATTGTACCGGCTGTGCAGGCCGCGCAGCAGATTGCGGATCACGCGCGCGTCTTCGACGAGCTGACGCAGATCGTTGCCGGCGCGCACTTCGCCCGATGACAGGCGCAGTGAGGTGTCCTCGAGCCCGGTGTCGATCAGATAATTCTCCAGCGCGTGCTCGTCCTTTAAATATTGCTCGGACTTGCCGCGCGACACTTTGTAGAGCGGCGGCTGGGCGATGTAGAGATGGCCGCGGTCGATAATGTCGCGCATCTGCCGGTAGAAGAACGTCAGCAGCAAGGTGCGGATATGGGCGCCGTCGACGTCGGCGTCGGTCATGATGATGATCTTGTGGTAGCGCAGCTTGTCGGCGGTAAATTCGTCGGCGCCGATGCCGGTGCCGAGCGCCGTGATCAGGGTGCCGATCTGCTCGGACGACAGCATCTTGTCCATGCGCGCCCGCTCGACATTGAGGATCTTTCCGCGAAGCGGCAAAACGGCCTGGAATTCGCGGTTGCGGCCCTGCTTGGCGCTGCCGCCGGCGCTGTCGCCCTCGACGATGAACAGCTCGGATTTTGCCGGATCGCGCTCCTGGCAGTCGGCGAGTTTTCCAGGCAGCGAGGTAATGCCGAGCGCGCTTTTGCGCGTCATCTCGCGCGCTTTGCGCGCGGCTTCGCGGGCCGCCGCCGCCTGGATCACCTTGCCAACGACGATTTTGGCTTCGCTCGGATGCTCTTCCAGCCAGGCCTTGAGCATGTCGTTGACGATGCCCTCGACCGCCGGCCGCACTTCGGAGGACACGAGCTTATCCTTGGTCTGCGACGAAAATTTCGGGTCCGCGACTTTGACGGAGAGCACGGCGGTCAAACCTTCCCGGCAATCGTCGCCGGTCAGCGCCACCTTCTCCTTGCGCGCGGCGCCGCCGGATTCGGCATAGCCGGTGATCTGGCGCGTCAGCGCGCCGCGGAATCCGGCCAAATGCGTGCCGCCGTCGCGCTGCGGAATGTTGTTGGTGAAGCAGAGCACGCTTTCGTGGTAGCCGTCGTTCCACCACATCGCGCAATCGACGCTGACGCCCTCGCGCTCGGCCTTGATGACAATTGGCTGCGGCACCAGCGGCGTCTTGTTGCGATCGAGATATTTGACGAAGGCCTCGACGCCGCCCTCGTAGCGCAATTCCTCGCGCTTTTCGACGGCGTGGCGCATGTCGGACAGCACGATGGTGACGCCGGAATTGAGGAACGCGAGCTCGCGCAGCCGATGCTCCAGCGTGGCGAAGTCGAATTCCGTCATGGTGAAGGTTTTCTTCGACGGCAAAAACGTCACTTCGGTGCCGCGTTTGTCGTGGGCGGCGCCCACCACGGCGAGCGGAGCGACCGCGTCGCCGTCATGGAACTCCATGAAATGCGCCTTGCCGTCGCGCCAGATGGTGAGCTTGAGCCAGGCCGACAGCGCGTTGACCACCGAAACGCCGACGCCGTGCAAGCCGCCGGAAACCTTGTACGAGTTCTGGTCGAATTTTCCGCCGGCGTGCAGCTGGGTCATGATGACCTCGGCGGCGGAAATGCCCTCACCCTTGTGGATGTCGACCGGAATGCCGCGGCCGTCGTCGCGCACGGTGCAGGAGCCGTCGGGATTGAGCGTGACCACGACGTCCTTGGCGTAGCCGGCCAGCGCCTCGTCGATGGCGTTATCGACGACCTCGTAGACCATGTGATGCAGGCCGGAACCGTCGTCGGTGTCGCCGATATACATGCCCGGCCGCTTGCGCACGGCATCGAGCCCCTTGAGCACCTTGATCGACTCGGCGTCGTAATCGGAGGGCGCTTGAGGGGTTTTGCGGGCTGGTTCGGCCATGCCTAAAGGGCTTTCAGATGAGCTTTCGAAGCGCTTGCGAAAAGCACCGAAGAATCGCTTTTCGTTGTACACGAAAACGGGGTTGGATACAGCACAAAGTGGATGCCGGTAAGATATTGTCAAATCGCCATTTTTCAAGGATTCCACGTGGCGATTCTGGGGCTCGAATCGGGGCCTGAAAATAGCCGTCCTGGCAGCGGCGAAAATGGCGCTGCCCGATACCACCCGCAGCGCCCGATTGGCGCGCGAAGGCATTGAAAATTTGCGCTCTCTCTCGCGCGAAATTTGCGCTTACGCGCGGGCGTCCCGACGCTCGCGACGGGTCGGCAAAAGATAACGCTCGCCCGGTTGATAATCGGGAACCGGCCGCTGAAAGCAGTTCAGCGCCGCGGTCCAAAGTTCCACGCGATTCAAATCCTCGTGCAGTCGCTCAATCGCTTCGGCGAGATTGCGAACGATCTGGTCTTCCGCCGGTTCCGGCATGGTATCGGGCCTTACGCGCAATCGACACATTTCTGCCCCTGTAAGACTAAGAGGCTTCTCGCAGTCTGGTTCCAGTGCCGCCGGGTGCGCATGACAGATTGGCAAACAAATCTTAGTGGAACCGTCAGGCTTCAGCGCTGTTTGGTCGCCGCAGTTCCAACCGACCTGACGCCACTTCCATGATCATCGCGTCATCGCCGACCTCGGCAAACAGCGCCGGATCGGCGCCCGTCATCCAAACCTGGCCGCCAAGTTGCGCGAGCTCGACATGCAGCGCGGCCCGCCGGGCAGGATCGAGATGGGCGACGATTTCGTCGAGCAGCAGGATCGGCGCGAATCCCGTCATCTCGGCGATCAAGCGTCCGTGGGCGAGGACGAGGCCGATGAGCAGCGCTTTCTGCTCGCCGGTGGAAGAATCCGCAGCGGCGATGCCCTTGTGCGCGTAGGTCACTTTGAGATCGGTCAGATGCGGACCGTCGCTGGTCCGGCCCGCGGCCGCGTCGCGGGCGCGATTGTCGCGCAGCACGGCGCGATAGCGCTCCTCGATCTCGATGGCCGGGTGGTCGGGGATCAGCTTTTCCATCCAGCCGTCGAGCGCGATCTCCGCCGGCGGAAATGCGCAAGCCCGGCGGCTGGCCAGCACGCCGTCGAGCCGGCGCACGGTCTCGACGCGCTGTCCGGCGACCGCGACCGCGAGTTCCGCGGTCTCGTGCTCGACGGCGTCCAGCCAATGGGCATCGGGCCGCGCCTCTTCGAGCAGCCGGTTGCGCGAACGCAGCGAGCGTTCCAGCGCATTGACCCTGCTGCCATGCTCGGTATCGACCGCGAGCGCAAGCCGGTCGAGAAAGCGCCGGCGCTCGGACGGGGCGCCGACAAACAGCGTGTCCATGGCCGGCACCAGCCATACCACGCGCAGATGATCGGCAAAGGCCGCGGCGGAGCCGACCGGCTCGCGGTCGATCCGGCATTTGCGTAAAGTTGTTGCGCCGTCTTCGAGCGGCCGCTCGATGCCGGTGCCCAGCGTGGCAAGGCCCAGCGCGCCCTCAATCTCGGCCGCAACCGCCCACGAGCCGTCGCCTTCGCTGAACGCCACCTCGTCGAGATTGGCGCGGCGCAACCCGCGGCCCGGCGCGAAGAAGGAAATGGCCTCGATCAAATTGGTCTTGCCGGCGCCGTTCGGCCCGACCAGCACGATGGTCTTCGCGCCGGTTTCGAGCGAAGCCGCGTGATAGTTGCGGTAATTGTTGAGCGTGAGTTTCAGGATCATCAGGAATCGGCGATCAGGTATCAGGACAGCTCTGATACCTGACCCCTGATACCTGATCCCTGTCAAACCCGCATCGGCATCAGCACATAGAGCGCGCCGTGCGGATCCTTGTCCTGGATCAAGGTCGGCGAGCCTGGGTCGGCGAGCTTGAGGACGGCGGCCTCGCTCTCGATCTGCGCGGCGATGTCGAGCAGGTAGCGCGAATTGAAGCCGATATCGATCGGGTCGGACGCGTACTCGACCTCGAGTTCCTCGTTGGCGCTGCCGGAATCCGGGTTGGTCACGGAGAGCAGCAGCTTGCCGCCGGTGATCGACAGTTTCACGGCGCGGCCGCGCTCGCTCGAAACCGTGGAGACACGATCGACTGCAGCTTCGAATTCCTTCTTGTCGACCACCAGCTCCTTGTCGTTGGCCAGCGGGATGACGCGGGCGTAGTCGGGAAACGTTCCATCGATCAGCTTCGAGGTCAGGATGGCGTCGCCGATGGTGAAACGAATTTTGCCCGACGACAATTCGATCGCGACCTCGGCTTCGTTGTCCTCCATCAGGCGCTGCACTTCGCTCACCGTCTTGCGCGGCACGATGATGCCGGGCATGCCGACGGCGCCTTTGGGCAAGTCGAGTTCCATTTGCGCCAGCCGGTGGCCGTCGGTCGCCACGGCGCGCAAGGTTTGCGCTTTGTTGGAGCTGGCGGCGTGCAGGTAGATGCCGTTGAGATAGTAGCGGGTCTCCTCGGTCGAGATGGCGAACTGAGTCTTGTCGATCAGCCGCTTGAGGTCGGCGGCCTTGAGCGTGAATTTGTGGGTCATCTCGCCCGGCGCCAGATCGGGAAAATCGCTCTCCGGCAAGGTCTGCAGGGTGAAGCGCGAGCGGCCGGCGCGGATCGCCAGCGCCGCGCGATCGCCGGAGGATTCCAGAACGATCTGCGCCCCCTCGGGCAGCTTGCGCACGATGTCGAAGAACATATGGGCGGGCACCGTGGTCGATCCGCCCGGGCCCACCTCGGCCGCGATGGTGTCGGTGACTTCGACGTCGAGATCGGTGGCTTTGAGGCTCAGCTTCGAACGGTCGGCGCGCAGCAGCACATTGGCGAGGATCGGAATGGTGTTGCGGCGCTCGACCACGCGGTGGACGTGGCCCAGCGACTTCAACAATTCGGAACGCTCGACGGTGATCTTCATCGCGAAATCCGTTCACCCGCCGGATGACGGGCGGATGGCAAAAGTGGCCCGGCAAATGGCGTTGCGCAAGGCCGGCCCGTCCCCGGCCCGGCCTTTTCCCTGCCTTTCACCGTTTTCGTGGAGGATTGCCATCAGTCCTGAAGCTGGCGTTTGAGCCCCTCGATCTCTTCGGCGAAGGTGGTGTCGTTGCCGGCCAGCGCCTCGATCTTGCGTACGGCGTGCAGCACAGTGGTGTGGTCGCGGCCGCCGAACCGGCGCCCGATCTCGGGCAGCGACCGCAAGGTCAGGATCTTGGCGAGGTACATCGCCACTTGCCGCGGGCGCACCACGTTGGCAGTGCGCCGGGACGACAACAGATCGGCGCGGCTGACGTTGTATTGGCGGGCGACGAC